>JACDJB010000895.1_pt1 | contig 26459 bp, 23 predicted proteins | sample 7454121 | NCBI WGS metagenome assembly JACDJB01 (sample SAMN14253290, study PRJNA609438) | sludge metagenome | isolation source: sludge after 25d culture with pyrite | collected 2018-12-20
TGGCACCGTAGCATCCCACATCCCCATAGCCCATGTCATCGATAAAAACCACCACAAAGTTGGGGGGGTGTTCTTCGTGGGTTTTAGGGTTGTTAGATGTGCAGGATAGGAGAAAGGGAAGAGCGAGAAAGCAAAAAAGGGTAATTGAATGTTGCATCTCATTATAATTATTTGATTTTTATGGGCATTTTCCTCACCAAGGAGTTGATCTTGAAGGTATTCGAAAGAACTTCGTTTCGATATAACTCGCTTATAATGTTTTCCATGTGTGTAAAAGTTTTTACATGCTCGTTTCATGGTTTTGGAATTTTTGGGTGAACTAAGATAGTGCGTTTTTTTGTTTAGCCAGTTAAACCTTGATCAATCCCATTGTACATGAAAATATATTCTCAAAATACACTGATTTCTATCTTATTCCTTGTGCGATAGTAGAATAAGTACATTTTTATTTGACTAAGGTTGCTTGCTGCAAAATGATGTCCTTAAATTTAAAGTACATTTTGATTTGCTGAAAGAAGCTTTTATATTCCTCATCCCACATTTAACAGTGGTGGGACGATGATTTAACAATAATTCCTGCAGACCTTAAACTTTACCTGGTTTATCCAGGTTAGGGGTTTGAGGGTTTTGTCAGCTCACCAGTAAAATAAATATTATCAGAGTTGTGAGGTATTTGTTCATTTGTTCAAAGTTTTTGTGTTTTGTAGAAACGCACGGCCGTGCGTCTTTACATTCGGTTAAGGGCTTTAACCATGAAAGGGTGCATGATTTGGTAACAACTTGTCAATGTCGTTTAACGCCGATTCTATAACCTGATCCATATTATAATAACGATATTTTCCAAGTCGTCCGCCTAAATGAAGCCGGGCCTCTTTTTCAGCCAACTGTTTGTACTTATTGTAAATTTGATTGTTTCGTTCATCATTCACAGGGTAAAAGGGTTCCCGGTGGTTTGAATAATCAGTTGGATACTCTTTGGTAATCACCGTGTCTGGTTGATCTCCAAACTCGAAATGTTTGTGTTCAATTACCCGGGTAAAAGGGACCTTTTTGGATGTGTAATTGATCACCGCGTTTCCCTGATAATTTGAAACGTGCTCCAAAGTTTGGTGGTCAAACCTAAGACTACGGTATTCAAGTTTTCCGAAGCAATAATTGAAATACCGGTCTGGTTCTCCGGTATAGACAATTTTTCCGGAGTTTTTATGAAAATATTCTTTATTTTCCAGGAAGTCGGTGTTTAAAAGCACTTTAGACCCGTTCAGGAGTTTTTCTATAATGGGATTGTAACCGCCTATGGGAATTCCCTGAAAAGGATCGTTGAAGTAGTTGTTGTCAAAAGTAAACCTAAGGGGGATACGATTAATAATGAAAGCCGGCAATTCAGTGGCCGGTTTGCCCCATTGTTTTTCGGTATAACCTTTAATCAGCTTATAGTAAATGTCATCTCCCAGCTTCTGCAATGCCATCTCTTCAAGGTTTTTTGGGTTAATCTGTTTATATTTCTCCCTTTGCCTGTTTATCTCTTTTTCGGCCTCCCCGGGTGTTAAAACATGCCAAAGCTGGTAAAAAGTATTCATGTTAAACGGGAGGCTGAAAAGGTGACCTTCAAAATTTGCCAGGGGAGAATTTCTGTAATTGTTAAAATCTGCGAACTTCTTAATATATTGCCAGGTAGATTCATTTTTGGTGTGAAAAATATGAGCACCATAAACATGAACCTGGATGCCGTTAACCTTTTTACAATAAACATTGCCTCCGGTATGGTCTCTTCTTTCCACCACGAGTGTTTTTAATCCTCTTTTGTTGGCTTCGTATGCAAAAACTGCACCATATAAACCGGAACCTGCAATTACTATATCATACATGGGCTTTCGCTTTGCGCCTTTTGAAACAGACAGATTATATTGTTCTATGTAAATTTTTAATAGGGCAGGAATACAGCCTGATTGTTGAACATTTAAATTTAGTAAATTAATTGAATTTCCTGAATGAAATCAGATTTTTTTTGGGAGTATGGACTTTTAAGTTTAATTAATCGCCTGATAATAAGGTATATAAAACACATATAACCAACGCCGACAAAGAAGATGGATCATTAGACAGCTAAAATAAAAAATTAGTAGATTCATTTTGATAATTTGAAAACATGCTGTAACTTTATGAGCTCAGTAAATGCAATTAATATTTTAAACCGTTGTCTAAGGTGCTTTCCCCAGGAAATTACGTCCATTTTGCCCCGGCAACGCTTAAATAATTGCGCATTTGATCCCGGAAATTCTGTCGGACGGGGGGCAGGATTTGCCGTCCCGGTTCTTCGTGCCTGCGAAGACGGGTGCCAGCTTTTTGAATCGGCAAACCATGCCTTATGTTACAGGGTATCTCCGTTATCATGCCTACCTATAACCAGGCAATGTTTATTCGCAGGGCCATTTTGAGCCTTCAGAATCAAACCTTGTCGAACTGGGAACTGATCGTTATCAATGACGGCTGCACCGATGAAACAGATATCTTTCTTTCTGATTTTTTGCCGGACGCGAAAATTACCTGTCTAAGAAATGAAAAGAACCGGGGCCTTGGTCATTCATTGAATCAAGGATTAAATGCTGCCAAATATGATCACATTGCCTATCTGCCATCGGATGATTTCTATTTTGAAGATCATTTAGAGGTATTAAAAACAAGGTTCGATGAAAATCCCGACATCTTTTTGGTGTTTAACGGTGTTCAATACGATACATCCGACACCATGTCTTTTTCACCTGACCAGGAAAATGAAGGCATCAAAAGAGGTTATTGTCTGCAACTTGTGCAAACAGCCCATAAAAAAACCGATGAAAGATGGCTGGAACGTAACGAATGGGTTACCGGGGATTTGTTCAATATGTATTGGCGAAAGCTATTGGATAAGGGCATATTTTCACCAACAAAGCAAATCACCTGCTATTGGACCAATCATCCGCATCAAAGGCATAAAATAGTGAGTGAGAAATTCGGGGGAGGGCTTAACTACTACCGAAGTTTCTATAAAGTCACCGAACCGGTTAAACTTAAAGTTTCGAAATATAAATTTATCGACGAAGAAAAGTTGTATGAGCCCTTCCGCGAAGAAGTCCCGTTTGCTGAAGACGGTTTGAAAATTTTGATTGTCGGGGAACTGGCTTATAATTCCGAAAGAATCTATGCACTGGAGCATGCAGGGCATAAACTTTTTGGATTATGGATTCAAAAGCCCACATTCAGTTTCAGCACCGTGGGGCATTTGCCCTTCGGCCATGTGGAGGACGTGCCTTATGACCATTGGAAAAACAGAGTTCGGGAAATTAAGCCGGATATCATTTATGCGCTGCTCAACTTTGGAGCCGTCTCTTTGGCATACGAAGTGCGAACCCATTGCCCGGACATCCCATTTGTCTGGCATTTTAAAGAGGGGCCAACCGTTTGCATGAAACAGGGTACGTGGAAAGAATTGCTTTATCTTTACGCGTATGCCGATGGAAAAATTTATCTGAATGATACAGTTAAAGCTTGGTACGATCAATTCATTCCACAAACCGGCCTTTCCTTTATCCTGGATGGGGATTTACCCAAAAAGGATTATTTCTATAACGATTTCTCAAAAAAATTATCTGAATCGGACGGGGCCATTCATACTTTGGTGGCCGGAAGAATGGTGGGGATTTCTACGGCCGATCTTTCAGCAATTGCCAAACAGGACGTTCACATTCATCTCTACACCGAAAATTATCACGACTCCAGGGAATCGCACAACAATGAATTAAAAAAGGTTGCCCCCAATCATTTTCACATACATCCGCACTGCTCGCATTTGGAATGGGTAACGGAATTTTCGAAATATGATGCCGGTTGGCTGCACTGCTTCAAAAGCCAAAACCATGGTAACCTTATGAAAGCTTCATGGGACGATTTAAACATACCGGCCAGGATAAACACTTATATGGCCGCCGGGCTGCCGGTGATTCAAAGAGATAACTCCGATCACGTGGTCGCCACGGAAGATCGTATCAAAGAACTGGGTATCGGTTTGTTCTTCAAAAATTATGATGAGTTGGGAGGTAAGTTGAGACAAGTCCCGCTTATGAAAAAACTCAGAAATAATGTGTTGAAAAGCAGGGATTTGTTTTGTTTCGACCACCATGTTCCCGAGTTGATCACCTTTTTTAGGGAAGTCATTAATCAGAAAAAAAGAGCACGCCCATGACTGAACTGCTACTTAAAATTGCCAATACCCTGGTCATTAATCTTCAGAATGTAAATGGCATTGGATTGTTGAACGGCAAAATGGGAATAACCGTGTTTTTTTACCATTATTCCCGGTTTGCATCACGACCGGCTTATGAAAGTTTGGCCGATGAAATGCTTGATGAGCTGTTTCAAATCATTGAGTCGAATAAGTTTCCAATTCCGGTTACTGAACTGAGTGAGTTGGGTATCGGTATCAGCCACCTTATTAAAAATCGTTTTGCAGAAGGGGACCCCGATGATGTGCTGCACGACATCGATGAGAAACTTCTCAAGAAAGACCCTTCCGGCGCTCTGCCGGTAACGCTGGCGAAGCTCTCGCTTTATCTGCTGGCCCGTTTGGAAGATAAGACCTCTTCTAAAGATTTTTCAAACGCGATTACCCAAATGCTGAACGCTCTGGATGGGCTTTACCACGAAAACGAAACCGGACAGGCAGTTCCTTTGGCGCTTAGCAATTCGCTCTTATTCTTCCTGGATCGGCTGGCCAAAACGGTCACAAAAAATGAACCGGTGGAGATAGTCCTGGATAAGGTTGTTGCCTCTCTGATAAAATCGGTGGATATGGAACAATCCGCCAGGGAAGATTTGATAACCTTTGCCAAACTGCGCCATCAAGGGACTCCGCGTTTTGATGAAGCAAATAAGATGGCGCCTGCCATTCCAAAAACTACGTATGCCGCTGATATCGATGATCAGGTGAAGTTTTTATGGCAAAATCTGCTCTATTTTGGTTGCGAGCGCCTCAAAATAAAGAAACAGGCTGTTTCCGGATACATCCACAGGAAATTGTGTGATTTAGCAGCCGCGGATCTGCCTCTGAAAAATGGTCTGGCAGGTGTTGGCCTGTCAATAATAAAAAATGAATTGATGGCAGGGAACATTTCCGGTGAGTTGCCTGCCTGGCCCTGTTTTTTTGACCCATAAGGATAGAATGAACCCCGATGAACAAACTCTAAAAACCATAAAAGGAACCGGTTCAGGCCTGCCACCTTCCCCGGCTCCCTACACGAAAAAAACTACATCGAAATGCAGTTGCCGGCAAAGATAGTCAATAAACCTGTACACTGTTTCGCTGCAAATCCACTTTTGTAGGGTAACCATGGCAAGCCCCTGCCATGCATAAAGCAAACAACCGCGTGTTAGCAATTTCCCGTGTTAACGGAAATCCCGGCTGAAGGTCTGCCGGCCTTCTTCCGGGATATGGGCAGGCAAACAATAAATAACGATACAATGAAAAAGTTAGAAAGATTGAAAATAAACCAGTTGCAGGAGTTTAACAGAATCAGTGACTATGAGCAGATGCAGCTAAAGGGTGGTGTTGATATGAAAGCTGCCTGGGAATATGTTTGGCAAAAAGAGGTAGGTGGTTCAATTTCCCAATTTACTTCCTGGTTCGATTCGATTGGGAGTGAAATTCGACAAGGCGTAGAGGCCTCAATTCCCTTAGGTTTGAGTACTTTGGAGCAGATAGGGATATTTATTTTAGAAAGGCTTAAAGGAGGCAGTACAATATTTCGACCGCCTATTATTCCTCCTGATGAACGAATATTTCCCGGGTTGTATCAAAATGACCCTTATTCAGGTTATATGTGCTATTATGGCTAATAACGAACATTATTAAGAATATCATAACTGAAAAAATGCTCTTCTGAGCCTTCGTAATTCCATTGCTGATGAAAAAGAGAAGCTGGATAATAGAAGTACTTACCTATTTTGTATTTACTTTCTTAATGAATGTAATTATCACATTGATTTATGCTAATGGGATTTGTATTCTTTTGGGTCAAATATTAATCGTATCAGGATACAGTTTTATTCTTACTTATACGCTGATTAGGCTTAATAAAGCCAAGGATGGCCTTGCTATTGGTATTAAAGGACTATTTACTGTAGGCTTTTCCTGGAAGGAGATACCCTTGATGGTCTTAATTTTTTTAGGAGGAGCTTTAAGTTATGCAATTATAAGCGAAGTTGAGTGGATAAATAATGTCAACCTTAACCCGCATCCGCATCCTGAAGTTCGGTTAAGTCAAAACGTGTTAATGAGTAATAAGATTGTTTTCATACCATTAGTCTTACTGCAGGTCTTAATTGGTGTTTTTGCTGAGGAATTATTTTTTAGAGGGTATCTATTCCAGAAACAAGTTAAAACGTTCAAAAGGAATACCTGGATTGTGAATGGTCTTACGTGGAGTCTTATGCACATTTTCACTCCTACAAATTTTATAGCTTTAATACCTATGGGTTTACTGTTGGCTTTTGCTTTTCAAAAAAAATGGAATATTAGAATTCCCTTAGGGGCTCATTTAATTATGAATTCTGTTGTCGCCTATAAGGAGATTATAGAATATTTCGCTATGTGAATTCTTAGAACCGGTTCAGGCCTGCCACCTTCCCCGGTTCCCCACACGAAAAAAACTACATCGAAATGCAGTTGCCGGCAAAAATAGTCAATAAACCTGTACACTGTTTCGCTGCAAATCCACTTTTGTAGGGTAACCATGGCAAGCCCCTGCCATGCATAAAGTAAACAACCGCGTGTTAGCAATTTTCCGCGTTAACGGAAACCCCGGCTAAAGGTCTGCCTGCCTGCAGCCGGGAAATGAGTAGGCAAACAGTAAATTACAATAAGATGAAAAAGTTAGAAAGATTGAAAATATACCAGTTGCAGGAGTTTACCAGGATAGGTGAACATGAGCAAATGGCTATGAAAGGCGGATATACCCCTGGCGAAATGGAAGAGATGATGAACGAGGGCACCTGGGAAGGTGGAGTGGTGGATGGAATGGGTTATGTAGGGAGCGGTGTGACGGTGTATGGAGACGGAACTTCTTATTGGAAAAGTGAAGGGAGATGGGATATGGATGGTTGTGTGGGTTGTGTATATGGCCAAAATGCTAAGCCGGTTGGAAGTGATCCAAAAGGAGGTATTGCTGCGGGAACACTATTACGTCATTTTTTTGGGCATAGAAAATATTACTATGGTCATTATTAATTAAAAAGGGGCTGTTCAGAACTGGAGTTTCATTGCAACGCAGAGTTGAGCAGTCTCCAAAATATTTTTAAAACGCAATGAAAGCAATATATCATTATTTGAAGTTTTTTGGAGTAATTCTTTTGCTTCCCATCCTGATTACATTATCCACTTTGTTATTGGGTTTCTTGAGTGTCGACTTGAGTACATTTCAATATGGGATGCTGACCTTAGTTATTGCAACCTCTATATTTGCAGTCATATTTTACAAAGACATAAAGTTTAGAGCTGTTTTTCAAGCTTTTTCTATCAAGACAACCCTGGTAGCATTTATAATTGCCTTTGTATTATTTCTGTTTTGCGACTTTGTAGAAAACCTGCCGAAAGACCTAAGTTTCATTACACCAACAAAATATTCGACTTTACAGCTACTCTTTTATCTTTCTTTTACACCCATTATGGAGGAGTTAGCTTGCAGGATTATTATCATTAATCGGTTTAACAAAAAAATTCCTTCCTGGGTACTGGTTTTAGGTACATCTTTATTATTCGCTTTTCTCCATATTCGGGATGTTTATCTTTTTACAAGTGCTTTTTTCATGGGCTTTGTTTTAGCCCGGTTATTTCTTTTTACCCGAAATGGTGCGTTACTCATTTTAATCCATTTCTTTTATAATTTAATCGTTGTATACCAAAATATGAGTCTTTTTGGTATTGCTCCAAAAGTGGTTTTATTTTATTACACTCCGGGCTATTATATTTTAGTGGGCATTGCATTTTTATTGTTGTTGGTAATTTCTTTCATTAAACCAACTTTTTTTAACCGGAAAATCAGACTTTTAGAATATGCAGATCATGGCTCGAATGAAAATAACTAAATAATTATGAGTACTATATTAAGTAATATATTGCCGATGATAGGGATGGTGTTTATGTTATGTTTAACATTCCTCGCTTGCATCAAAACCTATAAAGAACCCTCGATCTCTTTACCCGAAGGGTTTGAGATTGTTGACATTCCATTCCATTATTCACATGATGGAGATTTGGTGACGGAGGTGGTTGCATGCCAGGATACTTTTCGGTTTATTATTGACACGGGAGCAGATAAGAGTATTGTCACTTCTAATGTTGGTGGTGTAGAAACCGGTAAAATAATTACTGTATATGACATTCTTCGAATTAAAAGAGTTATGCCCGAAGTACGTGTTGATTTACTGAGCTGGGCAGATATTAATTTAAAAAATTTTGCGTTTGGAAAATTTGATTTCCGTGACCTGGAAGCCGATGGGATAATAGGTGGCGATATTCTTAGAAATTTTATTGTGAAGTTCGACAACGCGAAAAAAATTATGTCTCTTACTATGAATCCTGACAGCATTCAGGTTAAAGGAAAAAGGGTTCCTTTCACGTTTAAAAACAATAGAATAGAGCTTAAAGTTGACATTGAGAGTCAAAGCATCTATTTTAATTTTGATACCGGAATAAATATTGAATTTTTACTGGATTCCACTTCTTTTGCTTCGCTAAATGCAAAAAGCATTATTCAAACCGTCTGGTTGGAAAACATTGGAAGCCCATTTATGAAAGAAGCTTGTTCGGAACTTGACACACTCGTAAATAATATGTTTAACTATTTGGTATTAGAGAAAACGTTTTTAAATGGGATATTCTTCCATTGTGGCAAAATAAATACAAATTTAATTGGAACCGCTTTTCTGAGACGATTTCGTTGCGTTACTATTGATTACGTTAATGCCAACATATATTTTCAACTGCCTGAAGACAATTCTATTATGAAATTCTCCGGGAAGGTGATTAAAGAGGTTCCTACTGCTTATCTTCAAATTTTATACGGACGTATTAATTCTTTTGGGATACAATATCGCTTTGAAGATTTCATAACGATCAGGGCTTTGAAAACTCTGGAAATATTTGAACCACTTCAAATTGGCGACACTTTAGTGGGGGTTAATAACTCCTTTTTCGACGAAAAATCTTTTCACAATCTTGAGAGAACTGAGAAGGAAAATGTCAGACAGATGGTAGCTTCCTCTGATAAATGGGTTTTCCTGCACAAAGTCCTTTCTCGTGAATCCAATGCTACCTTTCATTTTCTGAAAAACGGCCAAATCATTTCAATTAATAAATCACGTGAGGAAAGACTCAAGTCTCCACCACAATGGGGATATAGCTTTTCATCAGCAGATGCAGGAATGGATTTTTTCCCTATAAAACTTCCAATAGAGGGAAATATTAGACCTTACATTTTTTTGCATTTTCCCTGGTCTACCCTTACCGGGGAGGAAATTAAAATTTCAACTTATACAGATGGAAAAGAGACAAAACTAACCAATAATCCCAACGATAAATTTTTCAAGGATATCCTCAACGCGCATGAAGATTAGATTCCCGACCTATATCCAACACGACCAGATGGATTGCGGCCCGGCCTGTTTAAAGATCATCGCCCGGCACCACCATAAAAACTTCTCGCTGAAGCACCTTCGTGATCGGTGTTATGTTACCCGGGAAGGCGTGTCGCTGTTCGACATTGGGCGGGCTGCAGAGGATCTTGGTTTCCGCACACTTGCTTTGAAAATACAGTTTGAAGACCTGCTGAAAAGAATTCCTTTGCCTGCCATCGTACATTGGAAACAAAAACACTTTATCGTGGTTTATAAAATCACCCGAAAAAAAATATTCGTTTCCGATCCTGCCATGGGATTAGTGAGCTACACGCACCAGGAGTTCCGCAAGGCGTGGGAGTTGACCGATGGCCTGGGAGCTGTGTTGGTGCTGGAAACAACGCCTGAGTTTTACGCTCAGGAAGAGACTGAAACCAAAGCTTCGCTGTACCATTTTATGAAATACCTGAAACCCTATCATAAATATCTGGCACAGGTAATGGTGGGAATGATAGTGGGAATCCTGATAGGGCTTTTATCTCCCTTTATCTCCCAGTCGATAGTCGATTTTGGTATCGGCTCTGGAAATATCGGGTTCATCAATACCATGCTGATAGCCGGGGTGATCCTGGCCATTAGTTCAATGGCTTCAGGCTTTATTCAGAGCCGTTTAATGCTATATGTCTCGGAGCGGGTAAACATGAGTATGGTGAGCGACTTTTTGCGAAAAACCTTGCGGTTGCCTGTTGAATTCTTCGAGCGCAAAATGGTAAGTGATCTTTTGACCCGGATTGGGGACCATAGCCGCATCCAGTCGTTTATTATGAGCACTTTCCTCGGGATATTCATGAATCTGCTGTTGTTCGCGGTTTACAGCCTGCTTATGCTCTATTACGAAAGCAATATGTTCATTGTATTTATGATTGGTAATGCCTTTTATACCGGATGGATATTCCTCTTCCTGAACCAGCGAAAGAAACTGGATAACCTGCTCTTTGAATCACGTACCGGCAATCAAAACGACCTGTTGGAGTTGCTCGAAAGTGTGAATGAAATAAAGGCCAACAACATTGCCAACCGCCGGAGATGGAAGTGGGAATTGAGCCGGTACAAGATATATGGTTTGCGGGTGAAAAATATGAACCTCGACCAGGTAGAAGCCACGGGTGCCACGTTTATCAATCATCTGCAGGGGCTTTTTATAACCTATATTGCAGCGCTTAATGTAATTGAAGGAACTATGACTTTAGGGATGATGATGGCGGCTCAATATATTCTTGGTCAGTTAAGTGTCCCTATTAAAAGCATGATAGGTTACGTACATTCGCTGCAATTTGCTCGAATAAGCTTAAAGCGCGTCAATGAGGTAATTTTGGATGAAGAGCCTGAGAAATCGAATTCTCATTTAGCGGTTCCTAACGATAAAACGATTAGAATAAAGGGGCTTAGCTTTTGGTATAATCCCAACTTTGCCAAGGCTTTATCAAACATCAACCTCGAGATACCTCAGGGAAAGGTAACGGCCATTGTAGGGGAAAGTGGAAGCGGGAAAACGACCTTGATGAAGTTACTCCTGCGCTTTTATGATCCCACAGAAGGCGAAATAGAAGTAGGCGGAATAGCCATCGAAAACATAGAGCTCTATCGTTGGAGAAATAGTTGCGGGGCAGTGATGCAGGATGGTAAGATTTTTAACGACACCATTTTGTACAATATCACGCTTGAAGACGAAGAGCTAAGTATTGACAGACAACAACTTCAACAGGCTGTTAAACTGTCAAACATGGAAGAGTTTGTCAACGACCGGCCCCTGAAACTATACACCCCCCTGGGAACAAATGGTTCCGGCCTAAGCCAGGGCCAAAAACAACGGGTATTAATCGCACGCGCCATTTACAAAAACCCTGACTTTATTTTCCTCGATGAAGCCACTAACTCCCTGGATGCAAATAACGAACGACAAATAGCAAGAAATCTGGATGATATATTAGCGGGCAAAACGGCCGTGGTGATCGCTCACCGCTTGAGTACCGTAAAAAACGCGCATAACATCGCGGTGTTGCAGAAGGGAAGCCTGGCCGAGCAAGGCACTCACGATGAACTGGTCACGAAAAGAGGAATATATTATCGGTTGATTGCCAATCAGCTGGACTTAACTTAGGTTTTCATTTTCAACACATAACACAATGACTGACATTCAATTGCGGCAAACCTACAGGGATAAAATCTATAACTACCGCCCAACATGGATTTTGAGGTGGGGGGCCACTTTCTTTTTCCTGTTTTTGCTGGTTGTTATCATGGTTTCAGGATTTATTAAATACCCGGATATTGTACCTGCAACAGCTGAAATTACAGCCATTAATCCCCCGGCTCACCTGGTTGCAAATGTCAATGGGAAAATAGAACAGGTTTTAGTTTCTGAAGGACAAGCGGTTACAAAAGGAAGTATTCTTGCCTTACTGGAGTCTTCGTCCCGCTGGAACCACATTTTAATCATCGACTCTATTCTTTCCAGGCTGGATACTTTGTGCGCAAGCGGTTCTTCCGCATCGCTACCGGTTCCATCGGAATTCGAAAAAGACTTGATCCTGGGTGAATTACAACCAGCTTACTCCGAACTTTTGTATAGTTACACGGAATTTTACCAGTTTCATCAATATGATTTCCACGCGAAAAAATTGAGCGCTTTAACTGCGAAGCAAGGCTATCAACGCGATTACATTAACCGACTGATAAATAAGGAAAAACTGTTACATCAGCAGTTTAAAATAAGTTTGAATAAATATCACCGGGATTCCCTCATGTCGCTGAAGGGTGGAGTTTCCCGCACGGAGGTGGAATTTAGCCGGCAAAATGTGCTTCAGCACCAATCCACGATCACCGATCTGGCCATGAGCCTGATCAACAACCAGGCGATAAACAAACAAATCGGTTACGAAATTGAAACCCTAACCCTGGAGCATCATGCCGAAAAGCAGCGTCTGGTAACCCGGTTGGAGCAAAATATTCAGTTGCTGAAAGCACAAACCGATGCCTGGCGAAATACCTATGCCCTTGAGGCTCCTGTTGACGGGGTGGTGAGTCTAACCACCTTCTGGAGTGAAAACCAGAACGTGAAAGCCGGGGAAGTGGTGCTTTCGGTGGTTCCCACGGACTCTTTGAAAGTAAAGGTGCGTCTTCAATTCCCCATTCAAAACTCCGGCAAGGTTAGTATAGGTCAGCGCGTAAATATAAAATTAGAAAATTATCCCTACCAGGAATTTGGCATGCTTGTGGGAAGCCTTGAAAACATTTCACGGGTTCCCAATGATCTGCTCTACAGCGCCGATGTAATATTGGATCATGGGCTGGAAACTTCATACCATAAAAAATTGCCAAAGATTCAACAACTGACGGGCAAAGCAGAGATTTTAACCGATGAGGTGAGTTTGTTGATGCGATTTTTCAACCCGCTGAGGGCTGTTTTTGAAGAACATTTTTGATATACAAAGAAAAGGAACTGGCTCAGGCCTGCCACCTTCGCCGGTTCCCTACACGAAATAAACTACACCTAAATGCAGTTGCCGGCAAATATAGTCAATAAACAAGTACACTGTTTCTCTTCAAGCCATCTTTGAGGGGGAACCATGGCCTGCCTCCCGCCTAAGGGATGGCAAGCCCCTGCCATGCATAAAGCAAACAACCGCGTGTTAGCAATTTACCACGTTAACGGAAACCCCGGCTGAAGGTCTGCCTGCCTGCAGCCGGGATATGAGTAGGCAAACAGTAAATTACAATACGATGAAAAAGTTAGAAAGGTTGAAAATAAACCAGTTGCAGGAGTTTACGAGGATTGGGGATGAAGAGCAGATGATGCTGAAAGGGGGTGAAAATCCCTGGGATTTGTATGTTGCTGCTCGGGATGCCACTTATGTTCAAGGGCCTGATATAATTCCACTGGATGAACTTTATTCTCAATCATATAATTATGGAGCCTCAGTGCAAAATGTTCAAGATGCAATAGATCAATCCTGTCCCCAATGCGAAATGTTCTATAACTCTCATGATCGGACAGCACATTATGGAGGATTTGAACTAACACCATTTGGCAAATGGGTGTTTAACACTTTACCTCATCAACTTGGTATAGGTGGCCATAAATAGTATTTAGAGGGAGCCTATGACTCCCTCCTTCGGGTTTAATTTTAAAAACGATTTATGAAAATGCTGAATGGATTGTGGATCGCGGCACTAAGTGTAATTGTACCCACCTTTTTTTTATTTTTATTTGGAACGGTTCCCCAGATTTTTGGTATGGCCCCGTCTGCTGTTTATTTTTCTTTATTGATGGCCCTGGGATCGTTGGCGAATTTACCTGTGATTCTTTATTTCAACCGAAAGCATGGGCTTAATGTTTGGAGCGAATTTTCTCCTTTAGGATTTCGCAATTTCTTGCTTTTATTTGTTCTTAGTGTGGTTATTTTATTTCTTCTTCCTGTTTTTAGTCAACTTGTGCTGTCTTTTAAAAACTTTATCCATCAAAGGGCAGGAATCTTTTTACCAGGTATTGAATCCTTCGCTGTATCATTCGTAGTTTTTTCAATAGGTAAAATATTTATTGCACCTTTCGTGGAAGAGCTTCTTTTCAGAGGCATAATATTCAGATTATTGAAAGAAAACTATTCACTCCCGCTTTCTGTGGTTGTTTCGAGTTTGCTCTTCGCAGGGGTTCATTTTAATTATTCCGACTTAGATTTCCTGTTCATTTACGGGGTGATTTTTTGTCTGGTATATTTTAAGACCAAATCGTTATGGGCGCCCATCGTTCTGCATATAATGATTAATTTTTATTCGCAAACTACACTAAAGCAGGAATTTTCTCTGAGCCCGCAACATCTTAGAATTTATGCCATATTGGTTTTATTAAGTGGTATACTTGGATTGTGTATGCTTAAATTTATAGGCAAGGATAGATTTCCACCCTTCTATAATCGGGATAATAAGTAGGCAAAAGATAAATTAGAAAGAGATGAAAAAGTTAGAAATGTTAAAAATAAACTAATTGCAGGAGATTGCGAGGATCTGTGAACATGAACAGATGATGCTGAAAGGGGGATACACTGTAAGTGAGGCTGAAGACATGATGAACAATGGGAGGTGGACCGGCGGACAGGTTGATGGGCTTGGTTATGTTGGTAGTGGCGTGACTGTGTATGGATGTTATAACATTAACGATCATTTGAATAAATGTTGTCAATGTCCAACCGGATCAGAATTTGCCACTGAAATGACTACAGAGGATGACCCTTTGAGAGCGATCTTATATATGGCCGGGGTCTACCTTAATCATTGGATAGACCATTAATATTAATTTTGTGGGTGCCAAAGGAACACAGGAAGAATTACTTCTCTTTAAAATCTTATTTTTATGGCACCCATACTTCTATTCTTATTCGAGAAGAATAACAAGAATGATACACACTATTTTAATTCACAAATGACTGATAAAAAACTTAGAATGGAGAAAAGTCCAATCGCTTACACTATTGTATTGGCGATTGCATTAGCTATTACGCAATTGGCTTCTGTGATTCTATTTGGCCGGTTCATTGATCCATTCTACAAGATTGATTTTTTTGCAAGAATTTTGACGATGGTAATCTGGGGGCTGATTATTTATTACTTTGGAATTTACCGATACATAAAGATTGGGAAACCATCTCTCATTTGGCTGTTATTTAGTGTCCTTTTTGCAATTTTAACTGTATTTGGTTTAGATTATATTGTTGCTGCAATGGCAGGCAAAAAATTGCCCGATTATGACATGTCAAAACTCCCCTATTTGTCAATTAGAATCCTAATAGGCCCAATACTTGAAGAAATAATTTTCCGTGGAATCCCAATTGAGATATTACTACGAAGCGGAAACAAAAAGTGGATAGCAATTCTCTTAACATCCGTGATTTTTTCCTTGGTTCATTTGCCCGGAATTTTTGCAATAAGTTCCTTTTTCTTTTCTATTGGCCTTGCTCTATTCTATCTAAAAACCCGAAATTTGATATACTGTATAATAGTTCATGTTTTTTCAAATCTTCTAATAGTTTTTTTATAATGAGCTTTCATGTATAAATAGCTTCCATTGGTCTTGAAACTTCTTACCATAAATAATAGCCTAAAATTCAACAATTAACGGGCAAAGCAGAGATATTGACGGATGATGTAAGTTTGCTGATGCGGTTTTTCAACCCGCTGAGAGCAGTATTTGAAGAACATTTTTGATATGCAAACGAAAAAGAACTGGTTCAGGCTTGCCACCCTCCCTGGGTCCATACCACGTAAAACTACAAATTAATGCAGTTGCCGGCAAAAATAGTTAAAAATCCAATGAATTGTTACCCTGCAAAGCAATTTGCAGGGTAATTGTGGCAAGACCCTGCCATGCATCAAGAAACAACCGCGTGTTAGCATTTTCCCGCATTAACGGAAAACCTGGCTGCAGGTCTGCCTGCCTTCAGCTGGGGTAGGAGTAGGCAAACAATAAATTACAATACGATGAAAAAGTTAGAAAGATTGAAAATAAACCAGTTGCAGGAGTTTACCAGGGTTGGGGATGAAGAGCAGATGATGCTGAAAGGAGGGTTTTTCATTATGGATGCTGGGGAATATGCCTGGAAAAAACAGGTTGGAGATGAGATAAATGAGTTCAGATATTGGTGGAGTTCATTGAAGTCAGATGCTAAAGAATTTGTTAAGGCGTCTATTCCTTTAGGCATCACAACTTTGGAGGAGGCAGCAACGCATCTTTTAAATAAATTTGGAAACACAAACTTTACATTTCTTATTGCTCCTGATGAACGCTTTTTACCGGGTTATGAAAGTGATCCTAATAGTCAATACAATGGCTATGTTTAATTTTTGTTGTTTATGAACCTAAAACTTTGCATAGCCCAAGAGAGATTTTTTGGGTTATGCAAAGAAAAATAATTTCTAAATGAAAAATATTTATTGGATTATTGAGGTGGTGGTTTATTTTATTTTAATTTTTATATTAAAGGGTGCTTTCACTTTTTTGACCTCCAACCAAATGACCTTTTTTTTAGGACAAATTGTAATTATTTTGGGCTATGCCGGGGTTTTTTTCTTTATCCTAAACAAGATGAATGTTAGAAGTATAACGTTGGGATTGTTGTTTCAAAAAATTATAGGTATGCCTTTTTCTATAAATGAAATGCTTTGGATTCTTTCAGTTTTTATTGGAGGTGTTTTGAGTTACGGGATGTTATCTCGAATCCCTATGGTAATGCAGATGGATGTAAATCCCTTTCCAATAATATACACCATTCCGGGCTTTAATTCAGGCTTTAAATTATTTACGATAGTCATAATTTTTAAGATATTAGTTGCGATCTTTGCAGAAGAATTGTTTTTTAGGGGTTATCTATTTAGTAAACAGTGCAATACACTCAAAAGGAGCACATGGATAGTAAACGGTTTTACCTGGAGCCTGACGAATATTTTAACTCCGGCGAATTTTATCGCCATAATCCCCACTGGGTTATTGTTGGCCTTTGCTTATCAAAAGAAAAAAAACTTACGGATTACAATCGTGGCTAATGCACTTATGACTTTCATGTTGCAATATAACTTGATATTGACGTATCTTTCGTAATTTGATAATATAAATAGAGGTTATGAGAATATTGCATGGCATATTCATTACAGCACTCAGTGTAACAGCCATTGCTTTATTACTTTTTATCTTTGGAACGGTTCCTCAGATATTTGGATTGGCCCCGTCTGCTGTTTATTTTTCTATATTGATGTCCCTGGCCCCGCTGGCGGATTTTCCTGTGATTCTTTATTTTAACCGAAGCCATGGTCTTAATGTTGGAGCGATTTTTCTTCATTATGTTTGCGGAATTTCCTGCTTTTATTCATTTTAAGCGTTGTTGTTGTATTTCTTCTTCCTACTTTTAGTCAACCCGGGTTGTATTTTGACAGCATATTCCAACGAAGAGTCATGGTCTTTTTACCGGGCATGGAGTCTTTTACCGCGTCATTTCTTCGTGGTATTATCTTTAACTTGTGCAGTAAAAATCTCTCCTTGTTTGTTGCAGTATTATTTTTTAACAATTTTATTTGCAATTTATCACTTTAATTTAGATGGGCCTTTGAATTTATCAATCTATGACCTTATGCTTACAATGGTGTATCACAAAACAAACAATCTTCTCAATTCAATCTTACTGCACTGTTTTATTAATACTATTTCATACTTTAGTGAAACCTATCCTATTCCAAGGTTTATAAAAAATCTTACTATTTTTGCATCTATTTGTTTGGTGTCTATTGCCGGAACATTACTTATTGTTGGGGGTCTTAAAAGTAACCGGAACATGATTGATTAAACCATCACTCAATCTTAACAAGCCAGAAACAAAAACATAGATTTATGACTTGCTTTGAAATGATAAAATAGAAATTCAAATTCCCAACCTAAAACATTTAGTGCCCATGAATATTAATATTCGTTTCTTTGCCCTTCATTAAGCGTACAACAAAACATCAAACATTCGAAATTTTATATCTTACCTGCCTTCCGGTAAGCAGGTATTTCAAAAATTAACAGTCTGTTTATAATGAGAACCCTTTTGGGCTATATTTTTACCCCGCTTTTTCATCTTTACTGCGGATTTCTGATATTTATATTTTACCCCATACAGGTGATTGCCCTGCATGGTTTTGGCGACAGGGCACGCCGGAGAACGGTGGAGTGGCTGAATTGTTTAATGGTGAAATCGCTGCGCCTGATGGGCAGCAGGCCAAAATTTGTGGGGCTCGAAAAGATTCCTGAGAGCCGGCCCATCGTGATTGTCTCCAATCATCAGAGCCTTTATGATATCGCTGCTGTGGGTCACGTTTTCAGGAAATCCTATCCCAAGTTCATATCGAAGATTGAACTCTCCAAGAACCTGCTGAGCATCTCCTACAACCTCAAGCACGGGCGGTCGGCGATCATCGATCGCAGCAAAGGTGCGCAGTCGGTGAAGGAGATTTTTAAGCTGGGACGGCTCATAGAGGCCAATAACTATTCGGCCTGCATCTTCCCCGAGGGCACCCGCAGCCGCTCAGGCAAGCTGAAACCATTTATGACGGCCGGCATTAACACGCTGCTCCGGGCTGCACCATCTGCTGTTGTAGTTCCTTTTGTGATAGATGGCCACAGCCGGATGATGAAAAAAGGTTACTTCCCGTTGCAATTCGGGGAAAAGATAACCTACACCGTACTCGATCCTATTGAACCCAAAGGAGGGAGTGTGGAAGAGATGGTGAAGGATATCCATGATGCGATAGAGAGGACTTTGAACCAAGATTAAGAAGCCATTGGTCCCCGGATTAAAATTCATTTAATCCGGGAATCAGTGGCTTCTTCTTTTTTCACACAATATCAGTGGCAATCCTGCCCTATTGTGCCTTCATATAATTCATAAACCAAATGAGGCTGTACAATCTGGAGCCCGGTTTCCCCAGTTCAGCCAGTTCGGTGTCGTCAAGGTAGGACATCATCACATCATCACCGGCCTGCCAACCTTCGGGCAATACCACTCTTTTGTTGCCATAGTTGGCTTGTAAGGCTATCTCTACATGTCAGGTGTCAGGTTGGGAGCCACCCCATTTCTCCGCCACCTCGTCCAAAAACCGGTTGAGCTCCTCCAGATTTTCTGTTCGCAATATTTGTATCTTTAATGGTCTGAAGTGCTCCAGGCCTTTAAAAGTGATGGCCAGATGCCTGCGCATGTGCAGGATGCCGCGGCGCTCACCCAGCCACTCCACCGACTTGAGCAACTGCTCGCGCACCATCTCCACCTGCTCGGGGAGGGAGGGTGGAGGCAGCAGAAGGCCCGTGTCCAGATAGTGGCGTATTTCCCTGAAAATCCACGGACGACCAATGGCCGGACGGCCAACCATGAGGGCATCCACACCGTAGCGGTCTAAATATAGGCGTGCCTTTTCGGGATGGTTGATATCGCCGTTGCCTATGATGGGGATGTGCATGCGCGGATTGTTTTTCACCTCGCCAATAAGGGTCCAATCGGCCTCGCCGGTGTACATCTGTGCACGGGTACGGCCGTGAATGGCCAGCGCGCTGATACCTGTATCCTGAAGTTGCTCGGCGATGCTCACAATGTGTTTCGAGGATTCGTCCCAGCCCAGCCGCGTTTTAACGGTAACCGGCGTTTTTACCGCCTTTACAATGGCCGCCGTTATGGCCACCATCTTAGGAATGTCGCGTAACATGCCGGCACCGGCCCCTTTGATTGCAATTTTTTTTACGGGGCAACCAAAGTTGAGGTCGATAATGTCGGGACGAGCCTTCTCAGCTATCCGGGCAGCTTCTACCATCGCATCGGTTTCTTTGCCGTAGAGTTGGATGGCCACAGGGCGTTCGTCGTCGAATAGTTCCATCTTTCGATGGGTCTTCTCCACGTCACGAATCAAAGCATCCGACGAGATAAATTCGGTGTAGAGCAGGTCGGCGCCATATTTTTTACAAAGCCGGCGAAACATACGGTCTGTAACATCTTCCATGGGGGCCAGCAGCAGCGGCTCCTTTCTTAGTTCAAGGGTTCCTATCTTCACGTTAAATTATCGGTTTTAGAGGTGCAAAGATAATTCTTTAATAAAAATGATTAATTTGGCCTTTGAAAAGCGAACACTTATGGCCCGTCTTTATCTTTTAACAATGATTTTGGTGCTTATTTTGGTCGGATGTGACCGTGCGCCTGCACGTAAGAGCAATTCTATGCAACCGGTGTCGGAATTGTCGGGCACCGATTCGGTGATCGTCAAACAGTTGATGGAGCGTTCGTCGGCTTACTTTAAAGAGGGAGGCATATCTGCTACCGTGTTCGACGATTTTATGAAGGAAGCCGAAGATATTGCTAAGAAGAGCGGGAGTAAAAGTCAACTGGCACTCATTTACAATCAGGTGGGTAAGCGATACCGCAACCGGGCTCTTTACGGTGAGGCGATGAAGTATCATCAAATGGCGCTTGATTTGGCCACACAGGCACAGAACGACCAGATACTCACCAGCGTTTACAACCAGATTGGCGTGGTTTACCGGCGCATCGACGACAACCCTATGGCATTGGAGATGCACATGAAAGCCCTAAAGCTGGCCGAAGCACTGAACGACACTTTCAGTATCAGCTCGGCCATCAACAGCATCGGAAATGTAAACTACAATATGGGGCGCTATCATACCTCCATCGAGTATTTTCAAAAGTCGCTCGAACTCTCCGCAGGGATGAACAACAAACTGGGGTTGGCCATCAACTACAACAACATGGGGGAGTCGCTTCTGAGTTTGGGTGAAGTGGACTCGGCGCTTACCTGCTTTTACACCTCTCTGAAGTATAACCGGCAAATCAACAGCCGCATAGGTGAGTCCATCTGCTTCAACAGCATTGGCGCCGCTTATATCGCCCTGGGAAAGCCTCATCAGGCTTTGGGTTATCTGGATGAAGCATTAAAAATTAACCAGGAGCTGGGTGATGTGATGCAGGAAGCCATCAGCTACACCAAGATTGGTGCTACGTACCTTAACATGAATGAGCTTACAAGGGCGATGACCCATTTACAAAAAGGCTATGACCTCTCGCTCAGGATCGGTTCAAAGTTTCAGGTGGAGGAGGCTTCAAGATTACTGGGAGCTTTGTTCGAAAAGAGAGGTGACTATGAGCGCGGGCTGGAATTTTTCAAAACAGCGGCAGCTTTTCGTGACAGCATGATTAACGAAAAAAACATGCACCACCTGGCCACTATGGAGGCCATTTTCGACTCCGATCGCCAGCGAAACCGCATAGAAGAGCTTAATCAACAAACCCTACAGCAACGCTCGTTGTTAGAGCGCCAAAAATGGATGCTTATAGCCGTATTTGCATTGATTTTAGTGCTCTCGCTCGTCGTGCTTCTGGTGGCGCGCCAATTCAGGTTGCAGGGCAGGTTTCGTAACCTGAAACACCAGCAACGTTTATTGAGGTCGCAAATGAATCCTCACTTTATTTTTAATGCCCTGAGCGCTATACAAGTATTTGTGCTCGAAAACGATATTGAAAAATCGACCCGTTTCCTGTCCGATTTTGCCAAGCTGATGCGACAGGTGTTGCGCAGCTCAAACCAGGATTACATCTCGCTGGAAGAGGAGAAGAACATATTGAACTACTACCTGGAACTACAGCGCCTGCGATTCATGTCGCCCTTCGAGTTTTTTATTCATGTGGATGAGACCCTTAAACCCGACCGGATAATGATTCCGCCCATGATTACCCAGCCCTTTGTGGAGAATGCCATAGAGCATGGTATCCGTCCGTTGGGAGGAGAGGGCAGGGTGGATATCACGTTCAGGCATGCCGAGAACCTTATGATTATAGAGGTGGAAGACAACGGCATTGGCATTGATAAATCCAAAAAAATGAAAGAAGCAGGGCGTGGCCACGAATCTATGGCTCTTGACATCACCAGGGAACGGCTGGAGGTGATACGCCGTGATTCCGGAGGTAAAGTGGGGCTCGAGATCATCGACAAAAAGCAGGTCAACCCATTCGACAAAGGAACTTTGGTGCGCATCATCTTTCCCATCGTGGAGGTTTACCCCAAAGGCCTTGCCGCCAACGGGCATAAAAAAAGTAAGAATCTGATGGATAAGGTAACGGGTTGAAGATGAAAAACAAATGAACAATTTCGCCAACAAGCGGTTTTCCCGGGGTGAAAATGGTTTATCCCGCTTCTTTATAAAAAATATAAAACTATGAACAACTTAAAATTAATTGCTCTTATGCTTCTTTTTGGTGCACTTCAGATGTCCTGTCAACAAACCAGCGTACCGGTCATCGATCGTGAAATTTTCTTTGGCAATGCCGAAATAGCCGGCGGCCAGCTAAGTCCCGACGGACAATGGATATCATTCTTAAAGGAGTTCGACGGTATCATGAATATTTGGGTGAAGAAATTTGACGAACCTTTTGACAAGGCCCGCCCTTTAACCAATAATGAACGCCCCATTGGGGGCTACTTCTGGACTTATGACGCGAAGTATATCCTATTTGTAAAAGACAATAAAGGCGATGAAAACTTTAATGTATATGCCGTTAATCCTAAGGATGAAGCCGATGCCGAAACCGGTGTACCCTTCTCAAAAAATTTAACCCCCATGAAGGAGGTGAATGTGAATATTTATGAGGTGAGCCGTAAAAATCCCGACATTTTGTGGGTGGGCATCAACGATCGGGATAAGGCCTGGCACGACTTGTATAAACTCACCATCAGCACCGGAGAGTTGGAGTTGTTGTACGAAAACAATTATCGCATCACCGGTTGGGATTTCGACTGGGACGAACAGTTGCGCCTGGCCTACCGCACCAACGAAGAGGGCTTTTCGGAGATTTTACGCGTGGACGGCAACAATGAGTTTACCAAAATTTATGAAACCAACCTGCAGGAAAATGCCTATGTAGCCGGATGGAACCCGGATAACACGCGTATGTATCTGGTCTCGAATAAGGGCGATGTAAACCTTTTAACGCTCTACAGCATGGACCCTGAAACCGGGATAATTGAAAAAGTTGAGAGCGATCCCAAAAACAGTGTCGATTTTGGCGGCCTGTTTATTAATGACAGCACGCGCGAAATATTGTACACCTCCTATATTTACGATAAAATAAAAAGGTATTGGAAGAATGAAGAGTGGGCAGAGATGTTTGCCTACCTCGAAGAGACCTTTGAAGATAAAGAGGTGGGTTTCTCAAGCTTTACCAAAGACTACAACCAGATGCTGATTTCGGTGGGCAGTGATAACTCTGCCTACGAGACTTACTATTTTAACCGCGACACCAAAGAGCTGATCTTTCAATATACACCGCGGCCCCGCCTTAAGGCAGTGGAACAGTATCTGGCTAAGATGGAACCCGTATCCTACCCCAGCAGCGACGGATTAGAAATTCCGGCATACCTTACCATCCCGGTGGGGGTTGAAAAAAGAGACCTTCCGGTGGTGGTACTGGTGCATGGCGGGCCCAAAGGACCACGTGATTACTGGGGCTACAACTCCTACGCGCAAATGTTGGCCAATCGCGGGTACGCGGTGCTTCAGCCCAACTTCAGAGCAAGTGGCGGTTATGGCAAAGAATTTTTAAATGCCGGCGACCGCGAGTGGGGTAAAAAAATGCAGGACGACATTACCTGGGGCGTGAAATATCTTATTGCACAAGGCATTGCCGATCCCAATCGGGTGGCCATTATGGGCGGAAGTTATGGGGGTTACGCCACCCTGGCCGGCCTGGCTTTCACTCCTGAGCTGTATGCCTGTGGCGTGGACATTGTAGGTCCAAGTAACCTGTTTACTTTAATGCAATCGATACCTCCCTATTGGGAGGCCGCCCGAAAGTCCCTCTATGAGATGGTTGGTGACCCTGAAACAGAAGAGGGGCAGAAGCTTCTGCGTGAGCGCAGCCCGCTTTTCAGTGCCGGTAAAATCATACGCCCTCTGTTAATTATTCAGGGTGCACACGATCCACGTGTCAAACAGGCCGAGAGTGATCAAATAGTGGTGGCTATGCGCGACTCAGGCAATGAGGTGGAGTACATTCTGGCCGATGATGAAGGGCACGGCTTCCGGAAACCGGTAAATAATATGGCTATGTGGGTGGCGGTGGAGAAGTTTCTGGCCAAACATTTGGGTGGCCGTTACCAGGAGGATATGCGCGAGGATGTGGCCAAACGATTGGAAGAGATGACGCAGGATGTTTCCGAGGTTGTTTATGAAGAAGCCGAGTAAAGAAACCTGACAGGTTAAATGAAGACGCACAAAATACTGATAGCTGAAGACGACAAGGTAACACAACGTGTTTGTGTGCAGATTGTAGAACAGCATTTCCCCGAAATCGAAGTGGTTGGTGCGGTCTCTACGGTGGCCGAGGCATACCCTATAGTGCTTAGCCAAAAGCCCGATTTGTTGTTGCTGGATATTCAACTGGAGGATGGAAACGCCTTCGACCTGTTAGGCAGGATTGAGACATACGATTTTAAGGTGATCTTTATGTCTGCATTCCAGGGATACCTGGAGGAATCCATACGTTTTTCGGCAGTGGGTTTTCTCTCCAAGCCCTTCGATATGAGCGACTTTGTGATGGCCGTGGATAAGGCGATGGCCGTTATTAACACCAACGATTATATGCAGCAAATGGAGGTGCTGTTTACCAATGTGTCGCAGTCTGCCGAAGCCCGAACCGTTGTGTTCCCTGTCATCGGATCGGTACGTGCCGAAATGTTGTCGTCGCTACTCTATGGAGAGGCCGTTCCCGGAGGTTCTGAGATAGTGCTCGATTCGGGTGCTCGTTTCTTTGTGCCCCGCCCGTTAAGGCGTTACGAGCAGTTGTTTGCCCCCTACGATTTTGTGAGATGTCACCCTCTTTATGTGGTGAATTTAAGAAAGGTGGCCACCATGGATGCCCATACTTCATCGGCCATCATGTTCAACGGGGCTGTACTTCCCATCGAGGAGCGTAAATTTAACCAGCTTAACAACCGGCATTTGGCCTTGATGAATTGATACGTGGGCGAGTGCAATTACTTTAAAAAGGCTTGATACCAATGATTTCTCTCACCTCTTTCAGCGTTTTTGATGCGCTGGCATGGGCTTTTTCACGTCCCCGGGCGGCTACTTTATGCAAATAAGCGGAGTCGGAAGCAATGGCCTTAATGCGTTCGCGGATGGGGGTGGTAAAGGTAATGATGTCCTCGGCCAGTTTTTTCTTCAGGTCGCCATACCGGATGGTGCAATTGCGGTAATCTTCTTTAAATTGCTCCAATACGGCCCCCTCCGAAACTACCTCCATAATGGAAAAGAGGTTGGCAACCGGTTCGCTTACCGGCGAATGGGGTGTGGTAGGGCCGCTGTCGGTGACTGCCCTCATCACCTTTTTACGAATTACTGAAGGCTCATCTATAAGAAAAATACCATTTCCTTCCGATTTTCCCATCTTCCCCGAACCATCGAGCCCGGGAATCTTTATGAGCTCCTGGCCAAAGTTAAAAGGCTGTGGAATAGGGAAATATTCGATTTGGTAGATGCGGTTGAAGCGGCCCGCGAACTTACGGGTCATCTCCAGATGTTGCTCCTGGTCCTTGCCTACCGGCACCTTGGCGGCCCGGTGAATAATAATATCGGCAGCCATCAGCACCGGGTAGGTGAGCAAACCGGCGTTTACATTATCGGGTTGCTGGCGTGCTTTCTCTTTAAAGGAGACGGTTCGTTCCAATTCACCCAGGTAGGCATTCATGTTGAGCAACAGAGTGAGCTCAGCCACCTCGGGCAAATCACTCTGAATATAGATGGTGGCTTTTTCGGGATCAAGACCCGCGGCCAGATACTCGGCTAAAACCTGCCGCACATTGCCATGCAGGTTGGCGGGATGTGGATGGGTAGTGAGCGAATGGTAGTCGGCAATGAAGAAGAAGCATCGGTTATCTTCCTGCATCTTCAAAAAATTTCTGACCGCTCCAAAATAGTTTCCAAGGTGAAGATTTCCGGTAGGCCGGATGCCGCTGACCACTGTTTCCATGTTAAAGATGTTATCTCAAAAGTATGATTAATCGGTTTGGGCAGCAAAAATAAGGAAACAAACCGGGATTTGATTCAATTAGTCAATAAACTGTTGTGCGGTATTGTTTCATCTCCCTGGCCAGCTGCCGGGCCTGGTTGCCGGTGTATTTATCCAACAATTGCCAGAAGCGGGGGCCGTGGTTCTTCTCCACGGTGTGGCACA
>JACDJB010000896.1_pt1 | contig 26446 bp, 25 predicted proteins | sample 7454121 | NCBI WGS metagenome assembly JACDJB01 (sample SAMN14253290, study PRJNA609438) | sludge metagenome | isolation source: sludge after 25d culture with pyrite | collected 2018-12-20
ATGCCCTGAGGATCGGCGTCTGTTTCGGTCTCACCTTCATGATCGGCATGCTGGTGTTCGGGCCGTATCTGTTTGCCGCTTTGGGCGGCAGCGGCCGCGTCCTGAGCGAGGCCATCGGCTATGCGCAGATTTTCTTCGGTGGCGCGGTGCTGCCGTGGATCATGAACACGTTGGCGGCGCTGCTGCGCGGCACCGGCAACATGAAGCTGCCATCGGCGATCATTCTCAATTCGGCGTTCTTTCAGATTCTGTTCGGCGGCGTGCTGGGTCTTGGCCTTGGGCCCATTCCGCAGTTCGGAATGCGCGGTGTCGCCGCCGGCACGCTGATGGCATTCTCCATCGGCGCGGGGATCATGGCCTGGTATCTGCTGTCGGGGCGCAGCCGGGTCAAACTGTCGTTCAGGCAGGTCCGGTTTCAGCGTGCGATGTTCTACGACATCCTGCAGGTGGGCGCTATTGCCTGCTTCTCGCCGCTGCAGATCGTGCTCACCGTGACGATCTTCACGCATCTTCTCGCTAATTTCGGCACTGAAGTGCTCGCAGGCTACGGCATCGGTGCGCGTCTGGAATTTATGCTGACATCGCTGGCGTTTGCGGTCGGCATCGCATCGGTCCCGATGATCGGAATGGCGATCGGCGCGGGCCGTGTGGCGCGGGCGCGCCGGATCGCATGGACCACCGGCGGCGTCTCGTTTATCGTGGTCGGTTTCTTCGGCAGTTTCTTTGCGATCTTCCCCGACATCTGGGTCAATATCTTCACCGACAATGCCGCGGTGCGGGCCGCAAGCCGGGAATATCTGTCGATCGTAGGACCGTTCCTGTCGTTCGTCGGGCTTGCGATTGCGGTTTATTTCTCCTCGCAGGGTGCCGCGCGTGTGCTCGGTCCGGTGCTGGCGCAGACCGCGCGGCTGATCTTTGTAATCGTCGGCGGATCGGTGCTGATGGCGCAAGGCGCCGGAAGCACGCGATTCTTCTGGCTGGCGGCGTCATCCATGATGCTTCTCGGAATCCTCGCCGCCGCCGCCGTGCGCCTGACCAACTGGGGGCCGCGCGAAGCGGCCTCGCAATAGCGCGTCGTTAGTCGAGGACGCTGACCGGCCGCGACAGTGCCGCGCGCGCGAATTTCCTTGCATTGGCCGGTTTTCCGAACAGGAACCCCTGCGCCAGGTCGAATCCCATTTCGTGCGCGACGATCAGATCGGATCGCGTCTCGACGCCCTTGGCGACGGTGCGCGCGCCGACCCGGTCCGCGAGTTCGAGAATACTGCGGCAGACGGTCTGCTTGAGGCGGTTGTCCGCGCAGCCGGTGACGTATTCCCGATCGACCTTGATCTCGACAAACGGGAAACTCTGCAGGTCCGAAAGCGACGGCCAATCGACTCCAAGATCGTCGATGGAAATCGCGACGTTGTGAAAGCGCATGCGTTTCGCGGCCTCGATGGCGAGATCGAGATTGCGGATGATCTCCGCGCCTTTCACTTCGACAGTCAGCCCGCTGAATGCCGGATGATCGGGGATCTGGCGGCACAACCGGCTGACCGACGCGGTATCTTCGAGAAAGCCGATCGGCAGGTTGATGGAAATGTCGACCGGGCCGTGCTGCCCGATGAAGTAATGCCAGTCTTCAAGCGCGCGGGTCACCACGAAGTCGGACAGTCCCTTGAATTGAGGGTCTTTTGCATCCGGAATGAAGGATGCAGGCGGCACGACTCCCCATGCCGGATGGCGCATCCGGATCAGCGCTTCCGCGCCGCGCGGCGCGAGGGTGCGAACGTCGATCTTCTGTTGATACCAGAGCTCGAGCCAGCCGGCCTTCAGCGCTTCGGTGACGTCGACGGGCGGACTTGGCGGCGCCTTCTGCGGCAGCAGCGGCACGACGCTGGCGCGCAGGCCGTCCGCGCTAAACGGTGTCGCCAGCGGCGGAAGCATCGCGATTCCCGTTTCTTCTCCGAGCTGACGCAACGCATTGACGATGATCGAATCCTTCGGGCCGATCAGCAGTACCTTGCCGTCGAACATCCTGGTGACGAGGGTGCGCAGGATATTTCCGGCTTCCACGCCGTCGTTCGGCATGCCGAGAACGACGAGATCTGGCAATTGATAGTCGAGCAGCGTGGGTAATTCCGCCGCGGTTGCGCATTCGCCGGTGATGAATCCCAATTCATCCAGAGCCTCACTCAGGAACGTGCGAATGTGCCGTTTCGGATCGACGATACATGCGCGAGGCGCCAGTTTGCGCTGTCCGAACGTCGCAACTGCCTCGATTTCAGCAGGTTTGAAACCCCTCATCAGAATCACCTCCGTTGTCCCCGAGGCGGAAGTGATAGCGTTATGCGGTGGTCACAAATGTGGAATTATTGAATCGTCCACCTGAGGTGTTGGGTAAGGTTAAAGAGAACAAGACGATTCAATTTGACGCGAAATTTTCCGAAGTTTTGCCGGCTTCGGCCTGAATGCGCCGCAAAATCGCGCCGCGTTTGGAGCGCGGCGCGATTGATGCCAAGGTCAAAGAGGCCCGCTCAGGCGCTTTCAAGTTTTGTCTTCATCGCGGCAATGGACAGGTCCATCTGCCCGCTGATGTACGGCGCAATCTCGTTTGGAAGCACATCGACGATCCAGACAAACCGGCTGCGTCCATCGCCGTCTTCAACGATTTGCACCGAGGCGCTGTGCTGGCGGATGCGCTCGCTGATCACGGCATAGACGAGGCGCCGTTTGGTGTCGTCGCAGTCCACCAGAAGTTCGCGCGCGCTGGTGCCGTTCGAGAATGTCACCAGCCGCGAGTCGCCGTCCATCACCGAATCGGTGACGAAGCCGGGGGCAAGGCGGGTATGAACCGCGGCAAAATCGCGCACTGCGTCCCAGACATGGTCCGCCGTCGCGGCGACTTCAAACGCCTTTTGAATCGAAGCCATGGTGTGTCCTCCGAATGCGTCGCCGTTATGCGCAGACGGCCTCGATATTGTTGCCGTCCGGATCAATCAGGAACGCCGCATAGTAGGTCGGGCTGTAATCCGCGCGCGGTCCGGCTCCGCCGTTGTCCTGGCCACCGGCTTTCAGTCCCGCGGCATGGAACGCCTTGATGGCATCATGGTTGCTCGCGCTGAACGCCACATGAGCGCCCGGACCTTCAGGTTGCTTCGACGCATGCAGCCAGAGCGCCGGGGCGCCTTTCGGCCCGAATCCTGCGCCGCTGTCGTCCTGTGAACACAAAACGTGGCCCAGCGGTGCAAGGACCGCGGTGTAGAACTTGATGCTGGCGTCGAGGTTTCTGACTTTGAGGCCGATGTGATCGTACATGGGTGTTCTCCGTTGCGATGGAGATCACCCTAAGGCTGCCACCTTGAGCCGATCTTGGAAAATCTTGCGGTCGCCGCGCGCGGCCTCGCGGAAGCGGCGGGGCGAGACACCGGCGGCGCGATGGAATGTCCGCACGAAGTTCGACAGATCGCCGAAACCGACATCGAATGCGACCGAGGTGATCGGCCGCGTGTCGTCGGCAAGAAGTTTCGCGGCGCGGCGCAGGCGGGCGCGAACCAGATACTGGTGCGGCGTCACGCCAAGCACATTCGAGAACAGCCGCAGGAAGTGAAACGGGCTGATGCCGGCCGCCTTAGCGGTCGATTCCAGATCAATGGTGCGGTCGGCATAGGCGTCAATCCACAGCGCGCTCTCCACCGCGCGGCGGCGGTCGCGTGCCGTCGCGCGGATCGCCTTCTGCGGTCGTCCCGATGTCGTCTCGATAAAGCGATTGACGAACAGCATCGCGGCCTCGTCGATCCCGATGTCGCTATCGCCTTTTCCGGCAGCTTGCGCCAGTTCGCCATAGACCATCAGTTCCGGCGTCGGCGGCACACAGGCGATCTGCAAGGCGTCGTCGCGCAGGCCGATGCTGTCGGCGAGCGCCGGCGATAACTGAAACGACAGACATTCATCGCCGCAAATGTGATGCGGATGCGAGCAGGTATATTCGTCGCCGGCGTGGCCCACCATCACGGCGCCCGCAACCAGTTCGTGAAAACGCCCGCGGGTGTCGTAACCGAAGCTGCCCTTGCGAACATAGGACAACGAATGGCGCGCGTGCTGTTCGGCAAACGGCTTGTCGTCCGGGCCCATGGTGCACCGGTAGTCGAACACGCACAGCGATGCGCTTTCCAGCAGCGTGGTCTTCATGGGCGGATGTTATCCTCGCCGCCGCCGCGGAGCAATCGACAGGCCGGGGTCGAACAGCATCGGCGCATCGTCAGATGTACCGGATATTTTCGCGCGCTCGATGGTCAGCATCCGGAACTTGGTGGTGACGCCGCCATTGGCGGAAAACCCGCCAGTTTTGCCATTGGCCGCCAGCACCCGGTGGCAAGGGATCACAATCGGGAGGGGGTTTTCGCCCAGCGCCTTGCCCACGGCGCGGGACAGCAGCTTGTCGCCGAGCCGGGCGGCGATCTCGCCATAGGTCATGGTTTCGCCCGGCGGGATCGTGCGCGCGATGTGATAGACGCTGCGGTTGAAGGCGGGCAGGTGGTCCGTGTCGAGTGCGATGAAGGACAAATCCATCGGATGTCCGTCCAGCAGTTCAGCCATCGAATCGCACGCCGTGCGCACATCCGCCGGTGCCGACGTTTCACGCGCGCCGGGCGCCTTTTGCAGCAGGCGCGCGCGGGTTTTCGCGTCGTCACCCTCCGGCAGTTGTACGCCGAGAAGGCCGCGCTCGCCCCAGGCGACGCCGCAGCGCCCGATAGCCGTATCGAACAAGGCAAGACCCGTCATCATCCTGCGTCCCAGACTGTCACAGCCGCGATTCCCGCAACTTGGAGAATCTTGCGCTTTTCGCGCCCCTGCGCCACCCGAAACCTGTGGTGGCTGCCATCTTGCGGCGGGATGCCGGGTATGGCTAAGGTCCATCCGACGCGGGCGTAGTTCAATGGTAGAACGGCAGCTTCCCAAGCTGCATACGAGGGTTCGATTCCCTTCGCCCGCTCCAGTTTCCCAGCAAAACTTCAAATCCAAAGAGGTCTGATGTTACAGCCCCGCCTGTTCACGCCTATTACCCTGCGCAGCGTCACCTCGAAGAACCGGATCGTGATTTCGCCGATGTGCCAGTATTCGGCGGAAGACGGCATGGCCAATGACTGGCATCTGGTTCATCTCGGCAAGTTCGCGCAAGGTGGCGCCGGCATCGTTATGACGGAGGCGGCGGCGGTCGTCGCCGAAGGCCGCATCACCCATGGCGACCTTGGCCTGTGGCATGACGGGCAGATCGCGCCGCTCAAGCGCATCACGGCGTTTCTGCGCGCCAACGGATCGGTGCCAGCGATTCAACTGGCTCATGCCGGACGCAAGGCCAGTATGCAGCGGCCGTGGTATGGCAATGCCGCGCTGACGGCCGACGATATCGCGCGCGGCGACAAGCCATGGGCCATCGTCGCGCCGAGCGCGATCCCGATGGATGACGGCTGGCTGATGCCGCACGAATTGACCCTGAAGGATTTGGAAAAACTGCGCGAGGATTGGCGTCAGGCGGCGTTGCGCGCGGTGGAAGCGAATTTCGACGTGCTCGAAATCCATTGCGCCCATGGCTACCTGCTGCATGAATTCCTGTCGCCGCTGTCCAATCACCGCACTGATGCCTATGGCGGCGACCGCGCCGGGCGCATGAAGCATCCGCTCGAGATCATCGAGACCGTGCGCGGGGTGTGGCCCGCCGACCGTCCGCTGTTCGTGCGCATCTCCTCCGTTGACGGGATCGACGGCGGTATTGATATCGCCGACTCGGTTGCGTTCGTGAATGAAGCGAAAGCGCGGGGCGCGGATGTGATCGACTGCTCGTCCGGCGGCCTGATGGGGTCCGCGACCGCGGCGCGGATTCCGCGCGGTTACAGCTTCCAGGTGCCGTTCGCCGAGCAAATCCGCCGCGAAGCGCATGTCAAGACCATGGCCGTGGGCCTCATTCTTCATCCGCAGCAGGCGGAAGATATTCTGGCCGAGGACAAGACTGACCTGATAGCGGTGGGACGCGAAGCCCTGTTCGATCCGAACTGGCCGCTCCATGCCGAACTGGCTTTGAGCGAGACCAAGGGCGAGATCGGCGACGGCACCTTCGCATCATGGCCGAAGCAATATGGCTGGTGGCTGGAACGGCGCGAGCCGGGCCTGCGCAGGCTCGACGGGCCGGCATTGCCATTCCGCAAGGTTTGAGCGACCTTCTGGCCAGTCAGACCGGGTGGCATCGGCATGAGAAAATCCATCTGCGTGGCAGGCGCGGGCAGCATCGGCTGTTTTGTCGGCGGCATGTTGCGGGTCGGCGGTCATCCGGTGTCGCTGCTGGCCCGTCCGCGGGTGATTGACGATATCAACCGCAACGGGCTGAAGGTCACCAGTTTTGAGGGCATCGAACATCGCCTGACACCGGCCGAGATTACGTTGTCCGCGGACCCTGTGATCTTCAAGGACGCGGATATCATTCTGGTCACGGTGAAAAGCGACGACACCGCCGCAGTTGCGGACCAGATCGCGCAGCACGCGCGTCAGGACGCCATCATCATCAGCCTTCAAAACGGCATCGGCAATGTCCCGGTGCTGCGCGAGACGTTGCCGGAGCACGACGTGCTCGCTGGCATGGTGCCGTTTAATGTGCTCTCGATGGGCGAGGGGCATTTCCACCGCGCCACCTCCGGTGACATCCTGCTCGAGACAGACGACGCCGAGACGGCGAAGTCGCTGTCGCAGCCTGAACTCAGGTTTCGCGCGGTCGATGACATCGAGGGCGTGCAGTGGGGCAAGCTGCTGGTCAATCTGAACAACGCGCTCAATGCGCTGTCGGGTCTGCCGCTGCGCGATCAACTGGCGCAGCGCTCCTGGCGTGTGCTGTTCGCGGACCAGATGCGTGAAGCGCTGACGGTGATCAAGGCCGAAGGCATCGCGCCGGTCTCGACCACGCCTTTGCCTGCGTCGGTCACGCCGTTCATTCTCAAGCTGCCCGATGCGCTGTTCACGCGCGTTGCCGCGTCCATGGTGAAAATCGACCCGAAAGCGCGCTCCTCCATGTGGGAAGATCTGCAGCGGGGCCGCCGCACCGAGATCGGCCATCTGCAGGGCATGATCGTGACGCTCGCCAAACGTCACGGATTGCCGTCACCCCTCTCGGAACGGATCGTCGCGCTCATCCGCAAGGCGGAGGAGGCGGGCAAGGGATCGCCGGGCCTGAGCGCGGAACAGGTCCGCTCCGGCTGATTTCGCTTTGCACAGGCTGGCGAAGATGCCCGATGAGGATTACATTAGCGACGTTGATGCAAGCGCCGGGTGACGCCCGCACATGACTTGCCCGCGAGCCCCGGTGGACCAGGAACGTCTGGAGGCTCTCATGCATGCGGACACAATCAATCAAAAACCTCATCGTCTTGTCGCCAGCGACCGCGTCGAAGGCACGCGGGTCTTCAACGCTGACGGACGTAAAATCGGAAGTATCAAGCGGCTGATGATCGACAAGGTCAGCGGCAATGTCGCCTACGCCGTTCTCTGTTTCGGCGGCTTTCTCGGTGTGGGCGAGGACTATCGCCCGTTGCCGTGGGCCAGCATGAAATACAATCCCGCGATCGAAGCCTACGAACTCCTGACCCTGATGACCGACGAGGAGCTTTCCAAGGCGCCGTCGTTCGGCACCGACAAGGAATTCGACTGGGGCAACCGCGTGCGCGAAGTCGACGCCTACTGGATCGGCTTCTGAAGCAGGCGGGACGCGTTGCGCCGCCGCGGCTACAACACTGCTTTCGCCGCCGCGCGCCCGGCGTTGCGGCCCGAGAACAGGCAGCCGCCAAGGAACGTGCCTTCCAGCGCGCGATAGCCGTGCACGCCCCCGCCGCCGAAGCCTGCCGCTTCGCCGACGGCGTAAAGTCCCGGAATGATGTTTCCGTCATTACCGAACACGCGTGAATCGAGATCGGTTTCGAATCCTCCGAGCGTCTTGCGGGTCAGGATGTTGAGCTTCACTGCGATCAACGGGCCATGAGCCGGATCGAGAATCTTGTGCGGCTTGGCGGTGCGGATCAGCTTGTCGCCGATATAGCGCCGCGCGTTGTGGATGCCCATCACCTGGCTATCCTTCACATAGGGATTGTCGATCTCGCGGTCGCGCGCCTCGATCTGCATGCGGATGAAAGCGGGATCGAGCAGGCTGGTGCCGCCGAGCTTGTTCATGGCGGCCACAAGGTCTTCGAGATTGTCGCGGACGATGAAGTCCGCGCCCTTGTTCTTGAAGGCTTCGACCGGTTCCGGGCCGCCCTTGGCACCGGCGCGGCGAATCACCTGCCGCCAGCTCTTGCCGGTGAGATCGGGATTTTGTTCGGAGCCGGAGAGACCGAATTCTTTCTTGATGATGCTCTGGGTCAGGATGAACCACGAATAATCATAGCCGGTGCGCATGATGTATTCGAGCTGACCGAGCGTGTCGTAGCCGGGATAAAGCGGAGAGGGCAGGCGCTTGCCGGTGGCGTCGAACCACATCGACGACGGACCCGGCAGAATGCGGATGCCGTGGCCCGGCCAGATCGGCGCCCAGTTGCGGACGCCTTCGACGTAATGCCACATGCGGTCGCGGTTGATGAGGCGCGCGCCCGCGGCCTCGGTGATGCCGATCATCCGTCCATCCACATGGGCGGGAACGCCCGCCACCATGAACTTTGGCGGCGCGCCGAGACGCTTCGGCCAGTTCTGGCGCACCAGATCATGATTGCCGCCGATGCCGCCGGAGGCGACGATCACGGCCTGCGCCTTGAGCGAAAAATCGCCGGTCTCGACACGGGATGAGCTTTCGCCGCGCGCCTCGGAAGATGGCTCGAGCAGCTTGCCGCTCACGCCGGTGGCCGCGCCGTTCGTCATGTCGAGGGCGTCGACTCGATGCCGGAACTTGAAGGTGATGCGGCCGGCTTTTGCATGTTCGCGCGCGCGGCGCTCGAATGGCTCGACGACGCCGGGGCCGGTGCCCCAGGTGATGTGGAAGCGCGGCACCGAGTTACCATGGCCCATGGCATCGTAGCCGCCGCGCTCGGCCCAGCCGACCACTGGAAACAGCCGGTGGCCCATCGCCTGCAGCCAGCCACGCTTCTCACCGGCGGCGAAGGCGACATAGGCTTCCGCCCATTTTTTCGGCCAGTGATCTTCCTCGCGGTCGAAACCGGCCGTGCCCATCCAGTCCTGCAAGGCCAGGTCGTGGGAATCCTTGATGCCGAGCCGCCGCTGCTCAGGAGTGTCAACGAGGAACAGACCGCCAAGCGACCAGAACGCCTGCCCGCCGAGATTTTGTTCACCTTCCTGATCGACAACGATCACGCGCTTGCCGGCGTCGGCCAGTTCGGTCGCGGCCACAAGGCCCGCGAGTCCGGCTCCGACAACAATGACGTCCGCGTCGTTCGACATTTGGTTCCCTCCACCCGGCGGAATAGAAACGCGGCGCGCGAAGCCGGGTCAACGGAAATCGCGGTGCGGGATTCTGGACCCGTGGTTCAATGAACCATACCGCGCTGTTCCAATTCGGGATCGGCCGGTGCAGGTGCAGCAAGCCAGCAACACTGCGGCAGAATCCATTCGCGCGTCGCAAGGCGAACTGGACAAAAAACCAGACTCGCAACACGCTGACATTGCCCCGATTGGATAGGCAGGGGGGCGACGGGGCCGGCAATGAAGATTGTGACGGGGTTACTTGCGGCGGTTCTTCTCCTGCTCGGAGTTGGGGCCAGTCAGGCCGTGGTCCGGATTTCCGATGACCGCGGCGGCCGCATCGGGACCTATGTCGACAAGTATCAAAGCCTCAAGGGTTCCGGCGAGACGGTGGTGATTGACGGGCTGTGCGCTTCGGCCTGCACCATCGTGCTGGGCGCCGTTCCGCATGACAAGATTTGCGTCACCTCGCGCGCCAGCCTTGGCTTTCACGCGGCGTGGGATTTCGGCGCGGGCGGCCGGCCGGTGACCAACCGCGAAGCGACCCGGATGCTCTATGAGATGTACCCGTCGTCGATCCGGAGCTGGATTTCCCGGCGTGGCGGGTTGAAACCCCGGATGATCTTCCTGCGCGGCCGCGAACTCGCGAGCATGTACCGCCCGTGCTATATGGACGCACAGGCGTCCGCGCACCTGCGCTAGCCGAAAAACCGCGATTTACCCGAGACTTGCTCGCTGTCATGTGATCGGACATGGCGGTGCCGCGCTTGCCCGCGCGGGCTGCGCCCTCTATCCCATTTCCAGCCCGGAACAGGCGGCGGGATCGCCGGCGGCGGAAGATCAAGGAACGGATTGCGATGGACAGGACGACCCGGCCGCTTGTGATTATCGCGGCATTTGCCGCAAGTCTCGCGGTGGGACTTCTGGTGACGCTCTGGCTGATGGGCGGGCTGCCGCGCGCCGCGGCGCCTTCGGCGATTGGAGGGCCGTTCCGGCTGACCGATCAGGCCGGACAGACGGTGACGGAAAAGAACCTGCTTGGAAAGCCGAGCATCGTGTTCTTCGGCTTCACCCATTGCCCGGATGTGTGCCCGACCGCGCTGTTTGAAATGTCCGAAGTGTTGCGCGCGATGGGGACCGACGCCGACAAGGTCAATGCGTATTTTGTCTCGGTCGATCCGGAGCGCGATACGCCTGCCGTGATGAAGGACTACCTGTCCAGTTTCGATCCTCACCTCAAGGCCTTGACCGGCACGCCCGATGAAGTCGCCAGGGTGATCTCGGCCTATCGGGTCTATGCCAAGAAAATCCCGCTGAAGGATGGCGACTACACGATGGATCACACCGCGCTGATCTATCTGATGGACCGCAATGGACATTTCGTCCGTCCGTTCAACCTCAAGCGCACGCCGGAAGAAGCTGCAACGGAGCTGAAGCGCTATCTCTGAACCGCGCTTCGCCGGCCTCTCTGGCTATTGCTCAAGGCCGCGATGCGCGAATGACGCGCGAGGCCATGTTCGGTTTTCTCCCAGCGATAGGGTTCGGTGAGAAACTGATAAAGCGCGCGCCACGCCGCGATGGACAGGCAGATCCAGTAGAGAGGCGTGAGCGCGAGTATCCACGCTTCAAAAAGCAGATTTCGCTTCGCCAGCCCGATCAGGCCGATGATTGCCGTGGTCAGATAGCCTGCCGCAATGGTCGCGAGATACAGTTCGACAAACGGCTTTGACAGGAACGGCGTCACGTTGCCGTCAAACAGGCCTATCGCGCCTCGCAAAAGAATCTCGCCGAGCAGAAGCGGATGCGCGAGCGCCGTCAGGACATTTCCGCCGACGATGATGTTAAGCGTAAAGAAGCCGCCGGGTCCCGCGTCGCGCCACAACTTCCGTGGCGAGCGCATATGCACGCTCCATGTCTGCATCCAGCCTTTCATCCAGCGAGAGCGCTGGCGCAGCCATGTGCCGAACCGCGCCGGTGCTTCCTCGTATGTGGTCGATGGAAACATCACGGCACGATAGCCAAATCGCGCGAGACGGAAGCCGAGGTCGGCGTCTTCGGTGACATTGTAGGGGTCCCAGCCGCCGACCTCGCGCAGTACGCTGGTCCGGAAATGGTTCGATGATCCGCCGAGCGGCAACGGCATCTCGAAACTGGAAAAGCCCTGCAGGAAGACGTCGAACTGTCCGGCATATTCAGCAGTGAACATCCGCGGCAGCCAGCCGTCGGCGGTATTGTCGATACACAGGCTTGCCTGCGCGCATACGACGTCCGGTTCATGTGTGTTGAAGACGTCGAGAGCGCTGCGAAGCTGGCCCGGATCGGGCCGGTCTTCCGCATCGAACACCGTGATGAAGGTGCCGCGCGCGAAGGTCAGCGCACAGTTGAGGGCTTTGGGTTTGGTCTTGGGGCCGGCGGCCGGCGCGATAATGACCTGGACGTGCGGCACCGGTCCGAGCCGCGCGATCGCCGCGCGCGTCTGCAGATCGTCGGCTTCGATGACGAGTTTGATATCGAGTTTTTCCGGCGGATAGTCGAGTGCATTGATGTGTTGCATCAGCGGCGCAACGGATGATGCTTCGCGATACAGCGCTGCGACGACCGTATAGACGGGAAGCTGACTGTCGTGCAGGCGCGGCGGGCGTGGCCGGCGTTTTGGCCGCGAGAGGCATCCGGCCAGCCGCAGGCTGGTGAACAGCAGAAACCAGATGGCGAGAATCACGCCGCAGATGTCGATCATCAGCATCGGGGCCAGCGTGAGCAGCGCAGCGGGGCCGGCGAGCCGCAGGAGATAACGAAAGGCCCTGGATGCGCGGCTTTGCGACGGTACGGCGGGGGCTGCCGACAAATCGGGGAAGCGCGCTGCAAGGCCATCCGCGGCGACTTGGGCCAGCACGTCACCTGCGCGGGTTTCGAGGAATGCGTTGAAACGCGCGATGGACACAAGGCGGAGACGCGCGCGCAGCGACGGATATTGCGCGGTCAGCCGCGCGATGCGCCGTGCGCTGTATCCATGCGGCGCCGAGATATAGATCAGGTCGCCGTGTTGGCGGATCGGCAAAAGTCCATGCCGCGCGCACAGGTGAATACTGCCCGGGGGTAACAGGCAGTCATCGGAGGTGACGTCTTCGAGGGTCTCGACGGCCACGCCGGTATCGGCGGCAAGGTAATCGAGATAGGCCTCCTCGCCGATCACGCCCCATTGAATCAAAACTCTATCGGCGCCGATGCCGATATCCTCGCTGCGCCGCTCGGCCGCAGCCAGAACGCCGGGCGCCAGAACATGCCGCAGGCAATCGAGTTCGGCGGCCGGGCCGGGCTCGCGATAGCCGGGCCGGTTGTCGTTCTGCGATCGTGGAAATCCGAGAAAGCCGGCGAGGGATGCGGTCAGCGACCGGGCGGTCGCTGTCAGGCTGGCAAATCGCTGCAGCCTCGGTCCACCGGCATCGTCCGCTTGCCCAGCCACGGTCATTTGACCGTTACCCCACGCCACAAACGCACTCGAATCGTCCCGCAGATGGTCTATAAGATCCGGCACGCGGAACCCCCAGCCAATGCAACCACAGATGGTAACTGCCTTCAATGTCCGATTGCGCCGAGCTGTCCGTGCAGCTCTGGGTGCCAGCGCGGCATTGGTCATCGTCGGCATGTTGGCGACACCGGTCATGGCGCAGGGAACGGTGCCTGCGGCGGCGGCCAAACCGGTGCAGGCCGCGATCCCGCAGCCTGCCGCGCCTCAGGCCGTGCCGGGGTTCTGGGATCCGCGGCGGCGGCCCGATCGGCCGGATTTGTCGCGCCTCACCGTCATCCGCTTTCTCACCGAAACGGACTATCCGCCGTTCAACTTTACCGGGCCTGACGGCAATCCTGCCGGTTTCAATGTCGATCTGGCGCGGATGATCTGCGAAGAGATCAAGGTGGCCTGCACTATCCAGATGCGCCGCTTCGAGACGCTGGTGGATGCGATCAACGGCAACCGCGGCGATGCCATCATCGCCTCCCTGGCGATCACGCCGCAGCTTCGCGCTAAGCTCGATTTCAGCGATCCCTACTATCGCTCGCCGGCGCGTTTCGTGTCGCGCAAGGATGCGGTGATGGCGGAAGTCCGTCCCGAATATCTCGAAGGCAAGAAGGTTGGCGCGATCGCAGGCTCGTCGCACGAGGCGTATCTGAAAGCCCTGTTCACAGACGCGCAGCTTGTCAGCTTTCCGAATGACGAGGCGCTGCGCCTTGCGTTGCGCCGGGGCGAGGTCGATTTCATCTTCGGTGATGCGATTTCGCTGGCCTTCTGGCTCAACGGCACCGATTCCGGCGATTGCTGCGCCTTCAGCGGCGGACCTTTCATCGAGAGCCGCTATTTCGGCGAGGGCATCAGCATCGGCGTCAAGCGCGGCAACGATGTGCTGCGGCAGGCGCTGAACTGGGCGATGTTCCGGCTCTGGGAAAAGGGCCGTTACACCGATTTGTGGCTGCGCTATTTCTCGGTCAGTCCGTTCTAACTTTCCGGATACCGGTCATGACTGTGACGCGAACGGCGAAACTCAAGCGGACCGCCGCGGCGCTTCTTGCGCTGCTGGGCTGGGCGTCTCTCGTATTTGGATACGCCCGCTTCACGGGTGCCATGGGCGATCAGGGGCTGTCATCCACAGAAGCGACGCTGCGCTTCTTCTCCTTCTTCACGATCCAGACCAACATTCTCGCCGCCCTGGTGCTGACGGCGTTCGCGATCAAGACCGGCCCCGAGGAGTGGCTGGTGCATCCCTTCGTACGTTCGGCGGTCGCCGCCTATATCGTGATGGTCGGCCTTATCTACGTCATCGTGCTGCGCCCGATCGAGCCGCCGCAGAATGCGATGTCATGGACCAATATCGTGATGCATTACCTGATGCCGGCCGCCTATCTGCTGTTCTGGCTGACCTGCGTCCGCAAGGCGGGCCTGCGCTGGTACGATCCGCTGCTCTGGACCATCTATCCGCTGTTCTATCTCGGCTTCGTGCTGGTGCGCGGAAAGATGTCGGGGTTCTATCCATACCCCTTTATCGACGCCAAGACCTTGGGTTATGCAGGCGTTGCGGCTAATACAGCCGGATTGCTGGTCGTCTGCGCTGCGATCGGCGTGTGCCTGGTGTTGATCGGCTGGTGGCTCGCGCGCCGCCAACCGGTCTGAACTGATCCCCGCGCGGAGATTCCTGATGTCCACTGAAATGCCCGTCACCGCGAGCGACCTGCGGGCGCTTGCCGAACAATCCAACGCCTGGCCGTTCGAGCAGGCGAAGCAGATTGTCGCGCGGTTGAAGAAAAAGCCGAAGGACGAGGTGCTGTTCGAGACAGGTTATGGACCGTCGGGCCTGCCGCATATCGGCACCTTCGGCGAGGTGGCGCGCACCACCATGGTGCGCCACGCCTTCCGCGTGCTGACGGAAGACAAGATCAAGACGCGCCTTCTGGCGTTCTCCGACGACATGGACGGCCTGCGCAAGGTTCCGGACAATGTGCCGAACAAGGAGATGCTGGAACAGGATCTCGGCAAGCCACTGACGCAGGTGCGCGATCCGTTCGGCACGCATCCGTCTTTCGGCGAGCACAACAACGCGCGCCTGCGTGCGTTCCTCGATACATTCGGCTTCGATTACGAGTTCGCCTCGTCGACGCAGTATTACAAGTCGGGCCGGTTCGATGCGACGCTGCTGAAGATGCTGCAGAATATCGACAAGGTGATGGCGATCATGCTGCCGTCGCTGCGCGAGGAGCGCGCGGCGACCTACTCGCCGTTTCTGCCGATCTCGCCGCGCACCGGCGTCGTGCTGCAAGTGCCGATTGTCGAGCACGACGCCAAGGCCGGGACGGTGTCCTACGACGATCCGGAAACCAGAGAGCGCGTCACCGTTCCGGTCACCGGCGGTCACTGCAAGCTGCAGTGGAAGCCGGACTGGGCGATGCGCTGGGTCGCGCTCGGTGTCGACTATGAAATGGCGGGCAAGGACCTGATCGACTCGGTCAAGCTGTCCGGCAAAATCTGCACCGCGCTCGGCGGCACGCCGCCGGAAGGGTTCAACTACGAACTGTTCCTCGACGACAAGGGCCAGAAGATTTCCAAGTCGAAGGGCAACGGCCTCACCATTGACGAATGGCTGCGCTATGCCTCCCCGGAATCGCTCTCGCTGTTCATGTATCGCGAACCGAAGGCGGCGAAGCGGCTGTATTTCGACGTCATCCCGCGCAATGTGGACGACTATCAGCAGTTCGTCGACGGCTATCCGCGTCAGGACGGCAAGCAGCGTCTGAGCAATCCGGTCTGGCATATCCATGCCGGCAATCCGCCGCTGGGCGATATGCCGGTGACGTTCCAGCTTCTGTTGACGCTGGTCTCGTCGTCGAACGCGGAGAATGCCGAAACCCTGTGGGGTTTTATCGGCCGTTATCGTCCCGGCGTGACGCCGCAGACGCATCCGAAGCTCGATGCGATGGTGGGTTACGCGATCAACTACTATCGTGATTTCGTCGCGCCCTCGAAGACCTTCCGCGAGCCGACCGAGAGCGAGCGCGTGGCATTGGGCGATCTGCGCGATGCGCTCTCGCAGCTTCCGCCGGATGCGTCCGCCGAGGATATCCAGAACGTCGTTTATGAGATCGGGCGCCGCGAGCCGTTCCTCGATCACAAGAAGGCCGGCAAGGATGGCCGTCCCGGCGTGTCGCTGGACTGGTTCAACATGCTCTATCAGGTGCTGCTCGGTCAGGAGAAGGGGCCGCGGTTCGGCTCGTTCGTCGCGGTTTACGGTGTGCCGAACGCCGTCGCGATGATCGACGGCGCGCTGGCGCGGAGCGCCGGCTGACATTCGGCGGGAGCACGGCATGTCCAGGGTGACGCGCGCGACCAAGATGCTCGAACAGGCCGGTGTCGCGTTCACGGTGCATGCCTATGATTACGACGGCGATGCCGACCGGATCGGATTGCAGGCCGCGGAAGCACTCGGCGAACAGCCGGCGCGGGTGCTCAAGTCGCTGATGGCGCTGGTCGACGGCAAGCCGGTCTGCGTCATCGTTCCGTCGGATCGCGAAGTCTCGATGAAGAAACTCGCGGCGGCGTTCGGCGGAAAATCCGCGCAGATGATGAAGCCGGCCGATGCGGAGCGGCTGTCGGGCTACAAGGTCGGCGGCATCAGCCCGTTCGGGCAATCGAGGCCGCCGCGCGCCGCCATCGAGGAGCAGGCGGCGGCGCACGATCTGGTTTACATCAATGGCGGGCAGCGCGGTCTGCAGGTGCGGCTCAATCCACGCGATGCAGCGAAAGCGCTGAATGCGATTGTGGCGCCGCTGGTGGCGTGAGGCGGAGCGTTACTGGCTCGCCCAGACAATACGCGCGATCCACTCGACGTTTTTGGCGTCGATGGTGCGGTCCTTGTGCGCCGGATTGAGCGATTGCAGTTCGATGACTTTCGCTGTGCGCCGCTTCAGTTCCTTGACCGTGACTTCGCCGTCCTTGGTCTTGACCACCACGCGGTCGCCGCGGCGGATCGGCGAGCCGGGTGACACGATGATCACATCGCCATCGCGATAGGCGGGCTTCATCGAGTCGCCGGAAATTTCCAGAGCATAGGCGTGTTCGTCGTTGACCGACGGAAGGCCGACTTCGTCCCAGCCCTTGCCGACCGGAAAACCGCCGTCGTCGAAATAGCCGCCCGCGCCGGCTTCGGCGAATCCGAGCAGCGGCACGGCCTGCACCGCGCGCGCGGTATCTTCGATCAACTGCACGAACGTGTCGACGGTGGTGCCGGTCGCGGCCAAAGCCTTTGCGACCGACTCGGTCGAGGGCCAGCGCTCGCGCCCGTCCGGCGTGATGCGCTTCGACTTGTTGAAAGTGGTGGGATCGAGTCCCGCGCGCTTGGCCAGCGCGGATGCTGAAAGTCCCGCGCGTTCGGCGAGGCGATCGAGCGCATTCCAGATTTGATCGTGAGTCAACATGAGGGGGCCGGATGTCTGGCCCAGCCGACCGGACCGGGCATTGAGATTTATCGGAAAACTAGGAATTATTACCTTGAATCGCGCAACTCTGCAATGCATGACGATCCCTCAACGCTGCCCTTGAAGTGACCGGGCTGCGCCGATACGGTCTGTCGGGCATCCGCCCGAACATCAGAAAATCATCAACGATTTCAATAGTTAGCGAGAGTCATCCGCCGTGCCCGTGATTTACAAGATTTGTTCGGCCTCGGCCTGGCGCGAGGCCGAGCGGCAGGGCGCCTTTCGCGGCAGCGCGGACGACAGGCGCGATGGTTTCATCCATTTTTCCACGGCGTCGCAAGTCCCCGGGACGGTTGCGAAGCATTTCGCCGGCCAAAGCGGACTGTTCCTGGTCGCGGTGGACGCGGATGCGCTGGGAGATGCCTTGCGATGGGAGCCATCGCGCGGCGGCGAACTATTTCCACATCTCTATGGTGAACTCGACACCGGCGAAGTGACCGCAATTCTTGATCTGCGGATGCGCTCAGACGGTTCGCACGACATTCCGGAGTTGGCCTCGTGATCCGCGCTTTCGATTCTCTTACCCTGCCGCTGCTGCGCCGTCTCGATCCGGAAGATGCGCACCGGCTGGCGATCGGCGGATTGCGGTTGTTGCCGCCGGGCAAGCCGCGCGCGAGCGATCCAAAACTCGCGGTGCGTGCCTTCGGCCTGAATTTTCCAAATCCTGTGGGCATGGCGGCGGGCTTCGACAAGAATGCCGAAGCGCCGGATGCACTGCTGAAACTCGGCTTCGGTTTTGTCGAGATCGGCTCGGTGACGCCGAAGCCGCAGGAGGGTAATCCGCGGCCGCGTCTGTTTAGGCTGGAGCAGGATTCCGGCGTCATCAACCGGATGGGCTTCAACAACGATGGCGCGGAAGCTGTGCTGCGCCGTCTCGCCGCGCGGGCACGTCTCGGCGGCATTGTCGGAGTCAATGTCGGCGCCAACAAGGATTCGGCGGACCGCACGGCGGACTATGTCCGGCTGATCGAATTGTTCGCCCCGGTGGCGAGCTATTTCACGGTCAACATCTCGTCGCCAAACACGCCCGGCCTGCGTAATCTTCAACAGGCGGCGGCGCTGGACGACCTTCTCGCGCGCGTGATCGACGCACGCGAGCGCGTGCGCAAGAACGCCGGCGATTCGCCGCTGCTGCTCAAGATCGCGCCCGATCTCACGCTGCAGGAGCTTGACGATGTGGTTCACATCGCGCGCTCGCGCCGGGTCGATGGCATGATCGTCGCCAACACCACGCTGTCGCGGCCCGCGACATTGCGCGAACAAGCGAAGGCGAAAGAGCAGGGCGGGTTGTCCGGGCGTCCGCTGCTGCGGCTGTCGACGCGCATGGTGGCGGAAACCTATGTGCGCGCCGAGGGCGCGTTCCCGCTGATCGGTGTCGGCGGCATCGATTCCGGCGGCGCGGCGCTGATGAAGATCCGCGCCGGAGCGACCTTGATCCAGCTCTATTCGTCGCTGGTCTACAAGGGCCTCGGTCTTGTCGAGGACATCAAGGCCGATCTCGTGTCCACGCTGCGGCGAACCGGGCGGGACAGTCTCACCGAAATCGTGGGCGCGGATGCCGCGACGATTACGGCGGAGCCCTGGCCGGAGTAAGCTGCGGCGCGGCCTCCGGGAAGGTGCTCCGGGCCAGCGCGGGATAGCGCCACGCCTGTAGCAGGCCGCGCGCCATGAAGAAGACCAGAAGCGCAATCCATAGCCCGCTGTTGCCGAACGGCTGCAGCAGCCACCATGCCGCAAGATAGATCGCGAAAGATGCGACCATCAGGTTGCGCATGTCCCGCGCCCAGGTCGCGCCGATATAGATGCCGTCGAAACTGTAGGCCATCACGCCGCACACCGGCGCCAGCGCGGTAAGCCACATGAAGGTGCGCGCGGTGGCGCGGACCTCGGGGCTGGTGGTGATGGCGTCGATCAGCGGCGCGCCAGCGATAGCGAAGATCAGCGTTACCGTCGCCCCGAACACAAATCCCCAGAGCGTCACGAGTTTGACAGCCTGCGCGAAGCCCTGCCGGTCGCGCGCGCCGACGCCACGCCCGCACAACTGCTCGGCGGCATTGGCAAGGCCATCGAGAAAGAACGAGCCGATCAGAATGAAATTGTTCAGGACCGCGTTGGCGGCCAGCACGTTGTCACCGGCGCGCGCGCCCTGCGCGGTGAAGAACAGGAACGCCGCGATCAGCGCCGCGGTGCGAATCATGATGTCGCGGTTGATCGCCAGCATGTGCAGGAGCTTGTCCCGGTCGAGCAGCACGTCGCGCGGCACATCGAGACGGCCGCCGACGCCGCGCCAGGCCACGGCAGCGCCTGCGAGCAGTCCGACGGCTTCGGCGGCCACGGCGGCGATCGCGGCACCTGCGATGCCCGTTCCGAGTCCGAGCACCAGCCACGCCGTCAGCGCCATGTTGACCACGTTGATGATGACCTGAAGCGCCAGCGCCGTTCCGGTGCGCGCCTGTCCCACCAGCCAGCCCAGCAACACATAGTTCGCCAGCACGAAAGGCGCGGACCATAGCCGGATCGCGAAATACTGGCGTGCCGCGCTGGTGACGGCCTCGCTGCCGCCCATCAGGCTGAAGATCAGCGCGGAGAGAGGCGCGTGCAAAACGATCAAAAGGATGCCGACAAGAACTGCGGTCAGCAGGGCGCGGGCGAGGACCGCGCGGATTTCGAGCCGGTCATCAGCGCCGACCGCCTGCGCTGTGAAGGCCACGGTCCCCATACGCAGGAAACCGAACAGCCAGAACATGCAGTCGAAGACGATGGAGGCGATGGCGACGCCGCCAAGCAGATACGGTTCGCCGAGACGGCCCACGGCCGCGGTCGCGACGACGCCGAGAAACGGCGTCGTCAGATTGGCCAGCATCGCCGGCGCGGCGATGGCGAAAACGCGCCGGCTGGTGACCTGAAACGATCCGTTCAATCAGCGCGGCCGCTGGCTGCTGAACAGCCGCATGACAAACCAGATCGGGATCACGATCACCGCGCCGAGCAGGAAGTAGCGCCACACGCCGTTGACGAAATCGAAGCCGAGATTCCAGATCCAGTCGATCAGGCGGCGGATGCTGTAGACGATGTTCCACGGATCGAAACCGATCGCGGCCAGCACGACGCCGACCAGCAGCGACAGCAGCACCAGCCGCAACAGCACCGACAATGGCGAACCGCCCAGGAAGCGCGACAGGGCGTCGTCGTTTCTGGCTGGCAATTCCTTCACCTCGTCGGGCATCGTGGTCTCCTGCGTGAGTGCGTTATCGCACAATAGCACGCCAGATGGGGGACTGTCTTGTCGCCGTCAATGGCTGTTGGCAGCGGCGGATGAGAGAATTTTGCTCTCGGAGATTAACATCCGTTCAAGTGTCTCCAGCCGGTCGGCGTCGCGCGGCGGTTTGTCCCAGCGTAACCGGCTGATGCGGGGGAAGCGCATGGCGACCCCGGATTTGTGCCGCGCCGAGCGGGCCAGCCCCTCGAATGCCACCTCGAACACCAGCCCCTGATCCGGCTCATGAACCACGTGGCGAACCGGACCGAACTTCTCGGTGGTATGACGACGCACGAAGCGGTCGATTTGAACGAGTTCCTCGTCGGTGAATCCGAAATACGCCTTGCCGACCGGAACGAGCTGATCCGCGCCGTCGATGCTGGTCCAGACGCCGAACGTGTAGTCGGAGTAATACGACGAGCGCTTGCCGTGGCCACGCTGCGCGTACATCAGCACGGCGTCAATGATGTGCGGGTCACGTTTCCATTTCCACCATTGTCCTTTTGGGCGGCCCGGCAGATAGGGGGCATCGCGCCGCTTCAGCATCACGCCCTCGACGGCTTCCGAATCCTCGCCGGCTCCCGCGCTGGCGGGATTCGCGCGCGCGGCGGCAAGTTCATCCCAGCTTTTGAAGGGCACCTGCGGCGAGAGATCGACACGCGGATCGGCAAGCTGCGCGACAAAGGCATCGAGCTTGTCGCGCCGTTCGCTGAAGGTGAGCATGCGCAGATCATTCTCGCCGTCACTGAGCAGGTCGTAGGCGCGCAGATGGATCGGATAGTCTTTCATCAGCTTCGGCGTCACGGATTTGCGGTTCAATCGCTGTTGAAGCACGTTGAATGTCTGAACACGCCCCTCGCGCAGCACCAGCAGTTCGCCGTCGAGCGCACCGGGCAGACGCAAGGACGGGACGAGGTCGGGAAAGCTCCTCGTGATGTCTTCGCCGGTTCGGGAATAAAGCCGCGTCACGGTGTTCTGGTTCTCGTCTAGCCCAGTCACCGCCTGCACGCGAATGCCGTCCCACTTCCACTCGGCGGTGAAGTCGTCCGGCGCGAGGCTCGCGAAGTCGCTATCCTCGATGGCATGCGCCAGCATCACCGGGCGGAATGGCGCGGGATCGCGACTGACCGGCTTGTCGGCGCGACCCTCAAGCCATGCGAAGAGGTCGACGTAGGGCGGCGCAAGGCCAGGCCAGATCAGTTCGACATCGTGCGCGTCCTTGTCGCCGAGAGCCGCGGCCGCGGTTTTTGCAAGCCGCGCGGAGACGCCGATACGCAGGCCGCCGGTGACGAGCTTCAGGAGCGCCCATCGCCCGGTCTCATCGAGTTCATCCAGCCAGCGCACCAGTTGCGCCGGGATTTCAGTCTTGCCGAGTGTGTTGAAGGTGGTGACGACTTCGGTCAGCGTTGGCGGCGGATTGTTGTGGCCAGCGCTAACCGCTGTTTCTTCACCTCCCCCGCAAGCGGGAGAGGGAGAAAATCGTCCATGTGACGGGTTTGGCCACATCAGCGCGACGGTTTCAGACAGGTCGCCAACATAGTCATAGGACAATGCGAACAGCGCCGGATCGGTGCGCGCCGCGATCAGGTCTCGGATGAGGCCCGCCTTGGCGTGGCGAAACGACAGCGCGCCTGTCAGCGCCGCCAGCGCCCAGCCACGATCCGGGTCCGGCACTTCGCGAAAGTAGCTGGTGATCAGCCGCAGCTTGTTGTTGCGGCCGGGCTCATATGCGAGACGATCGAGCAGATGTGCGAAGCGGTTCATGACGCCGCCTCATCAACGGCTGCGCCTTCGTCTTCCTCGCCATAACCGACCAGCGCAAGTGGACGTGCCTTCAGGCCTTTCGACTGACACCAGTGGACCAGCGCGTCTTCCTGTCCGTGGGTGACCCAGATTTCACCCGCGCCTGTCGCGTTGATCGTGGCGCAGAGGCCATCCCAGTCGGCGTGATCCGAAATCACCAGCGGCAGTTCGACGCCTTTCTGGCGTGCGCGGGCGCGGACCCGCATCCAGCCCGAGGCGAATGCGGCGACAGGATCGGGAAATCGTCGCGTCCAGATGTCGGTAATGGCCGAGGGCGGCGCAAGCGTGATCGTTCCCGCGAGATCGGCCTTCCTCATGTCCTTTGCCGGCCGCAACTCGCCAAGACCGATGCCGCGGCTTTCATAGTAGCGCGTGATTTTTTCCATCGCGCCGTGCAGGTAGATTGGTGCGTCGTAGCCCGCCGCACGGATCAATGCGATGACGCGCTGCGCCTTGCCAAGCGAATAGGCGCCGACCAGATGGGCGCGCTCGGGAAACAATGCGACCGACGACAGCAGCTTTTTGATCTCGCCAATGGGATCGCTGTGACGAAAGACCGGAAGCCCGAAGGTCGCTTCGGTGATGAAGATGTCGCACGGCACGATCTCGAACGGTGCGCAGGTCGGGTCCGCCGTGTCCTTGTAGTCGCCCGCCGCGACGATCTTCGTTTTGCCGTGAGTCACCGCGATCTGCGCAGATCCCAGCACATGGCCTGCCGGATGAAATGTGACGCTGACGCTTCCGAGTTTGACCGTTTCGCCATAGGCAATGGCTTGCGTGCTGCCGGCGAAATTGTCGCCATACCGCAGCCGCATCATGTCGAGGGTTTCCTGCGTCGCCAGCACCGCGCCGTGGCCGGGGCGCGCATGATCGGAATGACCATGAGTGATGAGCGCCCGCTCCACCGGCCGCACCGGGTCGATATGAAAGCCGCCGGGCTTGCAGCACAGGCCGGCGGCAACAGGCATCAGGATGTCGTGCGGGCGCATCTGCGGTATATAGTCACTCTCGAGCCGGGGAGGAGTCTGTTACATCCCGCGCGGCTCATTGCCGAGGTCCATTTCAAGTCCATGCCCGCCGCGTTGTTCCTGTCGTCCGGAAACCTGATCGCCGATCGCCGCTATGATTTCGGGCGCGACCTGCAGTTGCGTGGAGACCTTGCCGCCGCCGCCGACCTGATGGCGCAGGCGATCGAACTCGCGCCCGGTTTCGCTTCGGCCTGGTTCGCGCTCGGCGATCTGCGCGAGCAATTGGGCCAGCGCGACGACGCGATTGCGGCTTTCATCCGTGCGCGGGACTGCGATGCGGAAGACCGCCACGGCGCCAAGGTGCGGCTGATGCGGCTCGGCGCGGAAGACCTGTCCACCATGCCTCAAGGCTATGTGCGGGCGCTGTTCGATCAGTATGCGCCGCGCTTCGACAAGGTGCTGGTGAATGATCTGGATTATCGCGGACCCGAGGTGCTGCTGAAGGCCGTGCTGGCGGCGCGTCATGCGGCGAGGCTGCCCTCGCATTTCGCGCGCGCCATTGATCTCGGCTGCGGCACCGGACTCGTCGCGCGCGAGTTCGCCTCGCTGGTGGATGAGTTCATCGGCGTCGACCTGTCGCCGGGCATGATCGAGCGCGCCCGTGCCACCGGCCTCTACGCACGTCTCAATGTCGCCGACATGCAGCAGGGGCTGTCCACCGAGGCGGATTCCGGCGCGGACCTGATCCTCGCGGCGGATGCCTTTGTCTACGTGCCGGAATTGGATGCGCTGTTGGGCGAAGTGATGCGTGTCCTGAAGCCGAAGGGCCTGCTCGCGTTCACGGTGGAAATGCACAGAGGCGATGGCGTCATTCTCGGAGCCGGGCTGCGCTATGCCCATGGCGAGGCTTACCTGCGCGGCGCTTTGGCCAATGCCGGACTGGTGTCCTGCGCCATTGCCTCGGCTTCAACCCGCATCGAGGCGGGGGAGGATGTTCCCGGCCTTGTGGTGACCGCGAGCAAGGCCTAGCGCCGGCCGCATTTTGCGACATCCGCGCAGCGACAAAACGCAAGACATGCGCGTATGGCCTGCCAGCATCCGGTTTGGCTGCGATGAGGCGGATCGCCGATCCCGGCTGCAAAAGGCCCCCAAAAAGACCCGACGAAGGCCTTCGGAACAATCGAGGAGACAACATAAAAATGAAAACCACATCTTTTGCCATTGCAGCGGCTTTCGCGGCGGCCGTTCTGATGGGTACCTCCGGCGCGCAGGCCCAGAAGAAATACGATCCGGGCGCGAGCGACACCGAGATCAAGCTCGGCCAGACGGTGCCGCATTCGGGGCCAGGATCGCTCTATGGCGTGATCGGGCGCACCCAGGCGGCGTATTTTCAGATGCTGAATGAAAAGGGTGGCATCAACGGGCGCAAGATCACCTTTCTGACGTTGGATGATTCCTACAGCGCACCGAAGACCGTTGAGGCGACGCGGCGTCTGGTCGAGCAGGAAGAGGTTCTTGCGCTGTTCGGCTCGCTCGGCACCGGCCCGCAGACCGCCGTGCAGAAATATCTCAACGGCAAGAAAATCCCGCAGCTTCTCCTGAACACCGGCGCGGGCCGCTGGAACGATCCGAAGCAGTTCAAATGGACCACGCCGGGCCTGCCGCTCTATCCGACCGAGGGCCGCATCCTCGCGCGCTATCTGCTCGAAAAGAAGCCGGATGCCAAGGTCGCGGTCCTTTACCAAAACGACGAGTTCGGCCGCGATTACATGAATTCGTTCAAGGAGATTCTGGCGGAAGCCGGCGGCAAGGCCAAGGTGATCGCGGAAGCATCCTACGATCTCACCGATCCGACCATCGACTCGCAGATGATCAATCTGTCGAAGTCCGGTGCCGATGTTTTCTACAATATCTCCACCGGCAAGGCGACGTCGCAGTCGATTCGCAAGGTGGCGGAACTCGGCTGGAAGCCGCTCCATCTGCTGGTCAGCACGTCGAGCGGCCGATCGATTCTCAACGCCGCCGGCACTGAAAACGCCGTGGGCATCGTCGCTGCGAGTTACACCAAGGAGGTCGGCAGCCCGAAATGGGCAAATGATCCCGACGTGAAAGGCTTTCAGGACCTGCGCACCAAATATCTGTCGAACGTCGATCAGGACAACACCATCGCGTTCCAGGGCTATTCGCAGGCCGTGACCATGGCGCGCATCCTCGAGAAATGCGGCTATGAACTGACCCATGAGAACGTCCTGAAACAGGCCACCAATCTGGCCGGTTACAAGGCGCCGATCTTCCTGCCGGGGATCACCTATGCCACGTCGCCGGACGATTACTCGCCGATCAAGACGCTGTTCATCGGCGTCTTCAATGGCAAGGACTGGGATCTGTCCGACAAGCCGGTCAGCCAGTGAGGTATCGCGGCGGAGACGGATCATCCGTCTCCGCTCTCGACCCGAGGCCTGTGACGCCTTACCTCTAGGGCGTGGACACCAAGGCCCCGACCTCGCCCGCTCTTCTGCCCGAGATATTCCGCGACTGGTTTACCGCGCGGGGCTGGTCGCCGCGCGCGCATCAGCTCGATCTGCTGGCCAAGGCGCAGCAGGGCAGGTCCGCGCTGCTGATCGCACCGACCGGCGCGGGCAAGACCCTGGCCGGATTTCTGCCGACATTGGTGGAACTGGGCAGGCCACAGCCGAAATCCGCGAAGATGCTCTCGACCGGTCGCGGCATCGCGCGCACCGGCGGCTTGCATACCCTTTATATCTCGCCGCTGAAGGCGCTGGCGGTGGACATCGCCCGCAATCTCGACAAGCCGATTGCCGACATGAAGCTGCCGGTTCGGGTCGAAACCCGCACCGGTGACACGCCGGTGTCGCGGCGGCAGCGCCAGCGCCGCGATCCGCCCGACATCCTGCTGACCACACCGGAGCATCTTGCACTGCTGCTGTCATCCGACGATGCGCCG
>JACDJB010000897.1_pt1 | contig 26433 bp, 23 predicted proteins | sample 7454121 | NCBI WGS metagenome assembly JACDJB01 (sample SAMN14253290, study PRJNA609438) | sludge metagenome | isolation source: sludge after 25d culture with pyrite | collected 2018-12-20
CACGTTGCCCGCGCCCCCGGTGACCAGGACGCGACGTCGGCCGCTCACCGCAGCCCGCCCGAACCGGCTGTGACGGGTGCGCGGCTCACCTCACGGACCGGCGCGTCTCGGCCCACGTCAACGCTTACTCGACGTCGACGTCGTGGGGCAGGCCCAACACTCGCTCGGCCAGGATGTTGCGCTGCACGTCGCCGGTGCCGCCACCGATCGTCAACGCCTGGGCGAACAGGTAGCCGTAGTGCCAGAGCGCCACGTCGGTGTCGAGCGGGCCGACGTCGGTGAGCATCCCGCCGGCGCCGGCCAGATCCTTGGCCAGCGCCATGATCCGCTGTCCGTGCTCGTCGGCGAGCACCTTGCGGATCGAGGCCTCGGGGCCGGGCTGGTGCCCTCTGATCGCCGCGGTCACCGTCCGCAACCGGATGAGCCGCAGGATCTCCGCCTCGATGTGGAGCTGCGCGGCGCGCTGGCGCTGCTGCGGATCGGCCACACCGCCTGCTGAGCGCAACACGTCGAGCAGATCCTCCGCGTCGGGCCCCAACCCCCAGAGCGCACCGCCCGACGACAGCGACACGCGCTCGTTGGCGAGCGTGACCTTGGCGAGGCGCCAGCCATCGTTCGCGTCCCCGACCCGCAACGAGTCGGAGATCCGCACGTCGGTCAGGAACACCTCGTTGAAGTTGTGCGCTCCGGTCATCTCCACGATCGGACGGACCTCGATGCCCGGCAGGTCCATCGGGCAGATGAAGTAGGAGATGCCCTGCTGCTTGGGAACATCGGGATCGGTGCGAGCGATGAGGATCCCGTAGCGCGACAGGTGACCGAGCGACGTCCAGATCTTCTGACCGTCGACGATCCACTCGTCGCCGTCGCGCACGGCGCGGGTCTGAAGCGCCGCCAGGTCGGATCCGGCTCCCGGCTCGCTGAACAGCTGACACCAGATGTCCTCTCCGGACAGGAGCCCGAACAGGTAGCGCTCCTTCTGCTCGTCGGTGCCGGCGGCCAGGATCGTCGGCCCGGCCCATCCGATGCCGATCGGGTTGACCGGTCGTCGCACGGCGGCCCGGCGCAGTTCGTCGTCGATCACGATCTGGTGGATCGGATCCGCGTCGAGCCCCCACGGCTTCGGCCAGTTCGGTGCCACGTAGCCTGCCTCGGCCAGCTGTCGTCCGGTGGGCGAAGGGCGAGTGGCCAGCCAGTCGCGCACCGCGAGCCGTCGGGGGTCATCCTCTGCCGGAAGCTCGAAGTCCATCGCGGCGGACGGTACCGTTCGGCCCCACACCGCCGCACGGAGTTCGTGGAGGCGGCAGACGAGACCCGAGGGGGCTGCTGATGGCCGGATGGAACTTCGCGGAGCTCTGGGAAGCGATCGCGGACAAGTTCCCCGACGCCCAGGCCCAGGTCCAGGGCGACCGACGGCTCACGTGGAGGGAGTTCGACCGCCGATCCGACGGTCTTGCGCGCCACCTCATCGATGGCGGGGCAGTCCACCAGGACAAGGTGGCGCTGTACCTCTTCAACTGCCCCGAGTACATGGAGGGGTGCTTCGCCGCCTTCAAGGCGGGGCTGGTGCCGGTCAACACCAACTACCGCTACCTCGACGACGAGCTCGTCTACCTGTGGGACAACGCCGATGCTGTGGCGGTGGTGTTCCACGGATCGTTCACCGACCGCGTCGCCGCGATCAAGGACCGGTTGCCCAAGGTGCGGCACTGGATCTGGGTCGACGACGACTCCGGACCGCGGCCCGACTGGGCCGAGGACTACGAGGCGATCGCATCGACGGCTCCGGGTCGGGTCGTTCCGGAGTGGGGCCGAAGCGGCGACGACGTGGTGATGATCTACACCGGCGGCACGACGGGGATGCCCAAGGGCGTGATGTGGCGACAGGACGACCTGTGCGCCGTCACGGCCGGGAACGGCAACGCGAAGCTCACCCTGGATCCCGACGAGGTCGGTGGCGTTGCCGCCATCATCGACGACCTGACCGCACCCGGCGTACCCGGCCTGCCGGCGTGTCCGCTCATGCACGGCACGGGCTGGTTCACCGCGCTGATCTTCCTCACGCAGGCGGGTTCGGTGGTCTTGCTCACCGACCGGACACTCGACTGGACCGAGGCGCTCGAGACGATCGAGCGCGAGCAGGTCGGAGCGCTGACGATCGTCGGCGACGCGTTCGGCAAGCCGATGGTCCGAGCGCTCGACGCCAACCCCGGCAGATGGGACATCTCCAGCCTCGTCCTGGTCGCTTCGTCGGGCGTGATGTGGTCCGAGCCGGTCAAGGAGGCGATGCTCGCCCACAACCCTGGGATGATCCTGATCGACACGTTCTCCTCGTCAGAAGCCATCGGAATGGGCAGCTCCGTCTCCGTCGGCGACTCGGCGGAGAAGACGGCGCACTTCTCGCTCGGGGCGGGCTGCAAGGTGTTCGCCGACGACGACACGCCCGTCGCTCCCGGTTCGGGCGAACGGGGTCGGGTGGCGGTCCCTGGCCGTGTGCCGATCGCCTACTACAAGGACCCGGAGAAGTCGGCGTCCACGTTCATCACCCACGACGGCGTCCGCTACTCGATGCCCGGCGACTACGCGACCGTCGAGGCCGACGGGTCGATCACGCTGCTCGGCCGAGGTTCGGTGTGCATCAACACCGGTGGGGAGAAGGTCTTCCCCGAGGAGGTGGAGGAGGCGCTGAAGACCGAGGCGTCGGTCGCCGACGCGGTGGTCGTCGGCGTGCCGGACGACCGCTTCGGCCAGGCGATCACCGCAGTGGTCGAACCGGTGCCGGGTGCATCGCTCGACGAGGCCGCGTTGATCGCCCACGTCAAGGAGCACCTGGCGCACTACAAGGCACCGAAGCGGGTGTTGCGCATCGACACGATCGGTCGGGCGCCCAACGGCAAGGTCGACTACAAGCGCCTCACGCAGCACGCCATCGACGAGCTCGGCATCGACGTCTGAAACCCACCCGCCAGCTCGGTTTCTGACCACCGAGAACGATGTCCAACGACATTCTCGGTGGTCAGAACCGCGGTGACCGTGGGGCGGGGTAGCTCACTGGCCCGCGTAGGTCCCGAAGCTCCACAGGTTGCCCTCTGGATCCCGGAGCCCGAAGCCGGACCCACCGGGGTCGTAGTCTGGAGACTCGGGCTCCCTGACGATCTCGAGCCCCGCGGCGACGCACCGCTGATGCACGGCCAACGGGTCGTCAGTGACCACGTAGATGCTGGCAGCGCCGATCGCCTGCTCGGAGAACACGTTGCCGTCGCGGTGCGCGGTCGAGATCTGCACGACGCCCCCCTCCGGCCAGGCCAGCTGGCTGTGGGCGACGACGCCGTCGCCGTCACCGGGCACGACGAGCTGCTCGGTGAATCCGAACACCTCGACCGCGGTTCGGATCAACGCCGGGGCATCCGCGGCCGCGATCGCCGGCCAGATGCGACCGTTGCGGGCGACGACCGTGGCACGATCGCCGGCAGTGGCGCCCGGGGACGCGGCGTCGTCCGCGGCGTCGACCCAGCTGCCGCTGAGCCGGTAGCCGTCCTCGGCCATCCGGGTGGCCAACTCCTCCGCACCGACGGACTCCAGGCGCTGCGACAGCATCCACCGGTGGCCGAACGGGTCGAGGAGCACTCCCTGACGATGGCCGTACGCCATGTCCTCGGGCGAGCGTTCGACCGTTGCCCCGGCGGCCGCGGCCCGAGCGACCACAGCGTCGGCGTCGTCGACCTCGAGGTGCAGCGTCACCGGCGTGCCCCCGAGCGTCCGGGGCCCCAGGACGCCGATCTCGGGGTACTCGTCGGAGAGGAACAGCCGGGCTGGGCCGATGAGCAGGTCGGCATGGCCGATCCGTCCATCGTCGCCGTCGAAGCGCAGCGTGACCTCGGCGTCGAACACCTCCTCGTAGAAGGCGATGGCAGACGGCGCGTCCTGGACAGCGAGGTAGGGCACGAGCGTGGGCGCTGTTCCCGCCGGAGCGGCGGGAGCGGTGTTCGAGGTGGACATGGCAGGGCTCCTCTCGGGGAGATCTATCGTCGGCAGGTCGGTGATCGTCGGCAGGCCGGCGCTGATGGAACCGGCACCGACGGAACGGGTGTCGACGGAACGGGTGCCGACGGAACGGGTGTCGTCGGAACGGGTGTCGTCGAGCGGGACCTCAGCCGGGTTGCCGAGCGCATCGGCGAGGCGCCGCCGGAGCCGACGGACGAACTCGGGCCGGGGCTCCACCACGTCGTCGACTGGAACGGATCGCAGGGCGTCGAGCGGGTCGATGTCGGTCACGGTGCCGCCTCCCCGGTGGTCGCCGTCTCGTACGCGGTCCGGAACGCCCTGCGTGCCCGCACGAGCAACACCTCGGTGGCACCGAGGGTCCGGTCGAGATGCGCCGCCACCTCGGCGACCGGAAGGCCGTCGAGGTGGCGCAAGGTCAACGCCGAACGATGATGGGCACCGAGCGATGCGAGCACGTCGTGGGCGACCATCGCGTCGAGATCGACCTCCCAGCGGTCGTCGGTGCGCTCGCCGTCCACCAGGGCGAGCTTGCGCTCCTTGCGCTCCTCGCGCTCCTGACGGCGCCAATGGTCGACGAGCTTGTGTCGGGCTACGCCGATCAGCCACGGGGTGTTGAGCTCGGATGTGCCGTCGTTGCACAGGGCATCGACCGCAGCGAGGAAGGTCTCGGAGGTCAGATCCTCCGCCACGACCTCTGAGCGGCAGCGGCGCAGGAGGTACCCGTAGACGTCGGGCAACGCCGAGTCGTACAGATCGAGCAGCTCCCGGCCACGATCGGCCGGCGGCGTGGTGGTCACCTCCATCACCTCTCCATCGTTTCGCGGCACCGAACTCCTACACCCGGACGCCGCTCGCTCGAGCGTTCCTACCCACGGGAACTCCATGCACCGCAGGCTCGCCGGCGCACGTTGCGAGCATCGCCGGTCGCCGCACTAGCGTGACCGCCGCCTGAACACGCCCCGGATCGACCGTGGGCCCGTGCCCTGAGAGGTTCTGCATGTCTGATCTCACCTTCGACGGCAAGGTCGCGATCATCACCGGTGCCGGTGGCGGTCTCGGCAAGTCCCACGCTCTGGAGCTCGCCCGCCGCGGCGCCCGCGTCGTCGTCAACGACCTCGGCGGCTCCGTCAGCGGCGAGGGCGACAACGCCTCGGCGGCGCAGCTGGTCGTCGACGAGATCGAGGCCGCCGGCGGTGAGGCCGTGGCCAACCACGACTCGGTGGCCACCGCGGAAGGCGGCGAGGCGATCGTGCAGACCGCGCTCGACGCGTTCGGCACCGTCGACATCGTCATCAACAACGCCGGCATCCTGCGCGACAAGACGTTCCACAACCTCACCCCCGAGCTGCTCGAGCCGGTCATCGCCGTGCACCTCCTCGGAGCCTTCTACGTGACGCTGCCGGCATGGAAGATCATGCGGGAGAAGGGCTACGGCCGGGTGGTCAACACCAGCTCGAACTCGGGCCTGCTCGGCAACTTCGGCCAGTCGAACTACGGCGCCGCCAAGCTCGGACTGGTCGGCTTCACCCGGGTCCTCGCCAACGAGGGTCGATCCAAGGGCATCAAGGCGAACGCCATCGCCCCCGTGGCCAAGACCCGGATGACCGAAGACCTGCTCGGCCCGCTCGGCGACAAGCTCGAGCCGTCCGAGGTCACGCCGACCGTCGTGTACCTGGCGTCGGAGGAGTGCCCCGTCACCGGCGAGGTGTACTCCGTGGCCGGCGGTGTGGTCGCCCGCTACTTCATCGGCCTCACCCCCGGCTGGTACAAGGAAGGCCACTCGGCCGAAGAGGTCCGGGACAGCTTCGAGCAGATCCGCGAAGAGACCGGCTACATCGTCCCCGAGGACCCCTCGGGCGAGCTGAAGAAGCTGCTCGAGACCCTGAGCTGACCGAAGCGCCAACCGGGGAGCTGACCGACGTGACCGACGTGGCGGCGTTCCGGGCTGATGCTGCGGAATGGCTCGCTGCGCATCGGGCCGAGGCGCCCCGCGACTACGGCGCGATCCTGCCGCCCGAGCTGGCCGACGCCGGCCGGCAGTGGCAGCGTCGGCTGTTCGACGCTGGGTTCGCAGGCATCGGTTGGCCGATCGAGTTCGGTGGACAGGGGCTGACGCCTGAGCACAGCGCGGCGTGGATCACCGAGTGTGCGCTGGCGCAGGTGCCCCCGTTCATCAACATGGTCGGCTGCGTGCTCACCGGCGGGGCGCTGCTGGCGTTCGGCACCCCCGAGCAGCAGGCGGAGCACCTGCGGCCGATCATCACCGGCGAGCGGATCTGGTGTCAGCTGTTCTCCGAGCCCGATGCCGGCTCCGATCTGGCGTCGCTGTCCACCCGGGCCGAGCGCGACGGCGACGAGTACGTCGTCAACGGCCAGAAGGTGTGGTGCTCGAACGGCCGGGTTGCCGACCGGGGCATCCTGATGGCCCGGACCGATCCGGACGCCCGACCGCACGAGGGCATCTCCTTCTTCCTCCTCGACATGGCCGCGCCGGGCGTCGAGCTGCGGCCGCTGCGCCAGATGAACGGCGACGCCGAGTTCGACGAGGTGTTCCTGACCGACGTCCGAGTCCCGACCGACGCGCTGCTCGGCCCGGAGCACGAGGGATGGGCGGTCGCCATGTCGGCCCTGACCAACGAGCGCGGCTACATCGGGGCGTCGGGCATCTCGCTCAAGCGCCGGCTCGACTCGATGCTCGCCATGGGCGGGGGCTCGGACGGTCCCGACCTCGACCCGATGCAGCGCCAGGAGCTGGTGGCGCTGTGGAGCCGGGGCACTGCGCTGTGGGCCATGGGCCAGCGCCAAGGGCCGGTGGCGTCGGTGCTGGGCTCGGTCGCCAAGCTGGGGACCACCGAGCTCATGTTCGACCTGGCGGTGTTCCGCTCGGCACTCGCCGGACCAGCAGCGATGCTGGAAGGCGACGCCGCGTGGGGGCTCGCGAGCGCGCCCGGCGCCCGCATCGCCGGCGGTACGAGCCAGATCCAGCGCAACATCATCGCCGAGCGCTTGCTGGGCCTCCCGAAGGAGCCGAAGGCGTCGAGGTAGCTCGACCCGGCGCGCCCCGTGACGCTCAGCGCTGCTCCACGACGCCTCGGATCACCGGTCTGCCGGTGGGCGTAGCCTGACCCCATGTCGCACCAGCCGCTGAACCAGTCCGTCGACCCCCACGACGTGCTCGCCATCGACGGGCTCCTGTCCGACGAGGAGCGCCTGCTGCGCGACACGGTCCGCCAGTTCGTCGCCGACAAGGTCCTGCCCGACGTCGGCGAGTGGTTCGACACCGGCACCTTCCCCAAGGAGATGGCCAAGGAGTTCGGCTCGCTCGGCCTTCTCGGCATGCACCTGGACGGCTACGGGTGCGCCGGCACCTCCGCCACTGCGTACGGTCTGGCCTGCCTGGAGCTGGAGGCCGGCGACTCGGGCGTTCGCAGCTTCGTGTCGGTGCAGGGCTCCCTCGCCATGTTCCCGATCCACGCGTTCGGTTCCGAGGAGCAGAAGCAGCGGTGGCTGCCCGGCATGGCCGCCGGCGAGCTGATCGGCTGCTTCGGCCTCACCGAGCCCGATTCCGGCTCTGATCCCAGCTCCATGCGCACCACGGCCAAGCAGGACGCCTCCGGCGACTGGGTGCTCGACGGAGCCAAGATGTGGATCACGAACGGGTCGGTCGCCGACGTCGCCGTCGTGTGGGCCCGCACCGACCCCGAAGGTCCCGACGGCGGAGCGGTGCGAGGGTTCGTGGTCCCGACCGACGAGCCCGGCTTCTCGGCCCCGCTCATCCACCGCAAGGTGTCGCTGCGGGCGTCGGTGACCTCGGAGCTCGTCCTCGACGACGTCCGGCTACCCGCCGACGCGGTCCTGCCTGGGGTCTCGGGGATGCGCGGACCCCTGTCGTGCCTCAACGAGGCCCGCTTCGGGATCAGCTTCGGCGCCTGCGGCGCGGCTCGGGCGTGCTACGAGGCGGCGCTCGCCTACTCGCTGGAGCGCACGCAGTTCGACCAGCCGATCGCCGGGTTCCAGCTCACCCAGAAGAAGCTCGTCGACATGATGGTGGCCGTGCAGCGCGGCACGCTCGTGGCGATGCACCTCGGCCGGATGAAGGACGCCGGAACGCTCGCCACCCCTCAGGTCAGCTTCGCGAAGATGGACAACGTCCGGATGGCGCTGGAGGTGGCCCGAACCGCCCGCTCGGTGCTCGGCGCCAACGGCATCACCACCGAGTACCCCGTGATCCGCCACATGAACAACCTCGAGTCGGTGTTCACCTACGAGGGCACGAACGAGATCCACACGCTGATCCTGGGACAGGCCATCACCGGCATCCCGGCGTTCAGCTGAGTCGACCTTCGGTCACCCACCCACCGCGCCGGACCTGATCGCGGGCATGATCGGACGATGACCGAGCATCCTCCCGAAGAGGTCCAGGCCGCCGTCGACACCTACGTGGCGCTGCGCCGGAAGATCGCCGCCGGCGACGCACCCTGGACGGCGCTCGCCGACCTGTTCACCGACGACGTCGTGTACGTCGACCCCGCGTGGGGTCGGGTCGAAGGCATCGATGGACTGCGCCAGTTCCTCGACGAGAGCATGCGCGGCCTCGAGGACTGGGACTTCCCCATCGAGTACGTCGCGATGGCAGGCGACACCGTGGTCATCAAGTGGGACCAGCTCCTGCCCGGCGCCCGACCGGACGGGTCGCGCTACCGCCAGTCCGGCATCTCCACGCTCGTCTACGGGGGCGACGGCAAGTTCTCCTACGAGGAGGACCTGCTCAACATGGTCCACGTGCTCGCGGACCTGGGCGCGAGCGGCTGGCGCCCCGGCGACGGCTTCGTGATGCCGCCCGCGGAGCCGGACCGGAACTACGCACGACCCTGAACCACCGGGAGCCTGAGCCACCAGGAGAAGATCACGAGCCGAGCACGACACCAGACTCGTCCGCGACGATCCGGGCGTGGGTTCGTAGCGTCTCGACCCGGTCGACGTCGCCGGGATCACCCCGCCGCTCGAGCGCCCCAGCGAGTCGCTCCTCGCAGAGGGCGAGCCATGGTCGCGATGAGATGCGCTCGCAGGTCGCGACGGCAGCGGCGTAGAACGCGATCGCAGCATCGAGCTCTCCCACCGTCTCTGCGAGCGCGCCGAGCACCCGGTCCATCGGGCCGAAGCAACCGGACACGCAGGAGATGTCGATCACCATGCCGCTGTGCGGTGCGAGTCGTCGGAGGAGCACCTTGGCGTCTTCGACCCGGCCGAGTGCCACCACGGCTTCGGCCAGCGCCGACATCGAAGCAAACCAGGTGCTGTCCCAACGCACGCCGGCGAACCCATCCGCGGCGAACCCGTCCAGGCGCGCCTGAGCGCTGTCCACCTCGCCGGCACAGCAGTCGACAAGTGGCTGTGCTGCCCTCGCGATGATCGACTCCGGAGTGGCCTCGACATAGGCGTCAACCATCGGTGCGACCGACCCGAGCCGTCCACGGAGGTACTCGTTCGGGTACATCTGGCACAGGTACCAGCCGAAGGCGTTCACCTCGCCGGTCCGCTCTCCCAGCGACAGCGCCACCGCAAGCAGCCGATCCGACTCGTCCAGGTCGCCGAACACACCGGCCAGCACCCCACGGGCGTGCGCTGCCCACCACATCATGCGGGGTCGCCGCAGCTCCGTCGCACTGGCCGCGACGAGATCGACGAGACGCTCGGCCCCCTGAACGTCACCACCCTGCAGCAACCCTCCTGCCAGCGACACATATCCGACGAGGGCGGTACCGGGCTCGCCGGATTGCGTTGCCAGCTCGACGATCTCCCGTCCGTCCTCCACCAACGTCGGTACCGGCCCCGAGTGGTAGAAGCGACGATGGCTGAGCACGACCGCCAGCGTGGCGGCATCGCCGATGCGCCGGGCCATCGCGACCGCCTGGTCCACCAGCATCGCCCCTTTCTGCGTGGTGTCGTGGGGGAACAGCTCGAAGCCGAGACGGCCGAGCACACGGGCCCGGAGCGCACTGTCCTGCTGTCCGAGCTCGTCGAGCGTGACCTCGAGCATCCGGATCAACGTCGGGTCGTGATAGGCGATCGCGATGCTCTCTTGACCGGCAGCGAACGCGGCTCGGGCAAGCTGCTCGGTCATCCCGTGACGACGGGCGAGCTCGCCCACACCGGCGAGCACCGTCCGCCCCTCGGGGTTCCCGGATCGGACCAGCGCCTCGCCGAGGTCGATGCGCAGGTCGACTCGGGAACGTTGGTCCAGACCTGCCGCACCCGCCGTCCGGAGGGCGATCTCGAGCAGGCGACATGCGTCCTCATATGCGAGGATGCTGAGCGCGTACGACGCCGCGGCGACGGCGCAGCGATGGAGCCGCTGCGATTCGACCAGCGGTCCCGCCGCCTCGAGGTGGAACGCGACCTCGATCTGACCGCCATCGCGGCCTTGCCCCCAACGCTCCAGATGATCGGCGACGCCGCGGTGCAGGTGACGAGTCCGCGCACGAGGGATACCCGCCTCGATGCACTGCCGGATCACCGGATGGGAGAACGTGAACGTCGACGAAGCGTCGTCCACGTGGAGCACCAGCCTCGCGTCGACTGCGGCGTCGAGGTCGTCGAGCACGCTCACCACATCGCGGTCCAGGGCTGACGCGACGACGTCGAGCTCGAAGTCCTGGCCCACGATCGACGCAGCTTCCAGCACCATCGCAGTCGGTCTTGGCAGAGCCTCAACGCGACGATCGACGACGGTCCGCACGGAGTCGGGTACGGCGAGCACCCTGCTGGTCGAGACGTCCCCGGTGTCGAGCAGGTGGCGGATCGTCTCGCGAGCGAAGAACGGGTTGCCCCGGGTGGCTCGGTGCAACGCGGCCACGAGCGCCGGTTCGAGCGGTGCACCATGGTGCTCCTCGACCACCTGGGCCACCGCTGCAAGCTCGTCCTCCTCGAGGCCCGACAGCTCGATGGTCGTTGCCGACCTCCCGGCCCGTTCCGCTGCCGCCACGAGCTGGGCCACCCGTCGCTCGGCGGCGGGCCCTTCCTCGCGCGACGTGAGCGCGACGAGCAGCGGCGCCGAGGTCGGGTGCGCGACCACATGGTGGAGGAGCTCGACCGATGCCCGGTCCATCCACTGCACGTCGTCGACGAGGAGCAGCAACGGCTGCTGCCCGGCGATCGAACGGAGCAGAGCGGTGACCGCCTCGAACAGGGTGAACCGCTCGTCGTCCGAGATGTCTGTCGGGACCGGAGCGTCCGCCGGCCGGAGCTCAGGCAGCAGACGGCTCACTGATTCGAGGTCGTGGGCCGCCACGTGGTCGAGGACGTCCGGACGTGACCGAACGACCCACCCCACGGCCTGGCGGAACGGCTGGTATGCAGCGAGGGGATCTTCGTCGCACCGCCCGAGGAGGACGAACGAGCCGGCGTCGTGGGCTCGGAGCGCCAGCTCCGCGACCAAGCGCGTCTTGCCGATGCCGGCGTCGCCGGTGACGATCACGACGCCGCCGTTGCCGAGCGCTGCTCGCTCCCACTCAGCCCCAAGGCGATCGAGCTCCCCGGATCGACCGACCAGAGGGGTCGACCGGGCCCGGTGCAGCGCAGCGGGCACCGCGGAGCGCCCGCTCGGCTGCCGCAGACTCCGGACCCAGCGACCCGGCGTGTGTCGGATCGCCGGCCCGCGGTCGGCGCCCGGCGCGGTGCCGACGTCGTCCACCGCATCCTGGTCCAGTGCCGGGTCATGGCGGAGGATCGCCGACTCCAGCGCCCGCAAGCGGGGTCCGGGCTCGATGCCGAGCTCCTCAGCGAGGAGGTGCCGCACCTTCTGGTACGCATCAAGAGCGTCGGCCTGGCGACCGCAGCGGTACAGACCCAGCATCGAAGCCGCCCAGAGCCCTTCGCGGAAGGGGTTCGCCTGAATCAGCGCTTCGGAGCGTGCCACCACCTCGCCGGGTCGCCCTCGTGCGAGGTCGACGTCGAGCCAGTCCTCGGAGGCTGAGATCCGCAGCTCCTCCAGCCGGAGCGCTTCGCTGACCAGCCCAGGCGTCAGCGAGGCATCGGCGAGCGCCGATCCCCTCCACATCGCCAAGGCACCCTCGAAGACCTCGCCGGACCCGGAGTGATCCCCTCGCGTGGCCAGGAGGCGGGCGGTCCTCACCCACTCATCGAACAGCCAGGCATCGAGGTCGCTCGGCTCGATCGCCAGGCGATAGCCGTCGGTGCTGCGTTGGATCAGCCCATCCGACCCCGCCCGCCCGTCAGTGCCACCGAGCAGCTTGCGGATCGCCGAGATCCGGACCTGGAGGGTCACCCGAGCGCGGCGCGGCTCGTAGTCGGGCCACAGCTCCTCGACGAGCCGGTCGACTGACACCGGCGAGCCAGCGGAGACCGCGAGGAGCGCGAGGACCGCCCGCTCCTTGGGCGCGGTCACCGACACCGGCCCGCTCGCCCTGTCGACGCGCAGCGGACCAAGGATCTTCACCGCGCAATCCATGCTCCCCACGTCCGCCTCCTCCCTCACGTGGCAGCAGGCGTGATCAGGACCGAAGCATACGACGTGCTTTCGGGCCGGCGGGCAGGTGCAGAGGGGTGCCAGGTGCGTGTCAGGTGCGTGTCAGGTGCGCACCTCCGCAGTCGTCGGATCGATCACCGCGGCAACCTCTTCGACCGAGTTCGCTGGGAATCCGCCGAGCGCCGCGTGCTCGCGGATGCGGGCATCGTCAGGCGCGATGTACACGCAGTAGATCTTGTCGCCGGTCACGTAGCTGTGCTGCCACTGGACGTCACCGCCAAGGTCGGACAGGACGCTGCAGGACTTCTGCGAGATGGTCGTGAGCTCGTCGGCCGACAGCGTGCCGGCGCCCGGCAGCTCCCGCTCGATCACGTACTTCGGCATGGTGGTCCTCCTCGTTCGTGGGAGACGTCGCCGGAGCGGTGACGTCTCCCACATCCTCGGGGTGCGCGCTCTCCGGTCGCTGACGGATCGCTGACGGCCGTCGATGGGTGCATCAGCAACCGAGCGGTCCGGGAGCGAGACCGGCGCTCAGTTGAGGATGTTGACCGCCCGCGCCACGACGAGGCCGAGCACGGCGAGCGACGATGCCGACTCCGCGATCGACACCGCCTTCATCCGATGCGTCAGGCAGACGGCGTCCGCGGGACTGAACGAGATCGCCCCGGTCGCTGCGACGTGGAAGTAGTCGAAGAACGCCGGACGCCAGTCACCGAAGCGCTCCAGATCGCCCTGCTGCGGGAACAACAGGTCGCCCGGCCCGGGCGGATGGTGCGCCCGCTCCCCCGGTCCGCCGGCGTCGAGCTCCCAGTACAGGAACGCGAACGCAAGGACCAGGTGGACCCACACCAGCCCTCCCGCCCACAGCAGCTGGTTCGCGTGCGCCGTCGCCGAGTCGCCGCGGACGATCAGGTAGACCAGCCGTGCCGCTGCCACCGCCGCGCCCGAGGCCATCACCCCGATGAGCGCCAGGCGCACCGCGTGGACCTTGGCCGAGCGTCGATCGATCCGTCCGGGGTCGAGCACGAGCATGGCCATCAGCAGGACCAGCTGCACGAACGACAGCCCGAAGCCGACCACGTTGTGGAACGACGACGGCGTCAGGAACGGCAGGCCGCACGCGAGCAGCCCGGCCACGAGCACCGGACCCTTCCGCTCGCCCGCGTTGCTCTCGAGGTCGCCGTCGCCCCCGCTGTCCGCACCACCCCCGTCGTCTCCGTCGTCGTGGCGCGCCACCCGTGACCTCCTGCGTCGCGATGCCGGTGCGGACGATCGCACCGCCGGAACGTAGCGCCGCTGGGCTTCTCGGACTGCGACCGCCTGTGGGATCGAAGTCCCGCCGATCTTCGAAGGCGTTCACCCATTCAGGAGGATGGAACGACCAGACTTCGGCCCGTAGCTTGCGCACACCACCGTCACGGAGCACCCATGACCACACCTGATGCCGGTTCGGCACCCACCACCATCGCGGAGCGCTCGCCCGATCGCGCCAAGGCCGTCCTCGGCACGCTCATCCTCGTCGCAGCGGTCGCCAACCTGCCGCTCGCCGTGGCCAACGTGGCGCTGCCCGACATCGGCAAGCACTTCGACGCGTCCCAGACGCAGCTCAACATGGTGGCGATCGGCTACTCGCTCGGGCTCGCGGCGACCGTCCTGTGGCTCGGAGCCCTCGGCGACCGCTACGGCCGGAAGCAGATGCTCCTCATCGGCACGGTGCTGTCGTTGCCGGGTTGCCTGATCGCTGCGTGGGCACCGTCGATCGAGGTCCTGGTCGCCGCCCGGGTCCTCGGCGGCGTGGCTGCCGGCATGGCCTATCCGACCACGTTGTCCCTCATCACCGCTCTGTGGGCCGGCAACGGTCGGACCAAGGCGATCGCGCTGTGGTCGGCGATCGGGGGCTCGGTCTCCGCGCTCGGCCCGCTGCTCTCGGGCGTGTTCCTGGAACGGTGGTGGTGGGGATCGGTGTTCCTCGTCACGTTGCCGCTGATCATCCTGGCCATCCCGGCCATCGTCCGACTGGTCCCAGCGCACGTGAACGAGACCACCGAGTCCGTCGACAACGTCGGTGGCATCCTCTCGGTCGTCATGGTCGGCGCGACGATCGTCGCCATCAACTTCGTGGTGGTGCCCGACAAGCGGACCGCAGCGCTCGCCATCGGCGCCCTGGGTCTGGTGGTCCTGGCGGCGTTCGTGTTCCGCCAGCTCCGCGCCGCCAACCCGCTGTACGACCTGCACGTCGCCGGCCGGCGCATCTTCTGGGTCGCAGCGGTGGCCGGCATCATCGTGTTCGGCTCGCTGATGGGCGCCATGTTCATCGGTCAGCAGTTCCTGCAGAACGTCCTCGGCTACACCACGGTCGAATCCGGACTGTCGGTGCTGCCCGCGGCCGTGTTCATGGTCCTGTGCGCACCGCGCTCGGCCAAGCTCGTCGAGGCGAAAGGCGCCCGCTTCACGCTGCTGCTCGGCTACGTGTTCGTCCTCGCAGGGTTCGTCCTGATGCTCCTCCTCTGGAAGGAGGGCACCTCGTACTGGCAGGTCGCCCTCGCCTACTCGGCCATCGGTGCCGGTGTCGGGTTCGCGGGCACCCCTGCATCTCACTCGCTCACCGGTGCCGTCCCGGTCACACGGGCCGGGATGGCGTCGGGCACTGCCGACCTGCAACGAGATCTCGGCGGGGCGATCATGCAGTCGATCCTCGGGGCACTGCTCACAGCGGGCTATGCGAAGGCGTTCGCCGGGTTGATCACGGCGTCGCCGAACGCCGACCAGGTCAGCTCCTCGGTCCAGAGCGAGCTCACGAAGTCGTTCTCGAGCGCCGCCGACACCGCACAGCGCTACCCGCAGTACTCCGACCAGATCATCCAGGCCGCCCGCGAGTCGTTCGTCGACGGCCAGAACGCGGCCTACGTCGCCGGCATCGCGGCGGTGCTGCTGGGCGGCATCCTGGTGTTCACGTTGTTCCCCAAGCGCGACGCGGAGCAGCGGCAGCTCGAGGAGTACGCGGCGGAGTCGACGGCCTGAACACGGGCCCGATCACGACCGCAACAGCACCGGCTCACCGGCCGAGCAGCTCGTCCCAGGGTCCGGTCACCTCGTAGGTCACGCCGAACGGCAGGCCGAGCGGCCCGGCCGCGGCACGTTGCGAGCTGAAGTACAGGCGCCGGCCGTCGGGGCTGAAGCAGGGTCCGGTGACCTCGGAGCCGTCCTGGCCTGACAGCCGGGCGACGGCGATCGACGAGTCGTCGGGACCGATCGCGACGACCTCCAAGTTGCCCCCGTCCTCGGCGACGAACAGCCGGGACGACGCCTCGTCGATCCAGAGGTTGTCGACCGTGTCGAGCCGGTCGACCCCGCCCCCGGGTGCCTGGTAGCGCAGCGACACCACGCCATCAGTGGTGTCGTAGCTCCAGATCCGACGATCGCCCTTGGTGGTGAACAGCACCTTCGAGCCCAGGACGTCGATGCCCTCGCCGCCGTTGAAGTGGATCGTGGACGACACCTGGTGACGGCACATCTGTGAGCCGGCGGACGGATCGGGCACCCGCACCCAGGTGACGGCTCCGGGCGCACCCGAACCGGTGGCCACCTCGAGGACGCCGGAGGAGAGGTCCTGCGCCGTCGTCGGGGAGAACCGGTAGAACCCGCCGTCGGGTCGGTCCTCGGTCAGGTAGACACGTCCGTCGACGGCGACCGCCGCTGCTTCGTGAGCGAAGGTACCGAGCCCCGGCCGGACGACCGACGGGCGAGCGCCTGTGGGGTCGCATTCGTGGACCCGACCACCGTCGTACTCCTCGCAGGTCAGCCACGTGCCCCACGGCGTCGCGCCGCCCGCGCAGTTCGACGTCGTGTCGGAGCAGATGGCCTGCGCATCCACGATCGAGCCGTCGGGCGCGAACCGGATGCTGGTCACGCCACCGATGCCGGGGATCTCGTGGTTGACCGCCAGGTACCAGCCACCGGGCACCGCCGTGTCGACGAAGGTCGCTGCGCCGTCCGGGAACACCCGCATGTCGAAGCCGGTCCCGGCGATCGGTTCGGTGCCTCGGGCGATCACCCGACTGCGGAACCCAGGCTTGAGCACGAGGCCGTTCTCGTCGGCGTCGGGATCCACCACCGCCGGAGCGCAGGCGTCGAGCACGACGGCGCTCACCGCCATCATGCCGGCCGCACCCGACCAACGCAGCAGCCGCCTCCGCGACAGGTCCCCACCGCCCATGCACTGCCCCCGTGCTCCCCGTCGCGCGCCCAGCGGACGGTCCGTGATCCTCGACGAGAAGGCTAGCCTGTGGAGCGATCCGGCACCGTTCGGACGACGACGGGGCGAACGACGACGGGGCGACATCCGCCGGGGCGACCTCGGCCCGGCGACATCGTCGTTCCCCTCAACAACGAGTCGACGCGTGCCGATGGAGGGAGGTGTTCAAAGCGCGTCCGCCCGGGTCGGAGGAGCGGTTCGTCCTGACCCTGTCGGACGACTTCCTGGTGCGCCGCTGCTTCGACCACTGGGTGGTCGTCGGCCCGTCCGGGCTGTTCGTGATCGTCCGGTCGGACGGCGACGCCGCGGCGTGCGCGCAGCGAGCCGTCGACCACGCCCACGTGCTGCGATCCCGACTGGCAGACGAGCTGCCCTGGGTCCCGTTCGTCAGCGCGGTCGTCGTCGCCGACGGGGACCGTCACGACCTGGCCTGTCCCGTCGTCGACATCGACGAGCTCACACCGTTCGTGCAGCACGGCGGGCGTCAGATCGGCGACGGCGCGCTGCAGCTCCTGCGACATCACGTGCCCGGCGCGGTGCAGCAGATCGAGCTCGACCAGAACGCGTCGGGGATCCGCTGACCGCGGGGATCCACTGACCACAGCGTCGGGCGTCGCGGCGCTGTCGCGACCGATCCGTCGCCGCTCGGGGACGAAGCCGGTGACATGCTGGGCGCGATGGCGACCCCCGACATCACCGCGTTCGAGCGCGGCGACACGATCACCACCGACGACGGCCTCGACCTGGCGGTCTACGACCTCGGCGGCGACGGCCCCGACATCCTCCTCGTCCATGCCACCGGCTTCTGCGCCGGCGTCTGGGCGCCGATCGCCGCCCGGTTGGACGGTTTCCGGGTGGCAGCGATCGACGTCCGCGGCCACGGCCGCTCCGACGCTCCCGACCTCTCGACCGACGACGCCATGTCCTGGCAGGGCACGGGTGCCGACGTGCTCGCCGCCGTCGATGCGCTCGGACTGGTCGACCCCTTCGGCGTCGGCCACTCGATGGGTGGGGCGTCGCTGCTGATCGCGGAGCTGGAGCGACCGTCGACGTTTCGGGGCCTCTGGGTCTTCGAACCGATCGTCATGCCGCCGACCTTCACCGCCCGGTCGGGCGCCAACCCGCTCGCCGAGGGCGCACGGCGCCGTCGGGCGGAGTTCGCCTCGGCCCGGGACGCGTTCGACAACTACGCGTCCAAGCCGCCGTTCGACGTGCTCGACCCCGACGCGCTGGCGGCGTACGTGCGCGACGGCTTCGCGACCGGACCGGACGGGTCGGTGACGCTGCGGTGCCGACCCGAGGTGGAGGCAGCGACGTTCGAGATGGGCCCGGAGCACCACACCTTCGAGCGACTGGGCGAGCTCGACGTCACCGTGACCGTCGCCCGAGGTCGGATGGAGCCCGGACCCGCGGTGTTCGCCCCGGCGATCGTCGACGCCCTTGCGGACGGTCGGATCGAGGAGCACCCGGACCTCGGACACTTCGGACCGCTGCAGGACCCCGCGGCGATCGCCGCGTCCATCCGCTCTGCGGCGAAGGCCGCTCCCCCAACGTGACACTCGCCGGCTTCACCCCCCGGACCGGCAGGACGAGCATGGGCGTCACAGGGTCGCCGTAGCATCTGGTCATGGCTCCGCCACCGGCCCCCGACGCTCCTCCGACTTCGACACGTCAACCGACACCGACAGCGACGTCGACAGCGCTCCCGCTGCCGACGTCGCTGTCGCCGTCGAAGGTGTCGGCGTTCAAGGACTGCGCGCTCGCGTTCCGGTTCTCTGCCATCGACAAGCTGCCAGAGCCTCCGTCGGTGCCCGCCACCAAGGGCACCACGGTGCACCGAGCACTCGAGCTGCTCTTCCTCGACCCACCCGACCTGCGCACCCCCGAACGAGCACAGGACTGCCTGACCACTGCGCTCGCGGAGATGGTGACCGACGAGGACTACCTGGGCCTGGAGCTGGGCGACGCGGAGGCAGCGGACTTCGCAGCAAGCGCTGCCAGGATGCTCGAGCGCTACTTCACGCTGGAGGATCCGCGAACGATCAACCCGATCGGGTTGGAGCTCATGTTGAGCACCGAGCTCGGCTCGCTCACCGTCCGGGGGATCATCGACCGCTTGGAGCTCGACGCCGCCGGCGAGCTCGTCGTGACGGACTACAAGACCGGTCGAGCACCGTCGCAGGCCCAGGAGCAGTCACGCCTCGGAGGCGTGCACTTCTACTCGCTCCTGTGCGAGCGCGTGCTCGGCCGTCGCCCGGCCCGCGTGCAGCTGATCTACCTGGGCGACCAACCGCAGGTGATCACCACCTCGCCCTCGGAGCAGTCCACCCGAGGGCTGGCCAGGAAGCTCGAAGCCATCTGGTCCGCCGTGGAGCGGGCGTGTGAGCACGACGACTTCCGACCCAAGCGATCGGCGCTGTGCAACTGGTGCAACTTCAAGGCGTTCTGCCCGGCGTTCGGCGGCGACCCCTCGCAGGCTGCGTCGATGTCGAAGCGAACCGGTCCGCAACGCACGTTGGACCTCGCCGCGGCTGATGCAGGCTGAGTCCGTGCCGCCGAGGGGCTGGCTCGACTCGCCGATCGTCGCAGCGTTCGATGCCCGCGCCGACCGCTGGGCCGAGCACCTTCGTGGCCATGGATCGCTCGACCGGGTGATGTACGCCCTGTCGCAGGCAGCGAACCACAGCCTGCTCTGGCACGCGATCAACGCCGTCGACGCGGCCGTCGGCGGAGTGGTGGCAGGCCCGGCGCACCGTCGCCGGGCCCTGCGACGCAGCCTCGTCCTGGCCGGGGAGCAGGCGGTGGTCAACGGACCGATCAAGTCCTCCTTCCGGCGCACCCGCCCATCGACGGTCATCGATCACCCGCACGATCTCCGCACCCCGCTCACGTCCTCGTTCCCCAGCGGGCACGCATCAGCAGGAGCGTGTGCGGCCATGCTGCTGAGCCGGGACCTCGGCATGGCACCGCTCTGGTGGACGCTCGCGGGCGCCGTCGCGTGGAGCCGGGTGCACGTCGGAGCGCACCATGGGTCTGACCTGGTCGGAGGTGCCGCAGCGGGGACCGTGCTCGCTGCGGTTGCCGGCCGGGCATGGCCGGCACCGCCGAGCACCACGGCGTCGGCTCGACAGCGGACGGATCGAGGTGCGACGACGCCCGCATGACGCGTCGCTCCGCAGCAGCGCTACCTTCTGACGCGGTGGCTGCACATGACGAGCACGCGGCGAGCACGGGCGACCGCATGACCCAGCTCGAAGCTGTCATGTGGATCCTCGACGGCGACCCTCGGCTGGCGTCGGGATTCGCCAACCTCACGATCCTGGACCGCCCCCCGGACCGAGACGTGCTGCGATCCCGGATGGTGGACGCTTCGATCGCGGTGCCCCGGCTTCGCCAACGGGTGGTGTCGACGGCCGGCCTGGGAACACCCAGATGGGAGACCGACCCGGACTTCGACATCGAGCACCACCTGCGCTGGGTCGACCTCGACGACCGCGACGTGGACCAGCTCGCCGCCGACCTGTCGGGCCGCCCGTTCGACCGGGACCGGCCGCTGTGGGAGTTCGTGGTCATCGAGGGGCTCCCCGACGGGCAGGCGGCCATGGTGCAGCGGTTCGACCACACGCTCACCGACGGCGAAGGCGGCATCCGGCTGTCGGTGCAGTTCCTGGACCTCGAACGTCATCCCGACCGGCCCGCCCCTGACCCGGCCGACGACGACGCGGCGACCCCATCGGGACCGGCGGATGGACCCGATGGGGAGGGCGACGAACCCGGCGGTCTCGGTCGAGCGGTGAACGGGATCCGCGACGCGCTCCTGGCCGCCCCCGGCGCCGCGCTGCGGGGCGCGGCGAGCGTGCCCGCCGGAGCGGGAGCGGCGATCGCGAACGCCGGTGGAGCGATCGGGATGGCCAAGGGCTCGGTGCAGCAGCTCGCCGTCGACCGTCGCCGTTCGCCGTTGTGGACGCAGCGCTCGACCGATCGGTGGTTCGGCCGGTCCGCGCTGCATCTCGACGACGCGAAGGCGGCGGCACACCGCCTCGGCGGCAGCGTCAACGACCTGTTCGTCACCGGCGCGCTGGCTGCCGCAGCGCAAGTGCACGCGGCGGCCGACGCTCCTGTCGATGAGCTACGGGTCGCGATCCCGATCAGCAACCGCAACGGATCGAGCGGCGGTGGCAACGCCTTCACACCGGTCCACGCGCTCCTGCCCTCCGGGCCGATGGACCCGACCGAGCGGTTCGCTGCCGTCCACGGCCGACTCGATCAGCTCAAGCGGGGCACGGGCTCCATGAGCCTGGACGCACCCGCCGCGGCGGCTCGACTGCTGCCGCCGTCCGCGCTGATCGGGCTCGTCGGCCGGACCGCCGGCGCGATCGACTTCGTGTGCTCGAACGTCCGGGCGGCGCCGTTCGACCTGTTCATCGCCGGCTCACACCTCGATGCGAACTACCCGCTGGGCCCCCTGCTGAACACCTCGTTCAACCTGACGACGATGTCGTATCGCGGCTGGCTGTTCCTCGGGTTGCTCGTGGACCGTGCCGCGGTCCACGAGCCGGAGCAGCTCCTGGCCGCGCTCGACGACGGCTATCGGGAGGTCCTGGCCGCAGGTGGCGTGTCCGAGCACCGGAAGCCCGACCTGGCGATGTGATCGGCCGGGCGCCGGCGGACCGTTCGTCTGCGGCGGCCGTCCAGGATCGACGGCCGGACGCTCAGTTGATGTGCACCTCGGCGTCCAGACGGGACAGGAGCGTTCGGACGTCGAGCAACAGGTCCGCCATCTCCGATGTGGACACGATCGAACGGTCCGCGATGTCGCCGAGGCCCTGATCGATGAGCTGCATGGCCGCTCGGATGGACTCGTCGGACTGCAGTTCCTTGACCTCGGTCATCCTGTCCTCCAGTTCGCCTCGCCGGACGACCGTGCTCCGGATCGGAGATCCGGCGGCCGAACCGGTGCCGTGCACCGTTCGGTGTCTGGACCGAGGGTACCCCGCTCCTCTGACATCCGGAGGTCGATTCCCGCTGCTTCACGGAGGGTTCACAGTCGCGACGCGGGATACCGTGGCGCGCCATGTCGATCTCCACACCCGCCGAACGCTCCGTCGGGCTCACCTTCGCCAGCTTCCAGGGGCTCGGCATCGACGTCGGACTGGCCATGGCCCGCGCCGCCAGAGACGCCGGCTGCTCCTCGTTCTGGACGGCGGAGACCGTCGGCACGGAGGCCTTCGCCACCCTCGGCGCGGTCGCCGCCGGGGTCGGCGGGCTGGACCTCGGCACCGGTGTGCTCGCCCTTCAGCTGCGGACGCCGCAGGTGGCGGCGATGGGTGCGGCCACGCTCCAGGCCCTGGCTCCCGACCGCGACGTGCTGCTGGGCGTCGGCATCTCGTCACCGGTGGTGGTGGGTCGTTGGCACGGCGCCGAGTACGGCAGTCGGCCGGTCGCCCAGGTTCGCGAGTTCCTCGAGCTCACCGCGGCGTGCCTGTCGGGCGAGGGGGTCACCTACGACGGGGACTTCTACCGGGCCGACCGCTTCCGGTTGGGCATCCGATTCAGCGACCGTCGACCCAAGCTCGTGCTCGGTGCGCTCAACCGGCGGATGCTGCGCCTGGCCGGTGAGCTGGCCGATGGCGTGCTCCTGAACTACCTCCCGGCCAGCGCGGTGCCGTGGTGCGTGGAGCAGATCCGGGCCGGCGAGGGGTTCGCCCAGCGCGAACCCGGGTCGTGTCGGATCCACGCGTATGTCCACGTCGGGGTGTGCGACCCTGACGCGGCCCGACCCCTGGGACGCAAGGACCTGTTCTCCTATGCCGTCGTCGACGCGTACGCGCGTGCCTTCGAACGCGCCGGGTTCGCCGACGAGGTCGCCGCGCTGCGCGCTGCCCACCACAGCGGCGACCGCGAGGCGGCGGTCGCCGCCGTCTCGGACCGCATGGTCGACGCGATCGACATCTGCGGCGACGCTGACCACGTCGCCCGAGCGGTCCAGGCCTACCGCGATGCCGGCGTCGACGATCCGGTGATCATGCCGCTGCCGTGGGGCGAGGACCGCGTCGCCACCATCGAGGCAACGATCGACGCCGTCACCGCCTGATCCGACCGTTCGGCCGGTGTGTTGGCCGTCACCGTGGCTGTTCCAGCGGCCGGAACGACAGCCCGAACCGGGCTCGGGCCCGATCGGCATAGGGTCGCTCCGTGCAACTCGACGACCGGGTGATCGTGGTGACCGGCGGCGGCAGCGGCATCGGCGCGGCGATGTGCCGGCGGTTCGCCCAGGAGTCCCCGCGGGCGATCGTCGTCGCCGACCTCGACGGCCTGCAGGCGGCCGCGGTGGCGGCGGAGGTCCGGACCGCAGGGCCGGGCACCGCGGTGGCGTCCCGGGCCGTCGACGTCGCCGACGAGGCTCAGCTCGGTGCGCTCGTGACCGAGGTGAGGGCCGAGCACGGCGGCCTCGACCTGTTCTGCGCCAACGCCGGCATCGGCACCGGCCAGGGGGTCGAGGCCTCCGACGCCGCATGGGACCAGATCTGGCACGTCAACGTGATGGCTCACGTGTATGCAGCCCGGGCACTGCTGCCCGCCTGGCTCGAGGCGGGTGAGGGTCACCTGCTGATCACCGCATCGGCCGCGGGGCTCCTCGTCAACCTGGGCGACGCGCCGTACACCGCCACCAAGCACGCGGCCGTCGGCCTGGCCGAGTGGCTGTCGGCGACCTACGGCGACCGGGGTCTGCACGTCGCCTGCCTGTGCCCGCAAGGCGTGCGCACTCCCCTGCTCTTCGGCGGAGCCGAGCGAGGGCGGGGCGGCAACAGCGCCGTCGGGTCAGCCGGCGAGGGGGCGCTCTCCACCGACGTGGTGAAGGCGCAGCGGGTCATCGAGCCCGAGGAGGTCGCCGAAGTGGTCGTGGAAGGACTCGCCGACGAGCGGTTCCTCATCCTTCCGCACCCCGAGGTCGCCGGCTACGAGCAGGCCAAGGCCACCGACCGGGAGCGCTGGCTCCGGGCGATGCGACGGCTGCAGGCCAAGCTGACCGGGCGATGACGGCCCCGGTCCAGGCGTCGTTGCCTGCCGGCGGGCGACCGTGGCAGGTCGCGCTCGATGCGGCGACCGCCACCATCGACGTCGAACCCGTCGACCTCCCGGTCGCGTTGTGGGGGTTGCATCAGGTCCTACGGGTAGGGGCCTCCGCCGACCTGCACGTGGCCCGCTGCAACCGCGAGATGCTCGGGCGGTTGGTGGACGGTGCAGGGTTCACCGCCACGTCGTGGTCTGCGACGGCCACGCCGGACGTTCGTGCAGCGCTGAGCGACGGTGTCTCGGTGAGGGTCGACAGACAGCGTTCCCTCGCTGACACCGTCGGTTCCGGCATGCGCCTCATGATCGTGGGGCTCAACCCGTCGATCTACGCCGCGGACGTGGGTGTCGGGTTCGCTCGGCCCGGCAACCGGGCGTGGCCGGCGCTGCTCGCCGCCGGGTTGGCGACGACCGACCGCGACCCGCTCGACCTCCTCTGCACGCACCGGATCGGCATGACGGACCTGGTCAAGCGAGCCACGGCGAAGGCCAGCGAGCTGTCACCAGAGGAGTTCCGCCACGGCCTCGACCGGCTCGACTCCCTGTGCGCCTGGTTGCGGCCCGGAGCGATCTGCGTGCTCGGCGTGACCGGCTGGCGTTCCGCTGTGGGCGACAGGACGGCCGGGCTCGGCTTGCAGGACCGAACGCTCGGCGGCCGGCCGGTCTACGTGATGCCCAACCCGAGCGGCCTCAACGCCCACACGAACGTCGACGACCTCGTGCACCACCTGCACGCCGCTGCCGCGATCTCCGACCGCTGACGGTCGACCGGAGCTCGGCATCCTTCCTCGTGGACCTGCACCGTTGACGTCGCTGGTCACGTCCCGGTAGGGACTGCGGGGGAGGCCTGAACCCGCATGACCGCGCCGACGTGCCTCGATGAGGTGACTCCGATGACCGAGCTGACCATCCCTGCGACCTGGGAGGAGGTCACCGCGGAGTGGATGACAGCCGCTCTCCAACGCGACTTCCCCGGCGCGGAGGTCTCCACCGTCGAGGTGGTGCTGCGCGACGACGGAACCAACCGCCGAGCGCGACTCGCGCTGAGCTACGCCGCGGGCGACGGACCTTCGGCGGTGTTCGTGAAGGCCGCCGACCCCGACCACGCCGAGCTCAACGCCGCGACCGGGGGACTCTTCAACGAGTCCCGCATGTTCCGCACGGACATCTCGCTGCCCATCGAGCACCCCGCGGTGCACCTGGCCCTCATCGACGAGCCCGGTCTCGACTTCCTCCTCCTCATGGAGGATGTGACCCTGCGCGGTGGCGATCCCCGCGACTCGACCCGGCCCCTGACGGTCGAGCAGGCCGCCGACGGGGTCGAGGGTCTGGCCCGCCTGCACAGCCGGTTCTGGGGTGATGGCCTCGACCGCCACGGCGACGAGCTCGCTTGGCTCGAGCCCTTCGTCGCGTGGCGGGGCATGGAGTCAGGCATCGCCGCCGGACTGCAGCGTCTCGACACCGACCTACCCACCGATGTGCGCCGGCTCAGCGCCGTCGAGATCGAGGACTGCTGGGTCGCCTACATCGACGAGATGGCGGACGAGCCGCACACCGTGCTGCACGGTGATGCGCACGTGGGCAACACCTACGTGGTCGACGGCGAGCGGGTCGGCTTCCTCGACTGGCAGGTCCTGCACCGCGGCCACCACGCCCTCGACCTCGGCTACTTCCTCCAGGGGGCCCTCACCCGTGAGGATCGCCGCGGCGGCGAGGTCGAGCTCGTCGCCCGTTACCACGGCGCGCTCGACCTCCCAGCACAGGACCAGCCGACCGTCGATGACGTCTGGTTGCACTACCGGGCGTCTGCCTCGCACGGCCTGGCCGTCTGGATGGCCACCGCGTCGTCCGACGACTGGCAGCGTCCCGAGGTGTCGCTCCCGCTCGCTCAGCGCTATGCCGAGGCGTTCGTCGACCTCGACACCCCAGGCGCCGTACGCGACCTCACCGGCGCCTGACCTACCGACGGCACCGACGCCGTCCACTTCGTTCGGATCGTCACGACGGTCGGAGCGAGCGATGGAGCTGACGGTCGACCGGACCAGGACGGCGCCGTCCGGATCGGCGTCGCTCGATCGACTCGGCGCGTACATTGCCGACGGTGACGCGTGCCCGTGTGCAGCGCGTCGCACGACATCAGGGGAATCGCATGGTCGGGGGAATCGCATGAAGGTCCGGTTGGAGCCGTCCGACGAGTACATGCACCCGGGCCCCGAGCCCACGTTCAACGAGTCGATGTACTTCAACGTGTACGACCCCGGTGCGAACCTCGGTGGGTTCGTGCGCATCGGGAACCGTCCCAACGAGGGCCACGCCGAGATGACCGTCTGCCTCTACCTGCCCGACGGTCGTGTCGCGTTCATGTTCCGACGGGCCGAGATCGACGGCAACGAGCGCTTCGACGCCGGCGGTGCCGCGTTCGAGGTCCTCGAGCCGTTCCGCACCGAGGGCGAGGGAGGCGGCCGGATCCGAGTCCGCTACCAGGGCAAGGTCGTGCTGCTGAGCGAGCCGCTCGACATGGCCGACCCCCGGCAGGCGTTCACCGACAACCCGTACGGTGCGGCGACGGTGGACCTCACCTACCGGGGGATGGCCCGACCGTTCGGCGGCG
>JACDJB010000901.1_pt1 | contig 26326 bp, 26 predicted proteins | sample 7454121 | NCBI WGS metagenome assembly JACDJB01 (sample SAMN14253290, study PRJNA609438) | sludge metagenome | isolation source: sludge after 25d culture with pyrite | collected 2018-12-20
GTTGTTTCTAAAACCCAATACACCCCAAAACATTGTTATTGGCGGCGCGGCCGGAGCGATGGCACCTGTAGGCGCCTGGGTTGCCGCAACCGGATCGATGTCTATCGATCCGTGGATATTATTCCTCATTATTTTCTTTTGGACCCCGCCTCATTTCTGGGCGCTTGCCCTTGTATATAAGGATGACTACCGGCTCGCGGAATTGCCAATGATGCCTGTGGTCAACGGTGACACGAAGACATTCAGGTGGATTATTATGTATTCGTGGGTACTTGTAGCGGTTAGTCTGACCTTATATTTCTCCCAAGCTGCCGGTTTGCTTTACGCGATTGTTGCTCTTGGCCTGGGTTTTTTGTTTATAAAAAAATCAATTAACGCCAAAAGATCAAGGTCTGAAAGTCTGATCAAGGGGTTATTTGGGTATTCAATAGTATATCTGTTCGGACTTTTTCTCGCGATTATTGTGGATGGATTGATTTAGTATTGTCTCGGGAATGAACTTGCATTACTGATCATCTGACTTATAGACATGAATTAAACATAACGCGGTTAGTATACAGAAATATTTAGAATAGGAGTTAGGTTTGGCTCAAATTTTTCCAAAATGGACAAATAAACTTCCGCTTTATATTATCATCGGAGTCATTTTTGGTGGATTGGCAACGGTCGGGTTTTTCTGGTATTACGGCTCACCCAAATATACGGATGTCGGATACCGTCCGGAGCAGCCTGTTGAGTACAGTCATAAACTGCACGCGGGGGATTTGGGGATGGATTGCCGTTATTGTCATACATCTGTAGAGTTCTCGGAAGAGGCGATTATACCGCCCACGCAAACATGTATGAATTGTCATACACTTATCCGCACGGAAAGTGAAAAACTGCTGCCCGTTCGCGAAAGTTGGGCAACAGGCGATCCCATTCAGTGGGTACGGGTTCATAATCTCCCTGATTTTGCCTATTTCAGGCATAGCGCTCATATAAAGGCCGGGGTTGGGTGTGAAAGCTGTCATGGAAACGTGGCGGCAATGGAAGTGGTCGAGCAAAAAGAACCGCTTAGTATGAGCTGGTGTATTGACTGTCACCGAAACCCGGAACCATTTATAAGACCTCCCGGCGATATTACCAAAATGAATTGGACCCCCCCGGCAAATCAGTTGGAATTTGCCAGAAAAGTAATCGATGAGAAAAAAATTAAACCACCAGTAGATTGTTCAGGATGTCACAGATGAAAAAAAACGTGAATGTAAAAGGAAAAGAATACTGGCGGAGTCTGGATCAGTTGGCTGAGACGCCGGAATTTCAGGAATTTTTACACCGGGAATTCCCCGAGAACGTATCGGAGATGATCAGCCCCGTTTCAAGGCGAAAATTTTTAACTCTGATGGGAGCGTCGATCGCTTTTGCCGGTCTTGCGGGATGCAGGCGGCCCGTTGAAAAAATCGTACCATATGTTATCGCGCCGGAAAATATTGTGCCCGGTATTCCGATGCATTACGCCACAACGATGCCTTTTGGACTTGATTCCTATGGCCTGGTAGTGGAAAATCACGAAGGCCGCCCGACAAAAATTGAGGGTAATAAAAAACATCCGTCTAGTTTGGGGAGTTCGAACGCCTTTATTCAATCAGAAATGCTGAATTTATATGATCCGGATCGTTCGCAGTCGGTTCGGTTGAAGGGTGTTGAGAAAGACTGGACGGAATTTGTCACCTTCTGGCGTGAAATTTATCCGGCATTTTTAGAGTCCGGAGGAGAAGGACTCGCGGTTGTTTCCGGCGCGTTTTCTTCACCGTCGCTTTACCGAATGTTTGAAAAATTTAACAAGGAGTTTCCTAAAGCGGATTGGTCTGTTTATGAGCCGGTCAGCGATGAAAATATTTATAGTGGTATCAAGATAGCGTCAGGGAAAACAGTTCGCCCGGTGTATCATTTTGATAAAGCAAAAGTGATTCTCTCACTGGATGCGGATTTTCTCCTGATGGAAAATGAAAGCATTAAGGCAAATAAAGGTTTTGCGGCTGGAAGACGGGTTGAATCCGAAAAGGATAATATGAATCGGCTCTATGTGGCTGAATCCGTGTTTACGGTGACAGGAGGTATGGCGGATCACCGTTTACGGCTTGAGAGTTCAATGATTCCGGCGTTTATCATGGCCGTCGCGGAAGAACTAAGCAGGCTGGGATTGCCGATTGATTTACCGTTTGTTGATATCAAGGATACTCACCGGAAATTTGACCGTAAATGGATCAACGAGCTCGCGAAGGATCTGCTGAAAAATGACAGGCAGAGTCTCATCGTAGCCGGAAGGCGTCAGCCTGCGATTGTTCATTCTATTATTTACGCGCTTAATCACGCTATGGGTAATGCGGGGAATACAGTTACTTATCATGAACTGAAAGATTTATTGATTCCGTCTCTAGAGTCTTTTAAAAGGGTCGCGGATAAGGTAAACGCGGGAGATATTGATACCCTGATCATCTTAGGAGGCAATCCTGTATTTGACGCTCCGTCTGATTTTGATTTCAAGTCACTGCTAAAAAAAGTTAAACATTCTGTTCATTTGTCCATGCATGTTGATGAGACTTCAGAAATGACTGAATGGCATATCCCGCAAGCTCATTTTCTTGAAAGCTGGGGGGACGCCAGGGCGGCTGACGGATCCCGAAGCGTGATTCAGCCGATGATCGAGCCGCTTTTCGGCGGGCATACCATGATAGAGTTGTTAAACGTGATTATTTCGGGAGAAGACCGCAGGGGGTATGATATTGTCCGTGAAACATGGCAGAATATTTTCTCCGCCGCGGAATATGAAAAAAAATGGCGCGGCTTGCTTCATAACGGGGTTGCGGATGCTGATGCGGGGAAAGATATAAATCCGGGACTAAATTCATCTTCATTGCATACAACTATTAAAAAATTCAAGTTTAATCATTCTGACGCGTCTGTTGATAATCTGGAAGTTGTTTTTATGGCTTCACCCGCGGTTTATGACGGACGTTACGCGAACAACGGCTGGATGCAGGAAATGCCGGATCCGGTAACAAAAATCACCTGGGATAACGCCGCGTTAATGAGTCAGAAGACCGCCGATGAATTGGGAGTAAAAACACAGGATCTTGTGCGTCTGACATATAAAGACAGGGATATCATTATTCCGGTCTCGGTGCTTCCCGGGCAGGCGGACTATTCAATTGCCCTTCCAGTCGGATATGGACGCCGATCGGTGGGCAGGATCGGTAATGGAACCGGTTTTGATGTGTACCAAATCCGTACTTCCGACGCGCTAAATTTTGATCAGGGCGCAAAGATAACCGGGACAGGTGAAACTTATCTCCTGGCTAATTCGCAGGATCACAACAGTATGGAAGGCCGGCCGCTTGTACGGGAAGCTTCTCTTGATCATTACCGTCAGCATCCGGATTTCGCGCCGAAAATGGTTGAAAGCCCTCCATTGAAATCCCTCTGGGAAGACCGGGTTTATGATGAAGGTTATCAATGGGGAATGACCATAGATCTTAACGCCTGTTCAGGTTGTAATGCCTGTGTGATCGCCTGTCAGAGTGAGAATAATATTCCGATCGTTGGTAAAGAGCAGGTATCTAAAGGCAGGGAAATGCATTGGATAAGGCTGGACCGGTATTTTGCCGGTGATATTGATAATCCGGAAATGGTTTACCAGCCGGTGGCATGTCAGCATTGTGAGAACGCGCCCTGTGAGCAGGTATGTCCGGTTCAGGCGACCGTTCATGACGACGAAGGTTTAAACGTAATGACTTATAACCGCTGTATCGGGACAAGATACTGTTCAAATAATTGTCCGTACAAAGTACGCAGGTTTAATTTCTTTAATTACACAAAGGATCTGAGTGAAATAATAAAAATGGCGCAGAATCCTGATGTGACAGTGCGTTCGCGCGGTGTAATGGAAAAGTGCACGTTCTGCATCCAGAGAATCTCGGGAGCGAAAAATAACGCCAAACTTGAGGAACGGGAGGTTTTAGACGGCGAAATAGAGACAGCATGTCAGCAAAGTTGCCCGGCTGACGCCATCGTGTTCGGAAATATCAATGATCCTGAAAGCGCGGTTTCAAAAATGAAAAAACAGAACAGGAATTACACGATGCTGGGAGAGCTCAATGTAAAAACGAGAACGACTTTTTTGGCGAAACTTCGCAATCCAAATCCTGAACTGGAAAATTATAAAATAAACATAAGTTAATCACACAAAAATGATGAGAAGCCAGTGGGTGTCATAACAAAAAATTCAACTGTTATTCAGGCGGCCGAACCGCCTCTGATCACCGGTAATCCGACATTTTCGAGTATTACTGAGCAGATTAGTTCGATTACCGAAAGAAAAACACCAAAGATCTGGTATGCCCTGTTCGCGGTTTCCGGGTCAATGGCAATGATGCTGGTCGCGATGATCGCGTACCTGTTCTGGGAGGGCATCGGAATCTGGGGAGTAAATATCCCCGTGGGCTGGGGATGGGCCATCGTTAATTTTGTCTTCTGGGTGGGAATCGGGCACGCGGGGACACTGATTTCCGCGGTTCTGTTTCTGTTCAGGCAGCGATGGAGAACATCCATCAACCGGTTTGCGGAAGCGATGACTATTTTTGCGGTTATCTGCGCTTTAATCTTTCCCGGTATTCATGTGGGCCGTGCCTGGGTTGCTTACTGGATGTTTCCGATTCCGAATCAGATGGGGATGTGGCCGAATTTCAGGAGTCCGCTGCTCTGGGATGTGTTTGCGGTAAGCACATATTTTTCAGTATCTCTGATGTTCTGGTATGTGGGACTTATCCCTGATCTGGCGACACTGAGAGACCGCGCGAAATCAAGATTGCGAAAAATCTCATTCGGAATTTTGTCTCTCGGATGGCGGGGTGGAAACAGGCAGTGGAAACATTATGAACTGGCGTATTTACTGCTGGCAGGATTATCAACGCCTCTTGTGCTCTCGGTGCATAGCGTTGTGAGTACAGACTTTGCCACCAGTGTGATTCCCGGATGGCACTCAACAATCTTTCCTCCATATTTTGTAGCGGGAGCAATCTTTTCCGGATTCGCGATGGTGATGACACTGGCCCTTATCGCCAGGAAGGTGTTCAATCTCGAACATATTATCACGATCAGGCATCTGGAGAATATGAACAAGATCATGCTTGTCACCGGGCTTATGGTGGGATATTCATACGGAATGGAATTTTTTATCGCCTGGTACAGCGGGAATGAGTATGAAAGCTTTGCATTCTTAAACAGGGCATTTGGTCCATACGCGTGGGCCTACTGGACCATGATTGCCTGTAATGTGCTTGTGCCCCAATTGTTCTGGTCAAAGAAGCTGCGTACAAGCATCCCAGTTATGTTCGTTGCATCCATTCTGATTAATGTTGGTATGTGGTTCGAACGATTTGTTATCGTTGTTTCTTCGCTTTCACGTGATTTTCTGCCATCCAGCTGGGCGTACTATAAGCCGACTATTTTTGATATAGGGATTTTTATCGGTTCATTCGGTTTGTTTTTCTCATTATTCCTGCTTTTTATCCGTTTTCTGCCAATGATTGCCATATCGGAAGTGAAAGGTGTTCTCCCGCAGGCAGACCCGCATTACAATGGACAAAACGGCGGAGGCCATCATGAAAAATAAAAAAGTTGAAGGAGTACTTGCTGAATTTGGTTCACCTGCTGAACTATTAAAGGCGGCGGAACAACTACGAGATTCAGGATACAGGAAATTTGACTGTCATTCTCCCTTTCCCGTGCACGGAATGGATGGCGCCATGGGTGAAAAAAGGTCTCCGCTGGGGTGGATGGTAGGGATTATCGCCATCGGCGCCTTTCTGGCAGGTTTTGCGTTTGAAGGATGGACAAGCGCCATTGATTATCCCATCACCGTTTCCGGTAAACCGTTTTTCAGTTATCAGGCCTTTGGTACGATCGCTTTTGCCGTTATGGTGTTTTCATCGGCGCTAACAGCGCTTGTGGGTATGCTCCTTCTTAACAAACTGCCGCAATTTTTTCATCCAATCTTCCATTCTGATCGTTTCTCAAAGGTAACGGATGATGCTTTTTTTGTAAGTATTGAAGCGGATAATGATGATTTTGATCCGGAACAGGCCCGGTCGTTTCTGGAAAAAATCGGCGGAAAAAATATCGAATTTCTGGTGGACCGGTCAGATATCGTAAATGAAGAAATCAAAACGAAATAGATGTGAGGCGTAGTCTTGTATAATATACTTTTAAAAAAGATTTTTCCGGTGTTTCTGTTGCTGGCGTTGTCAGTTCAATTTACCGGTTGTCTTCGCGGAAAGCCTTCGGATAAACCGCCAATCCATATCAATCCCAATATGGATCAGCAGCCAAAATATCTGCCGCAGTCACAAAGCCGGTTTTTTGAGAACGGATCCGCCATGCGCGCGCCGGTTCCCGGTACTGTCGCAAGGGGTGAACTTTTTGATGACACTGAATATTATTTTGGAAAAGATGCCGCCGGGAATCTGATCCTGAAATCACCGGTTGATCCAACCGTAAAGGTCTTAAAAAGAGGACAGGAACGGTATGATATTTACTGCGCGCCCTGTCACAGCAGAGTAGGAGACGGAAAAGGGATTGTTGTAAAAAGAGGTTTTCTGCCGCCTCCGTCGTTTCATCAGGATAATATCCGCAATTTTCCGGACGGGCATATTTACGACGTTATTAGCAATGGTATAAGAAATATGCCGTCTTATAAACACCAGATTCCGGTGGATGACCGCTGGGCAATTGTTAATTATGTCCGGGCTTTACAGCGCGCCCGGAACGCATCCGCTTCGGATGTGCCGGAAGAAATTTTAAAAGACATAAGGTAGAGTAACAGGTATGAAATTAGACAAAAACACTTTTCGCCTTACTGATAGCGGTAAATTTGGGAAATACGCGTTGATTGCCGGGTCCTTGGCGCTTCTTATTACTTTTACTGGTTATTTTATGGATTCAGGGCAGTTTTTTCATTCCTATCTTGTCGCCTATATGTTCTGGGTTACTCTGGGACTTGGGGGACTGTTTTTCACGCTCCTGAATCACCTGGTAGGCGCGCAATGGAGCATCGTCCTGAGACGCGTCACGGAAACTTTGATGATGGTTCTTCCCGTCATGGCGGTTTTCTTTATCCCGCTTGTTTTTGGTTTTCATGACTTATATCATTGGAGTCATCCGGAAGCCGTCGCCCATGACACGATACTTCAAAAAAAGGCCGGGTATCTGAATATCCCGTTTTTTCTGATCCGTTCCGCCGTTTATTTTTCAGTATGGTATCTGATAGCAAGGGTATTATACAAAACATCAATTGCGCAGGACGGCGCGCCGGATGAAGAAAAAATAGAAAAAATGAAGCGTGTCAGCGCGCCCGCGATGATTCTGTTTGCTTTAACATCCAGCTTTGCCGCGTTTGACTGGCTTATGTCTCTCGATCCGCACTGGTATTCAACAATCTATGGAGTGTATTTCTTTTCGGGCAGCCTGCTTTCGTTGCTCGCCTTTACAATTATCATCGGTGTTGCGCTAAGAAATTTCGGGATTCTTGATGATGTTATAACGATTGAACACTATCATGATCTCGCAAAATTATTGTTCTCGTTTATTATATTCTGGGCGTACATGGGGTTTTCTCAATATTTCCTGATCTGGTACGCGAATATTCCGGAAGAAACCATCTGGTACACGGTCCGTTGGGAAGGCTCCTGGAAATATATGACCATGACGATTGTTCTGGGGCATTTTCTTTTTCCGTTCCTTGGATTAATGACGAGATCTTCAAAACGAAATTTGAAATGGCTAACTTTTATGTCGGTCTGGGTGCTGGTGATGCACTGGGTGGATCTGTATTGGCTGACATTCCCGACACACAGCGCGGATGGGTTTCATTTTTCGTGGATGGATATCACGGGATTTATCGGTTTGGGAGGATTGTTTTTCTGGATTTTCTGGAAAAAATTCAGCGCGAACCCTCTGGTGCCGGTGGAAGACCGAAGACTTGCTTATTCTGTGCAGTTTGAAAACAATTAGGAAGAAACAATGGCGGATAATATGATTGAAAATTCCGGTCAACAATATGAGAAACAGGATATAAATATTTCAAAAATTATTGGTTATGCGGTCGCTATCATCGTAATACTCGCGTCGATCCTGGTATTTTTGAATGAGTATTTTGTTTTTGCCAGAGATAACCTTGTCTATGAGAAGGTTCTAAAACCGGAATCAATTGAACTACGCGAGATAAGAGCCGCTGAAGAGAAAGAACTCAACACCTATAAATTGCTCGATGCTGATAATGGTATTTATCAGATTCCGATCGAAAGGGCCATACAGGTGATTGCGGATGAGACCTATGAAGGTCGTTTAAGGCAAGTAAAATCAAAAAGATAATAAGTATAACAATGTTGTTTCGTTTTAATAGCCCTTTGATTTATATAATCTTGCTGTCCCTGGTGATCGTGGCCAACGGACAGATTAATCGTCAAAAAGTGGACGAGCTTCAAGATATCGATGTTTCAGAACATTTGGGAGAAACGATCCCTCTGAATTTGAAATTCACAGATGATCACGGAAATCGGCGTAGTCTGAATGAATTTTTTCATCAGGGTAAACCTGTTGTAATGATACTCGCTTATTACAACTGTCCCATGCTCTGCACGTTGGTATTGAATGGTGTCAGCCAGACGGTTAGTGAACTGGATTGGGTTCCCGGAAAGCAGTATGAGCTTTTAACGGTAAGCATAGATCCGAGAGAGACGGTGGAATTAGCCGCGGCAAAGAAAAAAACGCATTTGGACTTCATTCAAAAAGACGCGGCGCAACAGGGTTGGACTTTCTTTGTAGGCGATCAGCCGCAGATTGACTCTCTGGCAGATGCCCTGGGATTTAAATACTATTATGTGGAAGAAAGAGATGAATTTGCTCATCCCGCGGTTGTGTTTGTCCTTACCCCGGAGGGAGAAATATCCAGATATCTCTATGGAATTGAGTACAGAGCGTCAGATTTGCGATTAGCGCTGCTCGAAGCATCGGAAGGAAGGATTGGTTCGACGATCGACCGGTTAATATTATATTGCTATCATTATGACCCTTCATCAAAGGGGTATGTGATTTTCGCGGGCAACGTCATGCGCCTTGGCGGAGCAATCACTCTTGTCATCATGATCATTGTATTGGGTATTTACTGGATGAATGAATACAGAAGAAAATCAATTCTATGACTGTAACCGATTAAAGTTTTAAAGAAGGAAGATTAGTTCGATGGATACAACCGGGACATTTTTTTTGCCGCCGCCAAATTCAACAATAGCCTCGGATGTTGATGCGTTGTTTTATTTTATCCTTTATGCTTCCATTTTCTTTTTTATCGTTGTTGTTTTTGGAAGCTTCTGGTTTGCGGTAAAGTATCGCCGGCGCGGGAAAAAAGAATTCACTCCGGATATTTCGCATAATACCCGGCTGGAAATTATCTGGACCGTTATTCCGACTATTCTGGTTTTTATTGTTTTTTTATGGGGATTTAATACATATCTGAAGATGAATGTTGTACCGAAAGATGCCATGAATGTTAAGGTCACCGGTCAAAAATGGTTCTGGTCGTTCGGATATGACAATGGAATTACAACCACCAATGAGCTGGTTGTGCCGGTCGGCAAACCGGTACAGCTGACCATGTCTTCAAAAGATGTAATACACAGTTTCTTCGTACCGGATTTCCGCATGAAAATGGATGTGCTGCCGAACAGGTACACCATCGCCTGGTTCGAAGCGACAAATCAGGGAACTTTTGATTTGTTCTGCACGGAATACTGCGGAAAAGGACATTCAGAGATGATCGGCAAGGTTAAAGTTGTATCCGGACGTGAATATGACGAGTGGATAGCGTCCAATGCCAATCCCGGAGCCGGAATGGCGCCTGAAGAGTTCGGCGCGAAATTATTCAAGACTAAGGCTTGTATTACCTGTCACAGTAATGACGGTTCGAAAAATACAGGTCCCACTTTCAAAGGACTATTCGGTCGTATGGAACGGTTACAGGATGGTAGTAATATTACAGCGGATGAAAATTATATTCGCGAATCCATACTGGAACCCCAGGCTAAAGTGGTGATGGGATTTCAACCGGTGATGCCGACTTATCAGGGGCTATTGAAAGATGAAGAAATTGACGCGATGATCGCTTACTTAAAAACATTAAAATAAGCAGGTAGATAGTATGGCTGTTTTTGCAGAGACAAATTATCTGAATCAGGACAGAGGAATCAAATCATGGCTGTTTACGCTGGATCATAAACGTATCGGTGTTCTGTATCTGTACAGTATTATGATTTCCTTCTTTGTCGGTGGAGTACTGGCGATATTAATCCGCCTGGAGCTTCTGCACCCGGGACCGGATATCATGACCGCCCAAACCTATAATCAATATTTTACACTGCACGGCGCGATTATGATATTTTTGTTTATCATACCGTCTATTCCCGCCGCGCTTGGAAATTTTGTGCTTCCATTGATGATAGGAGCGAAGGATGTCGCATTTCCAAGGTTAAACCTCGCAAGCTGGTATGTGTATGTGTTCGGCGCTTTGTTCGCGGTTTTTGCGATCATCACAGGCGGTGTGGATACCGGCTGGACCTTTTATACCCCATACAGCACGGAATCAACCGGCTCGGTGATCTCCATGACTTTCGGTATCTTCATTCTTGGATTTTCATCTATTTTTACCGGCATCAATTTTATCGCCACCATCCATAAACTGCGGGCGCCGGGGATGACCTGGTTCAAGATGCCGCTTTTTGTCTGGGGGCTCTATGCCACGGCGATAATTCAGGTGCTGGCCACTCCGGTGCTCGGGATTACCCTTTTGCTGCTTATTCTGGAAAAAGCGTTCGGTATCGGTATTTTTGACCCGGCGATGGGCGGAGATCCGGTTCTTTATCAGCACTTTTTCTGGTTCTACTCACATCCGGCCGTATATATCATGATTCTTCCCGGGATGGGGATTATCAGTGAACTGATTTCGACTTTTTCCCATAAAAAGATTTTCGGTTATAAGGCAATTGCTTTTTCCAGCCTGGGAATCGCCCTTGTCAGTTTTCTGGTCTGGGGACATCATATGTTCACAAGCGGGCAATCTGAACTGGCAGCGATGATATTTTCATTTTTAACCTTTCTCGTGGGGATACCTTCGGGGATTAAAATGTTCAACTGGATGGCGACGCTCTATAAAGGATCGATTAGTTTCGAAACTCCGATGCTCTACGCGCTTTCATTCCTGTTTTTGTTTGCCATTGGAGGGCTCACGGGAATTTTTCTCGGCGCCTTGTCCATAGATATCCACCTGCATGACACTTATTTTGTAGTTGCTCATTTTCATTATGTGATGATGGGCGGGACGGTGATGGCGTTTCTTGGTGGTCTCCATTACTGGTGGCCCAAGTTTTGGGGCCGTATGTACAGTGAGTTCTGGGGGAAGATCGCGGCTTTTCTGATCTTTGTTGGATTCAATATGACGTTTTTTACACAATTTATTCTTGGGACAAAGGGGATGCCGAGGCGTTATTATAATTATCTCGATCAATATCAGCCACTCCATGCCTTTTCATCGGTCGGGTCATGGGTGCTGGGGGTAGGCTTCATCATTATGGGTGTTTACCTGGTTTACGCGATGTATAAGGGCCCTCCGGCGGGAAAAAATCCGTTTGGCGCACTTACACTTGAATGGACTACCGATTCACCGCCGCCGAAGGAAAATTTCTCTGAAATTCCGGTGGTCGTTAACGGTCCATATGATTTTGATCATCTGATGGTTGTTGATGATATTTTATACGAGAAAGATGCGTTAAAAAGTCGAAAGGATAAACCGGCAGCGGTTAAATAAATGTGGTTTTAATTTTAAGGGTAATTTTAGTTAAGAAACAGGACTGAATATATGGAGCATGCGGAAAAACATCCTATCCATCTGGCGCATCATTTTAGTGATGTGGGACAGCAGCAGGAAACAGTAAAGCTGGGGATGTGGATATTCCTTTTGACTGAAATCTTGTTGTTTGGCGGACTCTTTACGGCTTATGCGATTTTTAGGGCATGGAATCCGGACATGTTTTACAATGCCCATAAATTGCTGAATGTTTATCTCGGTACATTGAATACGGTTGTGCTGATTACAAGCTCCCTGACTATGGCGCTTTCCATAAGAAGCATGCAGTTATCAAATAAAAAGCAAACAATTATTTTTCTGGTAATTACATTAATCCTTGCCGCCGCGTTTCTTGTTGTAAAATATTTCGAATACATGCATAAGATACATTTGGGACAGCTTCCGGGAAAATACTACACGTTTACAGGCCTGGAGGGGACTAATCCACATGTCTTTTTCAGCATTTATTTTGCAATGACCGGTCTGCACGGTTTTCACATACTTTTCGGGATGATCGCTATCAGCTGGGTTCTGTACAGAACCGTAAAAGGTGAATTCTCCGCGGAATATTATACTCCAATCGAGATGACCGGTTTATACTGGCACCTGGTTGATCTGATCTGGATATTTTTGTTCCCTCTATTGTATTTGATAGGATAAATAATGATGACAAACTCAAATCATGTTGAATATAAAAATCATATTCTCCCGTTGAAGACTTACCTTGGAGTGGCCGCGGCATTATTGGTGCTCACGGGAATCACCGTAGGAGCATCCTTTCTGCATTTCGGCGCATTCAACCTTATCATTGCCATGCTGATAGCGACGGTGAAAGGGACACTGGTCCTTCTCTTCTTCATGCACTTGTTGTATGATAATAAATTCTATCTGGCTATATTCTCGTTTTCACTTGTGTTTCTTGCGGTTTTTATCATTCTTACCATGTTTGATACAATGAACAGGGGTGAGATTTACAAGATTAAAGACGGTCCGATTCAGAAAAATGCCAGGATCTATGAAACTGCCCGGTAAATAAAATCTTTTTAAAAAAGAAAATGAGAGATTTTACGGGAAGGTTTCAAAACAAATAAAAAAGCGGTTATAAAAATCGATGTCAGTAGATGTAAAAATCTACCAGCCGAAACTAAAAAAAGATTTAGAGTGTTATCATTGCGGTGAACAATGCAGGGATTCCTCCATTGCGATGGGGGAAAAAGTCTTCTGCTGCAAGGGTTGCCGGCTGGTCTATGAACTTCTTGAAGAAAATAATCTTTGCGATTATTATCAGTTTGATAAGAATCCGGGCGTCTCTCCGGATGAATTCGGAGCTCCGGAAAAATATTCCTTTCTTGAAGATAATTCTATTCAAAAACAATTGATTCAGGAATCCGGAGGGTCCGGTGTTTCTGTTAATCTATTTATTCCTTCCATGCACTGCAGCTCATGTATCTGGCTACTCGAAAATCTTGAGAGATTAAACGGTGGTATTATTGAATCCCGTGTCGATTTTGTTCAAAAAGAGCTGAATATCACTTATAACCGGGATAAAACCGGGTTACGGGAAATTGTGGAAAATCTGGCATCCATTGGTTATGAACCACAGTTTAATCATGAAAATCTCAGGAAGACGCAAAATAAGTCAGAGGATAGAGATCTATACCTGAAAATCGGTGTGGCAGGATTTGCATTCGCGAATATTATGCTGCTCAGTTTTCCGGAATATTTATCCGGTGAAGCGGAGATTGATGCTCCGTTCAGAGTATTTTTTGGATATATGAACATTCTTCTTGCCTTACCTGTATTGCTATACAGCAGTATAAATTACTTTAAATCCGCCCGGACAGGATTCAGACAACGGCTGATAAATATCGATGTGCCCATTTCTCTGGGAATTATCACTTTGTTCAGCAGAAGTTTGTATGAAATCCTTAGCGGATATGGCACCGGATATATGGATTCTTTTACGGGACTGATTTTGCTGCTGCTTGTCGGAAAATTGTTTCAAAATAAAACGCATCATGCGTTATCATTCGAACGCGATTACAAATCATATTTTCCAATCGCGGTGACGATAAGGAAGAAGAAGGAGCGCAAAACCATACCTTTGTCAAAACTGCGGGTCGGAGACCGGATTATTGTCCGAAACGCGGAATTGATTCCTGCCGACTCTGTTCTTATTAAAGGCGATGGATATATCGATTACAGTTTTGTAACGGGCGAATCAAATTTAGTCAAAAAAATCTCAGGTGAAATTGTTTATGCCGGGGGAAGGCAGTCGGGTAGTCATATTGAATTAGAAGTGGTGAAAGATGTTTCTCAAAGTTACCTGACAAAATTATGGAATCAGGATATCTTTCATAAAGACAATAAAAGCCGGATGATCACTATTTCCGATACCATCAGTAAATATTTTACAATAGCTGTCCTGCTCATTGCCGCCGCTTCGGCAATTTACTGGCTTCCCGAAAACGCGCATCTCGCATTAAATGCATTTACGGCAGTTCTGATTGTCGCTTGTCCCTGCGCGCTCGCTCTGTCAGCTCCGTTTACTCTGGGGAACACGCTCAGGATATTCTCAAGAAACCGCTTCTATGTAAAAAATACATCAGTCATCGAAGCAATTTCCAAAACAGACATCATTGTTTTTGATAAGACGGGAACCTTAACCGGCACCGGATCGGACGATGTGACCTGGCATTATCCTGATCATTTAAATGAACCGCTCAGCGATCCGGAAAAGCAATTCATAAAATCAATTACGGCGCAATCCATCCATCCGCTTAGTCAGCGGATCAGTCGATTTTTAGAAGCTGACGCTTTACCGGGGATTACGCGATTTAATGAAATACCCGGAGCGGGGATCGAAGGGATTGTAAAAGGCGTCATGGTAAAAATAGGTTCGGACAGGTTCATCGGTGTTAAAAAAAGTTCATTTAATTCAATGACAACATCGATTGTTCATATTGAGCTGGACGGGATTTACAGAGGGTGTTTCCGGCTCGGAAACAGTTACCGTAAGGGGTTGAAGGATATTCTGAAAAATCTTAAAACAAATTACCGGCTTTCCATGATTACGGGTGATAATGATAGAGAAAAGTCATTTCTTCAAGAATTGTTTGGCAGCGAATCGGATCTAAAATTTAATCAATCCCCTCATGATAAACTGGAGTATATCAAGAATCTTCAGTCCCAAAAAAATCAAGTGATGATGATCGGTGACGGCCTGAATGACGCCGGTGCCCTAAAACAAAGTGACGCGGGAATAGCGGTTTCGGAAAATATAAGCGGGTTCTCACCCGCATGTGACGGCATCGCGCAGGCGGAAAGTTTTATAAAATTAGACCGGTTTATTCGGTTTTCCCGAATAAGTATGAATATCATCAGCATCAGTTTTATCATTTCATTTTTATATAATATCATCGGGTTGGGTTTTGCCGTTCAGGGGACGCTTTCGCCCTTGATTTCGGCAGTGCTGATGCCGGTTAGTTCAATAACAGTGATGGTTTTTACGACCGTAGCAACCAATTTTATGGCTGCCCGCGCCGGTTTACGTTCGAAAGTGGGTGAGTGATGAGCGCGATGTTTATTCTTATCGGTTTCAGCCTGATTGTGGCGGCAGGATTTCTGGGGGCTTTTTTATGGGCGGTTAAAAGCGGTCAGTATGATGATCAATATACACCATCGGTGAGGATTTTATTTGATGATAAAACAAAATCAAAATCTGAGAACAGGGAGCGTGAGCATGACAATGGAGACGTTTCAGTACGATAACAGAATCGTCCGGAATTTTTATCTGGCAACCGTTTTTTGGGGATTGATAGGTATGACAGTCGGTTTAACGATCGCCTTTCAGATCTATCTGCCCTCATGGAATTTGGGAATACCGTACATCACTTTCAGCCGGTTGAGGCCGCTGCATACCAATTCGGTTATATTCGCGTTTGTCGGTAACGGAATCTTCATGGGGGTGTATTATTCGCTTCAGCGTCTCTTAAAAGCGCGGATGTTCAGCGATCTTCTAAGCAAAATTCATTTCTGGGGATGGCAGCTCATCATCGTGATGGCGGCGATCACACTCCCGCTTGGAATGACAACCAGTAAGGAATACGCCGAACTTGAATGGCCCATAGATATCGCCATAACGATCATCTGGGTCGTTTTTGGAGTTAATATGATCGGCACGATTTTAAAACGCCGTGAAAAACACATGTATGTGGCCATCTGGTTTTATCTCGCTACTTTTTTTACCGTGGCGGTTCTTCATCTGGTGAATTCCATTGAAATTCCGGTTACACTAACAAAAAGTTATCCGGTATTTGCGGGTGTTCAGGACGCTCTGGTACAATGGTGGTACGGACATAATGCTGTAGCGTTTTTCCTTACGACACCATACCTGGGGCTCATGTACTACTATCTCCCGAAGGCGGCGGAGCGACCGATTTATTCATACAGATTATCAATCGTCCATTTCTGGGCATTAATATTTATCTATATCTGGGCAGGCCCTCATCATTTATTGTACACCGCGCTTCCGGATTGGGCTCAGTCGTTGGGAACGGTGTTTTCGATTATGCTGATTGCCCCCTCCTGGGGAGGGATGCTCAACGGGCTATTGACGCTTCGGGGCGCATGGGACCGTGTCCGCGAAGATCCTATTCTGAAGTTTTTGGTGGTGGCGGTGACGGCTTACGGAATGGCAACATTTGAAGGACCGTTGTTGTCCATAAAAAGTGTAAACGCGCTTGCTCATTATACGGATTGGATCATCGCGCATGTGCACGTCGGCGCGTTGGGCTGGAACGGTCTGCTGACATTTGGCATATTATACTGGCTGGTACCCAGGCTTTACGGAACAAAACTTTATTCGGTAAAAATGGCCAACACGCATTTTTGGGTCGCCACTCTCGGGATCGTTTTCTACGTCATTCCTTTATACTGGGCAGGGATTACTCAGGGGCTTATGTGGCAGTCATTTACACAGGACGGTTTTTTACAGTATCCCATATTTTTAGAGACAGTTCTGCAGATTATACCGATGTATATCTTCCGCTCGATCGGAGGCACGCTTTATCTGACCGGTGTAATCATCATGATCTATAATCTATATAAAACAGGCAAAAGCGGCCGTCTTATTGATGATGAAGAAGCCAGGGCGCCGGCTCTCGTTCATGTGAATAATACCGGTTCCGCGAATGAACACTGGCACCGCTGGCTGGAACATAAACCGGTTCAATTTTCTCTGATCACAATTGTTGTTGTTCTGATCGGAGGAGTCGTTGAAATGGTGCCGACATTTCTGGTCAAGTCAAACGTACCGACAATCAGCAGTGTTAAACCTTATACGCCGCTGGAGTTACAGGGTAGAGATATTTACATCCGGGAAGGATGCAATACCTGTCATTCCCAGATGATCCGTCCGATTCGTTCGGAAACAGAGCGTTACGGAGAATATTCCAAGGCGGGTGAATTTGTATATGATCATCCATTTTTATGGGGCTCAAAACGAACCGGTCCCGACCTGCACCGTGAAGGAGGGAAATATCCCGACGCCTGGCATTACAGCCATATGCTGGATCCAACATCCATGTCGCCGGGATCGATCATGCCCCCTTATCCGTGGTTAATCGAAGACCGGCTGGACACGACGACCACGTCGGATAAAATATCTGTCATGCAGATGCTCGGGGTTCCATATCCCGATGGATATGAATCGAAAGCGAACAGGGATCTGCGGCTGCAGGCGGATAAAATCGCCGCCGGACTCAGGAATTCCGGTTTCGTGGTGGAAGGCGATAAGGAAATTATCGCTCTGATCGCCTATTTGCAGAGACTGGGGACCGATATTAAAGTTCCGATGGAATAATAACGGATAATCTAAAGTGGAGAAGCTATGTATAAAGACGTGCTCCGGGCAATCGAAGGTATTAATATCTATCCGATGATCTCAATGTTTTTGTTTATGCTGTTTTCTGTGGGAATCATTATCTGGATTTTCAGGCTTGATAAAAAATATATCATTAAAATGAAAAATCTGCCATTTGATCGTTATACATCATCAGAAAATCAAAAGGAAAAAATCGATGGCTAAGAGAGAAAAAAAAGAGAAGGATATTCTGCTTGATCATGATTATGACGGCATTAAAGAATTAGATAACGATCTACCGCCATGGTGGCTGTATATGTTCTATCTGACCGTCATTTGGGCAGTGGGATATTTTTTGTATTTCCATGTTTTTGGATTTGGTGACTCCTCTTATGCCGAATATCAAAAGGAACTTAATCCCGGCTGGGCAGCGGAATCAACAGCGCAAAGCGGCTTTACGCTCTTAAAATCGTATCATTCGCCCTACTATAATCCTGAAGGTGATCTAACTCCGCGAACGCGGCTCGAAATGATACTGGCCGAAGAGAAGAAAATAAATGAAGAGCTGAAAGCTGAAAAACTGGCTGCTCTGGAATCGGGGGAAACCGGTAAAATTGACGTGGGCGCCATTTCTTTTGATGAACTGATCAAAGCCGCCATGGCAAAAGCCAATCCTTCCGCGCTTGAGAAATTGAAAGAGGCATTTCCCGATCTTTATGCTTCTTTGGATGCTAAAAAACCTGTTTTGGCTGCAGCGGAAGTGGCTGCGCCGGCCGAAAAGGAAATTGAGGCGCTGAGCGATGCAAACAGTCTGGCATCCGGTGAAGGCGTGTACTCCGCGAATTGCGCGAGCTGTCACGGAAATAAAGGGCAGGGCGGGATCGGTCCGAATCTGACCGATGATTACTGGATCCACGGCGCGGGTATGAATGATGTGGTGAAGATCATAAATATCGGTGTACCCTCCAAGGGGATGATCTCATGGGAAAGAACTCTTAATCAGGATCAGATCATGCAGGTAGCAAGCTATATCCTAACACTTCATGGGACAAATCCGCCTAACGCGAAAGCGCCCCAGGGAGAAAAGATCGAATTTGAATAAAAGAAGGCCGGATTCGATGACTGATGAGCATCAAATGACTGACAGTTTCAGGGACTCTGTCTCAACTGTGGACAAAGAAGGGAAACGGATATGGCTTTATCCAAAAAAGCCTAAAGGCCAATTGTATAATGCCAGAAATTTAGTTTCTTTTATTCTTTTGGCAATTCTGTTCGCAGGGCCATTTATTAAAATCAACGGACAGCCCGCGCTGCTGTTAAATGTTATTGAAAGAAAATTTTTTGTTTTAGGTTTTACCTTCTGGCCGCAGGATTTCTATTTATTTGTTCTGGCAACCATTGCCCTTGTTGTGTTTATTATTCTGTTTACCGTTGTTTTTGGCAGAATCTGGTGCGGATGGGCCTGCCCTCAGACTATCTTTCTGGAAATGGTATTCAGGAAAATTGAATACTGGATAGAAGGTGATGCCAGAGGTCAGCGGGAACTGAACGCGGCACCGATGAACACGAAGAAATTTTTTAAGAAATCGATGAAGCACAGTATTTTTTTCGCCTTGTCTTTTCTAATCGGGAATACATTTCTCGCGTATATTATCGGCGCGGACGCTCTTATAAAAATCATAACAGACCCGCCGTCTGAGCATATTTCCGGTTTGTCCGCCATGCTAATATTCAGCGGTATATTTTATTGGGTATATGCCAGTTTCAGGGAGCAGGTCTGTACCATGGTTTGTCCATATGGCAGACTTCAGGGGGTTCTGCTTGATAAAAATTCAATTGTGGTGGCGTATGATTTTAAACGGGGGGAACCACGGGAGAATTTTTCAAGAAATAAAGACCGTTCAAACAGCGGTGACTGCATCGACTGCGCGCAGTGCGTGGATGTTTGTCCGACGGGAATTGATATCCGTAATGGAACACAGCTCGAATGCGTCAACTGTACCGCCTGTATCGATGCCTGCAACTCGGTGATGCAAAAAGTCAATCTGCCGAAGGGGCTTATCCGCTATGATTCATATCAGGGGATCCTTGATGGGACAAAGTTGAAATTTTCACCGCGAATACTTGGTTATTCAAGTGTGTTGCTTGTCTTAGTCGTCGCTCTTGCAGTGGCGATGATCAACCGGACGGATATTGAAACAACCATCCTTAGGACACCGGGCGTCCTCTATCAGGAACTGGAGGGCGGGAAGATTAGTAATCTTTATAACATCAAAGTTATAAATAAGTCATTTGATCCGGTTGACATCAAACTAAAAAGCGCGAATCAGTTTGCAAACATCAGGATGGTTGGTGGCGAATTAACGGTTCCCGGGAATGATTATCTGGAGACATCCTTTTTTATCGATATTCCGGGAGAGAAAGTGGTTTTGGCGAATATGCCTGTGGCAATTGATATTTATGCGGGGGAGACTCTGGTAAAGTCCTTAAGAACCTCCTTTACCGGTCCGGAAAAATGGAGGAACAGTCATGAGTAATAAATTTATCTGGCCGGCAGGGATTATCACAGTGTTTTCGGGTTTTGTTTTATTCTTTCTCGGATATTTGATCTTCAGTACTTCTCAGAAGGTCGATCTGGTCAGCCAGGATTATTACGCGCGGGAAATCGATTATCAGCGGCAAATTGACCGGATGAACAGAACAAGGCCATTCGCCTCGGCGATCAAAATCAATATGGATAAAAATGAGAAAGTAATCGGCATCGTATTTCCTGAGTTTTTTCAGCCGGGATCCGTGGAGGGCACAATTCATCTCTTCAGACCATCCGACGCGGGGCGAGATCTTAAAATAAAACTGTCATTGAACCAGGAACGGGAGCAGTTATTCCCGTCTGGAACACTGGCAAAAGGAGTTTGGAAGGTTAAGCTGGACTGGAGCTATGAAGGGGAAGAGTATTTTTTAGAGAAGCCCGTAATGGTACTGTAGTGATCATATGAATAAAAATTAGAGGTTGTATTGAAAACATTTAGAAAACTGGCGTTAATATCCACCATTGCCACATATGTGCTGATTTTTGTGGGCGGCCTGGTCCGGGTATCCGGCGCGGGACTGGGCTGTCCCGACTGGCCGAAATGCTTCGGAAGATGGATTCCTCCCACCGATATCGGTCAGCTACCGGCGGGGATGGATCCGAGCCTCTTCAATTTTACTTTGGCCTGGATCGAGTATATCAACCGTTTAACAGGTATGATAGTGGGATTACTTATTGCCGCCACCGGTTTGATGGCTATAATTAAAATGCGGAAATATCCTAAAATTCTATATCCGTCAATACTGGCCGCGCTGCTTGTGGCGTTTCAGGGATGGCAGGGCAGCCGGGTTGTTTCCTCCGCTCTCGAACCATTTATTATCACGATTCATCTTATCCTCGCTCTATTGATTGTCAGTCTGTTGATCTTTGTGACTCAGCAGTCATATTCCATTGAAAAGAACCCGACGCTTGCTCAGTGTGAATTTAAAAAATATAAAATGTGGGCCGGAATTTTATGGTTGGTCACACTTTCACAGATAGTATTGGGAACGCAAATCCGGTCAGTGCTTCGAATGATCAGCGAGAATTATCCGTTACTTCCGACGAGCGAATGGATGGATATGATTGGACCCGTTGTATATGTGCATACCGTTTTTGGGATTCTAATAACAGGACTTACGATCATGCTGGTGACACGTTTGTACAACGACAAACAGGTTTTCCACGGTCCGGTTAAATTTATTTCCGTGACGCTGATCGTCCTGGTCGGATTCCAGATGATCATTGGATTAGGATTTAAGGCGGCGGGAATCGAACCGGTGTTGCAGGTGACGCATCTCTGGATTGCCAGTCTGATGATCGGCGGAGAGTTAATTCTATACACAATGTTTAATTACCCGGAGAACCGTAAATGAAATATCTAAAAATGGTTATTATCGGATCTTCTATCGCTCTGATACTCCTGGTGGCGGCTTTTTTTGTGATCAGTAAAGCCGATCAGTCGCGAGGAGACCTGCCGAAACTATATCAATTGCCGGATTTCGTTTTCACGGAACGGGATGGAGAGCCGTTCGGGCTGACGGATATGAAAGGAAAGGTGAGCATTGTCGATTTTATCTTTACAAATTGTCCGGGTCCCTGTCCGATGATGTCAGCAAAAATGGCAGAATTATATGAAACCTATGCCGGATCTAAACAGGTGAAGTTCGTATCTATATCCGTTGATCCCGCGCGTGATTCCCTTGACGCGCTTAGAGAATACGCGCTGAGTTATGGCGTCAGCGATGACAGATGGGTGTTTCTGAGAGCTCCGATTGATTCGGTTATCAGTCTATATGAATCCGGATTTAAACTGGGCGGATTGCTTCCCGTCGAACACAGCACAAAGTTTATTCTGGTTGATGAGGAAGGCGTGATTCGGGGATATTACAGCTCTGATGATGATATCAGTCTGAATATTATGAAAACCCATATTCGTGAATTAGTACTGGGAACGCGATGAACGTACAGGATTTACCGACTCTTAATGCCGTGCTCAACAGTATCAGCGCCCTGTTTTTGATCTTAGGGTATATCAATATAAAGAAGGGCAGAAGAGAACGGCACAAAAAACTGATGATCACTGCCCTGACGGCTTCACTGTTTTTTCTAATCTCCTATCTGTTTTATCACGCTAAAGTCGGATCGGTGCCGTATCCCTATCATGACTGGACCCGGCCGATTTATTTCATCATTTTAATACCGCATATTATACTCGCCGCTGTGCAGACGCCCTTCATCCTTCTCGCGGTCTGGTACGCCTTAAGCAAGCGCTTTGATAAGCATAAGACTCTCGTTCACTGGGTGTGGCCGGTGTGGATGTTTGTATCGGTGAGCGGGGTGATCATCTATCTCATGCTTTATCAATTTTAACTCCCGGGTTTGGGCTGACTTATAATTTATTTCGTCATATCTGAAACAAAATCCCGAAAAAGCCATTAAATTCTTAAATGATTGTAATTATTGAAAATTGCGATTATTTTGAAAAGACGAGACTTGATTTCCAACATAGAAAGATAAAAAGATGCAGATCGCCGGAATATTACTTGCAGCGGGTGAATCATATGTTCAATCTTCTCCTCTCGCGCTGCTGCCGTATCAGGGGCTGTCATTTGTTGACAATATTTTGAATAATTTATCGGAGATCCACTGCTCTCCGGTGATCACCATCCTGGGTGAATCAGCTGAGCTTATTTGCAATGAAACAAGAGTGAATACTTTTCAGTGCTTTAATAATCCTGATCCCGAGGGCGGGCCGCTGTCATCAATAAAACTGGCGCTCGAACATTTACCGGATGGCATCGAAGGAGTGATTCTCGCGATGGTTGAACATCCGCTGGTAAAACTTGAGACGTATCAGGCCATTCATAAAGCAGCCCAAACCGGACCCAGGCAGATTATCATACCCGAATTTTACGGCAGAAAAGGCCATCCCATATATTTTGGAAAGAATTTCTTTGACCTGTTAAGAAACGCCTCAGATGATATCGATTCAGAGGAGATCATCGAACGGTTCATAGGTGAAATCAGGACAATTCCGGTTCAGGATGAGGGAATCATTATGAATATTGACAGGGAAGACAGTTTATCTGAACTGCTGCACTAAATAGTTGTTTTTTCGCTTATTCTGAAAGGCCGGAGATGAAATTAATTGGAAAACGGGCTTGTTTTGCTCCGATTGTATTGATGACAGTCACGGTGTTATTCATCAATTCCTGTAGTATGCTCAAAGATATTGCAGAAGTAAAAAATCCCGAAATAAAGATTGAAAATGTTCATATATCTGATTTTACATTCAATGAAGTTCAGTTATTGTTTGATGTCAGTATCCGTAATCCAAATTCATTCTCGGCTAAACTGAGCGGATTTGATTATGATTTTAAAATCAATGAAAATACATTTCTGCGCGGTGAGCAGAACAGTGACCTTGCCATCCCGGCAAATGAGATCAGTAATATTCAAATCCCCCTGACCCTTCAGTTCAGTGAGCTTTATAATACTTTTAATAGTCTCGCAGGGCAGGATAGCATGGATTATCAGATTGTGACGGGTATTTTTGTGGAGCTGCCGGTTGTTGGCCGTAAAAGATTTCCGGTGAGTAAATCAGGTACGCTGCCGGTGGTGCAGATTCCAAAGATAAAAGTCGATAAGATTCAATTAAACAAATTAGGATTTACCGGAGCGGATTTGACTCTGGATATTCAGATCGATAATCCAAACACATTTGATCTTGTGGTGAATCAGCTGAACTATGATTTGACTATTAACGGAAAAGGATGGGCCAAAGGGCTGATAAGTAAAACAGTGGAAATAAATAGAGATCAGCCGGCGCTGATCAGTCTGCCGATTCAGTTGGATTTTCTTCAAATGGGGCAGTCTGTCTATCAACTGGTCACCGGCAAACAGGACCTTAATTATGAGCTGAACGGTGATCTTCACCTAAATACTTCTTATGAATTACTAAAAAATCTGAATCTGCCGATCGAAAAAAGCGGAAAGTTGACAATTATAAAATAACCGCCGGTATTCAAGGTGTATCATTAAATAGAATTTTATGAAACTATTTGAGCGGCAATTGGTTTATGTTTCCTTAATGGTGAATGTACAAATTGGAATAATCGAATGGAATGTACCCTGTTTATTCTTTTTTGGCTAATATAGTAATTCTTTTTAAATTATAAATCACATCGGTTTTCCGGAAATTAATTAAGAACAGTGAGTGACGTATGCATATTATCAGAATAAAAAAACAGATCAATTATTTAATCATAATCATGACGACATTGATTCTGCTTGCTCCCGGCAACGGGAGGGCTAAAAGCAATAACTTCGGGCTGGGAATTATGGTTGGTGAACCAACCGGCATCAGCTTTAAATCATGGAAATCACCATCAACCGCCATTGATGGCGGTATCGGTTGGGGCTTTGGAAAAGACGGTTTTTTTAATGTCCATGCCGATTATCTGATTCACCGCTCACAGGCGTTGAAAAACCAGACTAATTCGCTGCCGGTATATTTCGGGATAGGCGCTAAACTTAACTACAGGGATGATGAATTTGATGACTATGACGCGAAAACAATTCTCGGGGTGCGCATCCCGTTAGGGTTAGCGGCATTTATAAAAGACACGCCTGTGGATATTTTCGCTGAAATCGTTCCCGGGCTGATTCTTCTTCCCGAAACGGATTTTGATCTGGATGTCTCTCTTGGCATCAGATATTACTTTAATCTTTAATCCGGTATCTTTCCAAAAAAGGCACCGGCGTTTATCCGGATTCCTGAAGGATACTATCTGAAAAATCGGGTAAATTATGTTATACAAAATCCTGGTCCGAAAAATATTCTTTCTGTTTGATCCTGAATCCGCGCATACGATACTCATGCGCCTGATGAAAATTAAATGGATCTCCGTTTTTCTCGGGTTGATCTATCGGTTTGAGCATCCTTCACTAAAAAAGGAACTTTTTGGATTGACTTTTAAAAATCCTGTCGGCCTCGCGGCGGGATTTGATAAAAACGCGGACGCGGTTGACGCCCTTGAAAGGATTGGCTTCGGATTTGTTGAAATCGGCACGGTCACGCCAAAGGGTCAACCGGGAAATCCAAAACCGCGATTGTTTCGCCTTGTCGATGATCAGGGTATCATAAACCGTATGGGCTTTAACAATGACGGAGTGGAAGAAATCGCGCGCCGGCTGAAGAAAAGAAACGGAAGCGTATTAATTGGCGGAAATATAGGCAAAAATAAAATCACGCCAAATGATCGGGCCTGGCAGGATTATGAAATATGTTTCAATCAGTTATTTGATACAGTAGATTATTTTGTTGTTAATGTCAGCTCGCCAAACACACCCAATCTCAGAGAATTACAGGAAAAAGAACCGCTAACGGATTTGCTGAATCGTCTGAAAAAATTGAACGCGTCAAAACCAACGCGGAAACCGATTCTGTTAAAAATAGCGCCTGATTTGACAGACCGGCAACTGGACGATATCATTGAAATTGTGAAAACGACGGGAATCGAAGGCGTTATTGCCACTAATACGACAATAACTAGAAACGGACTGAAAACAGACGCGGAAAAGATCGACAGAATTGGAGAGGGCGGATTGAGCGGACGGCCGCTTTCAAATCGTTCAACCGATGTAATAAGGTATCTGGCGGAAAAATCAAATCACGCTTTCCCGATTATCGGTGTGGGAGGAATTCATACTCCGGAAGACGCCATCGAAAAAATAGAGGCGGGGGCTTCGCTTATTCAGATTTATACCGGATTTATTTACAGCGGTCCGGCCCTGATAAAAAAAATCAATAAGGCACTGCTAGGCTATGGCAAGAATTAAACTGGAAATACCCGAAAAATTCATATTTCAAACAGAAATTCCGGTCAGAATTACCGACCTGAACTATGGAAATCATCTTGCGAATGACGCCTTATTGTCGATCATTCATGAA
>JACDJB010000903.1_pt1 | contig 26305 bp, 18 predicted proteins | sample 7454121 | NCBI WGS metagenome assembly JACDJB01 (sample SAMN14253290, study PRJNA609438) | sludge metagenome | isolation source: sludge after 25d culture with pyrite | collected 2018-12-20
GACATCGAAATCACCATGCACGCGGCCGAGAATGATGTGCTGATGTTGCACCGTGATTTTGGTTTTCGCTGCACCCGTCTCTTCGACACCCTATGGGCGGCGCGCATCATGGGCTGGAAACAGGTCAGCCTGGCCGCCCTTTTGCATGACCGTTTTGGCGTCGAGTTGGACAAGCGCATGCAGCGCACCGACTGGGGAAGACGCCCCCTCAGCCCCGATCAATTGGCGTACGCCCAGCTCGACACACGCTACCTCCTGCCGCTCCGAGATCAACTCGAAACGGAACTCAAAGAGCGCGGACGCTGGGACGAGGCGCAAGAAGTCTTTGCCGAACTAACCTCAATCACCTGGGAGGAGAAGGACGCCCCCAGCTTCTGGCGTTTGCCGGGCGCATGGGACCTGGAGCCGCGCCAGCAAGCCGTGCTCAAGGCGCTGTTCGATTGGCGCGAGACCGCGGCCCAAAATCGCAACGTGCCGCCGTTCAAGGTTCTGGGCAACGAGACGCTGATGACGCTGGCCCAAGCCCAGCCTAACACCCTGCCGGCTCTGTTCGACATCCGCGGCATGCCCAGACACCTGCCCGAGCGCACGGCTCGCGCCTTACTCAAGACCCTGCGCGAGGGCCAGCAGGCCCCAATTCCAACCCCACCAGAGCGCACTTATGGACACCGACCCGACAATGGCGCCCTGGCCCGTTTCGATCGGCTGAGAGGCTGGCGGACGAGTCAGGCCGAGCGACGCGGGGTCGATGCCGACGTGATCCTGACCAATCAGGTGCTGATGGCGATTGCCAAAGCCAACCCGCCTGATCTCTCCGCCCTGCAAGCCACCGGGCTGCTCGGCGCCTGGAAACTGCAGGCGTATGGCGCCGAGATTCTCAAGGTCATACGATAGCGAGGGTTGCTGCACCCTGCCATCTCCTTGCCACCCCTTGTTTCACCCGAAGCGTCCTACTCAACGCCACCTTTCCCATAAAAGGACCCAACCATGAAATTACAGTTTTGGGGCGCTGCCCGCACGGTAACCGGTTCGATGCACCTGCTCGAGGTCAACGGCAGCAAAATCCTACTCGACTGCGGTCTGTTTCAGGGGCGTCGCGCCGAAAGTTACGAACGCAACCTGAATTTTCCCTTTGATCCGGCCGAGATCCACGCTCTTGTCCTTTCTCATGCCCACATCGATCACTCCGGCAATATCCCCGGTCTTGTGAAACAGGGCTTCACTGGGTCTATCTACGCCACGCCCGCGACCCGCGACCTGTGCGCGGCCATGCTGATGGACAGCGCCCATATCCAGGAGCAGGATGTCTTCTATGTCAATAAAAAGGCGGCGCAGCGGGGCGAACCGTTGGTCGAACCCCTTTACACCCAGGCTGACGCTGCTGCCAGCCTGCGTCTTTTCTATAGCGTCCCCTACGACCGCGCCGCCGAAGTCGCCCCTGGCGTGCGCATCCGCTTCGTCGACGCCGGTCATATGCTGGGCAGTGCTATCGTCGTGATTGACATCAGCGAAGGCGAGACTGCGCGAAGGCTGATCTTTTCAGGCGATTTGGGGCGTCATGGTATGGCCATCCTGCGCGATCCCACCTTCCTGAACAGCGCCGACTTCTTGATCATGGAGAGCACCTACGGCAACCGCGACCATGAGCCATCAGAAGAGGCCCGGCAGAAGCTGCGGCAGATCGTCAATTCGACGTACCGTCGCGGTGGCAAGCTGCTGGTGCCGGCCTTTGCCGTGGGCCGTACCCAGGAACTGGTCTACGCCCTGCATCAGCTCAGCGACAACCGGAAGATCGCGTCTTTACCGATCTACGTCGATTCGCCCCTGGCCGTCAATGTCACCCAGGTCTATCGCCTGCACCCCGAATGCTACGACGAGGAGATTCGTAGGTTCATGGACAGCGACGAGCACAACAATCCCTTTGGCTTCGATCATTTAACCTATGTGCGCGATGTTCAGGCTTCGAAATCCTTGAACTTTTTACGTGAGCCGGCAGTCATCATCGCCGCATCGGGGATGTGCGAAGGCGGGCGCATCCTTCATCATCTGAAGAACAACATCGAGGACCCGCAAACCAGCGTGCTCTTCGTCGGCTTTCAGGCCGAGAATACCCTGGGTCGCAGGATCAAGGATGGCAACAAAGAGGTCAAGATCTTCGGCGAGCCTTTTCACGTACGGGCGCAGATCGAGAGCATCGAAGGCTTCAGCGCCCACGCCGACCGCTCCGGTCTGCTGGAATGGGCAGGGAGGCTGGATCGCCAGCGGCTTCAGCACATTTTCCTGGTGCACGGCGAATTGGAGGCCGCCGCGGCCCTTGCCCAATATCTGGAAGCCGACGGCCACCGGCAAGTGACAGTGCCGGAGCGCGGGCAGGGTTTCGATTTGTGACAGCCGTAAGTGCGACGCACCTCGGAGGTGCGTCGCACTTGCTTGATTTGATGAAGGTTTTGTGTACAATTTAGGCACGCTTATCCGTGCTTTTGGAGTGTACTATGGCTGGCGCACTTGAACCTGTACGAATCAATGTAGTACTTTCCGCCGATGTCGCCAAGGCGTTGCGCGACTTGATTCCGCGGCGAAAGCGGGCACGGTTTGTGGCCGATGCCGTGGAACGCGAGTTACGCCGCATTCAAATGGAGGCGGCCCTTGATGCCAGCGCAGGCGCCTGGCAGGATGCCGACCACCCAGAGTTAGCCGATGGCGCGGCAATCGACCTCTGGATCGCAGAGGGACGTGCCCAATTGAACTGGGATCGTTATGAGGGAGTGTGAGAATGCCCGGATATTTGCTGGACACCGGCATCTTGATTCGGCACCTTCGCAATCGCCCCGGATATCACGATCTGGTGCGACAGTTGAACCGGGTGGGCGATCTGTATATCTCCGCTTTCACCCGTCTGGAGGTGCTGCGCGGCATGCGTGAGCATGAGCGGGAACGCACCTACGCCCTTTTGAACAGCTTTTCGTTGCAGGTGATTGACCGGGCAACCGCAGACCAGGCGGGCGAGTGGATTCGCGTATGGCAAATGCGAGGATATACCTTGGGAGGACCGGACGCGGTAATTGCCGCCTCAGCTTTTCAAGCTGGTGCTGCCTTGGTGACCACCAACACCCGTCACTTTCCCATGCCCGAACTGGACGTTTTGTCGGTTGATGAGGATGGACAACTGACCCCGGTTAATCGTGGGAAGCAATAACGACAGGAATGCAAGCACTATTCACTCGACTAAGGATTTTCGCCAGGTCCGAGCCCCATGTCGAATATCTTTCCCGTCTACCTTGAGATCGGCGCCAAACGCGCCTTTGCGGGCGCTGTTGACTGGCCGGGCTGGTGCCGGAGCGGCCGGGACGAAGCCTCGGCCCTGGAAGCGCTATCTGTCTGCGGACCGCGCTATGCGTATCTGCTCCATGCTGCCGGCATCGACTTCGCCCCGCCGGTCGTTGTCTCTGATTTGGTGGTGGTCGAGCGGTTGGCCGGCAACGCCACGACCGATTTCGGCGCGCCTGATGCAACGCTGGCAGGCGACAGCCTGCCGGTGGAGGCGGCCGAGCTTGAGCGCCTGCAAACGCTGATGGCAGCTTGTTGGCAGGCGTTCTCGACTGCAATTCAGGACGCTGCGGGTAAGGAGTTGGCCAAGGGGCCACGCGGCGGGGGCCGAGATCTGGATGCGATCGTCCAGCACGTCATCAGCGCCAATGCGGGTTATCTCGCCCGGCTGGCCTGGAAACCGCCAAAGCAGGCAGGCGCGAGCCTGGGCGAGGAGATCGCTGCCTATCAAGACGTAATAGCCAGCGCGCTGGATGCTGCCGCTCACGGCTTAACGCCGGCACGCGGCCCACGTGGGGGCGTCATCTGGGCGCCGCGCACCTTCGTCCGCCGCGCGGCCTGGCATCTGCTCGATCACGCCTGGGAGATCGAGGATCGCATAGCGCGATAATAAGCCCGGATTCTGGCTGAACCCGGGCTTATCACAACACTCGATTTAGGAGCCTTCACCCGTCACAAGCGGCAGATACGTGTTGAGACGTGGAATGGTCCACGTGCCTACCTGTGTTGGGGCCTGAAGTTCACCGGCATCATTGGACGCGGTCACCTCGATCACATAGTCGCCGCGGGGCGCATCGGCGTTGAAGCGCACGACGAGGTGCAGCTGTACCGTCTTTCCAGTCGGGCCGCTGGTTGTAAGTGTCGTATCGGCAAGTATCAAGGTAACATAGTCTCCTTCCAGTTCGCCCGGTGACTCGGCACCAGGTTGGCCGCTGCCCAACACCTCGCCTGCCCCGTTGCGCAGATTCAAGAACGAGTTGGTCCCCTCGCGCTCGACGAACTGCACCCACAGCGGTGATTCGGTGTCAGCATCTACCAGCCGGAAATCCAAGGTGTTGAGACTGCGCCAGACCGCTGTCTCAGGCACCGTCCAAGTGATGTCGAACGCAACCGTGTCGCCTGGCTGGCTGGTTCCCGCCGTTGGGGTGACTTCAGGCTGCCCCACAATGAGAGGGCGCATGGTGAAGTTGAGCGCCTGGGAGGTTCCGCCGCCTGGTCCTGGACTGAAGACGGTCACAGGGAAGCTGCCCGCAAAGAACTGATCGGTGGGGAAGACGGTCATCATGAGTCGTGACCCATTCAAGAAGATCGTGGGGCGGCTACTGCCATCCCAACGACCTACGGACGTACTGGAGAAGTTTCTGCCGCTGAGAACCACCAGACTGCCCAAACCAGGCGCTGTAGCCGAAGCAGGGCTCATGCTGAGCAGAGTCGGTTCTGGGTTGCGAGCTGCCCCTATGGCAGAGAAAGAAATCCGGTAGCCGCCGGTCGTATTGGGCGCGGCGCCCGATGCAAGCACCTCGACGCGATAGGTGCCGTTGTCTGGCACCTCCACCAGGTTCAGGACAGGGTTGTTGCTGGAACCACTGTCGTCGTCGGAGACCAGCAGTTGTCCGCCGGGGCGAATCAGGCGCAAGAAGCCATTTAGGTCGCCGCTTGTCCGTTCTACGACGATGGTCACCTTTTGGCCGGCCGAGGCTCGGAAGTTGTAGCTATCACGTTCGCCTGCCGGGCTGATAGCGCCGTTGAGCGTCGCGCCGAAAGTCAACGTTCGCAGATCGTCGAGATCATTGAAGCCAAGGCTGCGCAACGCCGCGATCACGTCAAGGCGCCGCTTGGTCACGCTGCCACTGGAACGTCGATCCGTGATGCTGGGGCCGGTCGTGCGCAAAGCGGTGACGATCTGGTCTGCGCTCAGCAGTGGACCCGCCTCGCGGATTGCAGCGATAGCGCCTGCAACATGCGGCGCGGCCATCGAAGTGCCGTTCTTTCTTGCCAATGCGTTGCCAGGAATGGCGGACTGGATGCTTTCGCCCGGCGCCCAAAGGGTCATGAAGGATGCCGCGTTGGAAAAACTGGAGACGACGTCGGTCTTGGAGGTGGCGCCCACGCTTACCGCAGTGGAAATGCAGGCCGGGGCACTGATCGCGTTCCTGAAACTGCTGTTGCTGGCGGCGATCACCGTGAGGATGCCAACTGAGCGCAGATTGTCGATGGCAAGCTTGGTAGGTTCGAGGTCACAGGTGCTGGTATTGCGGCCGCCGCCAAGGCTCATGTTCGCGGATGCAATCGAGAAGCTGTTGCGCAGCGCAAATACCCGGTCGAGGCCAGCGATATAGTCAAGGAGTGACGTGCGGACACAGGGCGTAGGGTCGCCACCGTTGGAACAAGTGCGCCCGAAAATAGCGCTGTCATCCACCCGCGAAAAGACCTGAATCGCAATGACGTTGGCATCGGGTGCGACACCGCGCAGGCTGCTTGACCGCCCGGCTGCAATCCCAGCCACATGGGTGCCATGGTCACAGCCAAAGATGCTGCACGGCACCCCTGCATTGAGGCCGAGTTGCTCCTCTTGACCGTTCGGGCACAAAGTCGAGAAGTGGCCAAAGGTGGTCGAGAAGCATGCCTCTGAGACTACTTTACCACTGAGCATTGAGTGACTCTTGTCCACGCCAGTGTCGAGAATGGCAATCGTTTTTCCCGCGCCCGTCACCCCCAACGACCAGGCGTCATCGGCGCGCACCAGCGGTACGCTGTCGGCGAGCGCCGGCTCCAACCATTCATCGGCCCAGATGTTTTGCACGCTGGCCAGAGTGGGCAGGCGATATAGCGCATCCGTACCGACTTCCAGGCCCAGCAGCGGCAAGGTCTGATAGCGGCGAACTGCTGTCGCCTGCGTACCTGCCAATTCTGCCATGAGCGCGTCCTGGGCTGCGGCGATTGCCGCCACATAAGCGGCTTCCTGCGCCTCGTCACGGAAATCTACAGCGGGGGCTGCACCAGCGGCGTCAGCGGCGAAGGGCTCACCAAGCGCAAGCTCGACGAGCACACGGGCAGCGCCCAGGCTTTCAGCCTGCTCCTCAAGGCCCGCCGGTAACGCAATCGGTGTGGGCGGGGCAGGCGAAGTGGCGTCGAGGTGCGGACTCGCGAGGGCGGATGCCGGCAGCCAGAGCACGAACAACAGAAACGACAAGGCAAGCATGCGGCTGGCGCCGGCTAGTCTGCCAGCGCCGATAGGTGCGCGGATCACATCGATCGGGTGAAAAGTGTTCATTGTTGGTCCTCCCGTCAATCAAGTGGTCTGCACGTCCCCGACACCAGCATGGCCTCCAGCCGCCCAATCAATCCCGGCCAATCGCGAAAGTAATAGGCTTCGCCGTCCGGTAGCGCCTGCACCTTGCCGCGCCACTCGGCCTGGTCCTTGCCTAATCCTTCCTGCCATATCCGCAAGGTGAAGAGGTGGGTTTCTCTGGCTGCCGCTGTCATCGGTCACGCTTCAAAGGTTGATAGCGCGACTCTAGCAGGGCAGGCGTTTCACCAGCGTTTCACGAAGTATGTTGCAGAGAGTTTTGGAGGTTTCACTGGATGCGCAATGTTGAAGTCGAAAGAAGTTGCGCTCCCAACCAAGGTGCTATGCAAATGAGGCATCCAACTTCGCCAAGACTGGCGCCAACCGATCCATCAGGCCATTCAAGTCCGCTGGAAATGCCGGGATCAATTCCGACACATCTGGCAAGGAGGGTGGATCGGGCAGCGTCTCCCCCGTCAGCTCATGGAATCTCCGGCGGTATGTCTCGATCCCGGTTTGCGAGTGTTGCGACCGGTACAACTCCGCTGCTGCGAGACGTGCACCTTCATCGTTCGGCGCCAGCCGCCATATCTCGTAGTAAATCGCTGCCTGCTGCACAGGAGAGGCGAGGTATAACAGGGCGTGCAGTTCGTCCAATGAAGCCAATTTGGTTACATGGCCCAAGACATGGTGCAAACGGATGCCCAACATGCGGGCTTCGAAGCGCCTATCCGAGCCAGCGAGATGCTTGCCCACAATGCAGGAAATCATCTCCATGGTCTCGTTGTAGAGGGGGAGCGCTTCGGCTGGGCGGTTTTGAGCCAGCAGCAACTGAACGAGATCGATAAGCATGCCAGAGAAGTAGCTAGGGATGCCCAGCAGTCTGCCGTAGTCGATGGCTTTTCGATACAGGAACTCGGCTTGCCCTGGATGGTGCAAGTGTTCGACCGCAGTGCCAAGGCGGGCGATGTTGAGACATGCCGTCCAGCGGTCACCGATCTCCAGTGCAATCTGGACGGAGCGCTCATGGCCATCCAGGGCGCGGAGATAGAAACCGCATCTTGCAAGCACTCCGGCAGTATTGGCGATTGCCCATGACAACACCTGCCGATCATCGATACGACGGGCCAACACGCCGGCGCGAAGGTACCAACGCACTGCATCGGCGGCAGCGCTTTGCGACGAGCGGACATTCCCTACCGTGATGGCTGCCCTCGTAATCACCAGGTGATAGCCCAATGGCTCTGCAATTGCGATAGATCTTAGACAGCAGTCCACGGACTCATTCCAGTCCCCCTGGCTCCAATAGACCATGCCCATGGTGTCCAGGGCTTCGCAGACGCCCCGCTGGTCATCGATATCAGTGGCGATCTCCAATTGCCGTTCCAACGCGGCCAACGCCCGCTTGTGATCGCCTTTGAACCAATAAACCTCGCCCATGGTCCACAGCGCGCTGACCACGCCGCGCCAGTTGCCAACCGCCTCAAAGCCGGCCTCTGCCCTACTCAGCCACTCCAGGGCGCTATCATAGTACCCTTGCAGGCGCAATACATCGGCCAGCGAGCGTTGGGCCTGCGCCTGCACAGCCAAGTCGAATGAGGCTCCGGCCGTCTCGATCACCTCCAGATTGATGGCTTGCGCCTCAGCCCATTGGCCGTTGACCCGCCAGACCTCGCCCAGCGCCAGCTTCACTGCAGAAGTATCGGCTGCGGTCAGACTCTTGCCTAACCCGCTGTGCAGCAGGTACTGGTAGATGCGGACAGCTTCACTGTTCGCGTAGATGTGTTGGGCTACGGTTGCCGCTTGGCGATAGAAAGCAATGGCCGCTTGTTTCTTGCCGGCTTGTTCATAGTGGTCAGCAATCTGGCCACTGACCGTATCCAGATCACCGGCGTGGAGACTTTCCAGCGCCTGCGCCACCCGGCCATGAAGCCAGCGCCGCCGCGTCCGGCTCAGACCGGCGTAGACAGCCTCGCGCAGCTTGTCGTGGCTGAAGTCGTAGGCGTCTTCTCCCTGCTCGCGTATGATCCGCCTGCGCCAGCACTCGTCCAGACAGCCCACCAGGATTTCTTCGCTCAGATCTGTTGCGTGCTCAAGAACCCTAAACGTAAACGCCCGCCCGACTACTGCCGCAAGATCAAGAACACCCCGTGCCGGGGGCGAAAGCTGGGCCAGGCGCGCTTCAAGCACCCGCTGCACCCTGTCAGGCAATGCTGTCCCGTCCGGTTGTATCGCGCCGGCGTGAGTAGCAGCTGTGCCATGACTCCGCCCGAAGCCAGCGCGCACTATCTCGACGATGAATAGTGGATGGCCTTCAGAGTCCTGGTAAAGCAGTGGCCCTAATGCCCGGTCAATCGGCCAATCCGCCACCCTTTCCGCCAACGCCAGCGTAGCATCCTGGCTCAATGGGCCGAGTTCGACTTCGACAAGTTGTCCGGTGCGAGCCAGTTCAGCGCGCCAGGCCGAAAACGCGGAATTAGTCTCGTTCTCTTCGCTTCGCAGCGTTGCCACTACCAGAAGGTGCGAGCGCCGGCCTTGGTCGGGGCGTGCAGTCAGTAGGAAGTGGAGCCAGTCCAGTGTGTCACGATCGCACCACTGCACGTCGTCCAGAACGAGCAGGACGGCTGAACGTCCCGTGAGCACAGCTTGCGCCAGCGCATCGAACAAGCGCAGCCGCTGCCAACCTTCGGTCAGGGGTTCCGGCGGGGGCAGGTCGGGCCGTTCGACCAGAATCTCAGGGAGGAGACGCGCCAGCTCGCGCAGGAAGGGGTCGGCCAACGGGGCCCGCGCAGCCGCGCGCAACCAGGCTACAACCGGCGCATAAGCCAGTTCGCCGCCAGCCGCGTAGCAGCGAGCCATGAGTGCATCGATGCCCTGCCGGCCCACCCATTCGGCCAGTGCTTCGGCCAGACGGGTCTTGCCAATGCCGGCTTCGCCGCAGATCAGCAGCAGGCGCGGGCGATGACCAGCGTGGCGCCAGGTTTGCAGGAGTTGCGCCCATTCCGCCTCGCGACCCACCAGCGGGATGGCAGCATCGGTTTGCGCCGGCGTGGAGGGCTGTGTCTTCAGGCTCAGGATCTGCTCATAGCTCTCGCGCATTGCCGGCCCTGGCTCGACATCCAGTTCGCGACGCAGAACAGTGGCGCAACTATGGTAGGTGTGCAGCGCAGCGGCGCGGTCGTCGTTCAGCGCATGGAGGCGCATCAGACGGGTGTAAGCCGACTCGTGGAGCGGATCGTTCCGTAGCAGCGTCTGCGCGTGGCCGATGGCCCGTCGATAGTCGCGGCGTTCCTCGTACAGGCTGGCCAACTTCTCCAACGCAGCGCCGTACGCCTGCGCCAGCCGATCCCGCTCGGCCAGCAGCCAATCGCTGTAGCAGCCAGGCAGCAACTCGCCCCCATGGGCCGCGACCGCTTGTTCCAAGTGTTGGATTTGTTCCCCATAGGCAACGGCCGTCGCGGCCTGACGCATATGCTCTTCAAATAACGCCACATCCAGCAAGTAAGGCGCGTCGCCGCGCCACTGCAACGCAAGTTCGCTGGCGTTGAGAAAACGATCTACATCCGGCAAGGCCCGGCGCAGGCGATGCAAGAGATTGCGCAGATTGGTGCGGGCCTGTTTCTCGGTAGATTCAGACCAGAATAAGAAAGCGAGGTGTTGGCGCGAGACCGGACCATTGCGATGTAGAAGTAGGTATGCCAGCAGTTCCTGTAGGCGCGCTTGATCGAAGCCAGCAACCGGCTGGTCGCCATGCAGCAAGCGAAACGAACCAAGTAAGTGGATACGAAGGCTCTCAGACAGCATCTCTCTTTATTTGTGGTCAGACGTCCTTGATCGTCGCCCGGACCTGGCGATAGCCTTGACGATCCCGAAGCGAGACGGGGCTACTGGCATTTAGAAGTGGAAGCTCCTGCCCGACTGCTGTGCCGTCAGCCGAACCAAGTTTGTCTTACTTGCCTACTAAGTATACCAGCGCAGTCTCTACAGGGCCGAATCGCCTTGACGCCACACAAACGGCTGCGTCCAGGTCAGGAAGCGGAACCCGATCTTTTCCAGAATAGGCCGGCTCATGGCGCTGGCGTCGATGGTCAAAAAGCGGAAGCCGCGGACGCGAGCCTCTTGGGCGCGAATCGCCACCAGCGCCGAGTAATGGCCGCGGCCCCGGTGTTCTTCGATGGTGGACCCACCCCACAGGTCGGCAAAGTCCTTGCCTTCATGAAACCGAATCCAGGCCGCGCTCACCGGCTGACCGCCTGGCGCCAGGTCATAGACAACGTACACACTCAGGCCCTGTGGCGTTTCGGCCATATCCCGGCGCAATTCCTGGGCCAGATCGTCATTCATCTCGCCCCAGACGGCTTCGTTCACCCGCATCACGTCATCGATCCCCTGCGGCTGGAGGATGCGCCGGACGTTAGCAGCTACAGGCGCCCACAGGCGTTCTGGCGCCTCGGCCAGATCGAGCGCCAGCAGGGCCTCCGGCTCCTCCGCCTCAAAACCGCGTGCTAGCAGCCGTTCCCTGAGATCGGCCGGCGTGTCATTGCCATAGACCTTCCACTCCCAGCGCTTAGCGGTCGAGATCATGGCCTGAACCTGGCGGTCGATCACGTCATCGGCGGTTTCCTCGGTCATGCGCGTATAGACGATCCAGCCGCCGAACAGACCCGGCCTGGTGCTCAGGCTGACGGTCAGTCCATCGCGGTGGCGTGTCTGCGCCCCGCCAGGCGGTGGATCGATGCGCATTTGCTGGTCATAGAGGGCCAGAATATCGTTGGTGTTCATAATCGTTCTTCCTCAAGCTGGCGTCGGCAATAGAAAAAAAGTCAGGGAGCCAGAATCTGGCTCCCTGACCGCTACAGTACAAGGGAGAAACGGGAGGTCGTCTCTGCGACTCAGCTTTACGGCCGGGCGTCGTAGCCGGGACCTTCGCCGAAGAAATCGTAGTTGACCTGGATGGCGTCGGTCAGGTCCAACGTCTCGCCGTCACTCAGCTTCTTGGCGTTGAGCACATTGACGCTGTGCCCGCCGATCATGCCCTTCAGGGGCGCGCCATCGGGCAGGCGGTCCTGGATGTCGCTGATATACTGATCCTTGTTGGCGGAGTAGTCAGACGGCACGTCCTCTTCCGGGAAGATCGCCTCCCACGGGCATTCGGGCACACAAGCGCCGCAGTCGATGCAGGTGTCGGGGTCGATCATGTACCACGGCCATTCGTCCTCAGGCAGACCAGGGACGATGCATTCGACCGGACAGACTTCGACGCAAGCGCCATCGCGCAGACAGAGACTGGTAATAATGTGGGTCATGGATGGTTCTCCTTGAGGGTGAACGGCCGGCGCTTGCCGGCCAGCTGGTAGGATGAGTGCGCAGCCGCCTGAACGCGGCAGATTGGCAATGCTTCGCTAAACGACTGTTGGGCGAATGGCGACGACGCCACAGCTTTCAGCCTTTGAAGGTTAGCGTCAACACAATGGCATCGATTATAGGCGGGGCTAGCTCAGGTGGCAAAATTACGAAATCAATGCATGCAGCATTTCAATTTGCCGGGCTTTCCGCCATCGAAGACGGGCAGGCAAGGCCGATGTTCATAACGGTTCTGATTCGGCTTGTCCCTGTATGGGCGGCGGCGCCAGCGCGGCGCCGGTCTCCCGCCAGCGGGCGCCGCAGGAATTGCACTGCCACTGCGGGCTGTCGAATCCGCCTGATGTGGTCCCACCCAATACGATCTTACCCTCGCGCATCATCCGCTCCAGTTCGACGTTCAGAAAGGGAGCGCCGTAGAAGATGCCGGCGACGTCGGTGGAGTTGCATTCGGGACAGGTGGGACGATTCATTGACTCTGGCTCCTCTGGCAAGGGCTGCAACGCAAAAACGCACGACCCGATTATAGGATTCCGGCCCTTAGTTTGCAAGCAGACCGGCGACGGGGGCGCGATGATGCTCCTGCAGGCTGTGCACCTGCAGCGCGTGATCCCGCAAGGCGCGGATGCCGTTGACCGCGGCCTGTGCGGCTGACAAGGTGGTGATAAGGGGAACATCCAAACGGGTGGCCAGGCGTCGGAGATGGGCGCCGTCGCTGCGGCTTTCGGGGCCAAGCGGAGTGTTGATAATAAGCTGGATTCTGCCATCGCGCAGGGCGTCGAGGGTCGTGTAGGCGCCCTCTCCGCCGGCAACCTTTGCCAGTACGGTGGCCGGAATGCCGGCGCGATGGAAATAGGCCCCGGTGCCGGCGGTAGCGTAGAGTTCGAAGCCAAGCCGGTGCAGATCGCGGCCAATTTTCAAGGCCGCGCCCTTGTCGAAGTCGTTGACCGTGACCAAGACCCCTCCCTGCCGGGGCAGCGACATCCCAGCCGCGATCTGCGCCTTGGCAAAGGCATGGCCAAACCGGGTGGCGTGTCCCATCACTTCGCCGGTCGAACGCATCTCCGGTCCCAGGATGGCGTCGACTTCCGGGAACTTGATGAAGGGCAGAACCGCCTCCTTGACGAAGAAGCCGTCAACGGGCGGCTCTTCAGTGAAACCCAATTCGGCAAGGGACTTGCCCACCATCACTTGGGCGGCCACCCGCGCCAGCGGAACGCCGGTGGCTTTGGAGACAAAGGGGACGGTGCGGCTGGCGCGCGGATTCACCTCCAACACGTAGACCACATCGTCCTTGATGGCGTATTGCACGTTCATCAGCCCGCGTACGCCCAGCGCCAGACCCAGACGGGCGGTGTAGTCGTGCAGGATGGAAAGATGATAGAGCGAAACCTTGTAAGGCGGAAGCACACAGGCGCTGTCGCCGGAATGGATGCCGGCTTCTTCGATATGCTGCATGATGCCGCCGATGACCACGCGCTCGCCATCACAGACGGCATCGACATCGATCTCGTAGGCGTCTTCGAGGAACTGATCGATGAGGATAGGCTGGCCTTCGGCCGCGGCCACGGCCTGCGCCATGTAGCTTTCCAGCGCGTCTTCGGTGCTGACAATCGCCATGGCCCGCCCCCCAAGCACATAACTGGGCCGGACGACCACGGGGTAGCCGATCTGCCGGGCAATAGCTTTGGCCTGAGCCAGATTACGGGCGATGCCGTTGGCTGGGCAGGGGATGTCCAGATCGGCCAGCAGTGCGCCAAAGCGACCCCGGTCTTCGGCCAGATCGATGGCGTCGGGCGAGGTTCCCAGGATGGGGACGCCGGCATCGGCCAGGCGCTGCGCCAGATTCAGCGGCGTCTGCCCGCCAAATTGAACGATGACGCCCAGAAGAGGAGACGCAGGGATGGGGGGAGGCAGGGACGCAGAGAAAACTGTCTCTGCGTCTCTGCCTCCCCCGGTCTCCACATCCACGATACTCAGCACATCCTCGAGCGTCAAAGGCTCGAAGTAGAGCCGGTCGGAGGTGTCATAGTCGGTGGACACGGTCTCGGGGTTGCAGTTGACCATGATCGCTTCGTAGCCCAGGTCTTGCAGGGCAAAGGCGGCATGGCAGCAGCAGTAGTCGAACTCGATGCCCTGGCCAATGCGGTTGGGGCCGCCTCCCAGAATGATGACTTTGGGCCGGTCGGTCGGCTCGGCCTCGTCTTCGGTTTCGTAGGTGGCATAAAGATACGGCGTGTATGCCTCGAACTCGGCGGCGCATGTGTCGACGCGGGCATAAGTGGGGAGGATGCCGAGGCGTTTGCGCAGCCCGCGGATTTCAGACGCAGAGATGAAGGGACGCAGAGACGCGAGGTCATCGCCCGCGCCTATCAGTTCAGCAATGCGAGCGTCGGAAAGGCCGAAACGCTTGGCTTTGCGCAAGAGAACCGGAGTCATTGCCTCCGGGTCGCACTCGGCCAGCACCTTCTCCAGGGCGACGATCTGGTGCAACTGCTGCACGAACCAGGGGTCGAACTGGCTCAGGCGGCAGATTTCCTCAACGCGCCAGTCCAGCCACAGGGCGTCATGGACCGCCCGCAGCCGATCCCGATTCGGCCAACGCAGCAACCACTCGATCTCTGCCCGCCCGTGCCCGCCTTGATCGTACCCTACCGGCGTTTCTTTGTTGGCTTCACTACCCGCCACCCGCCACCCGCCACCCGCCACCTCCCCTGTCCACCCGCTGACGCCAATCTCCAGCGAGCGGAAACCCTTGCTGAATGCTTCCTTGAAGGTGCGCCCGATAGCCATTGCTTCGCCCACGCTCTTCATCTGCGGTCCCAGGGTCGGATCGACGCCGGGGAATTTCTCGAAGGCGAAGCGGGGCAGCTTGACGACCACATAATCCAGGCTTGGCTCGAAGGCGGCCACGGTCTCGCGGGTGATGTCGTTGCGCAGCTCGTCCAGGGTATAGCCCACGGCCAGCAGGGCGGCGATCTTGGCGATGGGGAACCCGGTGGCTTTGGAGGCCAGGGCCGAGGAACGGCTGACGCGCGGGTTCATCTCGATAATGAGAACGCGGCCACTGACTGGATCGACGGCGAACTGCACATTCGAGCCGCCCGTCTCCACGCCCACCGCCGAGATCACCTGCCGGGCCTGGTCGCGCAGCCGCTGGTATTCTCTGTCAGTAAGCGTTTGCGCCGGGGCCACGGTGATGCTGTCGCCGGTGTGGACGCCCATGGGGTCAAGATTTTCGATCGAGCAGATGACGACGAAATTGTCGGCGCGGTCGCGCATCACCTCCAACTCGAACTCCTTCCACCCCAACACCGACTCCTCGATCAACACACTGCCCACAGGCGACATACGCAGCCCATGCTGAACCTTGGCCGCGAACTCCGTCTCGTCCAGGGCAATGCCGCCGCCGCTGCCGCCCAGTGTGAACGAAGGCCGGATGAGGAGCGGGAACCGCCCGATCTCGCCGGCCACCTCCCAGGCTTCTTCCAACGTGCGGACCATGCCCGACCGAGGACACTCAAGTCCAGCCGATGACATGGCTTCTTTGAACAACTGCCGGTCTTCGGCCAGTTGCATCGCCCGCAGCGAGGCCCCGATAAGCTCCACACCATAGTCGTCGAGCACGCCTGCTTCGGCCAGCGCAACGGCCAGGTTAAGGCCTGTCTGCCCGCCCACCGTGGGCAACAGGGCGTCGGGTCGCTCTTTGGCGATAATCTGTTCGATGATCTCGACCGTGAGCGGCTCGACGTAGGTGGCGTCGGCCAGGTCGGGGTCGGTCATAATCGTGGCCGGATTGCTGTTGACCAGAACGACGCGGTAGCCCTCCTTCTTCAGCGCCTTCACTGCCTGTGAACCTGAATAATCGAACTCACACGCCTGGCCGATGACAATAGGGCCAGCGCCGAGGACGAGGATGGAGTGCAGGTCGGCGCGCTTTGGCATGATATTCTTACTCTTCGTCCGCAGCCTCGGCTTCGCTGAGAACGGGGCTCCGTAACAGTATGATCGAGCCAAGAAGGCCGGCAATCAGCGATGCTGCCAGGATGGCCAGCTTGGAGACATCGTACATAGCCTGTTCGATGCCGACGCTTAACGCTGCCGGGCTGGCCAATTTCGCTGAAACAGCCAGCGCTGTGGCATGGCCGCCCTCGCCAAAGGCCAGGCTGGCAATGAACAGGGACATGGTGAAGCCCATCCCGCCCAAACAGGCAACTCCTGCCATATGCCGCCAATGTACATGATGCGGCAGGCTGGCCAGTTTCAGTTGTACCGCCAGGAAGGTTGCCAGCATAATGCCGACGAACTTGCCAATAACGAGCCCGGCAAGGATCCCCAGCCCAACAGGGCTGCCGAGATTGCGCACCGTTTCGGCGCTGATGGCGACGCCGGCATTGGCGAACGCGAAGACGGGTATGATGAGATAAGCGACCCAGGGATGCAGCGCGGTCTCCAGCCGGTGGAGCGGCGTCTCCACGTGTTCGCAGGCTTTCTCCAGCTCGTACACGGCCACACGCTGCTGCGCCGTGATCATCTCGCTGTGGCTATGGGCGCCGCTTTGCTCGAACCAGTCGAGCAACGACCTGCCCCAATCGAGAAAACCCTGCGCGTCGATACGGGTGCGCACGGGGATGGTCATGGCTACCAACACTCCGGCAACCGTGGCATGTACGCCTGAGAAGAAGAAATCGGCCCAGACGATGAATCCCAGCAGGGAATACACCAGCAAGTGGCGCCCACCCAACTGATTGTATACAAGAAGCAGAGCCAGACCGGCGGTCCCAAGCCCCAAGGCCACCCAGTTGATTGTCTGAGTATAAAAGATGGCAATCACCAGTACGGCGCCCAGGTCGTCGACGATGGCAAGGGCGGTGAGGAAGATCTTCAGAGATACGGGCACGCGACGGCCGAGCAGCGAAAGCACCCCCAAGGCAAAGGCGATGTCGGTGGCCATGGGGATACCCCAGCCATCCTGGCCTGGTCCACCTGCGTTAAAGATCAGGTAGATTGCCGCCGGCACAACCATACCGCCCAAAGCCGCCAACAAGGGCAGCGCTGCTTTCCGAGGCGATGATAGCTCGCCGATCAACACCTCGCGCTTGATCTCCAACCCCACGACGAAGAAAAAGATCGCCATCAAACCATCGTTGATCCACAGCGAGAGCGGCAGGTCAAGTTGAAACAATTGGCCGAAGCCCAGGATGATGTGCTGATCCAGGTAGTTGAAGTACGCGTCTGCCCAGCGCGAGTTGGCCAGGATGAGGCCCAACAGGGCGGAAACCAGCAATACGATGCCGCTGAAGCCTTCGATCTGGGCAAAACGCTGGAAGGTACGCGTCAGCCGCTCGATTGGCGCCGAAACAACGGGTACGGCCACAAGCGTTTCTGTCTTCATCACAACGAATTCCTTGTCTGGGAGTCTGGCGGTCGCTGCCGTCGCACGTGCGGCCGATATGATACCGCACAACCTCAACGAATCCTATTCGGATTCTCGCCTACCCCACAATCCCGATTGGCGGTCCCATCCGATGCACCGGCGACCCCTTCTGCGTCTATACAGGCATTCTCGATGCCCTGAATTGGGTCGCGTTCATCGACTTTCCACATGGGGTTGCTTTGTTGTCAGACGAGCTGGGTGGGAGTCGGTTCTTCCTCGGAGGTCTGTTCGCGGTCGCTCAAAGCATCATGAATGGCGCGTTTCATGGGGATGCCGATGCGGTGAGCAGCAGATCCGAGGGCGTGTGAGGTTACCGGACCGCCAATGACTAACAGGATGATGAGGACCAGTCCTTTGGCGAAATCAAGGGGGGTCAGGACGACGGTGGCAAGCAGGAGCAGCACGACGCCAAAGACGCTTACTTTGCCGGTGGCATGCAGGCGGGTGTAGACATCAGGCATACGGATGAAGCCAAGTACACCGAGCACGGAGAATATCGTGCCGGTCACAACGGCGAGAATGGCAATGAGTTGAAGGAATGCCTGCATTTGGCGCTTCTTGACTCTAGAACATTTGCTGATCGGCGATGTACTTGGCAAGGGCAATAGTGCCCACAAATCCGAGGGCGGCCAATCCAAGTGCGACGTCGATATAGGTCGAATTCAACCAGATAAGGGCGATAAGGACCAGCACGGCCAGCACCAACGTGCCCACAAGGTCGGCGCCGATCAAGCGGTCGATCACATTTTCACCGCGCCACACCCGCCAAACACACACCGCAATCAATGCGATGTGAATAGCCAGGGCGCCATGAAGGGTGTAGAAGAGAACTTGATTCATCGGCGTAGTGACAGGCCAGAAGCACCAGGCGCCAGTTTCGTTGTGACGCCCAGGCTCGCTCTTTGATGTGAATCCGGAAGGTCAAGCAAAGATCTTGCTCAGCAGATCGCGGCGCATCGCTTGAGCCTGGGCCGCGTACTCGGCGGCGTGCGTGGCATCCAGGCAATGCGTGTAGAGTACGCCCTGTTCGTCAATGCCGATCACCATCTCTCCAGGCGTGATCGTAATGGCATGGGCGCTCAAGGCGGCGCCGAGTTCGCTATCGCAGCCCGACGGGATGGCTATGATGCCGGGCCGGATCGGCAGGGCAGGATGCAAAACGATACGGGCGACATTGATGCCGCTCCTGACTACATCGACTGCCAGGATAGAGATGTAGCGAAGCAATGCCCAAGCCGCCAATGGCAAGCGGTTCAGGTCGATGGAGTCAGGCTGGGGCCTTAGCAGCATGGTAGCGATCGTCGCCACCAGCGTGCCCAGGACGATGTTGCTGATCTGGAGATTGCCGGTGATGGCCAGATAGAGGATCAGAAGAATCAAGATACTACGGACGTAGTGCATGAGCTGTATTCCTCAGCCGCCAAGCACAGCGGCGACATAAAGACCAGGATCGCCCAGCCAAATGCTTACCTCATTGGCCAGCCGCAGAAGAGGCTCGGCCCATAAGCCGAGGATCAGACACAGCGCGATCAGCAGCACCGGCGCCAGCAGACGGTCGCCGCCAGGTTTGGCTTTCACGCCTTCGGCGGCCGGCAACCACCAGATCGTTTGAAAAGCCCGCACAACGTAGACCAAGGTGAGCAGGCTGGCCACGCCAATGATTGCCAGAGAGACATATTCAGCGGCCAGCACGCCGCTCCTGAAGAGCGTCAGTTTGCCTACGAAGCCATTCGTGGGCGGGATGCCGGCCAGCGCCAGCCCACCCACCAGAAACAGCGCGCCGAGGAAAGGAAGAGACTTGCCCATGCCGGTTATGTTGGCAAATGCGGCGGACTTGACCGGCGCCCGGCTGGCAACTGCACCCGCCAGCATCAGCATCGCTGCCTTGATCAGACTGTGATTGACCGTCAATACAATCGCTGCCGCCAGCGCTGCCGACGTGCCCCAGCCGATACCCACCAGAATGAACCCGATTTGGGCCAGAGTGGAGTAGGCTAGCATGCGTTTGGCATTGTGAGTGCCTAGTGCGGTAAGTCCACCGAAGATCACGCCGACCACCCCCAACACAACCAGCAGCCCGCGTAGTAGCTCGGCCTGGGGTATGAAGAGCAGCGTCGTCATGCGCACAAAGCCGTAGACGCCCAACTTCACCACGACGGACGAAAGCATGGCGCTGACTGCGGTTGGCGCTGCCGTGTGAAAATCCGGTTGCCAGAAATGAAATGGCACGACGGCGCTCTTGACCATGAAGAAAACCAGCATCAGCACCATCGCTGCTGACAGCAGAGGAGGGGATGGGTCGGCGGCAATACGCAGCGCCAGATCGGCCATATTCAGCGTGCCATAAGACACATAAAGGCTGCCTACTGAGCACAGGAGAAAAATGCCTGCAAACAGGCTGATGAAGAAGTACTTATAAGCAGCTTCGGCGCCGAGGCGGTCATCGGCAATAGCCGTCAGCACCGCGCCCGAAGACACCAGCAGTTCGGCGAAGACGAACAGAGTGAAGACATCACCGGTGAGAAAGGCGCCCGTGAGTCCAGTGGTCAGGGTCAGAAAAAGTGGGAAAAACGCTGGGTACGTGATGCAGGTATCGCGGGCGCCGAGTGCATAGAGCATTCCCATCACCAACACGCCCTGCGCCATGACCACGAACGTGGCGCTCAGTGGGTCTCCGACCAATGAGATGCCGAAAGGCGCCTGCCAACCGCCCAATTGAAAGACAACCGTCCTATCCGTGATCACCGTCGCTAACAGCAGGATGCTGGCCGCAAAAGAAGCAAGCAGCGCTCCAAAGGCCCAGGCCCGCTGAGCGCGAGGATAGCGCCACATGATCAGTCCGACGGCCGCTGCTGTCAGAGGGATGATGATGGGAAGCAAGACAAGATGGGAGGCAGATGGCATCAGTTTCTCATCTCGGCAATTTCATCCGAATCGGCGGTGTTGTAGCGGTTCGAGAGCACATAGAGAAGCGCCAAGACAAGCGAGAAGCCGGCCATGCTGATCACGATCGCTGTAAGCACCAGTGCCTGCGGCAGGGCGTCGCTGCGTTGGCCGGTGGCAGAGGTGTAGGCGGCGACTACGCCACGATAAGCGCCCGTACTCAGTAAAAAAAGGTTCACCGCATTAGCAATGACGATGAGTCCGATAGTCGAACGAATGACATTGCGGCGCAGGATCTGAAACAGGCCAATCGAGAACATGGCGCCGATAGCCAGCGCTGTCAGAACGTCCATGCCTTTTCTCCTGGTGGTCTGCACACGGGGTGCCGGATCATCTACAAATCCTCCGTTTCAGCTCTTGGGTGTCCTAATGCAGCCAGTGTCATTGAGGCCCCACCCAACACGGTGAGGCAGATGGCAACTTCAAAGATGAAGGACGTGCTCAGACTAAAGCCATTCGGCAGCGGCAGTCCCAGCATTTCACCGTAATCGACAGGAGCGAAGAAGGAACCGGTCAGCAGCGCCGCTACGGTTGCGTTCAAGATGGCGATCAGCAGGCCTGCTCCGATCAAGGTGAATGGCCGCAGCCAGGGTAACTGGCGTCGCGTCGTTTCGTAGCCGAACACAACATACCAGAAGGCAATGGCCAGGCTGATAACGACGCCGGCGGTGAACCCGTCGCCGGCCTGGTCATGACCATACATCATTTGGATAGCGCCCAGGATCAGCATCACTGGCAGCAGGATGCGCGCAAGGGTTCGGACAAACGGCGATGGCTGCGGTCCGCCAATGCCCATGATCTGCTGGTCATGTGATTCATCCCCAAGGCCATACTCGTGTGCATCCCTATCCCATCGCGATCTGGTCTCAGCGGCGTCGCCGGCAATGCTTGCCTTTGCCGTTTCCGGCTTTTGCCAATCCTTCTTTGTCGCAAAGCGAAGCAGCGTGTAGACGCCAAGCCCGGCCAACCCAAAGACCCCAATCTCGATCAGCGTGTCAAAGCCACGGAAATCCACGACCACGGCCCCCACGATATCCGCTGCTCCTGTCAGCGGCTTAGCGCTGGCTTCGTAGTAGGGCGTAACTAGGCTCGCGCGCGGCCGTGAAGTCAGGGCAGCCAGCGACAGGGCGGCCACCGCCAACCCACCGGCCGCGGCAATAACGACGTCACGGCCTAAGGCAATCCGGCTCTGCTTGAAAGTCAACTCCCAGGCGCGGCGCCTCTGCTCGCGCGGCAAGATACTCAGCGCAAGGATGAGGATCACCACGCTCAGGATGTCCACCACAACCTGGACAAGTGCAACGTCGGGCGCTGGCTCCATAACCATGATCACCGCTACGCCCAGCCCTGAAGCGCCCAACGCCAGAATGGCGTTGAAATCGCGGCGCAAGACGACGCTAAACGCAGCCGCTGCCGTTGCCAGGATGAGGGTAAAGACGCGGAGCAGGGTCAACTCGTCCAATGATATGGCCGGCAAGGAGGTTGGCAGAGGCAAATGTCCAAAGAGCAGCATCAATGCCGCCAAGCTGATCAACATAACCGCCAGGTAGCGCCGGATCTGCCCGGATTGGGTACGCGTGGCCAGGTGGGCGGCGCGATCCAACCCATGTAGAGTGCCTGAATATACCCTCTCGAAGCTGAAGTTCGGCGCCAGGGTTCGCTGCCAGGTCCGGACGCGTGCCCTGAAAAACCAGAGGGCAGAACCCAGGGCGACAGCCACAATACTAAGTACCAGCGGCGGCGTGAGTCCCGCCCACAGAGCCAGTGAAACCGTTACTGTGCCGCCATAGGCATCCGCTGCCGCGTTGGCCAGAAACACCGCCAGTCGTTCGGATTCAGGCAGCAAACCGATGGCCAGGGAGAACAACGCCGGGATGGCCGGCATGGCAAGCATCCAGCGGGGCGCTTCGTGTGCATGTACTCCGGCATCCCGCGGCCGGCCCAAGAAGGTGTCAGCAATCAGTAGCCCGGCTTGGGCCAGGATGAATGCTCCCGCCATGACCGCGGCCGCCGCAAGCAGGGCGCTGCCCAGAGCAGGCAGGCTCGGATGCGTTACAGAGGCAAGCAATGTCTCTTTGGCCAGGAAACCGAACATAGGCGGCAGTCCGGCCATAGAAAGCGCCGCCAGCGCTGCTACGGCAAAAGTCAGCGGCATGACCTTGCGCAGCCCACCCAGCCGCCGCATGTCGCGTGTCCCTGCCGCGTGGTCGACGATGCCCGCCACCAGGAACAGAGCGCTCTTGTAGAGGGCATGGGCGACGATGCTGATGACCAGCGCCTTGAAAGCAGCAGAGGTGTCGTCGCCGATCAACATCACCATCACGCCGAGTTGGCTGATGGTGGAATAGGCCAGCAAGGCCTTGAGGTCGTCTTGCTTCAGACCCAGGTAGGCGCCCGTCAGCATGGTGACGAGGCCGACGACCGTTAGCAGCCAGAACCACTCATCAGTCTGTCCTAAGGCCGGATTGAGACGGGCCAGCAGGTAGACGCCGGCCTTGACCATCGTAGCGGAATGCAGAAAGGCACTGGCAGGGGTTGGAGCGCTCATGGCGCCGGGCAGCCAGATATGCGCCGGCGCTTGCGCGCTCTTGGTAAAGGCGCCGAATGCCACCAGACCGAGCATAACCCAGTAGAGGGGACTTTGGCGCAGTGCATCGCCGCTCGTCAAGATGGTAGGCAGATCGGTGCTGCCAGCGACTGAGGCGACGAAAAGCAGACCGGCCAGGAGCGCGATCCCACCGCCGCCCGTGATGAATAGGGCTCGGAACGCTCCCTGTCGCGCTGCTTCATCTTTGGTCTTGTAGGCAACGAGGAGGAATGAAGTGATACTTGTGGCTTCCCAGAACACGAACAGCGTGATCACGTCCCCGGCCATCACCAGGCCGAGCATCGATGCCATGAACAGAAATATATACGCCAGGAAACGCCAGGCTGTTTGGTCTCCCTTGAAGTAGTAGCCGGTGTAAATGACAACCAGAACGCCAATGCCAGTGACCAGGAGGGCGAAGAGAGCAGCTAGGTGGTCGACATACAGGCTGGCCTCCATACCCAGGGAAGGCATCCACTCCATGCTGATCTGCAAGGCGCCACGCTTTGTGATGGCGGGCAACTGGCTGAGGAAAAAGACAAATGAAGCCAGCGGCAACAACGCCAACAACCAGCTTGCCGCTGTGATGGTCAGACGGCGGTTGAAGGCGGGATGGCCGTAGAGTGCGGCCAGAGCAGCGGCGCTCAGGGTCAGGACGAGGGGGAGAATGAGCCAAGACTCCTGCATGATCGCTATCCTACCCTAAGAGCAGGCGTGCAGCCAAGCCGGTTGCTCTCCTCCCATTCAGCGTTCCAGGGGCCAGATAAGCAGAATGAGTGGAATAGCAACCACAAGAATGATGATCTCCAGGAGCAGTCCCATACGCCAGTAATCGCTGAACTTGTAGCCGCCTGGTCCCATCACGAGCGTATTCGACTGGTGGCCGATAGGGGTCAGGAAGGCACAGGACGCGCCAATGGCAATGGCAATGAGAAAGGGATCGATCGAAACGGACAATCCGTGGGCGACGCCGATGCCGATCGGCGCCATCAACACCACCGCAGCGGCGTTGTTGATCACATCAGACAGGAACATGGTCGCCGCCAACACGACGGCCAGGATCATCCCTACCGATAGTTGACCGCTGAGTTGCAGCAAAGAATCGGCTACGAGTTGGGCGGCGCCGGTCGTTTCCAGCGCTTCGCCGACCGGGATCATCGCTCCCAACAGAATAATGATAGGCCAGTCGATGCTGTCGTAGGCTTCACCTAAAGTGATCAGACCCGCCATGATCATGATCACGACGGCGGCAACAAAGGCGATTTGTACGGGCATCAGTCCTACCGCTGCCAAAGCCAGAGCGGCGATGAAGATCGCCGCCGGCAGAACAATCCGCTGCGGTTGGCCGATGCGCAGCTGGCGCCGGGCCAACGGCAAGCACCCCAACGTAGCCAGTACGTCCCTTGCTATTTCCACGTGAGTCTGCAACAGCAGCACATCGCCAGGACGCAGCCGGATGCGGTCCAGGCGAGCGGATAAGCGACTGCCCTGGCGGGCAACTGCCAGCAGGTTCACCCCATGCCGCCGGCGCAGGTCGAGACTGAAAGCGGTCTCGCCCACCAGCATTGAGTTGGTGGTGACTACCGCCTCCATGAGCGTGACCTCGTCGGATTGAACGTCCTCACTGACGATGCGCTCGCTCCCCACCAGGGCCAATTGCGCTTTTGCGACCAGACTTTGCAGGGCTTCGCTGTCGATTTGCAGGATCAGGATATCGTCAGCACGAAAAACGGTCTGCGGAGGCGGCGCCAGCCGTCGCTCGCCGTTGCGGACAAGCCCGAGAATGTTGACGCCCTTTTCGGCAAAACGATGGATTTCGGGTAGCTTTGCCCCTTTCAGTCTGGAACCCTCTAGGATTCTCACTTCGGTGACGTACTCGGCGAGATCGAAGGCGTCTGCAGACGGAGTCTGTCCTCGGCGAGATGGGATCAATCGCCAGCCGACGAGAATGATGAACAAGAGGCCAGCCACGGCGACCCCTGCCCCCACGGGTGTGAAGTCGAACATTCCGAATGGCGGCGCGCCAGTCTGAGCACGAAAGGTAGAGGCGATGATATTGGGCGGGGTGCCGATGAGCGTGGTCATGCCGCCCAAGAGCGATGCAAAAGCCAACGGCATCAAGAAGACCGAGGGTGATATGCCCTTCTTACGGGCAATCTGTATCGCCGCCGGCATGAGCAGAGCCAGTGCGCCGATGTTGTTCATAAACGCCGATAGGAGCGCCGTTATGCCGGTCAAGGCCGCAAGTTGCACCATGACCCCACCCTTGAGCCGCAGCAATTGATCGCCAATCAGATCCACAACGCCGGAGTTCTGCAAAGCTCGACTCAGCACCAGCACCGCCGCAACCGTCACCACCGCTGGATTGGCAAAACCAGAAAATGCGTTAGCGACGGGGATAAGGCCGGTCAGGGTCACTATCATCAGCGCCAACAGCGCCACCACATCGTAGCGCCAGCGCCCAGTGATGAAGAGGGCGAGGGTTAGCAACAGGGTGGCAAAAATGAGCCACTGCTCGAAGGTCATTCAGACTCCAGATGAGGAAGCGCCGGCGGCGGCGGCGGCGACACCCGATCGTCTGCGCCCGATGTTATTGATTGGCAGCCTGCTTTACGACGCTTGGTTCCGCATCTTGCGCATCTCGCGTACAAACAGGGTGGCCAAGGTGATCGTGGTCAGCGGGAGGATGAAGAACGCCATAGCGGTGCTGTAAGTCGTCAGCGCATCGTGTTGGGTCGCGTCGAGCAAGAGATAGAGAATATAGGCGATATAGTATGTCAGGAAGAGGGCGCCCTCCCAACGGGCGATGCGAAAGCCGGTGAAAAAGATGGGCAGGGTGGCAATGGCAACGCCGATCATTACCGGGATGTCGAAGGCCAAGGCCGCCGGGGGGACGCCTACGCCCGCTGGAGCCAGAAGACTGGTCAGCCCCAGCACTGCCAGCAGGTTGAAGATGTTACTGCCAACGACATTCCCCACGGCGATATCCCGTTCACCACGCAGGGCGGCAATGATGGAGGTGGCGACTTCGGGCAGCGAAGTGCCGGCAGCAATGATGGTCAGGCCGATAATCAGCTCGCTCACCCCGAAGAGCCTGGCGATGACCACGGATCCATCCACTAACCAGCGCGAGCCAAGAACCAGGAGCGCCAGTCCACCCACGACGAAGGCGATGTTGAGAAGCCACGACCCCACGCTGCGGGTGCGTCCATCTCCATACTCGTGTGCGTATTCCTCCTTCACTTCTGACGTCTCTTTGCGGCTCTGGCGGATGAGGAAGACGGTGTAGGCGATGACGCCGGCGAAAAGCAAGGCACCCTCCCATCGCACAATGCGGCCATCCAGAGCGAACACGAGCACC
>JACDJB010000904.1_pt1 | contig 26275 bp, 23 predicted proteins | sample 7454121 | NCBI WGS metagenome assembly JACDJB01 (sample SAMN14253290, study PRJNA609438) | sludge metagenome | isolation source: sludge after 25d culture with pyrite | collected 2018-12-20
GCCCGGTGGGAGGCGCCCTGGCCCAGGATCATCGCCGTCGCTGCGATCGCCCCGACGGAGGCGACGGCGATCATGGTCGCCAGCGGTGGCAGCGGGGTCACCAGGCCGACCCCGATCCCCAGCGCGGCGGCCGCCAGTGTGATCTGGACGGCGATCCGGTTGACGCGCCGACGTTCGTCCGTTGGCAGTGTTAACGCAGCGAGCCGGAATCCGACCGCGACGAGGAAGACGGTCAGCACCACCGCCAGCTCGGTCGCGTTGCTCAGGAGAGCGCTGCCAGCACCTGGTCGCGGCGCCCTGCGACCGCGTGACGCGCGGCGGCGACATCGATGGTGAGCAGGGTCCGGTCGGCGACCACCCGGCGTCCGGCCATCCACACGTCGGTGACGTCGCCCCGTCCGGCGGCGTAGACGACCGTGCCGATCGGGTCGTAGCTGGGCGTCAGGTGGGGAGCTCCGGCATCGAGCACGACCACGTCGGCCTGCTTGCCAACCTCGAGCGATCCCAGCGAGTCGCCGGCACCAAGCAGCGTTGCCCCGCCAATCGTGGCCGCCCGCAGCACCTGGTGCGCTGTCATGGTGGTCGCATCGCCGCTGACCCCCTTGTGGATCAGGGCGGTGAGGCGCATGACGGCAAACAGGTCGAGGTCGTTGGAGGACGCCGGGCCGTCGGTGCCCAGCCCGATCACCACGCCGGCGGCGAGCAGGGCGGGGATGGGGGCGATGCCCGAGCCCAGCTTGAGGTTGGATGCCGGGCAGTGGGCAACCGAGGTGCCGGAGGCGGCGATGGCGGCGATCTCGGCCTCGTCGAGGTGCACGGCGTGGGCGAGCACGACGTCGGGGCCGAGCAGCCCCAACGAGTCGAGGAGCGCGATGGGCCGCATGCCCCGGGCGGCGCTGACCATCGCCACCTCACCGGCCGACTCCGAAGCGTGGGTGTGAAGGCGTGCACCGGCGGCGCGGGCAGCCTCGGCCACCAGCGCGAGCTGATCGGGGTCGACCGTGTAGGTGGAGTGGGGGTGGGCCCAGCGGCCGATCGGATCGTCGGGCGTTTCCTCGGCCTGGTCGGCCCAGAGCCTCCGGGCGCGCTCGACCTGGGCGTCGAAGCTGGTGCCCTCCGGGCTACCCCCGCCGAGAAACGCGGGGCCGCCGGCCAGGCGTAGGCCACCGCTGCGGGCGACCTCGGAGGCCACCCCGTCCCAGAAGTACATGTCGAGGGCGGCGGTCACCCCGCCGAGCAGCGACTCGGCGACGGCGAGGGTAACGCCGTCGCGCACGGCCTCGCCGGACAACACGTTGGCCTCGGCGGGCATGATGCGATCGAGGAATCCCTCCAGGTCGACGTCGTCGGCCAGCCCACGAAAAAGCGTCATCGCCAAGTGGGTGTGGGCGTTGATCAGGCCGGGCATCACGATCGCCCCGCCAAGGGGGTGCCGAGCGGCGCCCGGATAGGCGGCGGTGACGTCGGCGGTCGGGCCGACGGCCGCCAACCGATCGCCGACGATGGCGAGCGCACCATCGTCGAGTACCCGGTCGTCGGCGTCGCAGGTGATGATCGTGCCGCCGGTGAGCACCAGGGCTCCCGCGTGAGTGGGCACCGTGGCTCCGCTGTCAGTGGGCACTGTGGCTTTGCCGTTGATGGGATGTGTGGCGTCGCGCTGATTCACAGAACAGAGCCTTCCCACAGTTCGGTGTCGGCGGCCAGTGCTGCGAGCACCCGGGCGAGCAGGCGGGCCAACTTGGGAGCGGCGGCGCCGGCCACCTCGATCACCTCAGAGGCGGACAGCGCTCCCCCCAGCCCGGCGGCGGCATTGGTAATCAGGCTGATGCCCAGCACGCCCAGGCCCACCTGGCGGGCGGCGATCGTCTCGAGCACGGTCGATTGTCCGACCAGGTCGGCGCCGGCTCGCCCGACCGCAGTGATCTCGGCCGGTGTCTCGAACTCGGGCCCGTGGAAGCCGGCGTACACGCCCTCGGGCAGGTCGGGCGCAACGTTCCGGGCCAGGCCGCGCAGGCGGGGGTGGTACGCATCGGTGAGGTCGACGTGGCGGTAGGCGTGCGGAGGTGGGGGGAGGGGGCCGGTAAGTGGCGACGCACCGGTGAGGTTGAGCTGGTCGCTGATCAGCACCGGGCTGCCGATGGGCCACGCTGCGCCTGCGCCGTCGGGGCCACCATCGCTCGCCCCCGCATCGCCGCTTCGCAGGCACCCGGCGGCGTTGGTCAGCACCGCAACCGTGCAACCGGCCGCCGCAGCCGTGCGAACGCCGTGCGCCACCGCCGCAGGGCCGTGACCCTCGTACAGGTGGGTGCGACCGGTAAACACCAGCGCCTGCAGGCTCTCGCCTTCGGGGGCGTCGACCCGCACGCTGTGCGCCTCCGAGCCGTGCCCCATGGCGCCGGCCGGTTGAAAGCCGGCCAGCTCGTCGGTGGACGTGGTGGCGGTGACGTTCAGCTCGTCGAGCGCTCGCTGCCAACCCGAGCCCAGCCACAGCGCCAACCGGTGGTCGTTGCGACCCAGCCGACCGGCGAGCTGCTCGGCCGCTCGTGCGGCCAGAGCGAACGGCTCTGAGGGGCCGTCGAGCGGTTGGGGCCTGGCGCTCATCAGGCGGTCACCTCGGTGGCTACATGTTCGCCGGCGTCGACCGCCCACGTCGGACCGACCGTGATCGTGCTGTTGGCATCCCAGACGTCGTCGACATAGCGGAACTCGCACTCGAAGCGGTCCTCGGTCACCGTGAACACGGCGTAGCCGTGCTTGGCCTGGAAGTAGCGCACCTGGGGGTTGAGATCGTTGTAGTTGGCGCTGAAGAGGATCGAGCTGATGGCGGTGACCAGAAACTCCGGGCACACCGTGTCGCCGGCAGTCGGGTCCGTCGCCTCGCCGGATGGGCTCGGGCCGTTGACGTCGAGCACAAAGCTGGCGTGGTAGTCGCCGGTGAGGACCACCGGGTTGTCCAGCTCGGCGAGCGCCGAACGGATCGCGGCCCGTTCGGCGGGGAAGCCGTCCCAGGTGTCCATGTAGAACTGAGGAGTGCCCTCGTCGGTCTCGCCGGCGACCAGCCCGGCGAACAGCACCGGGTTGGCCAACGCGGTCCATGTCGTTTCCGACGCCGCCAGCCCGTCGAGCAGCCAGGCGCGCTGGTCCTCGCCAAGCATCGTGCGCTGGTCATCGGCGCGCTGGGCACAGTCGGCGACCGTGCCCAGGCCGTCGTCGCCCGGGCACGGCGGCTCGTCGGAGTACTGGCGGGTGTCGAGGATGAACAGCTGGATCAGCCCACCCACGTCGAGGGTGCGGTACACCGCCAGCTCGCCGTTCTCGGGTGGCGGCAGCCGCACCGGCTGGTGCTCCCACCAAGCCTGGTAGGCGGCGGCACGAAGCTCGGGATCGACCGCCACGTTGTAGTTGTTGAGGACTTCGTGATCATCCCAGGTGGCAAAGAAGGGGGCGGCGGCGTGTGCGGCCTGAAGCTGTTCGTCCCCCTTGACCTGGCCGTAGCGGGCCCGGAACCCCTTGAGGTCCTTGGGGACCGGCGACGTGTACTGGCGGCTGGTATCGCCGTCGGGTCCGGTGAAGAGGTTCTCCAACTCGTAGATGTAGTCGCCCAGGAACACGACGGCGTCGAGATCGTCCAGCTCGGCGGCGTCGCGCCAAGCGGCGTAGCGGCCGCCCTGGAAGTCCTGGCAGGTGGCCAGGGCAAAGCGGAACTGGCCCGACGCCGGCTGCTTTCCGGCCGACGGCATGGTGCGGGTGCGACCGACTGGTGAGATGGTCTCGCCGATCGAGAACCGATACCAATAGGTTCCGTCCGGCTCGAGCCCGTCGGCGATGGCGTGCACCGAGTGGGCGGACTCGCCACGGGCCACCTCGGTGCCCGAAGCGACCACCCGGTCGAATGCCTCGTCGCCGGCAAGCTCCCAGGCGACCGGCACCGGAGCCTCGCCGACACCCCCGTCTGTCCGGGCGGGATCGATGACCACCCGGGTCCACAGGACAACCGACGTGTCGTTCGGATCTCCGGAGGCGACCCCGAGGGCAAACGGGTCGCCCTCGAGCTCGGGGACCGGCGGCAGGGTGGTGGCTGCCACAGACTCGGCGGACGCTCCGTCGCCACCGTCGTCGGAGCTGCATGCCGCCCCCAGCGCGCCAGCGCCGATCAGCGCTGCGCCGCGGAGGAACCGGCGCCGGGTGGCCGCACGTTCGAGCACCGCTGGACGTTCACCCGTGTACATGGGGCTCAGTTCAGCACAGCATCCCAACGCAGCGCCCCACAGCGCCGGGCCGGCAAGTGCTTCGGGGGAGGCCGGTCGTTGCAATCAGCTACTCGTGGGAGATCGCATCGAGCATGTTCATACGCGCCGCCCGCCAGGCGGGCCACAGCGCGGCGAGCAGGCCCATCAGCATCGTGAACATGATGCAGGCGATAATCCACAGCCATGGGATCACCAGGGTGTTCGACAGCGAGTCGGGCAGCACCTTGACCGCTGCCGAGCCCAGAGCAGTACCGACCACCACGCCGAGCAGCCCACCGAACACCGAGGTGATCACCGCCTCACGCCGAACCGTTTTGCGGATCTGACGGCGCGTCATGCCCACCGCTCGCAGCAGGCCGATCTCGCGGGTGCGTTCGTAGACCGAGAGCGCAAGGGTGTTGGCCACGCCCAGCCCGGCGACCAACACTGAGGCCAACAGCAGTGCGGCAACGGCCTTCACCGCTATGTCGAGTGGGCCGGTCTGGCTCTCCTCGAACTGCCTGGGGGTGATCACCTCGGCGTTGGCAAAGTCGGCGGCCACCGGCTCGATCGACGCCTTCAGTGCCGCTGGGCTGGTGTCGGGTGTTGCCTTGATCGCAATGGCCTGCACGAAAGCCTGTGCGCCGACCTCGTCGGCGACCCGCTCGTCGATGATGATGTCGCTCAGCGCCGCCGTGCGGGTGTAGATCGCCCCGACGGTGGCGGTGGTCTCGGCGCCGGTTCCTGTGGACACGGTGACCCGGGCGCCCTGGCCGACGCCTTGGTTGTCGGCAGCGTCGCTCGACAGCCATACCCCGCCGTCGGAGGGGCCGTCGGTGATGTTGAGGTCGTACACCTCACCCACCTCGCTCAGCCTGGCGACCGCCACCCCCGTCGTCTTCCCGGCCGGTCCTTCGACGGTGGCGTTGGCGAACGAGCTGGGCACGACGGCGGCCACGCCTTCGGCCCCGCTCAGCGCGTCGGTGATGGCAGCCGGGTCCGGGGGCACGAACTGGTTGGGGACGAGGTACCAGGTGGCGGTCGTGTTGTTACGCAGCTGGTTCTCGAGGCTCTGACGGACCGAAAGGCCCACGGTGGCCACCAAAGCGATCAGCGCCAGCCCGATCATCAGCGCGCTGGCGGTGGTGGCGGTTCGCTTGGGGTTGCGGGCGGCGTTGGTGCGGGCCAGCGTCGGCACCGGGCCGGAACCGAGCGGTGCTCCGATCAGCCGCACCGCTGGCGCAGCGATCACCCGCGACAGCGCGGCGAGCGCCAGGAACATCACGATCGCACCGCCGCCGATCAGAGCGATGCGCTGTGGGGTCGACCGTCCGCCGCCCAAGCCGATCACGATGCCGGTGAGGCCCACACCCAGTGCGAGCAGGCCCATCAACAGGCCCGAGAGCCCCGAACGCGACGGGTCGGACTCGGTGTCGCGCATCGCCGCCACCGGTGACACCCTGATCGCTTTGAGCGCCGGGAACAGCGCCGAGAGCAGCGTGACCCCCAGGCCGATACCGAACCCGATGCCCACGGTGCGACCCGACACGATCAGCTCGAAGCCTCGGTCGGTATCGATCGCCCAGCCCGCAAGCGTGGACAGCGCCAGCCCTGCGGCCAAACCGAGCAGCGAGGCGATCAACCCGATCACCGCCGCCTCACCGAGCACCGAAACGAACACCTGGCGCCGGCCGGCGCCGACCGCCCGCAGCACCGCCAGCTCCCGGGTGCGCTGAGCGACGACGATCGAGAACGTGTTGGCCACCAGGAACGTGCCGACGAACAACGTGATGCCGGCAAACACCAACATGCCGGTCTCGATGCCGTCGACGATCGTGTTGATCAGGCCGACGACCTGGCCGGTGAGGTCCTCGGCGTCGCCGACCGTGATGCCAGAGGGAAGGTTGGCCTCGATCGCCGAGCTGACGGTGGCGACGTCGGCATCGGGGGCGACCGCCACCAGGATGCTGTCGATCCGGTTGCCGCCGCCGAACAGCTGGGCATTGACCGCCGGGTCGAATACGGCGACCGCCGAGGTGAACGTGAACAAACTGGAGGACTCCGGGGTCACCGACGAAACCACCCCGGTGATGGTCATGTCCCGTCGCCCGGTCGGCAGAAACACCGAGGCCGTGTCGCCCACCTGTGCGTCGGCGGCGCTGAGACCGTCGCTGTTGACCGCCAACTGATCGGGGCCTTTGGGGGCGGTGCCGGAGGTGAGCTTCCACCGGGCATCGTCGAAGGCGGAGGTGGTGGCCGAACTCTGTATGGCCCCCAGGGCGTCGACGCGACGCCCTGGCACGCCGAAAGCGACGCCACGCTGGCTTTGCCCGACCGCCGATGCGACGCCGTCGATGCCGTCGATCTCGTCGACCAGGGCAGCATCGAGCGAGCCGCCGAATCCGAACGACGTGAGCTCGGGTGACACGAACAACAGCCGATTGGCACCGGGAATCTCGCCGACATCGCCCAGCGCGCCGGCGCCGGAGGTCTCCTCGTCGAGGATGCTCCGCAGCTGGTCCGCCAGCCCGTAGGCCGTCGTGATGAAGGTGACGCCGATGAGCACCGCAAAGGTGGTGAGCAGGAACCGCAGTATGTGGGCTCGGGCGCTCCGCAGGGTCAGCCGAAGTATCACCTCGCCAGTTTGTCAGCCGCTGGCCGGGTACCGTGACGACGCGTCCGCATCCACCGCGTCGTTCAAACCAGAGGAGCCCCGCACCGTGACCGCAACACCGACCGATCGAGAATCGCCGATGGAGGCCGTTCCCCCAGTGGACACAGCCTGGGAGTGCTTCGACGTGAGCCTCGCCGATGGCGTCGCCCACGTGCAGCTCAACCGCCCGGACGCCTACAACTCGATGGTGCTGGCGTTCTGGACCGAGCTTCCCGCCATCGTGAGGGCCCTCGATGCCGCCGGCACCACCCGCGTCATGGTGTTGTCGTCCACCGGCAAGCACTTCTCCGCCGGGATGGACTTGGCGGTGTTTACTGACGGCGGGCTGGGCGGGGCCCCGGGCGCTACCGAGCAGGGCCGGCGCAACTCCAGCCTGTGGCTGATGGTGCAGCACCTCCAGGCCAGCTTTACCGCTTTGGCCGAGGCTCGTTTTCCCGTGTTGGCAGCCGTGCAGGGCGGCTGCATCGGCGGGGCGGTCGACATGGTGTCGGCGGCCGACTGCCGCTACGGCACCGAGGATGCCTTCGTGTGTATCCAGGAGATCAACATCGGCATGACCGCCGACGTCGGCACCTTGCAGCGCCTGGGCAAGCTGATCCCCGACGGGGTGGCGCGCGAGTGGGCCTACACCGGCGACCGGGTGCCGGCGGAGCGGGCACACGAGGTGGGGTTCTTCAACGAGGTCTTCGCAGACCACGACGCCCTGATCGCCGGCGTGCTCGAGATCGCCGGGCGCATCGCCGCCCAGTCGCCCCTGGCGATCTGGGGCACCAAGGAGGCGATCAGCTACGCACGCGACCATTCGACCGCTGACGCGCTGCATCAGATCGCCGGGTGGCAATCGGGCATGTTTCAGCCGGGCGACATGATGGAGGCTTTCGCTGCCAAGGCCGAGAAACGCCCGGGAGTCTTCGAAGACCTTCCCCCGCGTCCGTGACACAGCGGATGCTGCGATGACTTTGGGCCTGTTCGACCTTGACAACACGCTGATCGACCGCCGGGCGATGTTCGCCCGCTGGGCGTCGGGCATGTTGGAGCGGCAACAGATCGACGCGCCGGATGCGCTCGAGTGGCTGATCGACGTCGACGGCAACGGCTACGGCGACAAGAACCGCTGGATGCCGCTGGCGGCCGAGCGATTCGACGTCGCCGAGGCGGCGATCGCCGCTGACCGCGAGGCGCACTGGGTGGCGTCGATCGAGGTCAACGCCTCGCTTGGGGTCGCCCTGACCCGGCTGGCGGATGCGGGCTGGGTGTTAGGCCTGGTGACCAACGGGCCCCCCGGCCAGTGGGACAAGATCCACGCCGCTCGCTTGGCCGGGCACTTCGACGCGGTGGTCGTGTCGGAGTTGGTCGGTGCCCGCAAGCCCGAACCGGAGATCTTCCAGCTGGCCGCCGAGCTGTGCGGCCACCCGCTCGATGGCTGGATGGTCGGCGACCACCCGCACTTCGATATCGAAGGTGGGCGCCGCGTCGGGCTGAACGGCGCGTGGATGCGGGGGCCCGACCCCTGGCCGGATGAGTTGGCCCCGCCGACGATGACCGTCGAGACGATTGAGGAGTTCGTCGACGCGGTCCTCAGCTGAGGATGGCGGCGCCGCTGGGTCCGGCGGGTCCGCTCAGGGCAGGTCGATGTCGTTCGAGGGCAGAAAGCTGAAGGTCAGGTCGCCGAGCTTGACCAGCGTGGACGCCACCCAGCCGCCCATGGCACCAAAGTGGTCGTCGAGGACCGAGCCGTCGGCCAGGGTGGACTCGTCGAGCTCGTAGACCCCTTCGTAGGACACCTCGACCGACCACTCGGTGCTGGTGAGGTGGCTGTCGTGTAATGCCTCGGTGGTCGGCCCCTCACGGTGCAGCCGCTCGGGGCCCACGTTGGGGCTGTCCTCGGGCAGGGCCGCCAGCAGGCTGGCCAGGTCGGGCGTCTCCGACATGCGCTGGATGCGGAACGACACCTCGATCTCGATGCTCGGCGCCTCGGTCAGATCCTCGTCGATGTACCACGAGCGGTAGGCGGTCTGGCTCCACGTCGGCCAATCCAACGAAATGTCGGCGCGGATACGCGGGGGGGTGCCCTCCCCGGGCAACCCGTAGGAGGTCTCCCAGCTCACGTCGCCGAGCAGGATGTCGGTCTGAAAGCGCTCCTCGAAGGCCTGGCGTTCCAGCATTGCCCGTTCCATGGCATCGCGGAGCGAACCGATGGCGTCGGTGAAGACATGATCGAGCATCGGAGGCGACCCTACTGCCGGTGCGCCCCTCAGGCGGATGCGGGGTCGCCCGGGTGCGGGCTCATGATGACGGTCGGCACCGACCCGCCCACCCGGTCGAGCCGCAGCGTGGAGATGAAACGTCCGGGCTGTACGGCCTCGCGGGGTGGGCCCAGCAGGTCGCCGAGCCCGACGGCGGTCGCCGCGAGGTTGGCGCTGGTCAGTGCCAGCCCGAAGAAGGCGGCGGGTCCGCCGGGATCCGCCGGCACGTCGGTCGGCCCGACCAGCTCCAGGATCACATCGCCGACCCAGAAGAACACCTGCACCATCGGTGCGCCGTAGCGGCCGGTCGTGCGTCGGCGGCGCTCCCGGAAGCCGTGAGTCGTCAGGGCGCGCACCGTGCGATCGACATCTGGTGAGCTGACGACGATGTGGTCGATCGAGCTCATCCGGTTGGGGTGGGTTGCGAGGGATGCCTTTGGGGTGTCGGCCACCCATGCGGTCGGCAACCCATCGAGGTCGCCACCGGCGGATGCGGATGGCGGGGAGTCGGCCTGTGAAGTCGACCGCTCGGGCAGAACAAGGTCCCATCGCAGCAGGCCGCGCGGCCCGTCGGCGCCGTGCAGCTGAATGCTCACCGCGCCGAGCTGGATCGCTGGAATCGTTGTCGACCGTTGGCTGATGTCGAATCCGGCAGCCCGCCAGGTCGTTGGATCATCGCCGATATGAAGGGTGCACAAGGTCGGTTCGGCCGCCATGATCGCCGACGCTATCGGCCGGGTGGGCTGGGGCCGTGCCGTGCACTCCCGGTCACTTCGACGGGGTGTCGCCTCGGGCCTGACCGTACGCCGCCAGGGCCCGCTCACGAGCATCGCCGTGGTCGATCAGCGGCAGGGGATAGGTCGTCCCCAGCTCAACCCCGGCATCGGCCAACACCCCGGCCGGGGCCTCCGATGGGCGATGGATCCACTTCGGTGGCAGACCGGCCAACTCGGGCACCCAGGATCGAACGAACTCGCCGCGGGGATCGAACTTCTCGGCCTGGGTCGTCGGGTTGAAGACCCGAAAGTAGGGCGCCGCATCCGGGCCGGTGCCGGCCACCCACTGCCAGTTGCCGACGTTTTGGGTGGTGTCACCGTCGACGAGCAGGCGGCGAAAGTGGGCTTCGCCCAGGCGCCAGTCGACGAGCAGGTCCTTGACCAGAAATGACGCCACGATCATTCGCACCCGATTGTGCATCCAGCCGGAGGCGGCCAGCTGGCGCATGCCGGCGTCGACGATTGGAAACCCGGTCCTCCCTTGGCACCAGGCGTCGAACTCGTCGGGATCGTTCTGCCAGGGCAGCCGGTCGTACTCGCTACGCATCGCCCGGTCGGTCAGGTGCGGGTGGGCCCACAGCAGGTGTGCATACCAGTCCCGCCAGGCCAGCTGGCGGACGATCGCTGCGCCGCCCTCGACAGCGTCCGCTGGCGGCCCCTCCGAGTCGGAGCCGCCGGTCGCGTGCCCCAGCGCCGACGCTGCGCGTCGCGGTGACAGGGTGCCGTAGTGCAGGTCGGCCGACAGCTCGGTCGTGGTCGCCAGGTCGGGGCGGTCCCGCTCGTCCCGATAGCGGGGGGCACGCTGAACGGCGGCGCCCAAGCGACCAAGCGCCGCCTGGGATCCGCCGGAGTGATGCGGGACGTCGCCGGCGTGGTGAAGATTGTCGATCGCCATCGTCTCGCCGGCACCCCAGGCCGCTTGTGACGGCGGGCGGGTCACCTGCGGTGTGTCCTCGGCGAGGGGGTTGCGCTCCGGCCAGGCGTCCCACGGGGTGTCCCGCCAGCGCTTGTAGAAGGGCGTGAACACCTTGGACACCCCGCCGTCGTTCGTCGTCACCGACAGCGGCGGAAGCACCAACGTGCCCCAGTAGGTGTGAAAGGGCACAGGCTCGTTGCGATGGTGGCGGGCGGCTGGTGTCGAGGCCAGCGCCTGGTGGACCCGCTTGTCGCGACGGCGGCTACCCGGGGCGGCGTCCGCGTTGGCGTACAGTGCGCCCGCCTCCACCTCGCCGACCACGTGGGGCACGACGGAGGCCGGGTCACCGCGCCGCAACCACAGCTGGCCGCCCGCCGAAGCGAGCTCCTCGTCGAGGGCGCGCAGGTGCGCGCTCAGTTGGGCAAGGCGGTACGGGCCGGCAGGTTCGACGATCGCCGGATCGACCACGAACAACGCCGTGATTCGGCGGCACTTGGACACGGCGGCATTCCAGGCCGGATTGTCGACGAGCCGCAGGTCCTTGCGAAACCACACCACGCCGTGGTCGACCATGCCGTGCTCGGGCGCGCCACCGCCGGTTGCGCGGTCCTGGGGGGTGCCACCCTCAACCACGAGCGGCCGATTCGCAGCGCTTGTTGGTCAGGAGCGGGAGGCCGGTGCCCTGTCCTGCGCCTGGCGCAGTGGGCTGTCCTGCGCCGGGCGGACGCGTCCGGTTCGTGTCGGTCGGAGAGAGATGTCGGCACATTCCGGGCAGTCTGCCGCGGCGAACAAGCCGGCGTTGGCCAATCGTCCATAGGCGACGCACCCGAGGCACAGCGCGAACCCAGCTTCAAGTCCGGCGGCGACGGCGATCCCCGCAACCAGGGCGAAGCCGGCCCCGCTCCAGTCCAATCCCAGCCAAACGATGGCAGCCAGGCTCGACATGACGGTTCCGATTCCCTGGGCAAAGCGCTTGGGGGCGCCGGGCACCAACCGTGGTGAGCCGGGTAGACGGGGAGCCACCACCCGGGTGGCGAGCTGGCCAAGCGGGCTGAGGGTGGGGCCGGTGAGCACCCGGGCCCAGAACCCCAGTGCCAGCGGGATGACCATCCACTTGGCGCCGGTAAACCCGGCGGCGGTGCCGACGATGATCAGGCCGGTGAGGGCGAAGACGCCGGTGGCGACGCTGCGCGCCGCGAGTTCGTCGACCGGATCGGGGAAGGTGAAGAGGGATCGCACCTCGAAACCCTACCTAGTTGACCAAGGTGGTCGGGTATTGCCCTCGGTTTACTACTGCTTGAACGCCGGGTCGGGGGTACCGAACTTCTTCGAGGCGGTCAGCTCCCGCTCGCCCTCGGCCGGGAACGAGCCCGACGGCGGGAACACCATCGCCTCGGACTGCATCGGCTCGACGTAAAACTGGCTGGCCCACTTGCGAAACTTCATGAACGGGCCGTCCCCGGGGGCCAACGCCGGCCGCACCAGGTGGGCCTTGTTTTCCCAGATCGGCTTGTCCTCGACCACCTGGCGGGACACCTCGTCGGCGAAAGCGGTGCCAACGGTCGATTCGAAGTTGGCGTCGCCCATGCGGCGCGTGACGAAGCTGAACTGCAGTTCGCACTTGTTGGCGCTGATCGGTGTGTTGCACCCCATGAGGACCGTGTCGATGATGCCGCTGAACCGGGTGATTGAGAAGCCCGGGCCCCAGCTGTCGGAATCGATCCGGCCGTCGACGACGCCCCGCGGCGTCGGGAACTTCTGGGCCGAGCGCATCGTGCTGCGATAGCCGTCGGTGTCGTATCGCTCGAGCTCGGGCACCATTTCGGTGTTGTGGACGTAGCGGAAGTGGGCGGCGTCAACACCGTTCTCGGCCAGCTCCTGCCACGGCGCCTCGATGGTGAACGAGCGGCGGATCGGCTCGGTCCACTCCTCGGTGTTCTCAAACTCCTCGACCTCGGGGAGCTCGAAGCTGGGGGGCTCGTCGTAGGGGTGATACCACGCAGCGATGGCGCCGTTGCGTTCGACGGTGGGGTATGGGGTCGCCACCTCCCGCTTGTTCACCCGATCGGCGTAGGGGATGTTGGTGTTGTGGCCCTCAGCGTCGAACCGCCAGCCGTGGAACGGGCACACGATCTCGCAGTTCTCGACCACGCCACCGTGCCCGAGGTGGGCGCCCAGGTGGGGGCAGAAGGCATCGTTGACGTGGGCCTCGCCATCGTTGTCGCGCCATAGCACCAGGTGGCGGTCGAAGTACTCGAGTGGGACGACGTCGCCGATCTTCAGCTGCTCGGAGTACGCCATGGTGAACCAGCCGTAGGGCACCGGGAACGGCGAACGGGTCGTGGCAATGGGTCCGGTGACCATCTTGTCTCCTTCGAGCGCCCTGGGCGTCGCCAGGAACGAGGTCGGCAAAACTAGAACGTGTTCTCATTCTAGGGCTTCGGGGCCGTGTTGTCGCCTCCGAACCGGTTGGTGTTCCCGATGTCTCGCCGCTCGGTGCGGATGTGAGCGGCTAAAAACGATGCCATGACCGAGTCGTCGCCGATCCACCAGCGCCCCTATGTGCCACCGCCCGGTTCGGTGACCGTGACGCTGATCCGCCATGGCGCGTCCGCCCCGGTCATCCCGGGGCAACGCCACCCGATGTTCGCCGGTCAGGGCAACCCGGCGCTCGACCCGATCGGCGTAGAGCAGGCGCAGCGGACGGCCGAGGCCCTGTGCGAGCCCGGTCAGCGGCCCATCGATGCCATCTACACGTCGACGCTGGTGCGCACCCAGCAGACCGCCGAGCCGTTGGCGGAGCGTCTGGGCCTCACCCCGATCGCCCTGGCCGACCTGCGGGAGGTGTATGTGGGAGAGCTGGAGGGAGGTCTGTTGCGCGAGGCCGGTGCGGCGGGCGATCCGGTGGTCAAGGCGGCGATGCTCCTCGAGCGCTGGGACACGATCCCCGGCGCAGAGGCCGAGGAGGCGTTCTCCGAGCGCCTGGCCCGGGGCCTGGCCACCGCCGTCGAGGGGCGGCGAGACCAGCGGGTGGCGCTCGTCGTCCACGGCGGGGTGATCGCCCGCATGCTGGCCGACCTGACCGGGGCATCCAACTTCGCGTTCAAGGGTGCCGAGAACGGCTCGGTGTCCGAGTTCGTGCTGCTCGCCGACGGGCGTCGCTGGCTGCGCAGCTACAACGTCACGTACTGAGCGCCGACACCCGTGAGGTTTTTCATCGCCGGCCTGGCCAGACGAATGTGACGTATGCCCACCATGCGATCGGCCCCGGTGCGCCAACGAATCCGAGCAGCCGGCCGAACGGCTGACCGGGAGCAGCGCCGTTCTGGCTTACGCTGCGCGCCATGACCGCTCTGTTCCCCCCTGATCGGGCGCTGTTAGCGCGCCCGATTTTACCGACCCGCGCCGAAGTCCGCGCCTCGATACCCGCTGAGTGCTTTGAACGCCGGACGGCCAGGGCGTTCGCCCATCTCGCCTTGTCGCTGGTGCTGGTCGCCGGGATGGTCGGCGCCGCAGCGGCGTGGCTGCCGATGACCTGGGCGTGGCTCCCGGTCTGGCTGATCTACGCCGTGGCGTGCGGCACTGCGGCGACGGGGCTGTGGGTGATCGCCCACGAGTGCGGCCACGGGGCCTTCTCACCCAACCGGCGGCTCGAGAACGGGGTCGGCTTCGTGCTTCACAGTGCGCTGCTTGTGCCCTACTTCTCGTGGCAACGCAGCCATGGCGTGCATCACGCACGCACCAACCACCTCGACGAGGGTGAGACGCACGTCCCTCGTCGCGCCGCAGCACCCAGCCGCGACGCCGAAGGCCGCCCCCGCCGCCCGAGCGGCCCCGTCGCCAACGCGTTGGGCATCGCCCAAACCCTGCTGTTCGGGTGGCCGGCCTACCTGCTGGTCGGCCTCACCGGATCCGAGCGCCGCGGTCGCAGTAACCACTTCTGGCCGGTCCAGCCCTTCGACACCGAGCTGTTTCCGGCTCGCTGGCACCGGCGGGTATGGGCATCGGCGGCCGGGGTAGCGGTCGTCGTCGGTCTGCTTGTCGCGGCGGCGGTCAAGTTCGGAATCGTTGCGGTGCTGGCCCTCTACGTCGGCCCGTACCTGGTGATGAACGCCTGGCTGGTCGGCTACACCTGGCTGCAGCACACCAACGTCGACATCCCGCACTTCGCCGAACCGGAGTGGTCGTGGCTGCTCGGGGCGTTCCAGACGGTCGATCGTCCGTACGGGCGCCTGATCGACACCGTGCACCACCGCATCGGCAGCACCCACGTCGCCCACCACATCGATCATCGCATTCCCCACTACCAGGCGGCACGGGCGACCGACGCGGTCCGTCAGGCCTTTCCGGAGTGGTACCGCTACGACCCGACACCGATTCCGCTGGCACTGTGGCGGGTCGGCCGGGACTGTGACTTCGTGGAACCCGGCGAGCATGGCTGGTGGTTTCAGCCGCCGTCGCCCCGGTGACGGGCCTGGACCTGGGCGCATCGCGTCAGCCAGAGACCGAGTCGGCCACCTTCGACGCGATCGATATGGTGCGTCGCGCCTCGCGCAGGTTGTTGGCGTCGATGCCCGAGGTGACGAACCCCATCGACAGGCCGGTGTCGGGGTCGGCCCAGGAGATCTGGCCGCCGGCGCCGTTGTGCCCAAACGTCCGTGGTGAGCAGCCGGCGCCGAAGCCGCGCAGCGTGAAGTTGGCGTCGTCCCCGGCGATGATCAGCCCGGCGGACCGGTTGGCGGCGAAGCCGAGCATCGGGTCGGGCAAGTTGACGAGGATCTCCTGGGTGGCCAGGCGAAGCGCTTCGGGATCCCACATCCCGTCGGGGTTGGCCATCAGCGCCTGGTAGTAGCGAGCCAGGTCGGCGGCGGTGGCCACGCCGCCCGCACCGGGTACGCCGACGGCCCGAACCCCCGGTTTGGCGAACATCGTGAGCACCTCGGGGGTGACCTCGCCCAGGTCGAAGCTGTCGGTGCCGAACACCGCCCGCAACTCGTCGGGGGAGGGCGGCTCGCCGACGGCGACCGGGTTGGCGATCGGGCCTTGAGCCTCGGGCGGCTGCCCCAGCCCGAACGTGAGCCCCAGCGGTCGGCACAGGCGCTCGTCGATCGCCTCGCCCAAGGGCTGGCCAAGAATCGCTTCGACCACCGCCCCCAGTACCCAATGCCCGGACGTCGGGTGATACTCGAAGTGGGTCCCCGGCTCGGTGTCCAGGCGCCATCGGGCAAACGCCTCGTTGCGCCCCTCGGCCGAGTCCCAGAGCGGCGGTCCCAGCGGGGCGTGGGGAAACCCGCCGGTGTGGGTGAGCAGGTGGGCGATCGTCACCGCGTTCTTGCCGTTGGCCCCGAACGACGGGACATAACGGGCGGCGGGATCGTCCAGAGCCAGGCGTCCCTCGCCGAGCAGCTGCCAGATCACCCCGCCGGTGAATGCCTTCGTGCACGAATACACCACGAAGCGGTCGGCGGTCGTCGCCGAGCCGAAGCTGACGTCGAGTATCAGTTGTCCGTGCCGGGCCACCGCCAGCTGAGCGGCGGGGAGTCGTCCCGTGTCGACCTCGGCTTGGATGCGGTCGGCCGCTCGCTGCAGGCCGGCCGGGTCGACGCCCAGCGACTCGGGATCGGCGGCGGTCCGCCCGGCGTCGGTCATGGGCACACGCATGTGGTCATGTCGAGCGGTGGGCGGTCAGCCCGGAAAGTTGGCTTGGGCCTCGGCAACGACGGCGAGTGCCTCGTCCCGGCTGTGCCAGCCACCAACCTTGACGTACTTACCCGGCTCGAGATCCTTGTACACCTCGAAGAAGTGGCTGATCTCGGCCAGCAGATGCTCGGGCAGGTCGCCGATGTCGCTGTACTGATCCTGGCGGTGATCGTCGTGCAGGACGCACAGGATCTTCTCGTCCCGGCCTGCCTCGTCGTGCATCATCATCATGCCGACCACCCGAACCCGCAGGTGAACGCCGGGGTAGGTGGGCTCGCCGAGCAACACCAACACATCGAGCGGGTCGCCGTCGTTGGCGAGGGTGTTGGGGAAGAAGCCGTACTCGACCGGGTAGACCGTCGCTTGGAACAGCAGTCGGTCCAACCAGACGTCGCCGGTGTCATGATCGATCTCGTACTTGTTGCGCGACCCCCGGGGGATCTCGACGACAACCTCGAACCATTCGTCAGTCACCGGTGCAACCTAGCGCTTTGTCTCTCGGCTCAACGCCGGGGGTCGGCGGGGTGGTCCGGCAGTTCGGCCGCACGGATCCCGCGCAGGCCAAACCAGACGAGTTCGGACACCTGCGCTGCCAACTCGGCGTGGTCGATGCTGGCGGGTTTGGCGATCCAGCGCCGACAGGTGCTTTCGGCCATGCCGACGATGCCGTGGGCGAGCAGCACGCGACGCTCGCGGGTGAGGCCGCTGATCACGATGTTGTCGGCCACCAGGTCCGCAATCGCATCCTCCACCCGATGTGCTGCGGCCAAAAAGTCGGGTTCGCGCCGAGTACCGGCCGAGAAGAGCAGATCGAAGGCCGCCCGGTTGTGGTCGACCCAGGCGAAGTAGGCGTCGAAGCCATGCTCGAGCTGTTGGCGGGTGGAGGACTGGTCCACTGTCGCCTTGGCGATCACGCTGGACAGGTCGGCGCCGATCTCGGCGAGCAATTCCAGGAACAGCTCGCGCTTGGAGGAGAAATGTTGGTAGAGGACCGGCTTGGTGACGCCCGCCGCCTCGGCGAGATCGTTCATCGAGGTCGCATGAAACCCCCGCTCGCCGAAGATATCGAGGGCCACGCCCAACAACTGGCGGCGGCGGGCTGCGGCGGGAAGGCGCATGGCCTCAGGATAGCGGTAGTTACCGCACGGTAACTACGGGTGGGCGCGGACGGCGAAGAGGTTGATCGGGGCTACGATGCCACCGTGTCCGGCGGAGTCAGCTTCACCATCGACGTGGAGGACCACTGGGCCGACCCCTTGGGGGAGCTGCGCTACGAGCAGCTGGCCTGGGAGGTGCTCGGCTGGTTGCAGGGCCTCGGGGTGCGCGGCAGTTGGTACTTCGTTGGGGAACTGGCTCAGCGTCACGGCGACCTGGTGGCCGCCGTCGCTGCTGCCGGCCACGAGATCGGTGTGCACGGGTGGACCCACACCCCGCTTCCCGAGCTGTCCCCACAACGGTTCCGCGACGACGTGCGACGGGCCAAGGGGGTGCTCGAAGACCTGGGCGGTAGCCCTGTCATCGGTTTCCGGGCCCCGACGTACTCGCTGGTGCGGGAGTCGTTGTGGGCCACCGACATCCTCGCCGAGGAGGGCTACGCCTACTCCTCGGGTGTGTCGTCGCGTCGCAACCCGCTCTGGTGGTACCCCGGAGTTCCGCCCCACCCGTTTCGTTGGCCCTCGGGGCTGCTCGAGACCTCGGGCGAGTTCGCCAGGGTCGGGCGCTACGTCTATTACTTCGGCGGGGGGACTTTCCTGCGGGCCACGCCCTGGTGGATGGTGCGCGAGGGCTTCGCCCGCTGGGCGGACGAGGGCGTTGCCTTTCTGTATTGCCACCCCTATGACTTCGATCCGGGCGAGGAGCGCTTCCGGATCCCCGACGTGCCGGCGGTGCTCGCGCCCCTGCTGTGGGCCGGCCGCCGCAACACGTGGAGCCGGGTTGAGGCACTGCTGCAGAACGCTGCGGCACCGCTCGCAGAACGCTTGGACGAGGTGGCGGCGCTGGCCAGCGCCGGTCGGGCCGACCCGATCTCGCTGGCCGACGACGGCACGGTCACCGGGGCGCGGCCCTGGGCCGGCCGTGGGGCGCTGCGGGTGCAGGCGGGATCGTCGCTCGGCGGGTTGCGCCACACCTGGCTGGGCCCGCGACCGGGCTCGCTACCAAAGGAGTTCTCCCATGGCTGATCCCGACGACGCCGCAATCCCTCCGACCGACCCAGTACCGCCGACCGACCCAGTACCGCCGACCGACCCAGTACCGCCGACCGACCCCGTGCTCGCCAAGCGAGCCCGGGCCTCGGAGCTGGCCAACATGGGCAAGCGCCTCGGCTACTCGGTGATCCTCATCGCCATCGTCGTGTTTGCCATCGGCGTCATCACCGGCTTCGAGGAGTGGATGGTGGTCGTCGTCACCACCTGCCTGGCCTTGTCGGCGGTGTTCCTCGTGCCGGCGGTGATCGTTGGCTACGGAGTGAGCGCAGCCAACCGTGAAGAGCGGGAGGAACGGGCGCAGCGGGCCGGCTGAGCCGCCTTCCGCCGAAACCGGTCGCCTCTGTTCAGGCCTGTCGGCGGCGCAGTTCGGGCGCCAGCCGGGCCGCAGCGTCGATCTGATTTTCCCCCTCGAGATAGCGGCAGACGTCGAGGTAGCGCCGGGCCTCGGCCACATCGTGGAGGCGAAAGATGCGCTGGCCTCCGGATCGCAGGTGGCCGAGCACCGCCAGGGTGCCGGCCAGGCGCTGGTCGGGCGGCGACTCGGTCATGACGCCGATCACATCCTTGCGGGAGATCGCCATGAGAACCGGGACGCCCAGCGCATCGAACTCGGAGGCCCGTCGCAGGAGCTCCAGGCTCTGGGCCGGGGTTTTGGCCAGGTCGATGCCCGGATCGATGATCGTGGCCTCACGGGCGCCCGGCACGCAGCCGAGCTTGTCGAGCTGAGCGCGAAAGTAGACGCCAACGTCCTCGACGACGTCGCCGTAACGATCGTTCTCGAGCAGCTTGGTCTTGGGGGCTCCAGGGTTGTGGGTGATCACGTGTAACGCGTCGTGGCGTACAGCCAGGGCGGCGAACTCGGCGTGTTGGGCGCCGATGATGTTGTTGAGCACGGACGCGCCGGCCTGCAGGGCAGCCTCGGCCACCTCCAGACGGTAGGTATCGACCGACAGCGGCACCTGCGGGAGCTCGGCGGCCAAAGCTTCGATCACCGGGAGCACGCGGGTGAGCTCCTCGTCCAGGCTGATCTCTGCAACCGCTGGGGAGGCGGTCTGGCCACCGATGTCGAGCAGGTCGGCGCCAGCGTCGACCAATTCGGTCGCCCCTGCGATCACCGCTTCGGGGCCCATCGTGGCTCGCGGATCGGAAAACGAATCGGCGTTGGCGTTGACGATGCCCATGATCAACGGGCCGTCGTCGTGGGCGAGCAGGGAACCGTGCGGCCGGGCGGCTGCGGTGGTCATCGGTGCGGAGCAGCCGATCAGGAACCGTCGGCGGGTGACGGGTCGTCGTCGGAGCCGGAGGAGCTCTCGGCGTCGCGCGTCGGTCGGCGCCCCCTGGCCGACGCGGGCACCCGCCATCTGCCCGGCGACGAGTCTTCGGGCACCACGGCGGGGGTGGATTGCGTCTTGAGTGCCTCGTGTTCGGCGGTCAAGGTGCTGTCGTCCGGGACCTCGGGCTCGACGGTCGGCTCGGGCGGCGGCTCCGGTGGCGGAGCCGCCGGTTCGACGGGAGGAGCGACCGTCGCTGGCGTTGGGTTCATCGTTGGTCGGCGTCGGACCCCGCCGGGGCGGGTGCCGGGTGCGGGCCGGGACGCCGTGACCTCAGCTGGGGCTGCGGTGGGCGCTGGAGGTGAGTTTGGCGGGGGCGCCGGGGAGGGTGGGGTCGGTGCAGGTGCAGCTGCAGGGATCGGTGCCAAAGTAGGTGCCGAAGCGGGTACCGGTGCCGGTGCAGGCGTCGGTGCCGGAGTAGGTGCCGGGTCTCCGTCCGGCCACGGTTCGGACGTCTGGCGGGAATCGACCGCCCTCGACCAGCCAGGCGGCAGGTCGGCATCGTCACCCATCGTGTCCGGTCCGGGATCGGCCTCGCGTGGCGGAAGGGGCTCGAGGTCGACGACCGCCGACTCGCCGGTGTCGGGCCCCAGCCCCGACGGTGCCGGCCGGATGTCGCCCTGGGTCGGGACCACCCGGCGGCGGGGTCGGCTGGCGGGATCCGGATCGGCCTTGCGTTCGCTCCGGGAGACGCGATGAACGATCACGCTCCCGTCGTCGTCGATGGAGTCCGAACCGCTCATGCCCTCGACCTGCGTCCCGACCATGTCGAGTTGGGCTGGCGCGTCGGCCGTGCGCATCGGCACCGGGCGGACGTTGCCGGAGCTGCCCATCGACACGTGCTCGACCTCCACCCCATGGGTGTTGTCCGCCGGGCCCTGGCCCAGCGTCTCCAGGGCCTCCTGATAGGTCGCCAGCGTCACCCGTGGGCTGCGCTTTGGCGGTGCGGGGCCACCGATTCGCACCTGCCGCCGACGGAGGATGGCCTGGGTCACCAGGGTGACCCCAACGAGGGCGATCAGGTCGCCAAAGGAGATCACCAGACCGAACGGAAGCGGGATGACCGCGCCGAGTGGGGTGACGAGGTCTTCGGAGGTAGCCAGATGGCGCGGACCGGTCAGCTCGACGGTGCCCACTTCCGCCTTGGTCATGGCGCCGGAGGAGACCATGGCGTCGGTCGAGACCGGAGTTCCGCCGTTGACCAGCATGGGGACGAGGTTCATGGCCAGGCCGACGGCGACGAGCACCATGCCTCCGACGCGTCGGTTCATCCAGGCCACGTACACGAGGGCGGCGACCGAGGCCAGGCCAAGAACGAACGGGAACACCCCGGTCCAGCCGAACGCATCGGCGACCACTTGGACGACGATCGCACCGACCGCCACCTCCCACGCGGCGGGTCGCCACTGGAGAAGGTTTCCAATGTTGCCGCCGCCGATCAGCCCGATGCCGATGCCCAGGAGGATGGCGAGCAGCACGGGCAGCAGTGCCAAGAGCGCCGACATGGGGGGCAACGCTAGTTCACCCCGACACCGGCGGGCGGCACCCGTCGGCCGAAGCGCTGCGCCGAAGCGGTGACCTGGTTACGGTGCAACCGTGAGCGAACCGACCGACCAGCGACGATCCGACCGAGCGGCGCCACCACCCGCCTCCGGCGTGCCCGCAACCGATGCGTCCGCCGCCGATCTGCCCGGCGCCGGCATCGACGGCCTCGCCGTCGAGCTCGACGGGCGCACGCTGTGGGTCACCCTCGACCGTCCGAAGCAGCGCAACTCGTTGACCTGGGCGATGATCACCGGCCTGAAGACGATCTTCGAACGGGTCCGTAGCGATCGTCGGGTGGGCGCAGTCGTGCTGACCGGTGCCGGTGATCGGGCCTTCTGCTCCGGGGCCGACCTGTCGGGGATGACCGGCGGCTCGGCCTTTGAGATGCATGAGTCCCGGGGGCAACTGCCCGCCCTGTTCGAGGCGATGTGGGCAAGCGGCACCCCGACGATCGCCGCGGTCAGGGGTTACTGCCTGGCCGGAGGCATGGGACTGGCCCTCGCCTGCGACCTGGTCGTCGTCGCCGATGACGCGGTGTTCGGCACCCCGGAGATCAACGTGGGCCTCTGGCCCTATGTGATCTCGGTGCCGCTCCTGCGTTCGATGCCGCCCAAGCGGGCCCTCGAGCTGATGATGACCGGCCGCCGCATCGACGCCGCCGAAGCCGATCGTTTCGGGTTCGTGGCCCGTCTGGTCGCCGTCGACGAGCTTCGCAGCGCCACGACCGAGCTGGCGAGGGGCCTGTCGGAGGCGCCGACCGGGGTGATGGCGCTGGGCCGCGACTCGTTCTACCGGGTGGTCGACGCCTCGGCGACCGACGCCCTCGCCCACCTGCAAGCGATGTTGAGCCTAGGTTCGTCGCTCGACGATGCCACCGAGGGCACAACCGCCTTCCTCGAGAAGCGCCGACCGAACTGGAGTGGATCGTGACCGAACCGACCGAACAGATGCCGGCCCCAGATGCCGTCGTGCTCAGCGAGCGCCGTGGCGACGTCCAGCTGATCACGATCAACCGGCCCCGGCGGCGCAACGCCCTCGACGCCGAGGCGGTCGAGGCCCTTCACCAGGCGATTGACGCCGCCGCCGAGTCCGCACCGCGGGTGTTGGTGCTCACCGGCACCGACGGCCATTTCTGCGCCGGTGCCGACATCACCACCACCGAGGACCCCGACTACACGGTTGGTCTGCGCCACATGCTCGACGCGCTGGTCGGCCTGAGGTTCCCGACCGTGGCCGCTATCGCGGGATCGTGCATGGGCCTGGGCGTGCAGCTGGCCCTGTCGGTCGACCTCCGGGTAGCGAGCGAGGATGCTCGCTTTGCTGTGCCGGTGGCGCGGCTTGGCCTGCTGACGGACCATCAAACGCTCCAGCGCTTGACGTTGGCGGTCGGCTGGGGGATGGCGCGTTCCATGGTGCTTGCGGGTGACGTGTTGAACTTCGACGATGCCTGGCGCCTCGGTTTGGTGCAGCGGCGCGGCGACCTGGACGATGCGTTGGCGTGGGCCGCCGACATGGCCACCCTGGCGCCGCTGTCCCAGGCCGGCGCCAAGCTGGGTCTCGATCTGCTGGAGAAGCCGGTCGCCGACCACCCCCGCTACCGGGAGGCATTTCTGGCGGCCTGGGCCTCTGAGGACCTCGCCGAGGGTCGGGCGGCGTTCGCCGAGCGGAGGACCCCGACCTTTCGGGGCCGGTGACCCGCACTGCCAACAAAGCTTCCAGTCCGCCACAAATACCGTCAGGGAGGTGAAAGGGTCGAGTCCTGGTCGAGACTCATGACGCCAAACGGGTTGACTGTATGTGCTCAGAGGCGCATAATGCAGTTACCGCTTCATCACGCTGGACGCGTTCGGAGCTGTGGGGGGATTCAGATGTCTCGACACGATGATTTCGATGGTGACGGACGGGCCGAGCTGCTGGTGTCGAGTCCTTGGGGCATCGGGCTGTTGGAAATGTTGGGCAGCGCCTTCAATGCTCCCATGATGGCGCCGAACGGCACCCGATTCGGTGGCTGGAACCTGCAGACCGGCGATAACCGGTTTGGGCCGGTCGGCGACTTCGATGGAGACGGACAGGCGGAGATCGTGTTCTCCAGCCCATGGGGCCTCGGGGTCCTCGAACAGCGGAAAAACACGTTCGCACCCCTGATGATGGCGCCGAACAGCACCCGATTCGGTGGCTGGAACCTGCAGACCGGTGACAACCGGTTTGAAAAGGTCGGCGACTTCGATGGTGATGGACGTGCCGAACTCCTGATTACGAGCCCGTGGGGCGTGGGGATCCTGGAGCTTGCTGGGTCGACGCTCGCCGCTCCCATGATGGCGCCGAACGGCACGCGATTCGGTGGCTGGAACCTGCAGACCGGCGATAACCGGTTTGGCCCCGTCGGCGACTTCGACGGCGATGGACGGGACGAGATTTTTGTCTCCAGCCCGTGGGGTGTGGGGATTCTGCAAATGCAGGGGAACACCTTGCGGCCGCTCATGATGGCTCCGAATGGGACGAGGTTTGGCGGCTGGCTACTCAACACCCGCGACAACTTCTTTCGGATTGCGGCCGACTTTGACGGAGACGGCCGTGTGGAACTGCTCGTGACCAGCCCTTGGGGAATCGGGATTCTTGAGTTCACCGGCGGCACCCTCGGAGCGGTCACGATGGCATCCAACGGCACCCGATTAGGAGGGTGGATCGTCGACACCACCAACAACCGCTTCGGCCCTGCAGCGGACTACGACGGGGACGGCCGTGCGGAACTCTTGATGTCCAGCCCATGGGGGATCGGCACACTCGAGCTGAACGGCGGGGCGTTCACATCGCCGCTTATGGCCGCCAACGGAACCCGCGTGGGCGGCTGGGTGGTCGACACCCGCAACAATCGGTACGGACCTGCATTGGACTACGACGGGGACGGGCGGGCTGAACTGCTCGCTACGAGCCCTTGGGGTCTCGGTGTGCTCGAGCTGACCGTCCCCGGGGGTGGTTCGCCGGTCATGGCTCCCAACGGCACTCGCTTCGGCGGGTGGAACCTGCAGACCGATGACAACCGATTCGGCGTCCGCCGCTCCTGCTTCGACCACGTGGTCGTCCACTTCAAGATGCTCGTCGCGCCTTCCGCCGGACTCACCACGTTCATGGACAGGCAGTACAAGGCGATGGAGGACCTGTTCGCCGACTACGGCGTCGCAACCTACCGAGGAACGACAGAAGACCTCAGTGCTGATGCCAGACTAGCGGGCGTAGTCGACCTCGATGTCGGCGCCTGCACCCGCGGAAACCCAACGGCGGAGCACAATGCGCTCTTCGCTAACCGAAACGGTGTGAGGGCCAACGAGCTCGTCGTGTACGTCGTCCGCACGTTGAATAGCAGCGCCGCGACCAACGTTCTGGGGTGTGCGACCCACCCGAACAACCAGCCGGGATGCGCTGTCGTGCAGGCGAAAGCCCGGTGGCTGGTGGCCCATGAAATCGCACACGTGCTTGGGCTCCGTCACTGGCCCAAATCGCCAACAACCAATAGCCGGTACCTGATGTTCCCCAACGTCGGATGGACCGATACTCCGCCGGACATCGTCCAGACGGAGGTAGCAACCATGGTGGACTCGCCCCTAACCCGGGCCTTCTGAAAGGGGATGGAGATGGCCTTGAACATGCCGGAGTTGCGATTGCGTCTCAGCTCGATCGAGGGCGACCCGCAAATGTACGTCGACCTTGGTCCAGACGAAGTCCCTCTCCTCGTGGAACTTCTCAACGACGAGGAAGCGTGGATGGCGTCGCGTGCGGTGTACGCACTGACGAGAATCGCGACGCCGGAGGCCGTTGATGCGATTGACGAGGCGAGCGCCAGTCCCCGTGGTGAGGTACGCGTGGCGGTCGCGGCCAGCGCGAACCTTCTCCCAGTTTCGGCAGCCGACCAGATCCTCACCAGACTGCTCGCGGATCCGGATGTCGGCGTGCAAAAGTACGCCATCGGCTCCGTGACGCCCGACAGCGATGCGAGTCTCAAGCAGCTGGTCATCGACATTGCAGACTCGGACGACGCTGTCCTCAGAGGCAGGGCAGAATCCCGGGCACGCGATCTGGGCCTGTGAGCCGTCGACGTGGTCAGTGAGCGGGAATCGTGGGTCGAATCAAGGAGTTCTGATCGCCCTTGCTGACGCTCCGATCGCCCTTGCTGACGCTGCGGGCCTCCGCGTGAGTCGCATGGTTCCGACCACTTGACCAACACCGCCCCGGGACAACGCCGGTTAGACCGCGGAGCCCTCCATCGATCCCGTCAGATCCGCCTGGCTGCGGTGAAAGAGCACGCAGCTGAGCTTGCGGTCGTTGCCCTTCTCCCACGAGACCGACGTGGGAAACCAGGTCTCGATGTCGAGGTCGGAGTCGCGCCACACCTGGCCGACGAAGCCCTCGAAGCGCTGGAAGCAACGCTCCTCGGCGAAGTTTCGCACTGCGTCGTCGCCCGGGTAGCCGTCGGACAGGCCCTCGTTGAAGCTGTCCGTGGCGTACACCTCGTACTGATGCGGCTGATCGCAGGGTACGAGCAGCACCATGATGTCGCGTGGGCTCGGATCGGGCGCCGGGTCATAGCAGTCGCCGAGCTCCAGGTTCTCCACCCCGCCCGGCACCGCTCCATCCGCCGGCTGGGACAGGTCGC
>JACDJB010000905.1_pt1 | contig 26215 bp, 21 predicted proteins | sample 7454121 | NCBI WGS metagenome assembly JACDJB01 (sample SAMN14253290, study PRJNA609438) | sludge metagenome | isolation source: sludge after 25d culture with pyrite | collected 2018-12-20
AACAATGTCTCCACCGAGACGCCTTCATCTTCGAGGATCTCCCGTAATCGCTTCAGGGCCTCCAGCTGGATCTGACGCACGCGTTCACGCGTCAGGCCGATCTCCGCACCGATCTGCTCGAGGGTAGCGACCTTGCGGCCATTCAGGCCAAAGCGCCGCTCCAGCATGGTCCGCTGCCTGCTGTTCAACTGGCCGAGCCAGCCTTCCATCTGCTTGTGCAGATCATCGTCAGCAAGCAGCTCCAGCGGGTCGCTGCTGTTCTCGTCGGGGATGCAGTCGAACAGTGATTTGTCGGAATCATGACCGTGAGTGTCGTCCACCGAGGCGGTCACCTCACGCAGCGCCAGCATCTGTCTGACCTCATCCTGCGGCTTGTTCAGGTGTGCCGCGATCTCCTCGATGCTCGGCTCAAAACCATGGTGTTGTGTCAGGGTCCGTTGGGCACGCAGACAGGTATTGATCGCCTTGGCGATGTGGACCGGCAGACGGATGGTGCGGGACTGGTTCATGATGGCCCGATCGATGTTCTGGCGTATCCACCACACGGCATAAGTGGAAAAGCGGAAACCGCGCTCGGGGTCGAATTTCTCGACGGCATGCATCAGACCGAGATTGCCTTCCTCGATCAGATCGAGGAAAGGGAGGCCGCGGTTCAGGTAGCGGCGGGCGACCTTGACGACCAGGCGCAGATTGCTTTCGATCATGCGCCGGCGGGCGGACGCGTCGCCCTGCCGTACCAGCCGGCCGTAATGGACCTCTTCTGCGGCGCTCAGCAGGGGTGACGTGCCGACCTCGTTCAGGTACAGACGGGTGGCGTCCCACTGGGCATCGACGGCAGGGACGCTGCCGGTGCGACGGTTTGTTGGTGCCGTATTCCCGGTTTCACGCACCTCATCGTCGTCAAACGGTGTGGCTGCGTTGCCGATCTCGAAGGCCGGGTGGGCCGCTGCTGCGCGGCCCCGGCGGGGGGCTGTAGTTGCGTGGGTGGTTGCTCTCATGCCGACTCCCTTCGTTTGGGTATCCCGTTCGTCTGGCGGGGCTGTCGCAATTAAAGCGTCTTCGCGCGGATGGGAAAATCCGGGCGTCTACGTACGTATAAGTACGTAGTTCATCGCGGTGTATCCCGGGATACAAGGTCGAGGTGGCCCGGAGGGCGTCATGATCGTGGCGCACCACAGCGGCTATCCTGCCGGCGCAGTAGATCAGTCCCAAGTCCGTCAGGCTTTTAGGGGCGTGCGGGATCGGTGTCGAGCAGGCCCAGGGCCTGGCTCATGGTGGTCAGATCGACGGCCGAGCGGGCCGCCATCTTCTGCATGATGTGCGTGCGGTGGGTCTCTACGGTGCGGTGGCTGATGCGAAGCACCCGGGCGATCTCCTTGCTGCTGTGCCCGGCGACCACCAGCGCGAGCACATCCCGTTCACGGTCCGTGAGCGAGGCATACCGCGACCGCAGCGCCTCGGACTCGTCGCGCTGCGCCTGCTGCCGGGCGGCGGTCGCCAGGGCGGCCCGGACGCGGTCGATCAGCAGCCCGCCCTCGACCGGCTTGGTCAGAAAATCCATTGCCCCGGCCTTGATCGCCGCCACACTGGTGGGGATGTCGCCATGGGCGGTCAGGAAGATGATCGGCAGGTGGATGCCGCACCGGTTCAACTCCTGCTGCAGGGCCGGCCCGTTCATGCCCGGCATGCGCACGTCCAGGATCAGACAGGCCGGATGGACGATGTCCCTGCAGGCCGCCAGGAAGGCTTCACCGCCGGCGTAACGCTCCACACGGAAGCCCGAGACCTCCAGCAGCATGGACAGCGCATCGCGTACGGCGGTGTCGTCATCGACCAGATAGACGGTGGGTGTCGCGCTCATGATTCGTCCGCCGGCAGGATGAAGCTGAAGCGGGCACCGGTCCCGGGCGACTCGGCCCAGAGTCGCCCGCCCTGCGCCTCGATCAGGGTGCGGCTGAGAGCGAGTCCCATCCCCAGTCCATCGGATTTGGTGGTAAAGAAGGGGTCGAAGATCCGGCTCAGTACCGCTGGAGGGAGGCCGGGGCCGGTGTCCTCGATGGTGGTCTGCACCTGACCCTCGGCGTTGATGAGGGTATGGATGGTTATCGTGGCATCACTGCCATCCTTTGTGCACAGGATATCGCCGGCGTTCTGCAGCAGGTTCATCACGACCTTCTCCGTCTGTACACGGCTGGCCCGCACACGCGGCAGGTCCGTCGCCAGCATCAGCCGCAGAGGCTGGCCGTTGAGGCAGTCGATGGCCTCGCACTGCACCACGGCATCCCGGATGGTGGTATTGAGGTCCAGTGATTCGGTGGCGACTTCGCCGCGGTGGAGGAAGGCGAGCAGCTCGCGCATGACGTTGCCGGCGCGCTGGACCTGCCTGACGCTCTGCCCGAGGGCATGCTGCACCTTGGCCATGTCTGCGCCATCGTGCAGCATCCGCAACGATGCCTCGGTATACGCGGCCACGGCGTTCAGCGGCTGGTTGAGTTCATGCGCGATGGCCGCGGCGGTCTGGCTGGCCGTGTTCAGATGCATGAGGCGCTCCATCTCGCTGCGGCGCCGCTGCAGTTCCTTCTCTGCACGTTTCTGCTCGGTGATGTCCAGCGCGATCACATAGAAACCCAGTACTCCGCCCTGTCGCCCGATATGTGGCAGGTAGCGCACATGCAGCTTTCGCTGCTCGCAGTTGACGCTGAAGGTGCGGTCGAATTCACGGGGTTCTCCGGCGAGCACTGCCTGGATATCGGAGTGGGTCGCGGCGTAGCTCTCGCCGAGGAATTCCTTCAGGGTCATGCCATACAATACCTCGGACGTCAGCCCGAACCATTCGGCATAACGCTGGTTGGTGTAGCGGAGGCGCTCCGACCGGTCGACATAGCTCAGCAGGCCGGGAAAACCGTTGGCCACTGCCTGCAGCCGTTCTTCGGCCTCGCGCTTTTCGGTACGCAGCCGCCGTTCGCGCAGGGCGCGCTCGATCACGGTCGGCAGGAGTTTCAGGTACTGGCGTTCGGTATCCTTGACCAGATAGTCGTGCGCACCCAGGCGCAGGCTCTCGACCGCCAGGCTGGCCCGGTCCGCGCCGGTCAGCATGATCACCGGCACCGGAATCTTGCCTGCGTCCGTGGCCAGGCCGACCAATACTTCGGTACCGCTCAGATCCGGTAGCTGGTAATCGAGCAGGATGCAGTCCGGCTGCAGCCGCCGCGCCAGCCGCAACCCCTCGCGGCCGGTGTCCGCCTCACTGAAGTGGTACTCGACGTCCGTCTGCAGTGTCAGCTCACGCCGGCAGGCCATGCGGTCGACCCGATCGTCCTCGATGATCAGCAGCTGGATGGGCGTTCCAGTCATTCGGGTAGTTCGCTCAGGGTCCAGTAGGTGTCGATGGAGCGGATGGTCTCGACGAACTGACGGTAGTCGACCGGCTTGCACATGTAGCCGGCCACGCCCAGATCGAAACTCTCTATCTTGTCGCGCTGCTCCTCGGACGTGGTCAGGACCACCACCGGGATGCGCCTCAGCTCGGGGTCGTTCTTCGCGACCCGCAGGAACTCGATGCCGTTCATGATGGGCATGTTGAGGTCCAGCAGGATCAGGCACGGCCGCTCGATGTCCGCCGCCTTCAGCCTGTGCAGCGCCTGCTGGCCGTTCTCCGCGACGTCCAGACGGTTGGTGACGTGCAGCTCCTTGAGGGCGCGCTGCACGGTCATGACATCGACCTGATCATCCTCGATCAGCAGAATGGGGCGTGCGGTCTTTCTCATCGTTCACTTCTCCGGTCGCTTGATGTGCATGTTCCATGGGCAGAGTGAAAAAGAAAGTGCTGCCCGTGTCCGGCGTGGATTCCACCCAGACCCGCCCACCGAACAGGTCGACGATCTTCTTCACGATCGCCAGGCCGACGCCGGTGCTCTCGACCCGGTCGCGCGGCTGCAGTGTCTGGAAGAGCTGGAATACCTTGTCGTACTGGGTGGGATCGATGCCCGGCCCGTTGTCGGTGATGTGGAGTTTCCACATCCCGCCGGCGGCGGTGCAGCCGACGCGGATGTCGCCCTCCGGTTTGTCCAGATAGGTGATGGCGTTGGCGATCAGGTTCTGGAACAGCTGCTGCATGCGCGTGGGTTCGGCCTCTACGGTCGGCAGCGGATTCTCGATGGTTACACGGATGTTCTCCGGCGGGTGGAGGGCATCCACGACGTCCTCCACCAGTTGCTGCAGGTGTACCGGTACGATGGTCTCGCGCACCCGCCCGATGCGTGAATACTCGAGGATGCCGTCGATCAGCCCATCCAGGCGGCGCACCCGCTGTCTCAGGAGCCGGAGAAACTCCTGCCCCTGACCGTCGAGTTGCTCGGCGTAATCCGTCGACAGCCAGTCTGCGAGTGAGCCGATGCTGCGCAACGGCGCCTTGAGGTCGTGTGATACGACATAGGCGAAGCTGGCCAGTTCCGTATTGACGGTCTTGAGGGCGACATTGGCCTTCTGCAGCTCCGCCGTGCGGGCCTGGACACGGTGTTCGAGCTCGGCGTTGAGATGGCGCAGTTCGGCCTCGGCAGCGCCGCGCGCCCGGTCGGCGCGCTCGAGACTGGCCGCCATCTCGTCGAAGGCCCGCGCGAGTGTACCGAACTCGCCGGGGCCGTGTCGCAGCCCGGTCCGGGCGCCGAGTTCGCCGCCGGCCAGGCGGTGCGACGCGGCGACCAGGGTGCGGACCTGGCGCAGCACGAACATGTCGGCGCCCAGCCAGGCCATGGCGATGGTCAGGGCCGCAGCCAGGGTCAGGATGATCACATTGCGCCACAGCAGACGGTCCGCATCACGATAGGCGATGGCCGTGGGGATGCCGACGGCCACATAGGCGTCCAGGTCGCGCTCTGTGTGCCGGATCGGCAGAAACCCATACAGGCGCTGCACGGCGCCGGTGTCGGTCAGTTCCGCGGTACCCTCGTGGGCGCGCGCGGCAACGTGGCGGAACAGCGGCGAATCCCGCATGTCCCGTCCCAGCCAGTCCTGCGGGTCGGGGTACCGGCTGAGGACAACGCCGGTGCGGTCCCAGAGCGTGAGCACGGAGCCCGCTGGCAGTTCGGTCTTCGCCTGGTATTCGTTGAGCCAGCCGAGATCCAATGCGACGAACAGGACGGCACGAATGCTGCCCGGTGCCGCGAAGACCGGCACGGCGAGATGCAACACGGCCTGGTTCGCTGCAAAGGCTGCGTGGTAGTCCCCGACGCTGAAGGTCTGGGTTTCGATCACCTGGCGAAAGAAACTCCACTGGCGCAGATCGTCCGGGCGCAGTATCGGTCGCACGCTGCAGAGGATCTCGCCGTCGGGCCGGATCAGGCCGGCATTGATGTAGCGCCCCTGCTCGGCGATCAGCGGGGCGAGATGGCTCGTACAAACGGTAGCATCGGCCGCGCGTACCGGTGGGAGTTCGGCAAGCGCCTGGAGGACATAGCGGGCGTTCTCGGTGAGCAGCGCCTGACTGTTGGCGATCATGTGGGCGGCGCGCAGCGCGTCGCTCTCCGCCGCCGCCGCCGCCGTGGCGCGTTGCTCGGTTGCCGTGTAGACCATCACGCCCAGGGCCGGCAGGGTCGCGAGTGTCACCAGCAGGAACAGGCGTGCGCGCAGACGCAGACCGAAGAACGTTTCCCAGAAAGAGGTCGCTGAGATTTGCGGGCTCACAGCGGGGGCGTTGCAACGGTTGCGGAGTCTGCCAGCGGCGGGGCCGGCGGCCGTGGGGCCGGACGATGCAATGACTCAGGACAGGTGAGATCTGGGTCTGCTGACAAGAGGCGCCCCCTGCTTACGTGGTATTTTCGTGACGGCTGTGTGCGCTGAACCCGTGCTTCCGGGGAGTATGCAAATCCGTGCTATCGCTCGCAACGTCCGCAAGCAGGAGCTTGGCTTTTGTCATGCATGCCCCTTCCCCAACCACGCCTGTTCGAGCATTTGACTCGGGCGATACATTGATAGTGGCATGATCCACCCCTGAACCCGGTACCAGGGCCGCACTATCGGAACCCTTGTCGGAAATCCTGCGCCGGTCGCCCCGAACGCCCGGGTCCAAGATACCACGTGGTGTCGCGTGCAGGCCTCCGCTGGAGGCGGTTCTTGCCCACCACTACCCCCTGTAAATCCAGGATCATTATCCGGGCTTTACACCACGAGCTTTTTTCCGTGTTGTTCCGTGGATTCCCTGGCCATATTTCCAAGAACCTGGTTCAAGTAAGCGCCCTGCAGCTCGTACCCCTGCGTCAGAATGGTTGTCGGCACACTTGAAAGGCGTCGGGACCATCCATATATATACTGATGATCCTGGAGTACGGGGGCCGCAGGGTCGCCGCCCTGAAGTACACAACACACAAGGAGACCGACATGAGTTTACGCATCAACGATACTGTGCCCGATTTCTCGGTTGATACCAGCCAGGGGAAGATCCGGTTTCACGACTGGATCGGTGACAGCTGGGCGATCCTGTTCAGCCACCCGAAGGATTTCACACCGGTGTGCACCACTGAATTCGGCGCTGTGGCGCAGTTGAGCGATGAATGGAAGGCACGCAATACCAAGGTCATCGGTATCTCCGTCGACGGTGTCGAGGATCACATGAAATGGATCGGCGACATCGAGAAATTCAGCGGTGCCGACGTCGATTTCCCGATCATTGCGGACGAAGACCTGAAGGTGTCGAAGCTCTATGGCATGCTTCCAGCCGAGGCCTACCTGCCGGATGGCCGCACCCCGGCCGACAGCGCGACCGTGCGGTCGGTCTACATCATCGGGCCGGATAAGCAGCTGAAACTTTCCATGACCTACCCGATGAACGTGGGCCGCAATTTCGCCGAGATCCTGCGGGCACTGGACGGGCTGCAGACCGCGGCTAAGGAGAATGTCGCCACGCCGGCCGACTGGAACGTCGGCGAAGACGTGATCGTGCCGACGTCCGTTTCGACCGAGGATGCGAAGAAGAAGTACGGCAAGGTAAAGGAGATCTTTCCCTACCTGCGGACAGCGAAACTCTGACGGGTGTCGTAGCGGCTATTGCAAAGCCCCGGGCGTTCCGGGGCTTTGTCGTCTGCGCCTGGCATGGGCGCACTTCATCGGTGCGCAGGGTTCAGTTCGTTCATACCCTGGAACGTCAACAACTTTGTACTGGCAGCTCGGATTATCACCGGCCAGAGGCTGTGACCCTCTCCGGTACTAGTGACGTCTCTTTTTCCCAGCGACCCCGACCAGCCCCAACAGGCCGGAGCCCAGGAGCCAGACAGCCGCCGGTACCGGTATCGGGCTCACTTGGGTCGTCGCATCAACGGCCACGTCAGTTCCCGCCACGCCGAAGCTGAAAGCGGTGCGTACCGTGTACGTCGTATTGTTCACCAAGTCTGCTGAAAAGGAGACACTTGACTGTCCGCCGCCGCTCAGGCCGGAGGCGATCGGGGAGCCAGCCGGGGATGAAACCCCCGCATACAACTCGATAGAGAAGGCACCCGCCTGAAAGATCCCGGTGCCCGATGGCACCAGACTGAAGCTGATGATCGCGTCGGCGGTATCCGCGACAGCGAAGAACGTGTAATAGTCATCGTAGCTGCCCGGCGTAAGCCCTACCCGTGTGTCGGAAACGGGTGGTGGGAAGTTACCGAGACTCCCCAGCGATGCGGCATGGATGGACAGTGGGGCGAGTGAGCACACAACCGCGCAGATGTATTTCCTCATAGCCACCTTCCCCTCCAGAATAATTTTTTGGAATATGTTCGACTTGCCGACTGGTTGCCGGTCAGACGGTATAACGTCCCGCGCATACACAGCAAGTATTGTTCCGTTTCAGCCCAGGCGAGCGATAACATCTTGTTATCAGATGAATTTGATCCCTTTATCTGTCAGGCTCGGGGCGCGCTGACGGTTATTCTATTAAGGTGATCTGTAAATGTTCTCGACAGGCCGATCGCCGATAGACCATTCTATCTCCTTGTTATCTCGAATGAATTCGCATGAGTATACGGTTTGGGTCGGTGGTAGGTATCCCGACAGTCTCCCGGCCATAGCGGACAGTGCAGTTTGGATGAAGACGCGCAAACGCCCTGCCTTCTAATTGAAGGACGGATTTTTGTGTGACAACAGCGCGCCGTGATTTGACCCGCCCGACCACCGACGTGTAGTATCCGCGCTCCGATGATGCCCTGTAAGTGATTGATAGGGGCGCGATTCACCCTCTGATGAGGCGAATTCAGGGAACCCGCCCCGAACGGCCCGGGTTTCCAGGACACCACGTGGCCCCGCGTACAGGTCACCACTGGAGACGACCATGCCCACCATCACCCTTCCCGACGGCAGTCAGCGCCAGTTCGATCAGCCGGTCAGCGTACAGGACGTGGCCGCCGCCATCGGCCCCGGGCTGGCCAAGGCCGCACTCGCCGGTCGGATCGACGGGCGCATGGTCGACACCTCCCATGTGATCGACCGGGATACGAGCCTGGCCATCGTCACCAGTAAGGACGAGGACGCCCTGGAGTTGCTGCGTCATGACGCCGCGCATGTGATGGCCCAGGCGGTGCAGGAGCTGTATCCGGGTACCCAGGTCACCATCGGCCCGGCCATCGAGCATGGCTTCTATTACGACTTTGCCCGCGACGAAGCCTTCACGCCCGAGGACCTGACCCGGATCGAGGCGCGCATGCACGAGATCGTCAAACGGGATCTGCCGATCCATCGCGAGGTCTGGGACCGGAGCGAGGCGATCAAGGTCTTCGGCGACCTCGGCGAGGCCTACAAGGTCGAGATCATCGAGGACCTCATCCCCGAGGGCGAGGCGGTCTCCGTCTATCGTCAGGGCGATTGGTTCGATATCTGCCGCGGCCCACATCTCCCCAGCACCGGCAAACTCGGCAAGGCCTTCAAGCTCATGAGTGTGGCCGGCGCCTACTGGCGCGGCGATTCCCGCAACGCCATGCTGCAGCGCATCTACGGCACGGCCTGGCGTACCCCGGCCGAGTTGCAGGACTATCTGTACCGTCTGGAAGAGGCCGAGAAGCGCGACCACCGCAAGCTCGCCAAACAGCTGCACCTGTTTCACATGCAGGAGGAGGCGCCGGGCATGGTGTTCTGGCACCCCAACGGCTGGGTCATCTGGCAGGCGGTGGAACAGTACATGCGCGCCAAGCTGGACGCCCACGGTTATCAGGAGGTGCGTACGCCCCTGGTGGTGGACCGCAGCCTGTGGGAGAAATCCGGCCACTGGGACTTCTACGGGGAGTACATGTTCACGACCCAATCGGAAAACCGCGACTACGCGGTCAAGCCGATGAACTGCCCGTGCCATGTCCAGATCTTCAACCACGGCCTGCGCAGCTACCGCGACCTGCCACTGCGCATGGCCGAGTTCGGCTCCTGCCACCGCAACGAACCCTCCGGCGCGCTGCACGGCCTGTTGCGCGTGCGTGGCTTCACGCAGGACGATGCGCACATCTTCTGCACCGAGGAGCAGATGCAGGATGAGGCCGAGCGCTTCATCGAACTGGTGCTGGAGGTCTATCGGGACTTCGGCTTCGAGGACATCCTGTTCAAGCTCTCGACCCGCCCGGATAAACGCGTGGGTGGCGATGAGGTGTGGACCAAGGCGGAACACGCCCTGGAACGGGCCCTCAATGCCACGGGCCTGGACTGGGACCTGCAGCCGGGCGAGGGGGCCTTCTACGGGCCCAAGATCGAATTCTCCCTGAAGGACTGCCTCGGGCGGGTCTGGCAGTGCGGCACCCTGCAACTGGACTTCGTCATGCCCAGCCGGTTGGGGGCGGAATATGTGGCCGAGGACAACAGCCGCCGGGTGCCGGTGATGCTGCACCGGGCGGTCCTCGGCTCCCTGGAGCGCTTCATCGGTATCCTCATCGAACACCACGCAGGCATCATGCCGGCCTGGCTGGCCCCGGTGCAGGCGGTGGTCATGAGTATCACCGACCGTCAGAACGCGGCCGTCCTGGCGGTCGAGGAATCCTTGCGAAATCAGGGTATCCGGGTGAAATCGGACTTGAGAAACGAGAAGATCGGCTTTAAAATCCGCGAGCACACGATTCAGCGCGTGCCCTACCTGTTGGTAGTCGGCGATCGCGAGGCTGAGTCGAATTCTGTGGCCGTGCGCACGCGAGCAGGCAAGGATCTGGGCGCGATGCCGGTGGAGACCGTCGTCGCGCGCCTGAACGCCGAGATCGCGAGCCGCGGCCGAACTGTTTTGGAGGGCTGAGTATCAGCGCTGGAAAAGAGAAATACCGGGTCAACGAGCGGATCACGGCCCGACAGGTACGCGTCATCGATGTCGAAGGCGAACAGGCCGGCGTGATGACCATCGAGCAGGCCCTGGCGCTCGCGGAAGAGTCGGGCGTGGATCTCGTCGAGATCGCACCCCAGAGCGAGCCACCGGTCTGCCGCGTTATGGACTACGGCAAATTCCTGTTCGAGCAGAACAAGAAGCAGGCCGTCGCCCGCAAGAAGCAGAAGCAGGTGCAGGTGAAGGAAATCAAATTCCGTCCCGGCACCGACATAGGGGATTATCGGGTCAAGCTCCGCAACCTGATACGTTTCCTGGAAGAAGGGGACAGAGTGAAAGTGACGCTGCGGTTCCGCGGGCGCGAAATGGCGCATCAGGAACTGGGCACGGAACTTCTGGAACGGGTGAAGAAAGACCTCGAGGAACTCGGAGTCGTCGAGCAATTCCCCCGGATGGAAGGCCGCCAGATGGTCATGGTGATGTCCCCGAAGAAGTGAGCGGTCCGTCAGGCCAAAGTCGTCGCGCGCAGGTTGCGGGTGGCGCCCTGTACGGATGACTATTGATATGACGAATACGGAGTGCATTCCAATGCCGAAGTTGAAAACCAACCGCGGCGCAGCCAAGCGTTTCCAGCGCACGGCGAGCGGCGGCTTCAAGCGCGCGCAGTCCCATCTGCGGCACATCCTCACCAAGAAGAGCAGCAAACGGAAACGTCAGCTGGGCAGCCCCGCCCAGGTGCACGAGTCCGATGTGGCGGCTGTCCGCCGCATGCTGCCGTACAGCTGAGGAGATAGCATATGGCACGCGTCAAGCGCGGCGTGATCGCACACGCCAGACATAAGAAGATCCTGGACCAGGCCAAGGGCTACTATGGCGCCCGCCGCAAGGTCTATCGCATCGCCAAGCAGGCCGTCATCAAGGCCGGTCAATACGCCTATCGGGACCGTCGTCAGCGCAAGCGTCAGTTCCGTGCGTTGTGGATCGCCCGCATCAACGCCGCGGCCCGGGAGAACGGCCTGTCCTACAGCCGGCTGATCAACGGCCTGCGCAAGGCACACGTCGAGATCGACCGCAAGGTGCTCGCGGACATCGCGGTCTTCGACAAGGCCGCATTCGGCATCATCGCCGAGCAGGCCAAGGCCAGCCTGGGCTGAACGACCACCGGCCGCGGCCGGCATGTCGTGATGATACGGAAAGGGGAGGGCTGACAAGGCCGTCCCCTTTTTGTTTATTGTGAGGCGTGAGGCGAAAAGATATTGGCCACGGAAACACACGGAACAACACGGAAAAATTATTGCAAAACCGTAGCGCGGATGACCGTAGCCCCTGGGACTGGCTTAGGCAGTGGTGCAAACGTTGCAAGCGTGCGAGCCCGTAGCCTTATAGATATTTCTGTGTATTTCCGTGTGCTTCCGTGGCTAAAACCGGGTTTGGGTTTGGGTTTGGGGTTTGGGTTTTACGCCTCACGCCTCACTCCTCACGCCTCACTGATCTGGGGGTTTTGGGCATGAACGACATACAACAAATCGCCCGCGACGCCGAACAGGCCATTGCCGCAGCCGCCGACCTCAAGGCGCTCGACGACGTGCGCGTGCGCGTGCTCGGCAAGAAGGGCGTGCTGACGGAACAACTCAAGCAGTTGGGACAGCTTGCCCCGGAGGCGCGCAAAGCGGCTGGCCAGGTCATCAATGTGGCCAAGGAACAGGTGCAGGCGCTGCTGGATGCGCGCAAGACGGCACTGGAAGGCGCGCTCATGGCCGAGCGGCTGGCCGCGCAGGCCCTCGACGTGACGCTGCCGGGACGCGGCGAGGCGCCGGGCGGGCTGCATCCGGTCACCCGGACATTGGCGCGCATCGAGGCCATGTTCGCGCAACTGGGTTTCGAGATCGCCGAAGGCCCCGAGATCGAGGACGACTACCACAACTTCGAGGCCCTCAACATCCCGGCGCATCATCCCGCACGCGCCATGCACGACACCTTTTATTTCGATGCGCATACAGTGCTGCGCACGCACACCTCGCCGGTGCAGATCCGCGTCATGGAGAACCGCACGCCGCCGTTGCGCGTCATCGCACCGGGTCGTGTCTACCGCTGCGACTCGGATCTGACGCACACGCCGATGTTCCATCAGGTCGAGGGGCTGTTTGTCGATGAGGACGTCAGCTTTGCCGATCTCAAGGGCGTGCTGGATGACTTTCTACGCAACTTCTTCGAGCGCGATCTCGCCGTGCGCTTCCGCCCATCCTATTTCCCCTTCACCGAGCCATCGGCGGAAGTCGACATCGCCTGCGTGATCTGCAGTGGTACGGGCTGCCGTGTCTGCAAGCAGACCGGCTGGCTGGAGGTGCTGGGCTGCGGCATGGTTCACCCGAAGGTGTTCGGGCATGTCGGCATCGACAACGAACGCTACACGGGCTTCGCCTTCGGCATGGGCGTCGAGCGCCTGGCCATGCTGCGCTACGGTGTGAACGATCTGCGCCTGTTCTTCGAGAACGACCTGCGTTTCCTGCGCCAATTCAGGTAATCTTTAAAAACCCGTTTTAGCCACGGAAACACCTGGAAGACTCTGATGGGGAATTTATTTTAGCCACGGAAGCACACGGAAATACACGGAAGCCGGGGATGCAGCGGGTTTTACATTCCGTGTATTTCCGTGTGTTTCCATGGCCAATCTTTTTATGACTTGCATCTGACTTATGAAATTCAGCGAAAACTGGTTGCGTGAATGGGTCGACCCGCCGGTGTCGACTGATGAGCTGGTCGTACAGTTGACCATGGCGGGCCTGGAGGTCGACGGTGTCGAGCCGGCCGCGCCCGAATTCAGCGATGTGGTGGTGGGTGAGGTGCTGGACGTGCAGCCGCACCCGGACGCGGACAAGCTGCGCGTCTGCCACGTCGCTGCGGGTGGTGAGCCGCTGCAGATCGTCTGCGGCGCGCCCAACGTCAGGATGGGCATGAAGGTGCCGACCGCGCTGGTCGGTGCGCGCCTGCCGGGCGATCTCAAGATCAAGCAGACCAAGCTGCGCGGTGTCGTCTCCAGCGGCATGCTGTGTTCGGCCCGCGAACTCGGGCTTGCCGACGATCACCAGGGTCTGATGGTGCTGCCGGCCGGGGCGCCGGTGGGTCAGGATTTCCGTGCCTACCTCGGCCTCGACGACCGCATCATCGAGGTCGACCTGACGCCCAACCGCGGCGACTGCCTCGGGCTGGCGGGCATCGCCCGCGAGGTCGGCGTGCTCAACGGCTGCGCCGTCACGCCGCCGCAGATCAGCCGGGTAACGGCCGGCTGTGACGACCGCTTCGAGGTGCGCGTGGCGGTGCCCGAGGGCTGTCCGCGCTATCTCGGCCGCATCATCCGCGGGTTCGACCCGGCGGCAGTCACACCGCTGTGGATGCAGGAACGCCTGCGCCGCGGCGGGCTGCGCAGCCTGGGCCCGGTGGTCGACGTCACCAATTACATCCTGCTGGAGCTCGGTCAGCCCATGCACGCCTTCGATCTGGCGCGGCTGGACGGGCATATCGAGGTGCGTTACGCACACAGCGGCGAGACGCTGCAACTGCTGGACGGCCACGAGTTGACGCTGGATGAGGAGACGCTGGTCATCGCCGATGCCGCCAAGGCCCTGGCCATCGCCGGCGTCATGGGCGGCGCGGACAGTGGCGTCGGCACAGACAGCCGCGATCTGTTCCTCGAATGTGCCTTCTTCAGCCCGGAGGTCCTGGCCGGGCGGGCGCGGCGCTACGGCCTGCAGACCGATTCTTCCCACCGCTTCGAGCGCGGCGTCGATTTCGAACTACAGCACCGCGCCATGGAGCGGGCGACCGCGCTGCTGCTGGACCTGGTCGGCGGGACTGCGGGTCCCATCATCGAGGTCTGCGCGCCGGAGCGGTTGCCGCGCCGCGACGTGATCCGGTTGCGGCGCGCCCGCATCCGGCGGCTGTTGGGCGTGGAACTGGCCGATGCCGAGGTCGAGGCCATCCTGCTGCGGCTCGGCGCCAGGCTGAACGCGACCGCCGACGGCTGGGACGTGGAACCGCCGTCGTACCGCTTCGACATGGCCATCGAGGCCGATCTGATCGAGGACATCGGCCGCATTCACGGCTACGATCGGCTGCCCAGCCTCCGTCCGCGCGCGGCCCTGCGGGCGACGCCGCCCTCGGAGGCGCGGGTGAGCATCGGCCAGTGGCGCGAGATACTGGTGCAACGCGGCTATCAGGAAGCGATCACCTACAGTTTCGTCGATCCCCGGCTGCAGCAGCGGCTTGATCCCGGGCGACCGCCGGTGGCACTGGCCAATCCGATCTCGTCGGAGATGTCGGTCATGCGCACGACCCTGTGGGCGGGGCTGCTGCGGGCGGCGCAGCACAACCTGAACCGGCAGCAGGCGCGCGTCCGTCTCTTCGAGTATGGACTCAACTATATAATCCATGATGATGAATTAACGCAAGATTCATACATTGCAGGCTTGGCCTGTGGCAGTCGCCTGCCCGAGCAGTGGGGTGTCACGGCGACGCCGCTGGACTTCTTCGACGTCAAGGCCGACGTCGAGGCGTTGCTCGCGGCGGGCGGTGTGGGCGAGGCCTTCACCTTCCGGGCAGACTGCCATCCGAGCCTGCATCCCGGCTGCACGGCCAGGATCGAACGGGGCGCTGAGACCGTGGGCTGGCTGGGTACGCTGCACCCGGAACTCGCGGCCGAATTGGATGTCCCTGAGAACACGGTGGTATTCGAATTGGAGGCGCAGCGGGTCGCGGCCGGCGCCATTGCGCGTTTCCAGGAAATATCGCGTTTCCCGGCCATCCGGCGCGATCTCGCCTTCATCGTCGACGCGCAGGTTACGGCCAACGCGCTCAGTGCCGTGGCCCGTGCCGCCGCCGGGCCGTTGCTGCGGGACCTGGCGGTGTTCGATCTGTACCAGGGCCCAGGAGTAGAATCGGGACGAAAAAGCATCGCTTTGGGCTTGATTCTACAGGATTCGTCACGCACACTAGCGGAGCAGGATGTGGAGGCGGTTCTGGCTGACGTGCAGACCGCATTGAACGCATCATTTGGGGCAAATCTGAGGGAGTGAACCATATGGCGCTGACCAAGGCGGAATTGGCCGAAACCTTGTTCGAAGAGCTGGGTCTCAACAAGCGTGAGGCCAAGGAGCTCGTCGAGATGTTCTTCGAAGAGATCCGGCAGGCGCTGGAGTCCGGCAATCAGGTCAAGCTGTCGGGTTTCGGCAATTTCGATCTGCGCGACAAGAACCGCCGTCCGGGCCGCAACCCCAAGACGGGCGAAGAGATTCCGATCTCCGCGCGGCGCGTCGTCACTTTCCGGCCAGGTCAGAAACTCAAGTCCAGGGTAGAGGCATATGCTGGAAGCCAGCAATAACAGCGTCCTCCCGCTGATTCCCGGCAAACGCTACTTCACCATCGGTGAGGTGAGTGAACTGTGCGGTGTGAAGCCACACGTCCTGCGCTACTGGGAACAGGAATTCCCACAGTTGAAGCCGGTGAAGCGTCGCGGTAACCGTCGCTACTACCAGCGGCACGACGTGATCATGATCCGTCAGATCCGCAGTCTGCTGTACGAGCAGGGCTTCACCATCGGCGGCGCGCGCCAGCGCCTGTCGGGTGAAGAGGCCAAGGACGACCTCACGCAAAGTCAGCAGATCATCCGCCAGATGCGTCTGGAACTCGAGGACCTCCTGCAGTTGCTGCGTCGCTGACCCACCGGTCGTTTCCACTGCGTCGGGATTCGGTTATGATGGCGCCCCGCCCGCAAAGGGCGGTCAAAGCTTGATCACTGTATTTTTCGGGGCGTAGCGCAGCCTGGTAGCGTACCTGCATGGGGTGCAGGTGGTCGGAGGTTCAAATCCTCTCGCCCCGACCAACTCCAAAAGCCGTTCTCACGAACGGCTTTTTTCGTTGCCCAGTGCGTTCGGATTCCCGGCCCTTCGGCATAGCCTCAGGGCGTTCGGGTCGCGCGAAGCGGTGCTTCGCGAAAGGCACGCCCCTCACCCTCGCGCCCCGACCAACTCCAAAAGCCGTTCTCACGAACGGCTTTTTTCGTTGCCCGGCGCGTTCGGATTCCCGGCCCTTCGGCATAGCCTCAGGGCGTTCGGGTCGCGCGAAGCGGTGCTTCGCGAAAGGCACGACCCTCACCCTCGCGCCCCGACCAACTCCAAAAGCCGTTCTCACGAACGGCTTTTTTCGTTGCCCAGTGCGTTCGGATTCCCGGCCCTTCGGCATAGCCTCAGGGCGTTCGGGTCGCGCGAAGCGGTGCTTCGCGAAAGGCACGGGTGGCCACGCCCGTGTAGGCGGGGACTATCCAGAAAAACGGTTCGGTCACGCCGCGGAAGATCATCACGCCTGAGCTCGGGGCGATCAGCGTAGTGATGTTTATGGTCTATAACTCTCACTGTGCATGGGCATTCGCGGTCCGGGTGAGTAGCCACCATCCCGATGAGCGGAAGGTACCGGGCAATCTCTGTGTCAGGCATTTAATTTCACATTTTGCTGGCCAGGCCGTGCCGCTTGGCAGGCAAGGAGTTTCAAACGGTCATCGTAGTAAAGGACCTACCATGCTTAACATCGATTTAGCAACCCGACGCGCACTCGTCACGGGTGCAAATTCCGGATTGGGTCGTGCCATCGCACTCAATCTTGCCGCCGCCGGTGCACGCGTGGCCGTGCACGCCCTGAATGATCCGGTCAGTACCGCAACCGTAATCGAACAGATTCAGCAGGCGGGCGGTGAGGCGGTGGCGGTCTATGGTGATGTCAGTCAGCCGGTACAGGTGGAGAAACTATTTACCGACGTCGACGCGGCCTTCGGCGGGCTGGATATCCTGGTCAACAACGCCGGCCTGGATGGTATGCGGGCGCTGTGCGTCGACAGCGACCTCGCACACTGGCAGAAGGTGATCGACGTCGATTTGCGGGGCCCGTATGACTGTACCCGACACGCACTCAAGCGCATGTTGCCACAACAGCGTGGCGTGATCCTGAACATTACCTCGGTGCACGAATTCATCCCCTGGGCCGGCTACAGTGCCTACACCAGTGCCAAAGCGGCACTGTCGATGTTCACCAAGACCGTGGCACAGGAAGTGGCCACCCAGGGTGTGCGCGTACTGGCGATCGCACCCGGTGCCATTCGTACGCCGATCAACGCCGATGTGTGGAACAACCCGGATGGTCTGCGTGACCTCGATCAGAAAATCGCCATGGCCCGACCAGGGGAACCGGATGAAATCGGCCGCGTTGCGGCATTTCTGGCGAGTGATCTTGCCAGCTATATCACCGGTACCACGCTGGCGGTCGACGGCGGTATGTTGATCTATCCCGACTTCAGTCACGGCGGCTGAGGTAGAGGCCGGCACCATCATGGTCGGCCGCGACGCGGGGGCTGGTACGCTGGCGCGCACGCCTGTATCCAGTGGTCTGTGCGTCTTGGAGGTGACTGATCCCTCGTTGATACCGCCTGTTCCCACCGTCAATCCCTCGCCCGTCAGCAGGCCTGAGACGCTGTGCGTGGCCGGCTGTGTGGCGATGCCGGCTAGCCGGGCGAGCGTCACAAAGGGAGCTATGGGATTTTATCGCTGCGGTAATCCGGTCCGGTTACCCCGGCACGGCCGGTTTCCCGACAAGAATGAGCCAAGTTGAACTACTGTGGAAATGATCAGATTCCGCTGGGTGATGCTGTCGATCCTGCTGGTGGTGGCGGTGGCCGGTGGGTACGCGTTCTGGCGGTATGAACAGGCCTATCCGAGCACATCCGATGCCTATGTAACCGCGCACGTGGTGCGCATCGGGCCGCAGATCGAAGGGCGGGTCATCAAGTTGCCGGTCCGGGATCACCAGCACGTGACCCAGGGTGCGTTGCTGCTGGAGATCGATGCACAGCCTTACCGCATCGCCGTGCAGCAGGCGCAGGCGGAACTGGCGCTCGCCCGGCAGCAGCAGCTGGCCGCCACGGCGGCGCTGGCGGCCGCCAGCGCGACGATCAGCCAGCAGCAGGCACGCTTGGACGATGCGCGGCACGCCTATACGCGCGCTACCCGCCTGCTGGCAACGCAGGCTGTGTCGCAGGCGCAGGTGGATTCCGATCACGACAGACTGCGTGCGACCGAGGCCGAGTTGCACGCCGCCCAGGCCGGTTATCAGCAGTCCCTGCACCAACAGGGCGAGGCTGGTGCGCGTATCGGAGTCGCCCAGGCGGCGCTCGACCAGGCGCGCCTGAATCTGTCGTATACCGTCATCACCGCACCGGCGTCGGGCACCCTGGGGGAGATCCCGATCCGGCCCGGCGATATTGTACAAGTGGGCCAACAGCTGTTTCCCCTGGTGGAGGATCGGGTTTTCTGGGTCGAGGCCAATTACAAGGAAACCGATCTCGAGCGCATAAGGCCGGGGCAGCCTGCGACGATCCGTATGGATATGTATCCGGACGCAGCGTTTCAGGGTGTCGTCGAGTCACTGAGTCCGGCAAGCGGTGTGGCGTTTTCCCTGCTGCCACCCGAGAACGCCACCGGCAACTGGGTCAAGGTGACCCAGCGGTTTCCGGTCCGCGTGCGGATCATTGGTGGCGGCAGTGACTCACCGCTGCGCATCGGTGCCAGCTGTGCCGTGACGATCGATACCACCCGAACCGTGCAGAATCCCGGGTTGTCTGCGCCACAGCCGCCGCCGGCCGGACGTTGATATGCCGCCCGGCATGGCAGAAGCCCGATGAGCATCGCCGCGCCACCGTCGTCCGCGGGTGCCGGTGCGCCCCGCTGGCTGCTGAGTATTGCGGTGATGCTGTCCACGGTGATGGTCATCCTGGATATGACCATCGTCAACGTGGCCCTGCCGCACATGATGGGGTCACTCGGCGCGACCGCCGACCAGATCACCTGGGTACTGACGGGCTATATCGTCATGGAGGCCATCGTCATCCCGCTGAGCGGCTTCCTTGCGACCTGGCTGGGACGCCGCCGGCTGATGCTGATCAGTATTGCCGGTTTCGTCCTGGCCTCCGCCTTGTGCGGCCAGGCGGACTCGCTCCCCGAGATGGTGGTGTTTCGTTTGCTGCAAGGCGGGTTCGGTGCCGCGGTGATCCCCCTGTCCCAGTCCATCATGGTCGACAGTTTCCCGGGTGAAGAGCGCGGCAAGGCCATGGCATTGTGGGGTGTCGGCATCATGCTCGGGCCGATCCTGGGGCCGACGTTGGGTGGCTATATCACGGAGCAACTCGACTGGCGCTGGGTGTTTTATATCAATGTGCCGGTCGGTATCGTCAACCTGCTGCTGATCGCCCGCCTGGTCAGGCCGGAGGCTGCGCGCAGCGTACGGGTCGACTGGATCGGGATGCTGCTGCTGGCACTGGGGATCGGCGCTTTGCAGACACTGCTCGATCGCGGCAATCAGGAGAACTGGCTGCACTCGGGCCTGATCGTGATGCTGGTCGGTGTGAGCGTGGCCGGGCTGGTGGCCTTTGTGCTGCGCAGCTGGTCGCGCAGTGACAGCGTGCTGCAACTCAGTCTGCTGAAAGATCGCAACCTGGCGCTGGCCTCACTGATGATGGCGGTGTTCGGTATGGGACTGTTCGGTACGATCGCACTGCAGCCCCTCATGCTCGAAGGTCTGTTCGATTACCCGGCGCAGACCACCGGTCTGGTGATGGCGCCGCGCGGCCTGGCATCGGCGCTCGGCATGTTCCTGGTGTCGCGCCTGATCAACCGGCTGGGCGCGCCGCGACTGATACTGGCCGGGCTGGTGCTGGCTGCCAGCGGCACCGGGTTGATGACCTACTACAATCTCGGCCTGTCCGTCGGCTGGTTCGTCTGGCCGAGCGTGGTGCAGGGGCTGGGTATGGGGATGATTTTCGTACCGCTGTCGACGCTGGTGTACGCGAGCCTGCCGCCTGCGGCCACCGATCAGGCGTCGGCCATTTTCAACCTGGCGCGTACGGTCGGCGGCTCCATGGGGATATCCATCGCCGTGACGGTATTTACGCGCATGTCGCAGGTCAACTGGAATCGCCTCGGTGGCGACATCAACCCGTATAATCCCGCCTTGCAGCAGTGGCTGACCACCAGGCAGCTTGATCTGACTGATCCCTTGACCCCCCAACTGCTCGCCCAAGAACTTGAACGTCAGGCCAGCATGATCGGTTTCATAGATGCCTTCTGGATCGTGGCTTTGAGTTTCGTGATGCTGGCACCGCTGTTGCTGCTGTTTCGCACAAAACCGGATGCAGCCGACAGCGGCCCACCTGTATCAGGTTGAATCCGGGTAGGTACACAGGGATAACGCTGACAGGGGAGGCCGAAGGATAATGTCTGATCTGGCCGCAACCACCACCGGATCGCCACCAGCGGATGGGATGGTACTGCTGCCCACCCTCGGTGTGGTGTTCGGTGATATCGGAACCAGTCCACTCTATGCCTTGCGCGAGAGCTTCAATGGCGTCGGCGCACCGCCGCTGGACCGGCCGGACGTACTGGGCATCCTGTCGCTGATATTGTGGGCGCTGATACTGGTGATATCGGTCAAATACCTGGTGTTCGTGCTACGCGCGGACAATCAGGGGGAAGGTGGCATCATTGCCCTGGTGGCGCTGCTCAACCCCTGGCACGCCAGGCCAGGCGCGGCGCGGCATCTGTTGATGCTCATGGGACTGTTCGGGGCCTGCCTGCTCTATGGGGACGGGACCATAACCCCGGCCATTTCGGTGCTGAGCGCCGTCGAAGGCCTGCAGGTGATCGCGCCGGGGCTGGATGTCTTCGTGATACCGCTCACCATTGTCATACTGGTTGCATTGTTCAGTGTGCAGCGCAGCGGCAGCGACCGGATCGGGCGGCTGTTCGGCCCGGTGATGCTGGTGTGGTTCGTGGTGCTGGGGTTGCTGGGGGTGCGCGGCATCCTCATGGAGCCGGCCGTCCTTGCCGCGTTCAACCCCTACTATGCAGTGACGTTCTTCGCGAGCAACGGTCTGACCGGGTATTTTACCTTGGGCGCGGTCTTCCTGGTCGTTACGGGCGGCGAGGCACTGTATGCCAGTCTGGGACATTTCGGCGTGTCACCGATCCGGCGCGCCTGGTTCATGATCGTGTTTCCGGCGCTGCTGTTGAACTATCTGGGCCAGGCCGCGCTGCTGATCGCTCAACCGGCTGCAATCAGCTCGCCGTTCTTCCATCTGGCACCGGGCTGGGCGGCCATGCCGCTGGTGGCGCTGGCCACCATGGCGACTGTCATCGCCTCGCAGGCGGTCATCAGCGGGACCTTTTCGCTCACCCGGCAGGCCGTCCAGCTCGGCCAACTGCCCCGTATGCGGGTGATTTACACCCAGGCGGAAGAATCCGGTCAGGTCTATCTACCCTTGGTGAACTGGCTATTGATGGTGGCCTGCGTGGCGTTGGTGCTGGGTTTCGGCAGCTCCGCGGCGCTGGCCTCGGCCTATGGCGTGGCCGTGTCGCTGGATATGGTCGTGACTACACTGCTGGCGGTGAGTGTGGCATGGCGTTTCGGCTGGCACCCGTTGCTGGCGGTGGGGGCCGGGGCGCTGTTCATCGTTATCGACAGTGCCTTCCTCGGTGCCAATCTGAGCAAGATACCCGACGGTGGCTGGTATGCCTTGCTGGTCGCGGGGGTGATGTTTCTGCTGATGTGGAGTTGGCGGGCAGGCCGGGCCCTGCTGGCGGCCCGGCTGTCGCAACGGGCCGTCTCGCAGGACGCATTCCTCCAGCAGATCGAGATCAATCCCCCCTATCGCGTGCCGGGTACCGCCGTGGTGCTGACCGGACAGTACGGTCAGTATGTGCCGGCCGCGCTGGTGCACCACCTGGCCTGCACACATGTGTTGCATGAGCAGGTCATTTTTCTTACCGTGGCCACCGCCGACCGTCCCCATGTAGCCGCCACCGACCGTCTGGATTTCGAAAACCTGGGGCAGGGCGTGGTGCGGATGCGCGTCCAGTACGGTTTCTCGCAGCCACCGAACATCCCGGTAGCGTTGAAACTCGGTGAGCACATCGGTATTCCCATCGATACCGACGCCGTACTCTACATCCTGGGACGCGAGACCCTGCTCGCCCGGCGCGATCTACCCGGGCTGCCGTACTGGCAGGAACTGATCTTTGTCTGGCTCGCGCGCAATGCTGCACGGGCCACGGCATATTACCGCCTGCCCGAGGAACGGGTCCTGGAGATCGGTCTGCAGGTGGGGCTATAACCGGACATAACGGATGGCATCACGTACAAGAAGGTTGCACCCCGCGATCATTCAGGAGTCGGCGTCCTGGCCAATAACCTGATCCGGAAGTGGTGATCGGACACCCGCCTTCACGGGAAAGAGATGACCGAGTAGATCATTTGGCGTGTCGACTTCTATAATGTGCGCTTGTCACCCATGCTGCCGCGGTATTGGTCCGAAGGGCTTCGGCAATCGTCAAGTTTCACCGAAGCTTGCCGCTGCTCCGGTTTCCAGACGTCGCGACAGCACCGCCGGCATGCAACATCGCCCGGATTGTATAAACGGATCAGGAAAGTCTGTGGACATGAATGTTGCTTCTCGGATGATCGCCTTGGGTCTGTTGGCTACACTGTCCGGCTGCGCCAACCGACCGCCGTACGAAGACATCAGCGATCCGCTCGAACCCGTCAACCGGGCCGTCGATACCTTCAACGACAAGTTCGATCGCGCGCTGTTGAAGCCGACGGCCCAGGTCTACGAAAAGGCGGTGCCGCCGCTGGCGCGCAGCAGTGTGACCAACTTCTTCAGTAACCTCCGCGAGCCCATCGTGATCGTGAACAACCTGCTGCAGGGCAAGCCGCGGCAGGGGGTGGCGGATACGGGACGGTTGCTGGTAAACACGACTCTCGGTGTGTTCGGGCTGTTCGATCCGGCGACGCAGATGGGGCTGGAGAAGCACCATGAGGATTTTGGCCAGACCCTCGGGCGCTGGGGGGTGGGTGAAGGCTGGTATCTGGTGCTGCCCATCCTCGGACCGAGCACCGTGCGCGACGGTGTCGGTATGGTGGTCGATTATCAGATCGATCCGCTGGCGCAGCACGATGAGGTGCGTGAGCGCAACTCCCTGGCCGCGTTGAGCGTGGTCGATACCCGTGCGCGCCTGCTGAGCGCCACCAGGCTCCGTGACACGGCGGCCCTGGACCCCTACCTGTTCACCCGCGAGGCCTACCGGCAACACCGCTGGGACCGCATCTACGACGGCCACCCACCGCCGCCCAGCTTCGACTACGAGTAATCCCGCTACGGTACGCGCTTGAGTCCCCGGTCTGACCGGGGCGGGCCGCGGCCTGCCTCGAGCGGGGCGGCGGTTTGGACGAGGCACTGACACTGCCGCCCATTTTTGGGATAATCCGTCTTTCCGCGTGCTTCAGCGCCTGGCCCCAGAAGCGGGGCGACACCCCGGTAAGAACCTGCACTCCATGACGAATCAATACGCTACCGACGACCTCCGCATCCTCAGCATCAAGGAGGTCACCTCGCCGGCAGAGCTGCACCAGGCATTGCCGGTCACCGAGGCCGCCGCTCGCACCACGGTGGCGACGCGCCACGCCATCCACGACGTCCTGACCGGCCACGACGATCGCCTGCTGGTGATCATCGGCCCCTGTTCCATCCATGACCCGGCAGCGGCACTGGAGTATGCACGCCGCCTGCGGGCGCTGCGCGAGCGCCTGGGCGAGGACCTGTTGATCGTCATGCGCGTCTATTTCGAGAAGCCGCGCACCACCGTCGGCTGGAAGGGGTTGATCAACGACCCGAAGCTGGATGGCAGTTTCCGTATCAATGAAGGTCTGCGCATCGCCCGCAAGCTGCTGCTCGACCTGAACGAACTGGGTGTGCCGGCAGCGACCGAGTTCCTTGACCTGGTCAGCCCGCAGTATGTCGCCGACCTGGTGAGCTGGGGTGCTATCGGCGCGCGCACCACCGAGAGCCAGGTGCACCGTGAACTCGCCTCCGGGCTGTCCTGTCCGGTGGGCTTCAAGAACAGCACCGACGGTACATTCAAGGTCGCCATCGACGCGATCCGCTCCGCCTCCCACCCGCACCACTTCCTGTCGCTGACCAAGGACGGCCGGTCGGCGATCTTCTCGACCGCCGGTAACGAGGATTGTCATATCATCCTGCGTGGCGGCAAGCAGCCGAATTACGACACTGCCAGCGTGGCCCGGGCGATCGCGGACCTGCAGACCGCCGGTCTGCAGCTGCGCCTGATGGTCGACTTCAGCCATGCCAACAGCCTCAAGGATCATCAGCGCCAGATCGAGGTCGGCCGCGACGTGGCCGCGCAGATCGCTGCCGGCAACCGTGCCCTGATCGGGGCGATGATCGAGAGTCACTTGCAGGCCGGTCGCCAGGACGTCATACCGCAGCAGGCACTGACCTACGGCCAGAGCATCACCGACGCCTGCCTCGGCTGGGATGACAGCGTCGCCGTGCTGGAAATGCTGGCGGAGGCCGTGCGCACACGGCGCGGCGTACCGGACAGCAAGGTCGCGTCCTGATCGCCCCGATCACGAACTGGCGCCGTGGCGCAGGGTAGTGGATTGCCTCTTAGGTTTTAGACTGTAGATACTGTCTCCACGTCAAGCTCCACAATGCGGGGATGGGTCGGTGTGCGGGGTGACGGAACCGGCCTTGGTGCAGGCCTGCCGACCGGGCCACACCCTTCCGCCTCCGGCTGTCGCAAGTCGGCTTCACGGCGTGGCCCGGTCGGCAGCCGGATGCCGTGGGTTTACCCCCTGACAGATTCGCCTCCGGCATGGGGCTCAGGGCCCAGCACCACCGGGGCATCCCTGCAACTACAACTGCGCCAGCCCATGCGTTCTTGAGGTACAATCTGCGGCTTTATCACACCGGGCAGTACTGAGCATATGTTGGAAATCAATCCCGTCCTCCACACCATCGAAGACCTCAAAGGCCGCGCCGAGAGCCTGAGGGGGTATCTTTGACTACGAAGGCAAGCGCGAACACCTGGAAGAGGTAAAGCGCGAGCTGGAACAGCCCAACGTCTGGGATGATCCCGAGCGCGCCCAGGGACTCGGGCGCGAGCGTGCGCGCCTGGAAGAGATCGTCCTGACCCTGGGCGACATGAACGATAACCTCGAGGATGCCGCGGAGCTGGTGGAGATGGCCGGCGCGGAGGACGACGAGTCGACGCTGGAATCCGTGCGTGTCGATCTCGCCGCCCTGGAGAAGCAGATTGCCGCACTCGAATTCCGCCGCATGTTCTCCGGTGAGATGGATCCCAATAACGCCTTCGTCGACATCCAGGCCGGTTCCGGCGGCACCGAGGCGCAGGACTGGGCGGAGATGCTGCTGCGCATGTACCTGCGCTGGGCCGAACGCCACGGCTTCAAGACCGAGATCATCGAGGCCTCTGCGGGTGAGGTCGCCGGCATCAAGAGCGCCACCGTGAAAATCGATGGTGCCTACGCCTTCGGTTGGCTGCGCACCGAGACCGGCGTACACCGGCTGGTGCGCAAGTCGCCGTTCGATTCCGGCCACCGCCGCCACACTTCGTTCACCTCCGTGTTCGTCTCACCGGAAGTCGATGACAGTTTCGAAGTGGAGATCAATCCGGCGGATCTCAAGGTCGACACCTACCGCGCCAGTGGCGCCGGTGGTCAGCACGTCAACCGTACCGAGTCGGCAATCCGCATCACGCACGTCCCCAGCGGCATCGTGGTGGCCTGCCAGAGCGACCGGTCGCAACACAAGAACCGCTCCACCGCCATGAAGCAACTGGCGGCGAAACTCTACGAAATGGAGATGCAGAAGCGCCGCGCCGATCAGCAGATCGTGGAGGAAAACAAATCCGACATCGGCTGGGGCAGGCAGATCCGCTCCTACGTGCTCGATCAGTCGCGGATCAAGGATCTGCGCACCGGCGTGGAGGTCGGCAACACCCAGGCCGTGCTCGACGGCGACCTGGACGACTTCATCGAGGCCAG
>JACDJB010000906.1_pt1 | contig 26211 bp, 20 predicted proteins | sample 7454121 | NCBI WGS metagenome assembly JACDJB01 (sample SAMN14253290, study PRJNA609438) | sludge metagenome | isolation source: sludge after 25d culture with pyrite | collected 2018-12-20
GGGAACTGAGACCTTTATTTTAGGGCAGCATCGCTCGAATGAAAACCTTGAAGTGGCAAAGAAAGAGAATGCGGTGATTCTGCTTGAAGATGATTATCAAACCATTTATGAAGGATTTGACCCTAATTCGCCGGAGTCATACATCATGTTTGAACTGGTTCAGGATGAATATATTGAGCAAAGCGCCATGCTGGCAGCAGCCGTTCAGGAGCAATTCAGAACAAATGCCAGACGGATTGACAGAAGTGTAAAACAAGCCGGTTTCTTAGTGCTCCGGCAAACAGCAATGCCCGGTATTTTAATCGAAACCGGATTCATAACCCATTCCGCGGAGCGAAGTTATTTAATGAGCGATTCGGGGCGAAATGCACTGGCAATTTCAATTTTTGATGCATTTAAAGCGTACAAAAAAAAGATTGAAGCCAAAAGCGGTTTTTTAGTTTCTTCATCACGGGAGATAAAACAGGAAACTCCCGGGACAACCTTTTTGCCTAAAATAAGCGAGAAAAAAAGCAGTTACTATTTTTCTGTACAGATAGCTTCCCTTTCGGCAGCGGTGGAAACAAAAGCGGCAAATTTTAAGGGCGAACAGGATGTTTTTATGCAAAGCACCGGAAATACCTACCGCTATTTTTGCGGAAAATTTCAAAGTCCGGAACAGGCACGAGCTGCACAGAAACGGCTGCGTTCAAAATTTAAGGGCGCTTTTGTGGTCGCTTTTGAAGACGATATTTTAATCCCCGTTGAAAAAGCTATCGGTAAAATGTAGCCGGTTTTTCACAATTCATAGGTAGAGTTCGGAGTGAATTGATTAATTTTACCTGATTATTTTGGATATAAAAACGATTAAATAAGATTATGAAATTATCAAAAATTACAAAGCTCGGAATCCTTATCGTGATTTCAGTCACAATGTTGATTTGGGGGCTGAGCTATCTTAAAGGAAACGATATTTTCAAAAGAAATAACAGTTATCATGTTGTTTATGACCGCGTTGAAGGATTGACACAATCCGGAGATGTGGAGCTGAGCGGTTATAAAATCGGGCAGGTTCAAAAAATCAGGTTTTTGCCCGACAACAGCGGACGTCTGGTAGTAACCTTCACGATTGACTCATCCGTAAAACTCCCCGTAAATACCGTTGCGCAAATCATCAGCAGCGACCTGATGGGAACCCGCTCCATCAAATTAAACCTCGGGCAATCCGACCGGTTTTACAACAGCTACGATACCATTCCCGGTGCAGTGGAGCGCGACCTCAAGGAAGAAGTGAGCATGCAGGTGCTACCCATAAAAAACAGGGCAGAAGCTCTGTTGGGAACGCTCGATTCCGCCTTAACGGTGCTCACCGTGATTTTCAATGAAGATGCACGGAAAAATCTTTCCGAAAGTTTCGAGAATATCAATCAGACTATTGTCAATGTACAAAAGACGACTCACGATATGCAGGAAATCGTATCGACAAAACGGGGAAGTATTGAAAATATCATTGCAAACATTGATAATGCAACCACCGCTTTTGACAAGAACACCGGGGAATTTGAAAAGATCATTAAAAATCTGGCTGCTTTGAGCGATACGCTCTCCATGCTTTCGGTCTCTCCCGTGCTTGACAATATCACCGAAATCACCGAAAAAATCGGGAATTTGCTGGCGCGGCTTGAAGCAGACGACAACACAGCCGGATTGCTTTTCAACGATGACCAGCTCTATCTGTCCCTCAATCAGATTGCCGACAATCTCAATCTGCTGATGACCGATGTCAGGGTAAATCCTGAACGCTATGTGAAGTTTTCTGCAATTGATCTGGGAAGAAAGGTATATGTTGACGCTTCGCGCAACACTTCACCGGATATTATTTTCAAAGTTCATCTGATTTCTTCGGAAAACAAAATTTCACCGGATGCTGAAATTTTCAAAGAGCTTGGTCCTGTGGAAGAGTATGAAATCAGCGAAGCATTCACCTACCTTGCCGGTTCGTCGCACTCTTTTTCAGAAATATTAGAGCTGCACCAGAAAGCGGTTCGCCAATTTCCTGACGCCTCAGTGGTTGCATTTCGCAACGGGAAGCTGATTAAACTGGAAAAAGCGCTCAGATTGTTGAAATAATACTTTTTTTATTGTTGAAAACCGGAAAATGCTGCCGGCTGCATCAACTGTTTTTACAACATTTTCTTGTTAAAAAATCCATTTTGTCAAGATACGGTATCCGTTATATTTTGCAAATGTTCATAATTTTGATTTGTTGTTCGGAAATTTTGTCTTCAATAACAATAATCTAACACAGTCTCTCGCTTAGGTTGCTGTTAGTCAGGTTGTTGTGTTTCCATTTGCTGATAGTCAGTACTTTAGTAAATTATAAAAAAAAATAAAAAAATAATCATCTCATTCTTAAACCAATATACTTTTTTTGAGAAAATCAATAGCAAAAGAATTTTTTTATTCACATTTTTTTTGCAATTTTTGTTCGTGGGAATTAAAGAATTTTGTTGAACATTAAAATCTTTCATAAATTAAATGGATAAAAAGCATCAAACTGCATGGGAAAACTGTCTTGAAATAATTCGTGATAATGTGCCGGCCAGTAGTTACAGAACATGGTTTGAACCGATTGTGCCTGTAAAACTTAAAAATAATGTATTAACCATTCAGGTGCCCAGCGCTTTTTTTTACGAATATCTTGAAGAACAGTTTATCGATATTCTGAAAAAGACACTCCGTATGGTCTTGGGCAACGGAGCCAAATTGGAATATAATGTAGTTGTAGGTCCCGGAAATTTAGGTGTCTCTGAAGGCAACGGTGACCCGCTGACTGTTAAATATCCAACCAGCAGTTCCACAAAAATTCAAAATAAACCGCTTAACATTCCCTTGTTGCCGGATGAAAAAAGGTCTATCCGAAATCCCTTTATTATACCCGGCATTCAAAAGCTGCAGATTGATCCGCAGCTGAAACCCGATAATACTTTTGAAAATTTTATTGAAGGAGACTGCAACCGCCTTGCTCGAAGTGCCGGCTTTGCCGTGGCGCACAATCCGGGCGGAACGGCTTTCAATCCGCTGATGCTTTACGGAAATTCGGGATTGGGCAAAACCCATCTGGCGCAGGCAATCGGTATTGAAGTGAAAGAGCACATGCCCGACAAGGTGGTGTTGTATGTAAATGCAAATAAATTTCAGACACAGTTTACGGAAGCAACCCGAAACAATAACCGGAACGATTTTCTCCATTTTTATCAGATGATTGACGTTTTGATTCTGGATGATGTGCATGAATTTGCCGGAAAAGAGAAAACTCAGGAAACTTTCTTTCATATTTTCAATCATCTTCACCAAACGGGAAAACAGCTAATTCTGACATCCGACAAACCGCCAATTGAGCTGAAAGGGATGGAACAGAGGCTGTTGTCGCGATTTAAGTGGGGGCTGACCGCCGATTTGCAAACTCCTGATTTTGAAACCCGCATGGAGATACTTCGCCGGAAAACATATAAGGACGGCATCACCCTTTCCGATGAAGTGATGGAATATATCGCTTCGCACGTAACAAATAATGTTCGTGAACTGGAAGGCGCCCTGGTGTCACTCCTTGCACAATCCACGCTTAATAAACGCGAAATTACTCTTGACCTCACTGCCAAGCTTATTACCAAACTGGTGAAAAATTCCAGAAGGGAGCTCTCAATCGAATATATCTCAAAAGTGGTTTGTGACTATTTCGATATGCCGGTGGAAACCATTCAGGCAAAAACGCGCAAGCGGGAAATTGTTCAGGCGAGGCAGATTACCATGTTTTTCTCTAAAAATCTCACCAAGCACTCTCTGGCATCTATTGGCGCACAGGTTGGCAACAAGGATCATGCAACCGTTTTGCACGCCTGCTAAACCGTAAAAAATCTCCGGGATACCGATAAAAATTTCAGGCAATACGTGGAAGATATTGAGAAGAAATTAACCATGTAGTTTAGCTGAAAACCGGGCTGATGCCCGATTCTTGAAAACAGCGGCTTTTTTAACAAAAAAGGCGCAGATTAATACGAATGGATAGTTACAAAACCATAAAATCACCCAGTGAAGGTTATTTCAGAGACAAGGGCAGCCGTTTTTTAGCCTTTGCATATCCTGTTCAGACCGAAGATGAAATTGGTGAAATTCTTGCCCGTCTGAAAAAGGAGTATCACAACGCCCGCCACCATTGCTACGCCTGGAGACTTGGCGCAGAAACCATCACATTCAGAGCCAACGATGACGGAGAGCCTTCATCCACAGCGGGGAAGCCCATTCTCGGACAGCTGCTGAGCAATGAACTCACCAACATTCTTGTTGTTGTGGTGCGCTATTTTGGTGGAACTTTGTTAGGAACCGGCGGACTGATTAGCGCATACCGCGCGGCAACCGCTGATGCCATCAGCAATGCAAAAATCATCACGAAAATTATTGAAGACAAATACCGGTTGAAATTTTCCTATAAGGAGATGAATGAGGTGATGCAGATTATTAAACAGGAAAATCTAAATATCCTGAACACCAATTTTGAACTTGACTGTGCGCTTGATTTTTCTGTTCGCAGGTCGGAGTCTGACAAAGTCAGGGAGATTTTTGAGAAATTTTGGGGTGTGAAGATAGAATATCTGGATTAAGGTTAAAGCTGTTGATAAAATAGTGAAAAAAACCGGCTGAATTTGACGTTTGCTTTTTAAAACTTTATAATTTTGGATTTTATGATGAAACGAAAACAGAATCACTGCTATTTGATTTGCAGCAGACAAAACTTCCGCAGCAAAATTCTTAATTCCGCTTTCTGTCGTTTCTTCATAAAGAAGTTCTTGATTAAAAAGATGATTTTAAAGGAAAAACTTAACGTTTTTCAGCAACAGGAAGCCAGTATTTTATTGTATTAAAATATTGGCTTTTTTATTGAAAAAATGATATTTAAAACATATCGCATGAAACGAGATTTAATTTCAATTACGGACTACACCAGAGATGATTATCTGAAAATAATGCGTCTTGCAGCGGAATTTGAAACCAATCCCAACCAGAATTTGCTGCATGGAAAAGTTGTTGCTTCCCTTTTTTTTGAACCGTCAACACGTACAAGGCTCAGCTTTGAAACAGCCATCAACCGGCTTGGCGGACGCATTATCGGAATTGCCGATCCGGGAAGTTCCAGCGCCAGCAAAGGGGAGACGCTTCACGACACTATCAAAATGGTGAGCAGCTATGTCGATTTAATAGTTATTCGTCACCCGTTAGAAGGCGCTCCGCGCTATGCTGCCGAAATTTCTCCTTCGCCGGTCATCAATGCCGGCGATGGCGCAAACCAGCATCCAACGCAAACGCTGCTCGATCTCTATTCCATAAAAAAGACACAGGGAACGCTTGATAATCTCAATATTTTCGTGGTTGGCGACCTGAAATACGGGCGAACCGTGCATTCGCTGCTCATGGCGATGTCGGAGTTTGAAAATCCGGTTTTCAACTTTATTGCTCCGCCTGAAATGCAGATTCCCGGGGAATATAAAATTTACCTTCGTGAAAAAGGAATTCGCTTTTATGAGCACACCGAATTTACGGATATTATCAGCGAAGCCGACGTTATTTATATGACCCGCGTTCAGAAAGAGCGTTTTTCTGATCCCATGGAGTATGAAAAAGTAAAAAATGTCTATATCCTGAGAAATTACATGCTCGAAAAAACGAAACCCAATCTGAGAATCCTGCATCCGCTGCCGCGGGTTAATGAAATTCACACAGATGTGGATAAAAATGAGAAAGCCTACTATTTCACGCAGGCGCTCAATGGCGTCTATGTCCGGGAAGCGATTATATCTTATATAATGAACCTTAAATAAAAATGCAATGGTCAAACGTTTGAAAAACAAGCCGAAGCTGAAAGTGAGCGCCATCAAGGATGGAACTGTCATTGATCACATACCCGCACAGTATCTGTTTAAGGTGATTTCGATTCTTGATCTCGATAAAGTTAAAAATCAGATAACATTCGGCACCAATCTGGAGAGCGCAAAGCTGGATAGAAAAGCGATTGTTAAGGTTTCAAACAAATTTTTCAAAGATGATGAAATCAACAAGATTGCGCTGGTTGCCCCCCATGCTAAGCTGAATATTATTCGTGATTATCAGGTGGTTGAGAAAAGGGTGGTGGAGATTCCCAAAGAAATTATCGGCATAGTCAGGTGCTTTAACCCGATGTGTATCACCAATCATGAAAATATTACCACAAGTTTTCAGGTTGTAAGTACTTCACCCATTGCATTAAGGTGTAAATATTGTGAAAAACACACTGCCGGCGATCAGATAAAGATGTTGTAAAATAATCTTCACAAATCGAATGCAGACAAAAGGTTTTTTATATCTTTGCGCAGCAAAAGAAAAAAGTGCTTTGCACTAAGAAAGTTCATTTCAAAAAGCCCAGATGGCGGAATTGGTAGACGCGCTAGTTTCAGGGACTAGTGTCCATTCGGATGTGCAGGTTCGAGTCCTGTTCTGGGCACCAATATTTGAACGCCCCCAAAGTTCCTTCTTTAAATAAATTAATCTGGATTTTTTTAGCACCCATTTTATGTTTTTTCAGAAAGCTAACAAGTTTAATGTCAGAGTAAAATGTCTTTTAGTTTCGGGTTTATCTCTCCCTTTTGTTAATTTCTAATTTAGAATCAGTATAAAATAAGGAGTGTTAATAACTTTTTTTTATAACATTTGTTATTAATTACTTTACCTAAAACAGTAAAACATGTATTGTAAAATTTCCAATACTTTACAAATACAAAGCAAATCAGTTCAATACTACTCTCTTATCTGAAACGCCGAAAAACTAAATTATTTTGGATTAAAAAAAAGATTCTCCCCAGCATTTTCCTAATTAGAAAAAATAGTTGGATTCTAAGATTTTCTAATTAATGAAACTTTGAATTTTGAGTAGATTGAGCACTTTTAATGCTGAATTGAAGTTTCGTTTTTGCTCTTTTTAAATTACCTGCAATAGAAAGTATTAGTTTACTTATTTCTTTTTTAATATGTTTGTTAACTTTTTATAAACCCTTTATCAAGTTGACAGATATGAATTTAGTTAACTTTATGCTATCTTTGAGGATTTCGGGCAAGTATGCTGAGAAGATAATTTCAGACATATCATTGACGAATGCTCAGTCATTAATCAAGAGTTATCGCTATTGTTTGGTTATACTGTTTGTGTTACTATTTTCCTACAGTAATGCAACTATCTATTATGTTAGCTCATCTGGCAATGATGCCAACTCCGGGACAAGCCCTGACCTTCCCTGGAAAACTTTAGCTAAGGTTAATAGTTTTACCCCCACTCCCGGTGATCAGATTTTATTCAAACGTGGAGACGAGTGGAGTGGTTCAATCACAGTTAAAACTTCCGGTACATCGGGAAATCCTGTAGTTTATGGCGCCTATGATGTAGGTGAAAAACCTATCATCTGGGGTGGAAGAGAAGTTACGGGATGGACTTTACATTCAGGAAATATTTATAAGGCAACTGTTAATAACCTGATTAACCAGTTGTTTTGTAACGGGGAGAGAATAAGTATCTCCCGTCATCCAAACGCCGGATACATAAGTATTAATGCTATTTCAAATGACAGGACATTTTCATCAAGAGATTTATCCGGGACCGACTGGAGCGGAGCAACTGCTATTTTGAGATTTGTTCCCTGGTCGTTTGAAGGTAGAAAAATTGTAAGTTCTTCGGGTAATTCAGTTACGATTAGCAGTACTACTCACTACACTTATGCGATGGACGTTAACGATCCGTTTTTTGTGATTAACAGTTTAGCTACTTTGGATGGACCGGGGCAATGGGCTTATGATGAATCTTCGAAAACTGTTTATTTGTGGACGCCTGACGGAAGCTCCCCGGCTAACAGTAAAGTAGTGGTTTCGGAAATGAACAATGGATTCTATGGTAGCGGAGTTAAAAATATCACCATTCAGAATTTAATTATCAAAGGATTTCAAAAAGATGGAGTTTCATTTTCCGGTTTGTGTAGCAATATAGTTGTTGATAATTGTGATCTGGTTGATAATTATGAATGCGGAATTCAATTGTACGACAATGAAGCAACCAACAATATCACAATCACAAATAACTATATATCAGGCTCAAACAGAGATGGGGTTCGGTTGACCGGAGCAAACTGCAACATTTCAGATAATGTTGTTGAGAATATTTCTCTGATTGAAAATATTGGAATAGATGCTTTTGTTGATTCATGGAATGCAGCTTGCGGAATGCTTTTATATCCCATTAGCCAGAGCCTGGTTAGTTACAACAAGTTGAATAATATCGGATATAATGGCATTATGTTTAGAGGGCCGAACAATGTTATTGAATATAACAGAGTTAATCAGTCTTGTTTAACACTGCAGGATGGTGGCGGAATTTATAGTCATGCTAAAGCCATCGGAAGTGTTGTAAGAAATAATATTATTTCAAGTAATGGTCCCAGTTGGGACGAAAACAGTTTTGGTATCTATCTGGATGATACATCAGAAGGAGTTACCCTGAAAGATAATACTGTATTTGAGACCAATGGCAGCGGAATATTTATACACAATACTGTAAGTATTAATGTAACGGGCAATACTCTTTTTAGTAACAAGGGTTGTGAGTTTTTAGCACGCCATGACAGAGAAGATCTGCCGATGGAAAATAATTTCATAACGGAAAATACTTTCTTTGTGAAAATTGCAAACGATGCCCGAAAAACCATGAAATTATGGTGCGAACCCGGATTAAAACATGGAGTGTCAACGTCCTACAATTTACATGGTTGTCCGGAAACCAACTCAATTTATTATATAAGACCTCCTGAGTACTGGGATTATCAAACCATTGAGTTGTTTCAGCAGGTAAGTGGCATGGGGCAGGGAGATAAACGTGCGGTAGTGTCAAATTATAAAAACTCAACGTTATTTTATAATGATTCAAAAGGCGATAAGACTTATAATTTAACCGGGGGAACTTATCGTGATTTAGACGGTAATGTTGTTACCAAACTTACGTTAAAACCTTTTACTTCCAAAATACTTGTTTCTGAAAATTCAGCAACTCCTCAAAATAATAGCCCGGTTATTAATAATCAGATTTTTGAAATAGAAGGTGATATTCAAAATAACAGCTTTATTGGGAGGGTTGAGGCAAGTGATCCGGATAAGGGACAAATGCTTAGCTATGCTATAATCGGAGGAAATGAAACCGGATGGTTTTCAATAAATTCACTAACCGGAGAAATAACTGCAAATGAAAACATTAATGTAACGAATAATACGACTGTGAAACTGAGTGTTGAGGTGAAGGACAACGCACCGAATTCACTGTCAGCCACAGCCACTGTTACAATAAATATAAAATCATCTCCAAAGGATACTGAAGACGACACAACAGATACGGGAAACGACGATACGGCAGATTCAGAGGGCAGTACAACTGCTCCGGAAATTGACACCACAATTCCGGTTATTTCTATTTTCAGCATTCCCAATACATATACATCGCTGGCAGTTCCGGTAATAAACTTTATTGCTTCAGATAATGAGTCAGTTACAGGATATTTGATAACAGAGCAATCTTATCGCCCACAAGCTAATGACAGCAGGTGGAGCTCAACAGTTCCAACACAATATACTTTCAGTACCGAAGGGGATAAAACTCTTTATGCCTGGACAAAGGATGCTGCGGGAAATATTTCAAACAGCTTCAGCGCTACTGTCAGAATAATATTACCAAAAGCTACCTCTTCATTTTCGGAATATTTATTTGAAGAAAGCGGTGGTACGTATGTGTTCGATTCTCAGGGCTCCAATACTGGCTCCATCAAAAATGAGGGAAAAAGAGTAGCAGGAATAAAGGGAAACGGTTTAAGGCTTACCGGCTCAGGATATGTTCAACTTGGAAAAACCTTTGGCAAAGAGGTAGAGGATGAGGTTTCTGTTAGCGCCTGGATAAAACCAAATTCAACAAGGGACGATTTTCAGGGAATAGTTATGCATGGCGGTTCAAATCTGGAGACATTTGGACTTTATATTCTTCCGGGCTCGAGCTTAATAGGTTTTGCAACAGCAGGAACAACTTCTCCGTGGCTAACAGCCGCAGGCATAAATAAATTATGGGATGGAAACTGGCACCATTTGGCAGCAACATATGATGGCACAGAGAAAATTATTTATCTCGATGGTGAAGTAATTGCAAAAGCAAGCGCAAGTGGTTCAATAGATTCGGGTGAAGGGTATAATTTGCTAATTGGTGCGGGACGCGATTATGAATCTCCGATTTATTTATATGAAGGAATAATAGACGAAGTGAGAATATATAATTATGGATTGATCCCAGCTGAAGTTGAAGATTTGTTTAATCTGACGGAAATAAAATCTTTAACAGTTTATGAGTCAGAGGATATCTCTATTTGTCAGGGGAGTTCTTATGCCGGCTGGACAAAGACCGGGCACTACGAAAGAACTTTAAAAACAAGCTTGGGAGCCGATAGTATAATTACCACGAATCTTATTGTAAACCCGGTTTATAATATTACCGAGGCAATCACAATAACGGAAGGGGAAAACTATTTGGGCTGGACCAAACCGGGAAAATATGTGCGGGTATTGCCAACCATATCAGGATGCGACAGTACAATAACTACAAATTTAACCGTGAAACCAAATTATTATACCCAGTCAGTAAAATTGCAGAAAGGGTGGAATATTTTTTCTTCTTACCTGAATCCGGTCAATCCGGAAATTGGAGATGTGGTAAAAACACTTCGCGATAACAACTGGTTAATAAAAGTTGAAGATGAAAATGGAAATACATATGAAAGAGGCTCAAGATTAAATTCATGGATAAACAGCATTGGGAATATTGAGAAAACCAAGGGGTACAAAATTCAGGTTAATTCAAATTGTACTTTTGAAATAACAGGAAGCGCCATTAATCTTCCTTTGGATATTCCACTAAAAAGAGGATGGAATATTATTTCCTTTCCAATTAATGGTTCTGTCAATGCGATGGATATAATTCAGCCGCTAATCGATAAAAACCTGCTTGTTAAAGTTCAGGATGAAAGCGGTAATTCTATTGAAAAATGGCACTGGTTTAACAGTTCCAGATGGTATAATCGGATTCATAACTTTAATAGCGGTAAAGGCTACTTAGTTCAGGTTAATGCCGATTGTGTTTTGCAAATAAAAAGCAGTTACAAAAAATCCGCGATCGATGTAGATGTGACAGGTACCGAGGAAACAGATCACTTTAGAGTTGCATATAATGGAAACGGTTCAGGACACATGAATATCAATATTGTAGGTTTGAGTGAATTACTTTTTCAGGCGGGTGATGAAATAGCCGCTTTCGATGGGGATATTTGTGTTGGTGCAATTAAATTAAATGATAATGATATGATGAATGATGCAGTAGGGATAAATGCCTCGATTTCTGATGCTGACATGGAGAATGGTTTTATCGCCGGTCATTCAATTGAGTTGAAGGCAAAAAGTTTTCAATCGGGTGATGAATTTCAGATGTTGCCGGAAAATAATATTGAAGGCGAAATGATTTTTCAACCAAAATCCAGTGTTTTCATATTGTTACAAGATCAGATTATTGTAAATTCAGATATTAAACATTCTAATTTTCAGATATATCCAAACCCTGCCAGCGAAAAAGTGACAGTCAGGTTTTCAAAACTACCACAGGAGGAAACACGGATTATTCTTTTTGATTTAACCGGAAAGCAATTGCAGAGCAGGATTGTGAGCTCAATACAGGAAACACTTGATATTAAATCATATCCTTCAGGCATTTATATGATAAAAACAATTATCGGAAAAAACTCGAGTGTGAAAAAACTGATAAAAAAATGAGTCTGATCAACCTGGAATGGATGAAGCAATTCACAAGAGACCAAAACAGAAAGTTGCCTGAAAACCAGTATGAGTTTATTGATTTAGAATACACAAATACTTTCTCAATTAACAAGAGACAGATAGCAAAATAAAAAAGAGATAAAGCTCAAGAGCTGTAAGTCAGAAAACAAGGAGCCGCTTTCAACTGATTGCGGCTTCCCTTATTCTGATGAATGCACTCCTGATTATTGAAAATAGAAGCAGCTACATCTTTTGATACCAATCGAAAATCATTTCTACTCCTTTTTCTATATCAATCTTATGGCGCCAGCCCAGCGAATGCAATTTCGAAACATCTGTAAGTTTGCGCATGGTTCCGTCGGGTTTTTCGGTGTTGAAAACAAGTTCGCCCTTAAAACCAATTTTTGCCTTAATCAGTTCTGCCAATTTTTTGATGCTTATCTCCCGTTCAGTTCCAATGTTGATATGCGTGTTTCTTATCTCTTTCTGATCATTAGAGATCAGGTCTTGAAAATCTATATTTTTCATTATGAAAACGCAGGCATCTGCCATTTCTTCGCTCCAAAGGAATTCACGCATCGGCTTTCCGCTACCCCAGATTTCAATAGCAACATTTTCTCTTTCCCCGGATGGCATAATTCCATATTTGGTTAAAATATTTTTGATTTTATCTTTGGTAGCATTTCCGTCAACATCTTCAATTGGGCGTTTGTCGAGATCTTTTGAAATAGCTTTCCAGTTATTTTCTTCAAGGCATTTACCTAAATAAATTTTGCGCAATAATGCTGGCAAAACGTGCGACTTTTCCAGATCAAAATTGTCATTAGGACCATACAGGTTTGTAGGCATAACCGAAATGAAGTTGGTACCGTATTGAATATTATAGCTTTCGCACATTTTTATACCCGCAATTTTTGCAATAGCATAAGGTTCGTTGGTGTATTCCAGTGGTCCCGTGAGCAGATAATCTTCAAGCATGGGTTGTGGGGATTCTTTGGGATAGATACATGTGCTGCCCAGGAATAACAGCTTCTTTACATTGTGTTTGTATGCTGAATGAATAACGTTATTCTGAATAGTAAGGTTTTCGTAGATAAATTGCCCGCGATATGTGTTGTTTGCTATTATGCCACCAACTTTTGCCGCTGCAAGGAAGACAAACTCAGGTTTTTCACGGCTGAAAAAATTATCGACAGCACCGGCATCCATCAAATTTAGCTCAGCTCTGGATTTACCAATTAAATTATGGTATCCTTTCGATTTTAAATTTTCCCGGATTGCCGAACCCACCAGCCCTTTGTGTCCGGCTATATATATTTTTGAATGTTTGTGCATGACTTTTAAATAATGTGAAAATATTTCTCATAAAGAGTATTATTTGAAAATATGCAATTTAGCATTGTTGTTCACAGAAATTACCATTTTCGAACTCCGGCGTATTCATCCATCAGCTGCCCGCAAGCTGTCTTGTTTTTGAAAGATCATCAAATCCTGGACGTTATTTGCTGGAGTCATATTGAAAATTCCGGAATTTTGATTTTTACTGTGTCATTCTCTTTGTTCTTATTTTTTTCTGTTCTTATTCAAAATAATTCAAAATACGATATCCGCCATTGCGAAGATAAGCATCTTTTTTCATCAGTTTTATATCGGATAAAATCATGTCTTCTATCAAGCCTTTCAAATCGTATTCAGGTTCCCATCCTAAAACCTTTTTGGCTTTGGAGGCATCGCCAATCAACATTTCTACTTCTGTTGGTCTAAAATATTGCGGATCAACTGAAATTAAAGGTTTCCGGGCTTTTTTCACTGAATAATTTTCTAATCGCATCTTTATATTTTCGAGATATTGGCTGCCAACATTTTCATTAAAAACTGCTTCATTCACACCGGCTATGTATCCTTTTTCTTCAATATCTTTTCCCTCAAATGAAATTAGCAGCCCCAGTTTTTCGCCAGTCATCTTAATAAAATCACGGATTGAGGTTGTAGTTCCCGTTGCAATCACATAATCGTCGGGTTTATCCTGCTGAAGGATAAGGTACATTGCCTGCACGTAATCTTTGGCGTGTCCCCAGTCGCGCTGCGCTGAAAGATTCCCTACGTATAATGTGTCTTGCATGCCTAAAACTATACGTGCCATTGCCCGTGTGATTTTTCTGGTAACGAAAGTTTCGCCGCGTATCGGTGATTCATGGTTAAAAAGTATGCCGTTGGAAGCATGCATATTGTAGGCTTCGCGGTAGTTTACAGTTATCCAGTATGCATACAGTTTTGCCACACCGTAGGGAGAGCGCGGATAAAACGGTGTTTTTTCATTTTGTGGAATTTCCTGTACTAATCCGTAAAGTTCGGATGTTGACGCCTGATAGAACCTTGTTTTATTGGAAAGTCCCAGCAGGCGGATAGCCTCTAAAATTCGCAGCACACCAATTCCATCAGAGTTTGCGGTGTATTCGGGTGTATCGAAACTCACTTTAACATGGCTCATTGCTGCCAGGTTATATATTTCGTCGGGCTGCACTTCCTGGACGATACGTGTAAGGTTCATACTGTCGGTTAAATCGCCATAATGCAAGATCAGGTTCCGGTCATCAATATGTGGTTCCTGATATAAGTGGTCAATTCGTTCGGTGTTAAACATTGATGCACGGCGTTTAAGCCCATGCACAATATAGTCTTTTTTTATCAGAAATTCGGCTAAATAAGCGCCATCCTGACCTGTGATGCCTGTTATAAGTGCTTTTTTCTTACTCATGTGTAGTGTTTTGAATGGTTAAAGAGTTGAAAGGTCTAATGTTGATTTTTTGTTTTTTTGAATATCGGAAGTTTCTTTCTCGATGAGCATGTTGTATATTTTCTCCCAATCGGGCAGACCTAAAAGGTTACGATCATCTATATAAATATCGGCATAAATTTTTCTGCTGTAAGTATTGTCAAATTCCTCACCATCAAAATTATTGTTCACAGCATAGAATGTCAGTCCTCTCTTTTTACAGAACTCAAGCGCTTTGTCCAAATCTTTCCCTGAGCGATATGTCCAAAGAATCAACTTGTGTCCTTTTTTTTGAAGAAGTTTCAAGGTCTTTATGGCGAATGGTATTTCCTTTCCCATTGCCGGATATTTATGTGTTACGATGGTTCCGTCAAAATCTACTGCTATAATCATAATAAAATAAGAAGTGTTGATACATGATCTGAGAAATCTGAGATTACATAGTTTTTACAGGGTGACTCTTTTGTGTTGTAATGTGTTGTGTTATTAGATTTTATGATTTTAGTGTCTTTCAATATGGGGTTTCAATTACATTCTATTTCCATAAAGTTATTCAACTGAAAAATTATGTCCGTTTGTATTTGTTTCCCAATGTTTAGCATTGTTTATATCTATGTTTTGAAATTTGCCATTAATATTTTGGTCAAATTGCATAAATCCATTCAATTTTTCTTTCTGCATATAATTTGCGTTTACTGAAACATACTCAGGAATAATTTGCATAAGCTTTTTAACTAAAAAATAGCGACTTTCATTTTCGACACTTTGTAATAACTCCTCAATTTGCCTGCTAATGATAATCAGATTATGTTTTCTGTCTTTGCCAATCATTATTTTTTCATTAGGAGTATTCAGAAGTTGTTCTTCCTTATTATCGAGTAATTCCTCGTAAAGTTTTTCTCCCGGACGGAGTCCTGTAATTTTTATTTCAATGTCCTGTCCCGGAACAAATCCTGAAAGCCAGATCATTTTTTCTGCCAGATCGATAATCCTGACAGGTTCTCCCATATCAAAAACAAAAATTTCACCTCCGTTTCCCATAAAACCGGCTTCAAGCACCAGTTGACATGCCTCCGGAATAGTCATAAAATAGCGTGTAATATTTTTATGGGTAACGGTTACGGGACCTCCCTTTTTAATTTGTTTTTCAAATAATGGCACTACCGAACCTCTTGAACCCAGAACGTTTCCAAACCGGGTGGTTATAAATTGTGTGGTATATTTCCCTGACTGAGCCAGTGCCTGAATATACATTTCGCTTAATCGCTTGGTTGCTCCCATTACATTAGTGGGATTAACAGCCTTGTCTGTTGAGATTAACACAAATTTTTCCACTCCGAATTCAATAGAAACATCCACGAGATTTTTATTCCCACCTACATTTACCTTGATTGCCTCATCAGGGAATTCTTCCATTAAGGGGACATGTTTATATGCAGCCGCACTAAAAACTATACTGGGTGAAAATTTAAAAAAAGCTTCACGAAGTTTTGCCTTATTGGTTACATCGCCTACAATTACTTCAAAATCAGCATAGTTATGATTAACTAATATTTCTTGCTGCAAATCATATAAATCAGATTCTGCTTTGTCAAACAGTATAACTTTTCGAACTTTAAATTTTATTAGCTGGCGTACTATTTCGGAACCAATTGAGCCGGCAGCTCCGGTAATGAGCACTATTGAATCTTTTAGCCCAAGCTCAATTTTATTTTTGTCCAGCTGAATGGTTTTTCTTCCTAATAAATCTTCAATCTTTATCCGTGGTATCGTTTTCATGCGAAGTTCGCCTTTAATCCATGTATTCAGGGCAGGAACTTCTTTAACGATAATACCAAGTTGAAGGCATCTATCATACAGTCTTTTTTTCTGCTTACTGGTAATGTCACTGTTTTCTACGGCAAAAATAATTTCTGTAACTTCTTTTTTGGGAATAATTTGATCAAATGTTTTTTGTTCAGTATAGATAGGAATGCCTGATATGTATTTGTTTTGCAATGAGCTGTTGTTGTCAATAAACCCAACCAGAATAAAGTTTTCGGAAGAATCACTGAGTAGAGCAGAATAGGTGGTTCTTGCCAGATGTCCTGCTCCCACTATCATTATTTTCTTTGATATATTTTTTGTGTCGCTTAGGTTATGAAACAAAACTTGAGCTGCAATCCGTGATATACTCAGAATACCGGATAGTAATAAAACAAAAATAATTATGACCGAAAGTGGCATAGCCAGAAATGATGGCATGTTTGCAGCGTTAGCTGCTAATGAAATCACAGATAGTACTATCCCGGCACCCACAACAGCAATAATTATACGCGACACATCTGTTATTGTGCTGTGTCTCAGTATTCCTGAATAGGATTTGTACTTTTTGAAAAAGATAATGAGAACCGGAAAAATAACGACCAGGCTTAACATTTCAATGCGAGGCTCCACCATTTTTAAATCAAAATTATGCCGGATAAGAAAAGCACAGAACCATGATAAGACTGCTGTTGCTAAATCAAATAGTAATATAAGCCATCGGGGCAAATATTTTTTCGAAAAATAATGTACATATCGTTTCATATTGAAAAAATTTAAATGTGTTTGGTAATTAGAAAACAATTTTTTAGATAGTTCAGATTTTGCAGGTTGTTAAGTAGTTATCTTAAAGGAATTAGTAATTCCGGGACTGTAAGCGCTTGTGCACTACATGTCTGAAGAAAAGGTAAGTAAGACAGAGAATTAAAAGGAACAGGAAAAATATTGTGTTTGACATTTGTTCGAGAGAAATTAATTTTATTGTAATAATGTTCACAATTAGCTGTATCATTCCGTAAATACAAGTCACAAACATGTGAGGGTATTTGCATTCGTTACTTAAGTACTGATACAGATGCGTTCGATGTGCGCTAAAAATATTTTCTTTTCGACTCAGTCGGAAAAGTATCGTAACAATGGCGTCAATCCCATAGACAGCAAAGAATAAAATGTATTCAAAATGTCCTGTTTTAAGTATTAAGCTAAGCATAAACCATGCAAGCAGAAAGGCTAAGCTTACACTGCCAACATCGCCCGCAAAGGTTTTTGCATTATTACGTGCATTGAAAAAAGAAAAAATAAGAACCGATATGATAAGAATGACTATAAGTTGCTGTGAAGCAAAATCAACGGAGTGGTTTAGCCACGCAAAGGAACCTAATGAAACTAAGCCATAAATAGCTGAAATTCCATTAATGCAATCCATAAAATTAAAGGCATTGATCCAGCCGATTGTAAAGAAATAGAGCAACAGAATTTCATACCACCGGACTTCAAAAATACTGAGCTGCCAAAATAAAAGGCTGACTGCCAAGAATTGAGTTATAATTCTGATTCCGGAAGGTAAAGTTTTCACATCATCATAAAAACTGACTGCCGAAACAAGTAATAATGCACAAGTAATCAAATACTGATCTCTTTCCAACATCAAAAACCACAACAAAACGGCTATTGGAAAAATAATTCCACCACCCCGGATAGTAGCTTTATAATGAGAACTTCTTCCGACAGGTATATCAATAATTTTGAAATAATTGGCTATTCTGAAATATGCCAGCAAAAGAAGAAGTTGTAGTATAAATATTATTGCGTAAATGGGCATTGTAAATTGGCTGATTTTCCGGGCAGTTTATTTCTTGGCAACCTGCATATGTTACCGGTTAAAGGATTGCAGTGTTTTTTTTATTCCTTCTTCTGCACTAACTGGCATTTTGCTAATTCCAAGCGTTCTGATAAGTTTTTTGTTGGATACCACATAAGATTCTGTCAGTTTTTTTAATCGTTCACTATTTATGGGTAAACCCAGAAGATCGCCTAATTGTGCAATGCTATAAATCATTTTCTTGTTTAGTTTCCAAATTTGTGCTTTTGTTCCTTTCGACTCGGCAATTAACTGAATCAATCGGTTGGTTGAAATAGCATCATCATCAGCCATCAGATAAAATCCCGGAGCAATATCTTTTTCTAAAATATTATTCAATACAAAAAGTAAATTGTCAATTGAGGTAAAAGATCGTTTGTTTTCAAAAAGTCCTAAGGGCCACGGAATTCTGCGCTGTAAAAGCTTATAGAGTAAGAATAAATTGCCTTTGTCACCCGGACCATGAATCATGCAGGGGCGCAGGATGTATATTTTTTTGTTCTTTGGTAAGTCCTGATTCAGAATATATTTTTCAGCAGCAAATTTTGATTTGCCATAGGGTGTGTGCGGATTTGGCAAAGTCAGCTCAGTGAGAACATTTTCATTAACAGTATCAGCAACAGCTTTCACAGAGCTGAAAAAAATAAACTTTTTAGCATTTGACTCTTTGAAGTATTTGAAAATTTTTTCTGTTAATCCAACATTTATGTCAAAATATATTTTTTCATCTTTAGTTTTACTTGTGTCGTGAGCTTTTCCTGCGAGGTGAATTATGACTTCAACTTTTGCCCAGTTTATTTCTTCTAAATGATTCCAGTCGAAAAACTCCCCGTAAGCGTGTTTTTCAGGCTGAAACAGATCAACAGCAATTAATTCATGACTATTCGTTGCTTTTATTGATTCAGACAGATTTGTTCCTATGAAACCAAAAGCTCCGGTAACTAGTACATACATATTGTTTTATGTGTTTTGTAACCCGTTAAATTGACTGGAATTTTATTTAATGTCTGGTTTAAATTCTTGTCAATTCAAAAAAATATATTATCGGGTAATACCAGATTATTTTCATAACCCGGCTAATTTGCTTTCTTGGTTCAGTCAGTATTCTGTAAAACCAAATCAGGTTGAATTTGGTTGCCCAGTTCGGAATATCTGTAATTGTGCCTGAGAAATAGTTTAATGCTGCACCAACACCAAGCATCATGCCTTTGTCAATATGGGGCAGGAGTTTTGACATGAAGATTTCCTGCTTGGGTGCACCGAGGGAAACCCAGATATAGCGTGGTTTTATTGTGTTGATTTGTCTGGCAATTTCTACATAGTCAAACTGGTCAACATCTAAAAATGGTGTTGGAATATAATGAAGATCGGGATAGCTGCCACTCTCGGATAGCTTCTGTTTAATTTTCTCAAAAACATCCGGGGTATTTCCAATGATACACTGCGTTTCGGGATAGTTGATGAATTTTTTAAAGAATTCGGGACCGTTGTATGCTTTTAACTTCTTTTTATATATACTGGAAGCAAGCATTGCAATATAGCTTCCATCACAGGAATTAACCAAAGCATGGTTTAATACGCTCCGAATTTCTTTGTTGCGTGAAAGGCTTGCATTGACCAGCAAGTTACTGTCAACAAAGCAGCAGTAGCCTTTTTCTAATGACTTTTCTACAACAATATTTTCGAGTTTCACATGATTGAACTCTAATTTGATTCTGAAATATTTTTTCATATTCCGAAGATTTATGAGGATTAATCTTCAATAAAATTTTATGCTTTTTTTAAGGTACCTGATAATTTGCAAAACACTTTTACCCCGCAGACTTTTTCTGTCTGTAATCACCATAACCTTTTTTCCAGTATTTTTTTCCGTAGCCATATCCCCTGTCGGGAGTACAGTTAGCAACAATTGCTGCATGTTCTATCCTGTTGAAATCAACAATATTGTTGATTTGTTTTATTTCGTTTTTGTGGCTGTAGTTTAACCGTACTACAAACAAACTTATATTTGAGAAGCTGCTTGTTAAAATAGCATCCGGGACCAGCAATAACGGAGCATTGTCAATAATTATATAGTCATAATTTTCTTTTGTTCTTTTAATCAGGTCCCTAAGCTGGTTACTGTCGAGTAAATCTGATGGATTTTCACATGCCGTACCGGCTTGAAGGAAATACAAATTTGGAATGGAGGTTGACAAATCAATATCACTAAATTTCACTTCATTTTTTAAGAAATTGCTTAGCCCGATTGACTTTTGCATATCGAAAAAACTGTAAAGAGATGGCTTATGCATATCAGCGTCTATGAGCAGAACTTTGTTCTCACTTTTTGTAAGTATTACAGAAAGGCATGAAGCAATAAAAGACTTTCCTTCTCCCGGAATTAATGAATTTATTGAAAATACTTTAGTTCCCGGAAACTGGAGAAGCGCATTAATATTTGATTTCAATCCTCTGAAAGATTCTGAAATTCCCGATCTTGGATGAGCCAGAACGGGTAGTTTTGTTTTATAACCATGTTTTACAATACCTTCAAGAATAGGTAGTTTACTTTCTCTTTCTATCTCTTCACGGGTCTCTATTTTTGAGCTCAAAAGACTAATAAGAGTTATTATCATGAAAGGAATGAAAAAGCCTCCGGTTAATCCTGCGCCAAGATGCTTTGACAGGTTGGGACCCAATTGTTTTGATGATTCTGCCAGAGCCGGATCTATAACTTTTACTTCCGGAGCTATGGATGCTTTAGTGATTGATGCTTCGGCCTTCTTTTGCATCAGGTAGGTATATAATTCATCATTTAGATCAAATTCCCGCTGAATGCCGATAAGATCCTTTTCAGTTTTAGGCAATTGTCTGACTCTGTCTTCAATTGACTGATACCGGTTCTCTGCGCTTGCAAGCATTGATTCCGTAGTCTTTAGCTGATTTTTTATTGTTTCTTCCAGTGCTTCGCGGGCTATTATGATCTCTTTTTCAAGTATTTTGAAAATTGGACTATTGTCTTTAACGCTATATGAAAGCAGTTCACGGCGCTTGTAAAGTTCCGTGAGGCTTGTCAGCATATTGTTTAAGTTTGCGTCTGTTATTCCTATTACCGAAGGACTGCCCATTTCGGAAATTTTTTCCGAATCATAGAGGTGCTCCTGAAGTTCGCGGTAGTAGTTAACCTGAAGCTGAGTCATGTATCTTTCGTTTTCGGCACTCTCAAGCTTTTCATAAATAACCTGAGCCTCATGGCTGAGATTAATCACCTGATTATTCTGACGGTAACTGCTGAAATTTTCTTCAGCAGATTTTAGTTTTGAGCTTATTCCTGCTAACTGGTTTTCAATAAATTGTAAAGAATTATCGGAGCTGATATTTTTGTTCTCAACACCAAATTGAATAAACACGTTGTTCAGTTCATTAATAAAATCAGCCTCTTTGTCGGTAGTTGAGCCTACAATGGATATTGTAATAAGATTTGAACCAGCTTCATCACCACTGATTTTTGTCTTTTTTAAATAATAATTGGTTAGCGTGTTTAAGTTGTTAAAAACTAAATAATAAGATTCTCCGATTGTTCCAAAACCTTGTTCTAAAGTGAAATTAAAGTATTCATTGACAAATGGTTCTCCAAACTTCACGGTTTCATTTATCTCAAACACATTTTTCGGGTTCTGATTTTGTGGTGGAATCTCTGCGAAAATTTCATATTCGTCCGGGTTCAGAGCAACTATTTCAATCGGAATATTCTCGGCATTTATCGCATCAGAAGGAATAATTAATTCAAAAGGCTTATTTAAGTATAATTCTCTTGTGTTTAGTAACTTCTTGTGATACCATGAAGTAGTCCAGCCAAGGTTAATAAGCGCTTTCTTAAATAAAGTGTATGATTTTAAAATTCCGATTTTATTTTCAACATTCACATTGACGTTAGTTGTTGAAATTGCTTTATTGTTAAAAGCCAAAAGTGAGTTCATCTCTTCATTTTGTACTTCAACCAATATTCTGCTTTTGACCTCATAGGTATTGGGTGAATTAATAAAAATATACAAGCTCAGAGCCAAGCCCAATAATATTGAAATTACAAACCAATACCATTTTTGCAGATATTTTCTAATACTGTTTTTAGCATTCTCTTTTTTGTCAGAATCTATTCTCCGAATTATTTCTTCAAAATTTTCCATTGTTGAAACCCCGTTTTTGTTAAAAATTAATATTTAAAAGATTAATTGACGATTGCGTCATCATGTATCAGTTGGCTGACAGGATTTTTCAAATTGCTGCGGGTGTCTTATTAAAGCTTACGAGCCAGACTAACTGAAAAAGTTGATAGTATTTAGTTGGAAAGCAAAAGGATAATGACTCTGATAAATGTCTTTCAGGCATTTGCCGGAAACCATTGCTTTATATTATACTCAGGTTAATTATTGTCAGATTATTGAACTCTTAGTGAGTTGAGGTAAGTATTATAGAGACGATAAGCAATACAGATGAAATTGTTCCAAGGAACAACGAATAATTACTGCGACCCTCGTCTCGCATTGCCATGTTTGTTGGAGGTACATATACTAAGTCATTGGGTTGAAGATAATAAACATCAGAATTATATACGTTATCCTTTGTCAAATCAATTTTAAACGAATTAGTCATATTACCAATCTGCCTGTTCACAACAATGTTTTTTAAATCAGCAAAATTTGTAATACCGCTGGCGTTTCCGATTGCTTCATAAATATTCATGCTGCCTTCGTAATTGTAAACAATGCCCGGCACGTTTACTTCGCCTAAAACATTTATCTTAAAATTTAGCAGTTTTATTTGAACCGTAGGTTCCTGCAGATACTCTTCCGCTTTTAATTTAAGTTTTTCTTCCGCCTCTTCGAGTTCTAATCCGGCAACTTTCAACTTTCCAAGGATGGGTAAATTTATTGTGCCGTCTGCTGCCACTCTGTATCCGTTGATAAGTTGACCAATTGGGCTGCCAAATGCCTGGTCAGTTCCTGCCGAAGCACTTGAGCCGGCATTGCTCGGATTGTAAATATTATTTACCTCAGGATCGAGTGTTAAAATACTAATGTACAGATTGTCAAATGCCTTGATGTGATACACCGGAGGCTTTATGTCAATAGGTTTCTGATCAAGTGCTTGTTTTTTAAGGTTTTGAAACATTGCAATGTTTTTTGTGCTTGTACACGATGATAGAGCGACTACTCCAACAAACAATAGAATGCGTATGGTTTTTACTTTCATCTTAATAATTATTTATTTGTTCTGTTTTGAACCACAAATTGTGTGGCAGATTCATAAAACTGTAGGTTGTTCAAAAACTGCAACAGGCTGCTTTTGAGAATAAAGTTCAGTAATACATGACAATTTTAATCGGTATATGCCTGATCAGGATTAATTATTTTGAATTGCAGATTGGTATGTATTTATTAATTTTGAATATATCACTTCTGAAGAATAGTGGTCATTTGCCTTTTTTCTCCCGTTCTTTCCATATATGGCAGCTGTTTCCGGATGACTGTATAAATAATTGATTGCTTTGGCAAGCTCCTGAATATTTCCGGGCTCCACAAGTAATCCGTTCTGTTCATGATTTATGATGGATGCCATAGCTCCTAAGTTGCTTGTAATAACCGGTTTGCCATGTTTCATCGCACGGGTAATCACGTTGGGAAAACCTTCATACCATTTACTGGGCACTACAATTATGCGGGAGTTGGAATACAATTCATCCAAAGTTTCTCCTGCCAGAAAACCTGTCCAGTTAACATTCTCCGGCGATTCATCTTTAAGATTGACAAGAGATTCATCTATTTTTCCTGCTATGACAAATGGTATTTCAGGTAATTCTTTAGCAGCTTCAACAAACTCTTTTATCCCTTTTTCCTTACTTGCTCTGCCAACAAACGTTACAAAAACTCCTGTTCTGTTCTCGATACTCTTTGATATTTTGGGCGTTAAGCCGGGAATGATCGCAATTTTTTCTTCGGGAATACCATTTGTTATAAATTTTTGTTTCTGAAACTCTGATTGAACGATATAAAGATTTACATCTGTCAGAATATTCCAGAATTTACGGGCAACATAATTTCTGAGTGCATAGCCGGTACTCTTAAAAATATCGTTTTCGCAGTTTTTTAGTATGCAATGTATCTCCCTGCCATAACCCAGACACTTTTCACACACTTCACCTTTGCCATCAATATGCAAACCGTTCGGGCAAAACAGGCGATAGTTCGGACAACGCATAACTATTGGTATTCCTGTCTTTTTTATAGTTTTTATGATAGCGGGTGAAATAAGCGGATATAAGTTTTGTATCTGTACTACATCAGGTTTAAACTCCTTCAACTTTTGTTTTACCTCCCTGACTGCAACCGGATTCCATAATCCGGTGAAAAAAGCTAAAATTTTCTTTAGATATGAGCCTTTCAGTTCATCGGAGCTTCGCCGGTACCATTCTACTTTATGTCCGTTTTGCTGAAGCAAGTTTACAATTCCTTCGGCAGCATGTTCTTCTCCGCTGTTGTTGCCGGCGTAGTTATTGTGAATGTACAGGATTTTCAAGATAATTTTCTTATAAGATTCTGTTTCCCGGGGTCAGATATATTGCTTTGCCTTTTTGGCTTTATGCGTATTGAATATTGGGAAGAACTAAGTATTCTCCTATTTTATAGTCGAGGTCCGGCGGTTCTGATTTGTAATATCCTGCACCATCGCAGAAAGTGAGTTCAGCAAAAAATATTTCGTCATTCCATTCAAAAAAATCAACTCTGACATGCAGAAAGTCTTTCGCTAAATGTTGACTTATTTTTATCATTTCGTCTAACTTCTTAGGTTTAAGCTGAGCATGATTACTGAACCTTTTTAGTCCTGCATGAACAGTAATAAAATTCCAGTTCTCGTCATAAAAATTCTGCTTGTGATCGGTGTATCTTTCAATATCCACCTGAATATATTTTACTTTCCCATGGAAGCAATAAAACTTGTAATCGTTTAATCCGGTTTTAACGCTTCCTTGGAATTTCTCACAAATTAATTGCGGCTTAATTCCTTTATAGTGTGTCTCCTGATAGTATTTGGAATAGTCTTCATTTAACCAAAGTTTCAGGATTTTTTTCCACCAAAACCAGTTTTTCATAAACTTATCTTTATCGGTGCATATCACATTCCAGCCACTGGAATGTGACGTTTTTAAAACAAATCTCTCCGGCAATTCTTCCAATGCAATTTCATCCGGGGTATTGTAAATTCCAACCACCTCATTAAGCAAGCTTTTGTACCCTTTGTTTTCAATATATTTTCGTACAGCAACTTTGTCCGCACAAATCTTCATGTTGGGGTTTGTGTAATTTAGTTTCATCCATTGCAGTTTCTCAGTAAACCGTGTCGGATTTTCCAGGTTTAACTTTTCGCCTGTTACCTTTTTATACGTATAGGCAATCAGTTCTTTTTGGTTAAATCTCCAGGAAAAAAAATCTGCTCTTATTTTTTTAATCACAAGAAGAAAGAAGTAAAAAGGAGGATGCTTTTTAGCCCAGGGAATTGCATTGCCTTTAACATCTGAAATTATTCTTTTAACTGAAAATGAGGAAGTATGGGGTGCTTTTTTTAAAGTTGCATTTGTACAAGCCTGATAGATTTTAGATGCTACTTTCGTGGGAGTATAATTCTCTACAATGTTCAGCGAGTTTTTTCCCATGCTGAACCATTTTCCCCTGATGTTCCAGGCGCTCTTTAGTTTTTCTGTAAAATCTTCTGAATTGAGGGGATCAAACACCCACCCATTTTCAGGACGGACCAACTCGGGCCAGCAACCATTGTATTTTGAACAAATAACCGGTAATCCACAAGCCATTGCTTCAGGAACTAC
>JACDJB010000910.1_pt1 | contig 26140 bp, 28 predicted proteins | sample 7454121 | NCBI WGS metagenome assembly JACDJB01 (sample SAMN14253290, study PRJNA609438) | sludge metagenome | isolation source: sludge after 25d culture with pyrite | collected 2018-12-20
CACCCGTTGCCGACGCCCGGGGACGAGGATCTGCTTGATCTCACGGCCATTCAAACCCTGCTCAGGGGAGGAATCGTCTACGCGGTGCCACCGGACCAGGTCCCCGACCAGCAGCCGTTAGCGGCCGTGTTCCGGTTCTAGGGCCAACCTCACGAGAATCGTCCCGATAGCGAATTCATCGTCTCCATCAAAGGGGGAAGAAAACGACATGGATCAGTTAAAAGTTCGCGATCTCATGATGCCCTTGGCGGCATTTCCCAAGATCGCCGACAGCGCGAGTTTTTACGAAGCGCTGGCGGCCCTGGAAACAGCCCAGGAAAATTTTCTGTCCGGCAGATCCAGGCAACGCATTTTGCTGGTGGAAAACAGCGCGGGAAAAGTCATCGGGAAAATTTCGCCCATCGATCTATTTCGGGGCCTGGAAACCAACTACAGTCGGATCAATGTCGAAGAGACCATCAAGCGTCTCGGCATGCATTATATCTGGAAGTCGATGCAAAAAGACTACGGCCTGTGGGAGGATCCTTTCAAGGATCTTTGCCGCAAAGCGGTGGACGTACATGTCCGGGACTTCATCAAGCCGCTTCAGGCAGGTCAGATCGTTGGGGCCGACGAAGACCTGACCAAATGCTTTCACCTGTTCGTGATGAACCGCCACGACTCGTTGTTTGTTGAGGAAAAAGGGAACTTGGTGGGATTGCTTCGTTTTTCGGACGTTTTCAAGAGAGTTTCCCAGACGATGAAGCGCTGCACCACGGAACCGGCAACCAACGGGTGAGCGGTATCACGGCTGGCCCGGTCGTTTTCGGACGGGGCCAGCCGGGCCTTTCACGCGGATTGCTTGGCGCTGATCGCTTCCCTGAGCCAAGCCAGCCAAGGCGCGAACCCCTCACCGGTCTTGGCCGACAGTTCGAAGATGGCCATGTCCGGGTGGATCTGGCGGATGTTGTCCACGGCCAACTGCCGGTCGTAGTCGAGATAGGGCAGCAGGTCGATCTTGTTGAGCAGGGTGGCCTGACAAAGGCGGAACATCAACGGGTACTTGATGGGTTTTTCCTCGCCCTCGGTGGTACTGAGGATTACCACCCGCCGGTCCTCGCCGATATCGAACTCCGCCGGACAAACGAGGTTGCCCACGTTTTCCACGATCAACACATCGAGATCGTCCAGCGGCAGCTCGGCGGAGGCCCGCTCGATGACATGGGCCGCCAAGTGGCAGTCGCCGCCGAACTCGTCGGTGTTCACCTGCACCACCGGCGCACCGGAAACGGACAGACGATCGGCGTCCAGGGTGGAGCAGATGTCCCCCACGATCACCGCGCAACGCAGCTCGGGCATCAGCGCCTCCAGGGTCCGCATCAGAACGGTGGTCTTACCTGAACCCGGTGAGCTCATCACGTTGAGCACGAAGATATGGTGGGCGGCGAACAGTCGCCGGTTGGCCTCGGCCATGCGGTCGTTGGCGTCCAGCACCCGGCGCACCACCTTGATTTCCCGGCCGCCGCCGCTGCGGATTGTTTCATGGTCCGGATGCTCATCTGCCGGATGGGGATGATGGTGAGGCCGGCCGTGGTCATGGTGGCGACGCATCGGGGTGTAAAAGAGGGAAAACGGCATCGGTGTTGTCCTTTTTGCCTTCGAATACATGAGAATCGCTGGAAACGATTCCGGCGGTCAGTCGCCTTCTTTTTCTTCCAGTTCGATGGAACGGATATCCAGCTCCCGCCCCGAGACGACTTGGATGCGGGGGCTATCGCAGGCCGGGCAGCGAAACACCGGCTCCTCGATGGTCCACTCGTTGCCGCACTGGAGGCAACGGGCCACCACGGGTACTTCCTCGATGTTGAGCGACGCCCCTTCCAGGGGCGTCTCCCGGCTGGCCACCTGGAAACAGAAGCGCAGGCTATCGGGCACCACCGCCGACAGTTTTCCAACGGTGAGGTTGACCCGTTGCACACGCGCTCCTTTCAGATCGGCGGGGATCGAAGCCGTGGCGATGTCGATAATTTCCAGAGCCAAGCCCATTTCGTGCATGAAAAGCCTTTGCGTCGCACCGAAACCAAGGGATTGAAAGGATCCAACGGGTAAAAAGGAAATCTAAGAACCAAGTTTCCAGTTTCAAGGGAGGCTGGAAAGCCCCCGCCTATCCGAATACCCGCGCGCACATTTCGCCCAGGGTGCCCAGATCCTCGCAGACCTGGATCCCACTCTGCCGCATGGCGGCAATCTTGCCTTCGGCGGTGCCGCTGCCCCCGCTGACGATGGCGCCGGCGTGGCCCATGCGGCGGCCCGGGGGCGCGGTGAGACCGGCGATGAATCCCACCACCGGTTTGCTGCCGTTGGCCGCGATCCAGGCCGCGGCCTCTTCCTCGGCCGAGCCGCCGATCTCTCCCACCATCACAATCCCCCGGGTTTCCGGGTCCGCTTCAAAGGCGCTGAGGCAGTCGATGAAGTTGGTGCCGTTGACCGGGTCGCCGCCGATGCCGATGCAAGTGGTCTGGCCGATGCCCTGGCCGGTGAGCTGATGTACCACTTCGTAGGTCAAAGTGCCACTGCGGGAAACGACCCCGATGGGGCCGCCGGGTTTGTGGATGACCCCGGGCATGATGCCGATCTTGCAGGCACCGGGGGTGATGATACCGGGACAGTTGGGCCCGATCAGACGCACCGGCTTGTTTTGAATATAATTTTTCACCTTCAACATGTCCATCACCGGTATGCCCTCGGTGATGGCCACGATGACCGACACGCCGGCCTCGGCCGCTTCGAGAATGGCATCGGCGGCAAAGGGGGGCGGCACGAAAATCAGGCTGCAGTCGGCACCGGTGGCAGCGACGGCCTGACGCACCGTGTCGAAAACCGGCACTTCATCCATCTGCTGGCCGCCCTTGCCCGGGGTAACCCCAGCCACCACCCGGGTACCGTAAGCAACGCATTGGCGGGTGTGAAATTGCCCCTCGCGCCCGGTGATTCCCTGCACCAAAACCCGGGTGTTCTGATCAACGAAAATGCTCATTGGAAATCCTTTCCAAAATTCGAGTCCCTGGAATGACGAAAATGCACCAGAATTCAGAAGCCGCACCGCTCCGCCTGTCCGAACGGCCGGTTCCGCCAACTTCGGTCGCTTCAGTCACGCCTCACTTTATTCATTTTAGTCACTTCACAATCGCCGCCACCTTGGTCGCCGCATCCTTCAGATCCACCGCGCTGGTGAGATCGAGGCCCGATTCGGCCAGGATGCGACGGCCCTCCTCGACGTTGGTGCCTTCCATGCGCACCACCACCGGCACGTTGATGCGGGTCTTTCGCGCGGCTTCCACCACCCCCTGCGCCAGCACGTCACAACGCAGGATGCCGCCGAAGATATTGATCAGAATGCCGCTCACGTTGGGGTCCGAAAGGATGATGCGAAAACCGTTTTCCACCATCTCGGCGCTGGCGCCGCCCCCAACGTCCAAAAAATTGGCCGGCGAAGCTCCGGCACGTTTGATGATGTCCATGGTGGCCATGGCCAAACCGGCCCCGTTCACCATGTTGCCCACGTTGCCGTCGAGCTTGATGTAGTTGAGGTGATGCGCGCTGGCCTCGACCTCCAGTGGATCCTCCTCGTCCAGATCCCGGAAATCGAGGATATCCTTGTGGCGATACAGGGCGTTATCGTCAAAATTGACCTTGGCATCCAGGGCCAGAACCCGGTCATCGGCGGTGAGCACCAGCGGATTGATCTCCACCAGGGAACAGTCCAGCTCGACAAAAAGCCTGAACAGATTCGTGAGCAGCTTCGTAAACGGCTTCATCGCCGCCGCCGGCAGGTTCAGGCCGAAGCCGACCTCGCGCACATGGAAGGACTGGAGGCCGATGAGGGGATCGACCCATACCTTGACGATTTTTTCCGGCGTTTCGGCGGCCACCGTCTCGATGTCCATCCCGCCGGCCTCGCTGGCCATGATGAGATATTTGGCGCTGCCCCGGTCCGGCAGGAGGCTCAGGTACAACTCCTTGGCGATGTCAAGGCCCTGTTCTACCAGCACCTTTTTCACCAACCGGCCTTCCGGTCCGGTCTGGTGGGTCACCAGGGTCATGCCGAGAATCTCCCCGGCCACCGTCGCCACCTCTTCGCGGCTGCGGGCCAGCTTCACGCCACCGCCCTTGCCGCGGCCGCCGGCGTGAATCTGGGCCTTGACCACCACCGGGTACCCCCCGAGGTCCTCGGCCGCCGTTGCGGCCTCTTCCACCGAAAAGGCGGCGCGACCCGTCGGGATGGGAACATCGAACCGGCCGAAGAGTTCCTTGGCCTGGTATTCGTGGATTTTCATTTTTAACTCCTTGTGAAACTTTTGGGAAAAGGACGCAAAGGACTTCAGGGACCCAAGGGACCTAAAGTCAAGGGGTCCCCGCTCCCCTGTATTTGAAATGCCAGAATTCCTAAACTTTAGGCACTTTAGTCACTCGTCACTTTAGTCACTCGTAAATTTAGTCACTCGTCACTTTAGTCACTTTACTAGCCAATCACCGCCAGCACAGCCCCCTTGGCCACACTGGCCCCCTGGGCCACATTGATCGCCTTGATGGTGCCGCCAACCGGCGCCGGCAGGGCGTTTTCCATCTTCATCGCCTCCAGCACGATTACCGTATCGCCTTTTTCCACGGCATCCCCCACATTCTTGGCCACGCTGACGATCATGCCGGGCATGGGTGCCGTCATCGGGGTCCCGTCGGCGTCCGCAGCGGGTGCCGGCGTCGGTTTGGCCGCTTCCGGCTTGGGGGCAGCCGCCGGTTGGGGCGCCGGGGCCGCTGGCGCCGGCTTGGGCGCCGCCGGCATGGGGGCCGAGGCCGGCATTTGCTGAATGTAGTTGAGCACCGGGCTGCCGCCCACCTCGTCCACCCCCACTTCGAAGTAATCGCCGTCCACGAAGACGTTGAAGGTCCGCGCGGCGGCGCTCTTCTCCGGAGCTTCCTTCCGGGGTTTTTCCACCAGCTCGCCAGCCAGCGCCTTCTTCACCAGCTCCTGGCGTTGGCGGACCTTCTCCAGGGTGATGGGACGCACGTCCTCGGGCACCGGCTCCTTGCCGTACTTCCAGTTCAGGAAGCGCTTGCCCGTCACCGGGTACAGGGCATAGATGAGCAGGTCGTCGGTGTCCACCGCCAGAGCCCCGATCTCCTCCCTGGCCTTGGACAGCTCGGGGGCCAGGACTTCGGCCGGACGGCAGGTGATGGGCTCCTCACCCCGGGCATAGCCCTTCAAGGCCTTCTTTTGCACCTCCGGGTCGATGGGAATGGCGGTCTTGCCGTACAAGCCGTAGCACAGATCCTTCACCTGGGCGGTGATCATCTTGTAACGCTCGTTCTCGTCGTCGAAGAGCACATTGTTGACCGTCTGGATGCCCACGATCTGGCTGGTGGGGGTCACCAGGGGCACCTGGCCCAGTTCCTTGCGCACCCGGGGCAACTCCCGGTACACGTCGTCGATGCGGTCCAGGGCGTCCATCTCGCGCAGTTGATTGACCAGATTGCTCAGCATCCCGCCCGGCGTCTGGTGCAGCAGCACATTGATGTCGATGATGGACATCTTGGTGTCATCGAGCAGGTGCCGGTACTTGGGCATCACCTGTTTTTCCAGGATCTCGTTGATCCGGGCCAGCAGCCGGATGTCGAATCCGGTGTCCCGATCGGTGCCCAGCAGGGCCATCACCAGCGGCTCGATGGCCGGATGGCTCGTCCGGAAGGCATACGGCGACATGCAGGTATCCACGATGTCCACGCCGGCTTCGATGGCTTTCAGGTGGCTCATGGCGCTCATGCCCGAAGTGAAATGGCTGTGCAGGTGCACCGGCACCGTCACCACCGCCTTGATCGCCTTGATGATGTCGTAGGCATCGTAGGGCGCGATGAGCCCGGCCATGTCCTTGATGCAGACGCTGTCGGCCCCCATGGCTTGTAATTCTTTGGCCTTGGAGACGTAGTAGTCGATGTTGTACACCTCGCCGCCGAGGCGCGGTTCGGTGAGGCTGTAGCAGATGCAGCCCTGGAAATGCTTGCCGCAGCGCTTGATCACCGGTACCACCGTCTCAAAATTGCGGTAGTCGTTGAGGGCATCGAAGGTGCGGAAGATGTCCATCCCGTTTTCCGCCGTTCGTTCCACGAAGGCCTCGGCCACGTCATCGGCGTAGTTCCGGTAGCCCACCAGGTTCTGGCCGCGCAGCAGCATGGAAAAGGGCGTCTTCTTGATGTAGCGCTTCAGGGTGCGGATCCGCTCCCAGGGATCCTCGTTCAAAAACCGGTGCATGGTATCGAAAGTCGCGCCACCCCAGACCTCCATGGCCCAGAAGCCCACCTGGTCCATCAGCTCGGCCACCGGAATCATGTCCTCGGTCCGCCCCCGGGTGGCAAACAGGCTCTGGTGTCCGTCGCGCAGGCTCAAGTCCTCGATCTTCACCGGGTTATCCGCCTTGGGCCGATCCGGTGCGTAGTTCATCGCCGTCATTTTCAGCTGGTCGTGGTCGCTCATTGGATTCTCCTTATCAAAATGACTAAAATGTGGAATGACTAAAAGGACTAAGCAAGCGTTGATCCGCCAGCGCCTTCCTTTTGAAAATTTTAGTCAATTTAGTCATTTTAAATTCTCAATTTTTATCTGAGCCTTGCCCCGGCAAAGGCCCGCCACTGCATCAGGTTGCGTAGTTCCATCTGCTGCTGCCGGCCGTTGAGGCCCCAGAGTTTGGCCGGCGGCGGAACCGCGGGGCCGGGAACCGTGGCCTGCGCCCCGGCAAGGCTGGCGCAAAAGGCCTCTTCCTCGCCGCGGATGTACTCGAAAACCGCCGCGCCGACGGCCGCCATCTTCTTGCTGTCCATGGTTGCTCCCGTCTTTAGGATAGGGTTTCGCCCCGATGGCTACATCGGAATGTTGCCGTGCTTCTTGGGCGGTCGCAGTTCGCGCTTGCTGCACATGATCTCCAAAGCTTCGATGAGCCGCGGCCGGCTGTCGCGGGGAGCGATGACGTCGTCCACGTAGCCGCGCGCCGCGGCGCAGTAGGGATTGGAGAACAGGGACTCGTACTCGGCGATCTTTTCCTTGCGCTTGGCCGCCGGGTCTTCGGCCGCCTTGATCTCCTTGCGGTGGATAATGTTGGCCGCCCCGGCGGCACCCATCACGGCAATCTCGGCGGTGGGCCAGGCAAAGGCCATGTCGGCACCCAAATCCTTGCTGCACATGGCCAGGTACGAGCCGCCGTAGTCCTTGCGCGTCACCAGCAACAGCTTGGGGACGGTGGCTTCCGAGTAGCACCAGAGCAACTTGGCGCCGTGGCGAATGATCCCGCCCCACTCCTGCTGGCTGCCGGGCAGGTAGCCGGGCACATCGGCGATTGTGAGCATCGGGATGTTGAAGGCATCACAGAACCGGATGAAGCGGGTGGCCTTGTCCGAGGCATCGATGTCCAGGCAACCGGCCAGCACCTTGGGCTGGTTGGCGATGATGCCGATGGTGCGCCCGTTGAGCCGGGCGAAGCAGACGACCATGTTCTGGGCGAAGTGTTGATGGGGCTCGAAGAATTCCCCGTTGTCCACAATGGAACGGATCACGTCCTTCATGTCGTAGGACTGGTTGGGGGTGTCGGGGATGATGGCGTCCAGGGCCGAATCGGTGCGCCGCGGATCGTCGCCACACGGCACCCGGGGCGGGTCTTCCATGTTGTTGGACGGCAGGTAGGAGAGCAGGCAACGGATCTGCGCCAGGGCGTCGGCGTCCGACTCGCAGGCGAAGTGGGCCACCCCGCTTTTTTCGTTGTGGGTCATGGCGCCGCCGAGATCCTCGAAGGTGATCTCCTCACCGGTGACCGACTTGATCACCTCGGGACCGGTGATGAACATGTAACTGGTGTTCTTGACCATGAAGATGAAATCGGTCATGGCCGGCGAATAAACCGCTCCGCCCGCCGTGGGCCCCATGATGGCCGAAACCTGGGGGATGGTGCCCGAAGCGAGGGAATTGCGGTAGAAAATCTGTCCGTAACCGGACAGGGCGTCCACTCCCTCCTGGATCCGGGCGCCCCCCGAATCGTTGAGACCGACAAAGGGCACCCCGGCCTTGAGGGCCAGGTCCATCGCCTTGCAGATTTTTTTGGCGTGCATTTCACCGAGGCTGCCGGCCCGGCTGGTAAAGTCCTGGGCAAAGGCGAACACCGGCCGACCGTCCACCAATCCGTGGCCGGTGATCACCCCGTCGCCGGGGATCTCCACATCCTGCATCCCGAAATTCACGCAGCGGTGGGTAACGAACATGTCGATTTCCCGGAAGCTGCCCGGGTCGAAGAGGGCCGTCAGCCGCTCGCGGGCCGTGAGCCGCCCCTTTCCCTTGTGCTTGGCCACCGCCGCCTCGCCACCCATTTTGCGAATTTTGGCGGCACGCTGCGCCAAATCCTGGATTTTGTCCTGAACCACGCTCATGATCGCATCCTTTCGTTGGAACCACGGTAAGAATGACGGCCGGACCGTTATCCCTTCTCACCCCGGCTGGTGTTGTCAAGGGAAAAAAGCAGGCGCTGGGCCGCCTGGGTGGCCGAGAGCCGCCCGGCCGCCACGTCGCGCTGGATCCGCGGCAGTTGCCGACTGACCTCGGGGTGTCTCTGGAACCGGGTGCGCAATCCCTCCTCGATCAGACTCCACATCCAGGCCAGGGCCTGTTCACGCCGCTTGGTCTCCAGTTCCCGGCCGGCGATGAGCCGTTCGCGATGGCGGCAAACCGTTTCCCAAACGGCGGCCAGGCCGTCTCCCGTCTTGGCGCTGCACGTCATCACCGGCACTTGCCAGTTGGGCGAGGCCGGCATGAGCAGATGCAACGCATTCTCGTACTGACGCCGGGCCAATTCGGCGGCCCGGCGGTTTTCGCCGTCGGCCTTGTTGATCACCACCGCGTCGGCCAGTTCCACCACGCCCTTCTTGATGCCCTGGAGTTCGTCGCCGGCGCCGGCGATCATCAACACGAGAAAAAAATCCACCATGCCGGCCACGGCGGTCTCGCTCTGGCCGACCCCCACGGTTTCGATGATGATCAGATCGAAGCCGGCCGCTTCGCACAGCAGCATGGTCTCACGGGTCTTGCGCGCCACGCCGCCCAGGGTCCCGCTGGAGGGCGAGGGCCGAATAAAGGCCTTACGCTCGACGGACAACCGTTCCATGCGGGTCTTGTCGGCCAAGATGCTGCCGCCGCTGCGACTGCTGCTCGGATCCACCGCCAACACCGCCAGTTGACAGCCTTCGGCGATACGCTGCATTCCGAAGGCCTCAATGAAGGTGCTCTTGCCCACCCCGGGCACCCCGGTGATCCCCAGACGCACCGCTTGCCCCGTGTGGGGCATGATGCGGTCGAGGATCTCCATGGCCAATTCCTGATGCTCGGGACGGGTGCTTTCCACCAGGGTAATGGTCTTGGCCAGGATGCGGCGGTTGCCCGCGAGGACGCCGTCGACGTAAAATTCGGGGTTTTGGCTGAGCATCGATGCCATCAATAAAATTATAGGGCAAAAGAGACCCAAAGGCCCCTGTTTCGAATTTCTATTTTCGAGTTTCCAGGAGGTTCAGCACCTGGTTGGCCGAGTGGACGATACTGGTGCCAGGGCCGAAGATGGCGTGGACCCCCATCTGGTAAAGCACCTCGTAATCGCCCGGCGGAATGACGCCCCCCACGATGACGACGATATCCTCCCCGCCTTCCTTCTTCAGCGCCTCGACCAACTGGGGCACCAGGGCCTTGTGGGCCGCGGCCAGGCTGGACCAACCGATGGCATGCACGTCGTTTTCCACCGCCATACGGGCCGCTTCCTCCGGCGTCTGGAACATGGGACTCAGATCCACGTCGAAACCGATATCCGCAAAGGCGGTGGCCACGACCTTGACGCCCCGGTCATGACCGTCCTGGCCCATCTTGGTGAGCAGAATCCGCGGCCGCCGCCCCTCCTTTTCCAAAAACTGCGCACAACGCTTGCGCAGAGAGGCGAAAACCTCGCTGTCGCCGTACTCGGCGGCATAGACCCCGGAAATGCACTGGGTGGTGGCCACGTAGCGGCCGAAGACCTTTTCCATCGCATCGGAGATTTCACCCACCGTGGCCCGCGCGCGCACCGCCGGCAGGGCCGCTTCCAGCAGGTTGCCGCCGGTTTCTGCCGCCTTGGTCAGCCCTTCGAGCGCCCGGGCCACTTCGGCCGCGTCGCGGCGGCCACGAATCTCGTTGATCCGGGCGATCTGTTCGTCGCGCACCGTTTCGGACACCGCCCGCGCCTCGATGCGGTCCTCCTTTTCCGGCCGGTACTTGTTGACCCCCACGATCACATCCAGGCCCTGGTCGATACGCGCCTGGCGCCGAGCCGCCGCCTCCTCGATGCGCATCTTGGGCATCCCGGTCTCGATGGCCTTGGCCATGCCACCGAGCTGCTCCACCTCCTCGATGATCTTCATCGCCTCCCGGGCGATGGCATCGGTGAGCGCCTCGACATAGTAACTGCCGGCCAGGGGATCCACCACGTGGCAGACCTGGGACTCTTCCTGGACGACGAGCTGGGTGTTGCGGGCGATACGGGCTGAAAAGTCCGTGGGCAGGGCCACCGCCTCGTCGAAGGAATTGGTGTGCAGCGACTGGGTGCCGCCGAGGACCGCCGCCAGGCATTCGAGGGTGGTGCGGATGATGTTGTTGTAAGGATCCTGTTCGGTGAGGCTCCAGCCGGAGGTCTGGACGTGGGTCCGCAGCATGCTCGAACGAGGATCCTTGGGGGAAAACTGCTGCATCAGCCGATGCCACAGGAGCCGGGCGGCACGCAGCATGGCAATTTCCATGAAAAAGTTCATCCCCACGCCAAAGAAGAAGGACAGCCGCGGGGCGAAGGCGTCGATCTCCAGGCCGGCCTTGAGCGCCGCTCGCACGTACTCCACCCCGTCGGCCAGGGTGAAGGCGGTTTGCAAAACGCTGTCGGCGCCCGCCTCCATCATGTGGTAGCCGCTGATGCTCACCGTGTTGAATTTGGGCATCTCCTTGGAGCAAAAGGCGATGATGTCCGAGACAATGCGCATCGAGGGGGTCGGTGGATAGATATAGGTGTTGCGGGTGAGATTCTCCTTGAGAATATCGTTCTGGATGGTACCGGTGAGCTGCCCGTGGGCAACCCCCTGCTCTTCGGCGGCCACGATGTACATGGCCATGATGGGAATCACCGCCCCGTTCATGGTCATGGACACCGACATCTGCTCCAGAGGAATCTGGTCGAAGAGCATCTTGGCGTCCTCGACGCTGTCGATGGCCACGCCGGCCTTGCCCACATCACCGGCTACCCGGGGATGGTCGGAATCGTAGCCGCGGTGGGTGGCCAGGTCGAAGGCCACCGACAGCCCTTTCTGGCCGGCGGCCAGGTTGCGGCGGTAGAAGGCGTTGGATTCCTTGGCGGTGGAGAAGCCGGCGTACTGGCGGATCGTCCAGGGCCTTCCGGCGTACATGGTGGCCATGGGGCCGCGCACAAAGGGCGGAAAACCGGGAAGCGTGTTGACATGCGACAGGTCCTGGAGGTCTTCCGCCGTGTAGAGCGGCTTGACGAGAATCCCTTCGGGCGTCTTCCAGTTTAGACTCTCCGGGGGCTTGCCCTTGAGCTGCTTGGTCGCCAGGGCCACCCATTTTTCCAGATCGGGATGTTGTGCTGCCATCGTCGTCTCCTTTGACTCCTGTTGCCGGTGTTTTTCCTCTGCACCCGGTTACCGGTCCGGGCGCCATTTATGACGACCGATCCGCCTGATCCGATCGATCCGTCAACTGAAAACGGTTTGGTGACGCCGTGGTTTACTCAGTCGCTCTCTGCGTGCCGCGGGTTGGCAATGGCGCGCCAGATCAATTCAAAAAACACGTTGGACTGGGCCGCCAGCCCCTCTTGCTGCCCCCGGGAGATCCACATGAAAAAGGTGCGCTGCACGAAGCCGAGCATGAAATCCAGCAGGACACCGGCACGCACCGTATCCACCAGCACCCCTTCCTGCTGGCCCCGGCGGAGCACATCCAGGTAAAGATTGATCATCTTTTTTTGTTTGAAACTTTCATCGGCCATCCATGTCTGCATGGGCAAGGTCATGAATAAAATCCGCCCCAAGCCCGGATTGCGCTCGTAGTAATCGAGCTGCAGCCACAGTACCTTGCGCATCTTCTCCTTCAGGTCCTCGATGCCCTGGAGGTGGTCGATGATCCGATCAGTGAGCTTTCCAAGCCAGATGTCCACAAAGGCAAAAACAAGCCGCTCCTTGCTGCCGTAATGCGAATAGATGGTGGAGAAGCTGACGCCGGCCCGACGGGCCACGTCGCGCATATTGGCTTTGTGGAAGTCGGAGCTGGAGAAAATCTCCATCACCGCCGCTTCCAACCGCCGATGGATCTCGGGCCTCAAAGTACCGAACTTTGTTATCGATTCAGTCATTTGGTCCGTTTCGGTCCCGTGGAACCAAGAAAGGGTTCAATCAATGTCAACAACTTGAATAGATTCGCAATTCGGACTTTTTAGGGCAGAAAATTAAAAAAACCTGAAAAAAGTTTGTTTCGCCGTATAAAAAAGATAACTATTTATTATTTTTTAGCTTTAATAAGTACTAGCGCCGCAATGACTCCGCCTGACGAAACATTGTTACGTTTCTAACTCAACAGGTTGGGGCTGTCAACCCCAAATCAACGCTGTCGTCGGCACTACAGAGGGAAGTGGCGACTGATTCGGAGGAAATCCCCTCGGCGCGAAAAATACGGCAGTCCTGATGCGCCGGGCGGCAGTGACATTTAAGAATCATGCGTTGACAAGCCCCCCATAAACCACTATATATCGATTTATCGATATGGGGGAATCATGCGTGACTTTATCCGGGTCATCAAGGCGCTGTCCGATCCCAACCGGGTCAAGATGCTCAAGCTGCTTCAACGGCGGGTGCTGTGCGTCTGCGAGATCCAGGAGGCGTTGGGCCTGGCCCAGTCCACTGCGAGCAAGCATTTGAAGATTTTGGAAGAAGCCGGGTTGATCACCTTTGCCAAGGAAGGCCTGTGGGTCAACTACCGTTTGGCGGATGACCCGCGAAACCCCTACGCCGCGAGCCTGCTGGGCAACTTGCGCCGCTGGCTGGAGGACGATCCCGAAGTGGCCGCCCTGGTGGCCCGACTGCCCCAGATTCGCCGCGAGAACATTTGCGGGGGCTGAGGGATCTTTTTTTACCCTCGATAAATCGCTACATGTCGATATAGGGATACTTTCAACCGTCGTTGGAGTAACGAATGATGAAAGAACGGACCAAATTTTTGTGGATCGTGGGAATCTTCGCCGCCGCCTACTACGTGCCCTGGAGCCACCCCACCATCCGCCAGTCCGGCCTGGAGGCCTTCCTGATGCTCCAGGAGTACGCCCGTGAGCACGTGCTCACCTGCCTGATTCCGGCCTTCTTCATCGCCGGGGCCATCGCCGTCTTTGTCTCCCAGGCATCGGTGCTCAAATACTTCGGCGCCCAGGCGAGCAAGCTCCTCTCCTATTCGGTGGCCTCGGTCTCGGGCACCATCCTGGCGGTCTGCTCGTGCACGGTGCTGCCGCTGTTCGCCGGCATCTACACCCGGGGGGCGGGCATCGGCCCGGCCACGGCCTTTCTGTACTCGGGCCCGGCCATCAACGTGCTGGCCATCTCGCTCACCGCCAAGATCCTCGGTTGGCAGCTCGGCCTGGCCCGGGCCGTGGGGGCCATCGTCTTTGCCGTGATCACCGGCCTGCTCATGGCCCTGATCTTCCGCAAGGACGATGCGGCTCGCGCCACCGGCCAGATCTACGTGCCGGACAGCGACGGCAAGCAGCGCACCCTGCTCCAGGACAGCCTGTACATCTTCACCATGGTGCTGATCCTGGTCTTTGCCGCCTTCGCCCGCCCGACCGAGGGGTCGACAGGCCTCTGGCCGGCGATCTTCGCCGCCAAGTGGCCCATCACCATCGCGCTGCTCGTCATCCTTGCATGGATGCTCAAGGCCTGGTTCACCCGGGATGAGTGCAAGAGCTGGGTGAATTCCACCTGGGGCTTCATGAAGCAGATCTTCCCGCTGCTCGGTGGCGGGGTCCTGGTGGCCGGCTTCATGCTGGGCCGACCGGGTCATCCGGCTCTGATTCCAGAGCAGTGGATCTCCGCGCTGCTGGGGGGCAACTCCTTGTGGGCCAACCTCATCGCCTCGCTGGCCGGCGCCCTGATGTACTTCGCCACCCTCACCGAAGTGCCGATTCTCCAGGGCCTGCTCGGCGCCGGCATGGGCCAGGGACCGGCCTTGGCCCTGCTTTTGGCGGGCCCTGCGCTTTCCCTGCCCAACATGCTGGTGATCGGCTCGGTGATGGGGGTCAAGAAAACCGCCACCTTCTGCGGCATTATCGTCATCCTGTCCACCATCGCCGGGATGATCTACGGTTCTTTTTCTGGCTGATGACCTTTGGCAGAACACAAGAATTCGGATTTGAGAAAAGAGCCCTCGCTGCGATCGGGATGACAGTTCGGAAGGTGGGGTGACCGCTCAAGATTCGGGATGAAAATTTGAATATTTGGCACGAACCCATCATAGGTGGAGTGAAAACGGACAGATCGGAACGGAGGATACACGCCATGGATATCAAGGTCCTGGGCCCTGGCTGCCCCAAATGCCAACAGACGGAAAAGATCGTCAAGGAAGCGGTGGCCGAAGCGGGCCTGACGGCCGAGGTGGAAAAAGTCACCGACCTGATGAAAATCGCCGGCTACGGGGTCTTCGGCACCCCGGCGGTGGTGGTGGACGGCGAGGTCAAATCGGTGGGCAAAATTCCCAAGAAGGAGGACGTGCTCCAGTGGATCAAGTAGGAATATGTCGGCCGCGCCGATATCCTCTTCCACGATGTCTGGAAGGACCCGGCCCCGGCCAAGCATTACGGGATTCGGGCCATCCCGACCCAGATCTTCTTCGACCGCCAAGGCCGGGAGGTCCACCGCCACGTCGGCTTCATGAAAAAAAAGGCCATCGTAAAGATCCTGACCCGCCTGGGGGTGCCGTCCGCCGGCCCGGCGTGACGGCGGCCCGGGAAAGATCTTCGCCGGCTCGCTGATGATGATTCTCTTTGCCCTGGGCCACTGCCACGGTGCGCCGCATCATGGAAAACGGCGCTTGGCAGGGGGACGGCCTGTGGTTTCGGCGCGGCGCCGGAGCGGTGATCGGGCTGTTGGGAATCTACTTTATCGCTAACCCGTTTGTCCGTATCTAAGTGTCAAGGAGGCAACAAAGACATGGCGGAATATGAGGGATATGTCGCAATGCGCATGGCGGACGGCAAGGCCGAGGTCTTCATTCAGCCCGGAAACCCCGGCATTCCTGGCGTTTCAGGCGAGGTGAACAGGCGGGTCTGCCATTGTGCCTCCGACGGGTCCTCGTTTACGGTGGAAGCGCTCAACAGCGCCGGCGCGCAGGCGGGGGATCGGGTTGTCGTCAGCCTGAACAGAGGCGCCCTGGTCCGGAATGTCGCGGCAGGTCTGGGCCCCCCTCTGGCCGGCCTGGTGCTGAGCCTCGCGCTGGTCTCGTCTTTGACCCACGGTTTCGCCCGGAACATCGGTGCCGGCCTCCTGGTTTCAGGCGCCGTCCTGTTTTCGGGCATCATCGTCGGCATGTTGGCTTTCCGACGGTTTTCAGTCCAAAACCTGCCGGTGGTGGAACGCATCATCATGTCCCGGATCGAGGCGCCATCGAGGTTGGCGACGCCGGCCCCGCTTGAAGATGATGGCAAGCGCTGTCAGGCGTGCCCCGCAAGCCCACACCGATGTTGCTGAAAGCCGGGGTTTTCACACCCGATCCCCCGGAGAGGCGAACGGGCCGCCGTTGAAAGAAGGCGCCATCGATGGCGTCACCCAGGGCGGGCTTGCCCGTCGTCTGCCTTGGTGTTGAGCGGTTTCCGCATCAAGGCCACATCCTTGACCGGAATGTCGCAGGTCCACCCGAATCGCCGGGCGATAAAACGCAAGGTCGCCTCCCGGAAGAACACCACGTGGGTCGGATCGCGGCGGTAATGCCACTGCGCGAAACGGTGGTCATCCGTTTGAAAACAGGTCATGAGCGCCAGCCATCCACCGGGGCGCAGCATCCGGTCAAACCGGGCGAATTCCTCGGCCGGCCGGTGGAAATGTTCGATGGTTTCGGTGCAGGTAATGAAATCGTAGACATCCTCGAGCGCTTCCCACGCGGGGGAAAAAAGCGGGTCGAACAGTCTCACCCGGTGGCCGGCCTCCCGCAACATGCAGGCCAGCGCCGGCCCGGGACCGCATCCGTAATCCAGGCCCTTGGCCTCCGGCGGCAACCGCTCGAGCAGGGGGACGACCAGCTTGGACAAGAAGCGGCGGTAACCCGCCGACCTCGGATCGTTGCGGTGCAGCCGGTACTGCGCCTGCTCCGCCTCGATGGACAGCCGCTGCGCCGGATCGAGAAAGGTGGCCTGGCAAACACCGCAGCGCACGTATCGGGCACCGTTCACTTCAAGAAAAAATTTAACTGAAAACGCGCCGCAGACAATGCAGTCCCCTGAATCCATTTTTCTCCCGTTCTGTCCTTAAAATCGCCGATATGAACCGAGTATACCATTTTGATTCATAAAAGGCGCCATCGTCGTAGGCCGGGGCGACGGTGCCGAGGGCGCCATCACGGCCATCCACGCCCTGTTTCTCAATCATGAAATGATTGCGGCCAACCGGGGGGGCCCGGGAAGCGCTTTTGCAAAAGCGGAATCCTTCAGGACCACGAGGGCCTGCAATCGGTCAGGAAGCTGGGCCGCCGACTCCTGGAGATAGTTGATGTGCTTGGCCTTTAGCCGAAAACCCGCCGATGGTCCCGGCGGCGGCCGGAATTTCCAGGAAAAACAACGTTGCCGGTTGACAGGAAAAACCGGGTGGGTTAATTTCCACCCATAGCAATTCGTCACATGGCGAATTATAATGTATATAAAAAGTCTATCAAGGATCCCGCGATGTTCGAAATCATGGCTGTGACCAAGGCCTTGGCCGATGAAACCCGGGTGCGGCTGCTGGCCGCCCTGCAGGGCGGGGAGCTCTGCGTCTGCCAGCTTATCGAGTTGATCGGGCTGGCGCCTTCCACCGTCAGCAAGCACCTTTCGATCCTGCGCGGCGCCCGGCTGATCGAGGGGCGCAAGCACGGCCGCTGGATGTACTACCGGCTGACCGGTGCGCAGGCCCCCCCGGCGGTCCGTTCGGCGCTGACCTGGCTCATCGACGCCCTCAAGGACAACCCCTTGATTCTGGAAGACCGGCAGCGTCTGGCGCAAATGATTGAAACACAGCCCGAGGGGTTGTGCTGCAAATAGACCCCAATGCGGCGCTTACATGCCAGTGCCACCCCGGGGAACTGATTTTGCTAAAATATTCAGCCCTCTGAAATGGATCCCGGGTCAAAGCCCGGGATGACGGGCACCGAAGAATCCCGGATCAAGTCCGGAGTGACGGCAAGGATTCTGGATCAAGTTCCGACTTTATTTCTGTCATTCCTGCGAAAGCAGAGCCTGCCCTGGACTCGATCCGGGGAATCCATGTGGCCCTGTGGTTCAAGCGCAGATATTTCCCCTACGCGGTCAAAACCCCCACCGGCGTATGCCATGTCACCTGCAAGGCGTGACACCAGAGGAGAATGTGATGGAGATCCTGAAGAACGATGAAATCCGCCAGGCTGTGCGCCAGCGCTACAGCCGGATCGTTGACCCCCGCCAAGCCGGCTGCGGCTGCGCCCCGGGCTGCTGCGGCGCCCCGGCAGCCGATGCCGCCGGCATCTCCCAATCCCTCGGCTACGGTTCCGAGGAGGTCGGCGCCGTGCCCGAGGGGGCCAACCTGGGGCTCGGCTGCGGCAACCCCCAGGCCATCGCGGCCCTGAAACCCGGCGAGGTGGTCCTCGACCTGGGCAGCGGCGGCGGCTTCGACTGCTTCCTGGCCGCCCGCCAGGTGGGCGAGACGGGCCGGGTGATCGGGGTGGACATGACCCCCGAGATGATTTCCCAGGCCCGGGCCAACGTGGCCAAAACAGGGCATGGCAACGTGGAATTTCGCCTCGGCGAAATCGAAAACCTGCCCGTGGCCGACGACACGGCGGACGTGGTGATCTCCAACTGCGTCATCAACCTCTCCCCGGACAAGCCCCGCGTTTTTGCCGAGATCTTCCGGGCCCTCAAGCCCGGTGGCCGGGTGGCGGTTTCGGATGTGGTGGCCACGGCCCAGTTGCCCGAGGCCGTGCGCCAGGACCTGGCCCTTCACGCCGGCTGCATCGCCGGGGCCTCCCTGATTTCGGAAGTCGAGGCCATGCTGCACGCCTGCGGCTTTGTCGACATCCGGGTGACGCCCAAGGCGGAAAGCAGGACGTTCATCCGCCAGTGGGCGCCGGGCACCAACGTCGCCGACTTGGTGGCGTCCGCCGACATCCATGCCGTCAAGCCTGTACCCCCGATGGAAAATGAAGGTCTCCAGAGATGAACGCCAACAAGATCCGCATCCTGTTCTTGTGTACTGGCAACTCGTGCCGCAGCCAAATGGCCGAAGGGTGGGCCCGTCATCTGAAGGCCGATCTCATCGAAGTCGCCTCGGCCGGCATCGAGCCCCAGGGCCTCGACCCCCTGGCCGTGCGGGCCATGGCCGAGGCGGGAGTGGACATCTCGCGCCACCGCTCCAAGTCGGTGGAGGAACTGCGCAAGCAACCATGGGATGTCGTCGTCACTGTCTGCGGCCACGCCAATGAGACCTGCCCCGTCTTTCCGGGCCGGGTCAAGCGGGTGCACGTGGGCTTCGACGATCCGCCCCAACTGGCCCGGGACGCGCGCGGCGAGGCTGAGGCCATGGGGCATTACCGGCGGGTGCGCGACGAGGTCCGCGCCTTCGTGGCGTCGTTGCCGGAAAGTCTGTGATGGATTGAGGATCATCCGCTCTGATTTTATCCCTGCCGATCTGGAGAATGTTAAAATCAGATCGAGCACTGTTTTTGGCTCTGTCCACCTATCCGCCAAGTTGACTCATACCTCCAACCTTGCTAAGACTGCCGACGAAATTTAGAATGAATTAAAAATCCAGGCTGCCGCGGATCAAGGCGCCGGTGGTTCGGCCCGGCATGTTTGACTCCACGGCCGATGGGATCAAAGAAAGGTCGGCCTAAGATGGAAATGCAAGCTGCACAGGTAGTGGCGTTGTTGGCTACCGGCATTGCGGTGGGATTCGCCTCGGGGCTGCTGGGGGTGGGCGGCTGTTTCATCATGGTGCCGGTGCAGTTCTGGGCGCTCAAGGCCATCGGCGTGGACCCCACCATCGCCATCCGCGTCGCCTTCGGCACCAATCTGCTCGTGGTGCTGCCCACCGCCTTCAGCGGGGCCATGGCCCATCACAAGAAAAAGGCCGTTCTCTGGAAAGCGGGGATCACCTTCGGCGTCGCCGGTGCCCTGGGCGCATTTGCCGGTGCGTTCATCGCTTCGCATCTGCCCGGCAAGGTTCTGACCACTGCCTTCGGGGCCGCCGTGATTCTCGGCGCCGTCCGCATGCTCACCGCCAAGCCGCCCAAGATCACGGATCAACCTTGCGACAGCCTCACCGCTTTCATCCTGTGGGGTTTTCCCCTGGGCATTGTCTCCGGCATCATCGGTATCGGCGGCGGCGTGCTCATGATCCCGATCATGGTGTACTTCCTGAAGTTCAAGATGCACCAGGCCGTGGGCACCTCCACCGCCCTGATGATCTTTACCGCCCTGGGTGGAGCGCTCTCCTATGCCGTCAACGGGATTGGCGTCGCCGGCCTGCCCCCCTACTCCACCGGGTATCTCAACTGGTACCAATGGGCCATCCTGGCCGGGGTGAGCATCCCCTGGGCCGTGGTGGGCGCCAACACGGCCCACCTGCTGCCCGCCAAACAGCTCAAGTACCTTTTCATCCTGGTGATGTTCTATATGGGGTTAAAAATGACCGGGGTGTTCGTCTGGTTGAATCTTCCCCTCTGAAAAAAAAACGGAGCCCCTGCCTTTTCCGGGCAAGGGCTCCCGCCGCATCGTCTCGTGCTTGACCGATCAACTCTTGTTGTGATCCTCGTGGCACTGCAGACAATTCATCTTTGTCAGTGCGTCGACCTTTTCACCGTTGGCGCCATGGCAGGAATTGCAGGTTGCGGTGGATTCAGGCATGACGAAGGTGCTTTTGAAGGTCCCGTCAAAATGAGCGTTCAGCAGTTGGATGGCATGTGCCACCGAATCCCCGGTCAGGCGGGCACAGCGCTCCTTTCGCTGCAAGCAGGTAATCTCTTCTCCGTTTTCATTGCACCAGGTGGAGGAGGAGACATGGCACAGCGGTGAGCCGCTTGCGCAGGCCGGAATGGCTTGATCGAATTTGTTCACCCCGTATTTTTTCTCAACCCCGTACTGATTGGCAAGGTCCGTCGGCAACGGCGTCTGGGTGTACCATCCGAACAGTTCTGAAACCAGCACGTCGGCGACCTTTTTCTCACAAACCAACGAAATCAGTGCCGCCGGTCCGTTTATAGCTCCGCACAGCATCCCCCAACCGACGCCGCCGCCGTGCCCATAAATCATGATTTCGGACGGCAGGGACGTGTAGGGCTCCCCTACGGCCTCGCGCAACAGACCGGCAATACCGTGAAAGCCGGCATAGGAGCAGCCCTTGCCGCTCCAATAGCTGTCGTGACCCAGTTTACGCCCCATTTCCGGGTCAAGCTTCGTGTAGGGCCACGGCCATTCGAAGGTCTTCGGGGTTTCAGCAAACAGGGGTTGCGGACGCAAGGACGCAACCCCCGCCGCTCCGGCCACCCCGGCTGTGGCGACCGCCCCGATTTTAAGTGTGCGCCGAATAAAATCCCGTCTCGTTGCGATGTGGCTCATACCCCCTCCATTCTGTTGCTGCTGGATTGACGAGACCGGCCCCTCTTCAGGCCGGACCAATGACTTCAAAGAAATCCAGGCGGCGTCGAAGACGCAACCGTCGTCGTTTCCGAAGGGCCACAGGGAAACCCCGAGAGCTGAGGCTACGCTCAGAACAGCAATTTTCCCGAGGGTCCCCGAAGTCCATTAAGCCAGCAACCGTCGACGGTCAAATGAATAATATTCATGGCCTCATCAGGTCATTCAAAAACTGGATAAGCCTATAAGGAAAAGTGATGAACGGCGGTGGAAATGGAGGTGGCGATCAATCCTGCCGATTCAGGCTGCAACGGATTTGCCGATGGGATACTGCGACAAAAAAGTGATCAATTCCTTGACCATGACTGAGGGCGGATCCTGTTTGCGGTATGTCAAATAGAAGGTCTGAATCGGATTGCCCTCTTTGAGATGGATTTCGGCCAACGTCCCGAGATCGATGTCCTTGCGGACCATGAATTCCGGAAGCAGCGAGACCCCGTATCCATCCTCGACAAGATTCTTGATCGCCTCGTTGCTTTCGGACTCGCTAACCACCGAAAACTGTTGCAAATTCATCTTGTTTCGGGCAAGAAAGCTTTCGAATTCCGCCCGGGCGCCAGAACCTTTTTCACGCAGAATGATGCGGTTGTTTTGCAATCCTTTCAGATCGGTGGTGCCGGTGGCAGGCTGGGTCTTTCCACTTTCAAACCAAACCAGGGCAACGCGCATCAGTTGCTTTTTATGCAGAAATCGACTTTTGGGCTCAAGACCGGTCACTCCGACATCAAGGTCGCCGGCCAAGAGCCCCTTGATCACTTCCTCGCATTTTGTGATGGTCAGCATCAGCTTGGCGGAGGAGTGAGTTTCTCGAAAAGCCCTTAAGCCCAGCGGCAGAAGTTGTTCCCCGGCGATACAACAAGCGCCGATACGCACCTCTCTTCGCAGCGCCGGGGAATACCTTCCCATGTCTCTGAAAACCGTTCGCTGGAGCCGCAACAGCTCTTCGGCATGCCCCATGAAGCACTTTCCGGCTTCCGTCAGGGCGATTCGACCGGTTTTTTTTCGGATAAAAAGCGGGGTGTGAAAAATCTGCTCGATTTTCTGGACCTGAAGACTGACAGCGGGCTGGGAAAGCAGCAACTCATTGGCGGCCTGAGTGAAACTCATCGTTTCGGCCACCTTGAGAAAGACTTTGATTGAAAACAAATTCAAGTCCATCGGAAATCCGCCGCAGTTCTTGAGTGGTCGCACAAGATCAGTGGCTTTTAGAATTTTTTGAGGACCATGTCAAATACCCAATATGGCATGAGGCCAGCATTGAACCGGGGAACAGCAAGGCCTAGTCCGTATCGCTGTCCGGCCGATTGTCTCCTGAGGCTCGGGACCCGAAAAGGTAAATTCCCTGAACCGCGGAACAATGGCGCAACACCGTGGGGACGATGGCCTCATTGTCTTTCATTGCCGATTTCCCGATCTTTTAAGGGCCGCTGTGTCTACCTCCGCCGTCACGCCGGCTCAACCGCCTCCGCGCCAAGTGGCGCCGAGTGTCCGGCCATTTAAAAAGTTAACACCTTGTCCGCCTCCGCGGCAAGTTCGTACAAATCGTCCATCCAACCGATGGGGCAGGTGCCGGATCCCACCAGACCGTGGGATTTCATGCAGACCCCTCAGACAAAAAATTCGCCGCCGAACTGGTTGATCTGGCCCATGACATCGAAGGCCTCGCTGCCGGCCTGCTCGAAGCACACCCCCTTGCCGAGCATGAACACGCTGACCTCATCGCCCCTTTTGACCCCCACGTTGGCCAGCCGCATGGCGTTGTAGATGGTCTCGCCGTCGTCGCTGGTGATGATGAACAACATTTTCATAGGCCGCGTCCTTTCCAGTTTTTAAGTATCCGTAACGAATCCAACACCCCGTGTTTGTCATTCCGAGGAGCCTCTCTCCTCCCGTCATTCCGAGGAGCGCGAGCGACGAGGAATCTCTTCGAGCCGGCCACCGTTTCCCGCCGTATTCCAAATTGCAGATCTCTCGCTGCGTTCGGGATGGCACGGGCCAAACATTTCACCAAGGAGCCCCCATTGCCCTCCTTTAAAATCACTTCACCCCTCGCAGGCCGACAAAGGCCCCCTGGCCGAATCCGTCTAGGATCCGCCCCCCCTTGTCGCCCGGAATCAGCGTCTGCGCGGTACGGTCAATGCGGAAACCCGCCGCCTCCAGGTGAGCCATCACCTCCCGGGTGGAAAAGAAGGTGGCCTCCCGGTAGAACCGGCTTTGGTCCCGGTGGGCTTCGTAGTGCCGCCCCAGGTCGCTCTCCTTGTCCACGAATCCCACGATGAGCCACCCGCCGGACTTCAGCACCCGCCAGGCCTCCGCGAAGGTTGCACCCAAGTCATCGACAAAGCAGATGGTGGTCACCATCAGGACAAAATCGACGCAATCCGCCGTCAGAGGGAGGTGTTCGGCGACCCCGGCGATGACCTGGATGCCCTGCTGTCGGGCCTTGAGGGCCATCTCCCGCGAGGGTTCCACGCCGGTGCGAATGCCGAAGGGCACGGCGAACTTTCCCGAGCCGATCCCGACTTCGATTCCCCCGGCGCCGGAAGGCGGCAACAGTCTCCGGATCAGGGCCAGTTCGGCTGTATACTTGTCGACATTTTCTTCAAACCACCCATCATAGGCGTCACTGAAACGCTCGAAGGCATCGATCTTCGGCATATGCTTCCTTTTGCCCCGTCGTTAACATCACCCTGTCTGTTCAATCGCCAAGCAACCCGACCAGCGAAAGCCGTTCAATTTTGTTTTGAGCCGTTCCCCCAGAGCGGATCGTTCCCGAAGCGCTCAAACCACCATTCTTCGGGGGATTGGTGCCGTTTCACGGCCTCTTCCGAAAAAGCGTACCGGTAGTGCCGGCAATAATCCAGGAGCGTCTCATAGGCGGAAATGATGCGGCGGGTCATCTCGGCGCACTTTTCCGGATCTTTTCCGCCCTTGTCCGGATGCCATTCGGTAAGCAGACGGCGGTAGCCGGCCTTGATCTCGGTCATGGTCGCCGTTTCGGGCAACTGCAAAATTTCCCGGGCGGCATTGATTTCCTGGTACTTGGTAGGATTCAACGGTTCAGTTTTCCTTCTCTTTTGAGCTTCGAAAAGGCGAGTTCCTCCATGATTCCGACGCCGAAAAATTCTTATTTTCCGGCATGATACAAAACATGAAGCTTGATGAAGGCCAGCTCCAGGTCGCGAATCATTTCGCTTCTCCGTTTCATCGTTTCATCATTTTAACGTATCCTATTACAATAATATCGAAATTCAATATTGAAACAAAAAAATCATTCACCGAGCATTCGGTTCCTTCTTTTCGCCGATGCTTTGCCGGAGGAAAATCTCTCGGCAAAGCAATGCGGTAATATCATTACCGCCCAAGGGAATGTGCGACGCCAAAGGGGACAGGGCCATTGGCGCCGGCCGGACACCAGGCAACTTGACACATAGACACGATTTATTTATATTTCGTGTTAATAGAAAGACAGGGGCCGTCGGCTCGGATAACGGAAAATCTTACATTGAAAACGAAACAACACATGCTTCAGCGGCAACCCCAAACGCCTTCCGGAAAGACACACCCGTGCCTGGATACCGCCGGCCTTAACCGGCTGGAGCAATCGTTTCGACAATGGGCTGATGCTTCCTTGCGCCGGGATGTATCCCTGTCTCGACGCCGGATGCTGCTGGTTTTTTTGTTGATCCGCTACACCGGGGCCAAGCTCAGCGAGGTGCTGGCCCTCGATCCGTCCAAAGATATCGACTGCCAAGGGCGCACGGCGCGCTTTCAAGCCAAGGGACCGGACGGGAAATGGATAGTAAGGGAAGTCCAGATTTCCGAAGCCCTGGCCAAAGAAATCAGCACGACCCTTGCCGATCCCGATTTCAGCGCCGTTGCCCAAAACGGCTTCGGGGTCGATCCGGCCTTCGTGCGGCGCAAGTTCTACGAGCGCGCCGAGGCCTGCGGGTTTGAAAAGCGTCTCGGCGGCCCGGAAATGGTACGCAAGGCCCGGGCCGTGGAGTTGATGCAGGCCAGGATGCCCATGGCGGCGGTTCAAAAAATGCTCGGGGCCGCCATGCCCCACCGGGGCGCCGCCGGCATTTCCTTTTCAGCGGACGAGATCGAAGAGCTGACGCGCCGCTTCGTGGAGCGCGAGGCAAGACGGCAAACCAGCGCCCGCAACACCTTTTTCGGCAAGATCACCGCCATTCGGCGCGGCGACATTCAATCCCGGGTGAGTCTGGTCACCATGGAGGGCCATACGATTGCCACGGTGATCACCAACGACAGCCTGGAGCGCCTCGGTCTGGCCGAGGGAAGGCTGATCGCCGCCGAGATCAAGGCCCCCTGGGTCATGTTGCATCGCGGGGAGAAGGAGCCGGCGTGCAGCGCGGAAAACCGCTTCAGCGGGGTCGTGGAGCGGGCCCTACGCGGCAAGGTCAACGCCGAGTACGGGGTGCGCATCGCTGACGGCACCGAATTGTGCGCCGTTGTTTCCACCGAGAGCGGCCGGCGGCTGGGCTTGAAACGGGGAGACCGGGTCTGGGCCGTGTTCAACGCCTTCGCCGTAGTGCTGAATGCGGATTGAGGGTTTCCGGCGGCCACCGGCGATGGCGGTTCTGACTTCAGGCGAGAGCGCACGCGTAGGGCAGGAACTTCGAATCGTCCGACATGAGGTGCATTTTGTTGGCTATGGCCTGGGCGATGATCATGCGATCGAAAGGGTCCCGGTGATGCATGGACAACCGGCCCAACTGCACGGCATCCGAGCCGGAGAAACTCAGCACTTCGACACCGGTTTGTTCAGCCATCACGAGGGGATCGAAGTCGACCTGGATCTTGCCGATGGCCTGCTTGATGAAGAGTTCCGCGATGCTCATGGCGCTGAGAAAGATTTCGTTGGTCCGGGATTCGAGGGCATAGCGCCTTTTGGCGTCAAGCTTTTCGGGACAGGAGAGCACCCATAGGAAAATATGCGTATCGATCAGAATTTTCATTCCGGCTCCCCGTAGAACATGGCGTTGATTTCAGGGTCCTCTTCGAGAAAGTCCTCCGGAATCCGGATCTTGCCGGCCAGCAAGCCCAGCGGGCGCTTCTGCCTGGGTTTATGCCGCACCAGTTCGACCAGCGGCAGATTGTTCTTGGCGATGATGACCTCTTCGCCGTGA
>JACDJB010000913.1_pt1 | contig 26083 bp, 25 predicted proteins | sample 7454121 | NCBI WGS metagenome assembly JACDJB01 (sample SAMN14253290, study PRJNA609438) | sludge metagenome | isolation source: sludge after 25d culture with pyrite | collected 2018-12-20
AATGACCAGCTGGTCACAGCCTGGTCCCGTGGTGAAGTGGAGTTCACGCCGGCCTGTCAAGCCGGAGGTCGCGGGTTCGAAACCCGTCGGGACCGCTCGGGCGCAAGCCCGTTCGGATGCTGCGCAAGCGGCAACCAATCGCAGCACGCAGGTGCTGCTCAACACGGTCGAGTAGCTCAGTCGGCAGAGCATACGCCTGAAAAGCGTAGGGTCACCGGATCGACGCCGGTCTCGACCACTGACAAGCCCCCGCTTCGGGGGCTTGTTCGTTTTTCGGCTCTCCTTCGTTCGACCCTTTCGAATCGATGCTGTAACCGACACCTCATCTGCTCGTCATGGGCGGCACAGGAGGTCGTATGGGCGCATCAGAGAGCAATGACACCACGATTCGCTTCCGAGTCGTCGATGAGGTCCCCGACGCGGTCAGGGATGCATTGAGCGAACTGGCAGCTGCGATGGCTCAGGCCGAGATCGCCGACGTCGCCGAGGTCGAGGGCTTCGGGATGATGCCGGCCGGCGGAGGCGCGCTCGATCTCGCCGGCGGTGGTGTGCCGGGTACCGAGATGGGCTTCTGTGTCAGCTACCGGTTCAACAAGAAGACGGGTACCACGAGCTGTTGGATCGATTGGCCATGACGGTGGGAGATGAGATGAACGATCAAGACCAGGGCCCGACTGTCGTCGAGTTCGCCATCAGCGCCGAGTTGGCCGCCGTGCCGGCCGTGCGCACCGCGCTCGATCGTCTCAGCGTCGTGCTCGCCGAAGCAGAGATGCTCGACGACAACGATGTGTCGGGTTTCGCGATGGGTGCGGGCCAGACGATCGACTTCAGTGGGTCGACGATCCAGCCTCCCGGCCCAGACGCAGCGGGCTGCATCGGGTTCGGTTACCACACCGGCTGCGGCATCTTCTGGAAGAGCTGCCTATCGAAAGGGTGGATCTGATGCGCGGCACCGACTCACGACTCGAAAGCCTGTGGCAGAAGGAGAGCGTCTCATGACCGACAGGTCGATCAGTGTCGAGTTGCACATCGGCGACGATGCCAACCCGTCGCCTCGGTTGGCATCGGCGCTTTCCGAGCTGGCCTCCGCGCTTGCTGCCGAGGAAGTGGCCCGCCATGTGGAGCCGCCGTCCAACGACGACGTCATCGGTTTCGCGATGCCGTCACTCACGGTCGGTGATCTCGGCCTCAACCCTGGCGGCTCGATGGGAATCTGCTTCGGGAAGACCACCGGCGGGCTCAACAAAGACGGCGAGTGTGGCAGCTACTGCTACGTCAACACCGACGGAGACACACGAGCCTGCGGCGTGAAGATCTGGGGATGAGATGAAGTTCTCCCGATACAACACCATCGCCGTGGTCGATGATCACACCTTCGTTCACAACGGCGTCGGCGGCGACTTCCACCGGCTTCCCACCACGATGTGGGAGCGCGTCGAACGCTTCGTTGCCGGTACCGACAGCGGCGAAGGGCTGGTCGACGAGCTCACCATGCTGGTGCGGGCGCGCCTGGTCACCGCCGACGATGTCGACGAGTTGGAGGTGCTGCGATCACGACACCTCCGCAGCAAGTACGGCGGCGGGCTGGGGTTGACGATCGTCACCAGTCTCGGGTGCAACTTCGACTGTCCGTACTGCTTCGAGAGCAAGCGACCGTCGTTGCTGAAGCCAGCAGTCGCCGACTCGCTGGTCGCGTTGCTCGACGAGGCCATTGCTGCGGGAAGCCCTTCGATGAACGTCACCTGGATGGGCGGCGAACCGTTGCTAGGAGCCGCTCAGCTCCTCGATCTCTCCCGAGTGTTCATCGATCGCTGCGACGCAGCGGGGATGGAGTATTCGGCAGGCATCCTCACGAACGGCTGGCACCTCACGACCGAGATGGCTGCCCGACTCGCGTCCGCGCGTGTCGGCCAGGCCCAGGTGACCATCGATGGCCCGGCTGATGTGCATGACAGATATCGGCCCAAGAAGGATGGGGGCTCGAGCTTCGACCGCATCCTCGACAATGTTGTGAGTGCGATCGATCACTTGCAGGTGAACATTCGTGTCAACCTCGACAGCGGAAACCTCGGGCGGGTCGAGGAACTGATGGCGATACTCGCGGCCAGAGGGCTCGCCGGCAAGGTCCGCCTCACGCCGGCCCGGCTCACCGCCATCGCTTCGGCCGACGATGCGCCCTCGCAGAGCTATCAGGGTGGCTGCTACTCGTGCTCCGATTACGGGGTCGTGGAACTCGAGTTCGACGAGCTCGCGGCTCGCTACGGCTTCGAAGCCCGCGGCTTGCCGCGAGCGATCGGCACGCCGTGCACCGCTGTGCGGGCCACCGAACTTGTCGTGGGCGCCGATGGCGAACTGTGGAAGTGCTGGGATGACATCGGCAACAACGACGAAGCCATCGGAACCATCTTCGACCACAAGACGGCGAACGCGCAGATCACCAAGTGGCTGGGCTACGACCCGTTCAGCGACGACGACTGTCGGTCGTGCGTGGCCTTGCCCGGGTGCATGGGAGGCTGTGCGCACCACGACTTCTTCGGCGGTCGCGACGATCGATGCGGCACCTTCCGCTTCAACCACCAGCGCAAGGTGGAGAACGAGGCATTGCGCATGTCTGGGCAGCCCGCTCAGGCGACGGGCCTGGTTCACGTCGAAGCATCACGACTGCTGGCATCGATTCCAGTGAGCAGCACGCCGGTGAGCATCGGACGCACTCGACGCCGTATCGACCCGGAAACGCCTGCGTTGGCAACGACGCTTGCCGGCTGACGCGCGCAAGAAGGCAGTTCCCACGGCTGGCAGTTGCCAGCTAACGCGAGTGCTGACGCGCTGGTCGTACACCGGTGCCACGCAACGCGACGGACGAGAAGGACGGCGTTCACGTGGAGAACCGGAACAAGTTGGACGTGCACAGCGGCGGCGACGAGCTCCTGGTTCGTGCCGCACTCGATGGCTCTTCAGAGGCGTTTTCCAAGCTCTACGTGCGGCACGCAGCAGCGGTCAGGCGAGCGCTGTCCGACAACGTGCACGATGCCGAACGGCAGCGGGATCTGGTGCAGGAGACCTTCACTCGTGCACTCGCCAAGTTGGGCACACTGCACGACCCGGGTCAGTTCCGCCCGTGGATCTTTCAGATCGCTCGCAACGTCGCGATCGACGACTTGCGAGCACGCAGCCGAATGGCCTGGGAGCCGTTGGACGACGAGTTCCAGCACGGCCGGCCGAGCGTGGAGGCGGGCCCAGATGTGGTGACGGAACTGCGCGCACTCGCTGGTGCCATCCACGAAGGGCTCGCCGCGCTCTCACCTCGCGATGCTGCTGCGCTGTCGTTGGTGGTGCATCTTGGGTTCGGTCCCGAGGAGGTGGCCGCCGCGCTCGGGATCAGCTACGGGAACGCGAAGGTGGTGCTGCACCGAGCACGTGCCCGTCTTCGTGGGGCGCTGGTGCAACAGCAGCTGCTGCAGGCTGGAGCCGCAACGTGAGCACCACGCGGCGAGTGGCTCAGAGCCCCACGACGTGCACGTCGTGCTCGCGCAGCATCGCCGCCAGGTGGTCGGGCAGGCGCCGTGGTTCCCATGTGGCCGCGAAACCCTCCACATCGTCGAGCTCGCGATGCGCCAGCGCCACACCCGGGCCCACCAGCGCGGCGAACAGCTCACGCTCATCGGGTTCGAGCCCGGCCGCGAAGCCCCGCACCTTTTCGAGCAGCCGCTCGGCCGCATCCGCTGGAGTGTTCATTCGTTGCGTCCTCGTGGATGGATTCCCGGGTAACGAGACGACGCACTGGAGGAAGGGTTACACGATGAACATCGACGACGAATCGGAGGACCTGTGAGCGGTCGTACTTCCCACGAGGTGGTGATCGTCGATGCCGGCGGCGAACGCCGGTTCAAAGTGAGCGGCGTGCTGGTGATCGGTCGTGAGTCGGGCGACGTGCTCGTGGCCGACGGCACCATTTCCGGTCGTCACCTGCAGCTCGACGGCTCTGGCCCTGTGCTGCTCGCCACCGACCTTGGCAGCTCGAACGGCACGTTTCGTGGCGACGAGCGCATCGGTTCGGCCGTTGCGCTCCAACCCGGTGACGAGCTGCGCTTCGGCAGCGCGACCCTGAGGGTGGTGGCGCCGGCTCCTGCGCCGCTGCCGGCTCCTGCGCTGCCCCAGGCCGACGAGACGAGCCCGCCGCAGCTCGGTCCGTCATCGGGCCGCCCACCGCAGGCGACGGCAGGAGTGGTTCGCACTGAGGCGGTGGAGGTGCGCTTCGCGCCCGGCTCACATGGCGAGCGGATTGCCACGTCGTATGCGGCCGTCGCCCGACGTGCCCGCTCCACGCTGGCGGGTTTCGGTTCGGAACCGTGGGGCTCCGTACCGATCGTGCATCTGATCGATCCCTTTCACGATGGTGTGGAGCTGGTGGCCGGGGGCGCCATGATCGCGGATGGTGGTGCCGAAGCGTGGGTGGTGGTCTCGCCCGAGTCGCCGCCAGAACCACCGCATCGAGTGCTGGCTCTGATGTTCGGAGCCGCGTTCCCCGCATCGGCAGACCTGCAGTTGCTGATCGAAGGCTACGGGCTGCACCGGGCGGGTGCCCCCGAGGGCGATCTGTCAGGGCGACCGCTGCCTCCACTGGAACAGGCCGATGGTGAGGAACGAGCAGCGATGGCGGTCTCCTTCGTGCGCTTCCTCATCGCGCGTGAAGGCATCGATGCATTCATGCGGGTGTTTGCGGCGCCTGCGGGCCGCGGCGACGAGACCGTGCGAGAGGTGTACGGCCCGTCGCTGGGGCAGCTCGAGCAGGTGTGGCGTCGCAAGCTGGCGTCGGGTGGCAGCGACGTGAAGACGGGCGAGTTCCTCAAGCTGTCGTTGCGCTACCTGCGGCCGTACAAGCTGCGGCAGGTGGAGATCTTCGGGTACATGCTGCTGAGCCTCGCATTCGTGGCCGCCTTCCCGTTCGTCACGAAACGGCTCTTCGACTCGGCGTTGCCGAGTGGTGAGTTCTCACAGGTGCTCACCCTGCTGCTCGCGCTGGGGGCCGCGTTCGTCGTCTCTCTGGTTGCCGGGGTGCGGCAGGCCTATCAAACCGCGTGGGTGTCGAATGCCGTCACGCGCGACATCCGCCAGGCGATCTTCGACAGAGTGCAGGTGATGCCAGAGCCTTGGTTCGCGGCGCATCCCCAGGGCGACGTGCTGTCGCGGCTCTTCGGTGACGTTCGTGTGGTGGAGTCCGGCCTGTCGCAGGCCATCGGCCAGGGGGTGTTCCAGCTCGTTTCCCTCATCACCAGCGCCGTCATCATGCTGTCGCTGAACCTCTGGCTCGGCCTGGTGGTGTTGGTCGCAGCGCCCTTGGTGGGTGTGGTCTATCGATCGATGGCGAACGGTGCAATGGTGCGCTCGGTTGCGGTGCAGGAGCAGAGCAGTGCGCTGCTCTCGGTGGCTGCCGAGAACTATCGGGCGATCCCGGTCGTCAAGATGTTCGGCCTCGCCGACCGCGAGCGCCGCCGATTCGCCCAGCAGAGCGATCGGTTGTTCCGCTCGACGCGGCGCCTCACCATGTGGGGCGGGTTGTTCGGCTTGTCGGTGAACCTCATCGTCACCATCTTGCGGCTGGGCGTCTTGGGTTTCGGGAGCTGGTTGATCCTGGAAGGTGAGTTCACGACCGGGGGTCTCGTGGCTTTCTTGTCGATCATGGGCGAGGTGCTGTCGCCGGTCACCGTGCTGGTTTCACTGAGCCAGGACGTGCAAGCGTCGATGGGTTCGTTGGTGCGCATCAACGAAGTGATCGATGAGGCAACTGAACCGGAAGCACCCCACCTGGGCCCGGTACCGCTGATCACGCGCGAGCTGCGCTTGGCCGCACTGGGCATGTCGTACGACACGGAGCACCGCGCGCTCGATGACTTCGACGCGACGATTCCGGTCGGGTCGCGGGTGGCGGTTGTGGGGCCCTCCGGATCGGGGAAGAGCACGGTTCTGCGCCTCCTGATGCGGCTCTACGAGCCCGACGAGGGTGCCATCTTGATCGACGGCGTCGACCTGCGGTCGGGGTCGTTGCGTTCGTGGCGAGAGCAACTGGGTGTCGTGTTCCAGGACTCGTTCCTCTTTGATGCGACCTTGCGCGAGAACATCGCACTCGGCCGGCCTGGCGCCACCGATGCCGAGATTCAGGCAGCCGCAGCCGCCGCGGAAGTCGACGGTTTCGTCGCCACCCTGCCACGTGGATGGGACACCCTGGTGGGTGAGGGCGGTGCGAATCTGTCCGGCGGTCAACGCCAGAGGGTTGCCATCGCGCGAGCCCTGCTGCGGAACCCCAGGCTTCTCCTGCTGGACGAGGCCACCTCGGCCCTCGACCCGGCCACCGAGCGGCAGATCAACGACACACTGCGTCGAATCGCTGTCGGCCGCACCGTGATCGCCGTGACGCACCGCCTGGCGTCGATCACCGACTACGACTCGATTCTGGTCGTGGTGGACGGGCGTCTCGCCGAGCGGGGCACTCACGACCAGCTGATCCGTCGCGGGGGCGTCTATGCGCGCCTGTGGGCAGAGCAGACCGGCCAGCCTGTGCCGCAACCGGAGCCGATCGACCTGATCGCGGCACTCCGAAGAATGCCCTTCTTCGTGGAGGCCCCCGCCACCGTCATCGAGCGAGCTGTCGCTGCGATGGTGCCGTTCGCAGTCGAGGCCGGTCGCAGTGTCGACGAAGGCGATGGGATCATGCTGGTCACTGCGGGCCGGGCCGAAGTGGTCACCGTCTCGGCCATGGGCGCGGTGGCCAGTGGCGAGTTGGGTCCTGGCGATGCGTTCGGCGTGCTGGCGGCGCTCGGCGCACCGCCCACTGCGTCACTCCGTGCGCTGGAGCCGCTCGACCTGATGCACCTCTCGTCGGAAGCATTGCGGGTGATCGCCGCCACCGATCCAGCTCTTGCCGATCGACTGCGGGCCGCGCCGGCTGATGCGCCACCCCGCTCAGCAACGCGGATCGGTCGCGCGACGCTGGCACACCCGAAGTCGCCGCCCCGCGGAGCGGCGCTGCCGCCACCATCGACGCGCGGACCGCGCCGGACGATGGCGATGTTCGCGCCCCCGAAGGTCGAACAGTGATTCCCGCCCGACCCACGCTGCATGCGATCGTGCAGGCCGCAGTCGAGGCCACCGGTGCAGATCGCGGCTGGTTGTTGGCCGCCGAGGACGACGTCTTCGTGGTGGCCGCTGCGTACGGCCACGCCGAGGCGACGGTCGCCGTGGGGGTACGCCGCAAGCGAGCCGGCATCGCCGGGTTCGTCTTCGCATCCGGCCAGCCGGCCGCCATTCAGCCTCGGCCCGACGACGTCGACAACGTCGGCGCGGGTGGCGCAGTGTCGACCCCCGTTTCCGTCCTGGCGGTTCCGTGTGTGGCGGAGGAAGCCAGAGGAGTGCTCGAACTGGTCGACGCCGTCGGTGGCGCGTTCTCCTTCGACGATGTGGAGACGACGTCGCTGCTGGCCGAGGTTGCCGCCGCGGCACTCGCGGAGCTCCTACCGGCATGGGAGCCTCCGGCGCCGGAACGACTGACGGTTCTACTCGCATCGCTGGCCCGGCGTGATCCGGCTCGCTACGCGGAGGTGGCCCGTTTCATCGAGGTCATGACATGACGCCACCAACACAGCGACCCGCGTGGAGTCGCGATTCGATGATGCTGCGCTTGCCCTCCGCCATCACGCTCGACGACCTGACCCACGAATGGGTGTTCGGCAATGCCGACGGAACCGGTGTGCGGGTGGCGGTGATCGACAGTGGAATCGATGCCGATCACCCGTCGCTGCAGGGTTGCGTCGACGCCGATGCGGCGGTTGCGTTCACCGTCGACGCCGGTGGTGAGGTGGTGGCCGACCACGCGCCACATGGCGACAGCTTCGGGCATGGCACGGCCTGTGCTGGCATCATCCACTCCTTGGCCCCTGCGGCGCGCATCACCAGTGTGAAGGTGCTCGGTGCCGGTCTCTCCGGTAGGGCAGCGGCGTTTCTGGGTGGGCTGGAGTGGGCGGTGGAACAGGGCTTCGATGTGGTGAACCTGTCGTTGGGCAGCCGCACCCGCGAACACGCACTCGGGTTCCACGAGTTGTGTGACCGTGCCTACTTCGGCAACACGCTGGTCGTCACCGCAGCCAACAACATGAACTCGGTCAGCTACCCCTCGCTGTTCGCATCGGTGCTCAGCGTGGCCTGCAACCTCAGTAGCGACCCGTTTCGCTATCACGTGAACCCAGAGCCGCCGACGGAGTTCCTCGCGCGGGGAATCGATGTGCCGGTGCTGTGGGCGCATCACGGAACAACCGTGTCCACCGGCAACAGCTATGCGGCGCCGCACATTGCCGGCTTGGCCGCGTTGGTGCGTTCGAAGCATCCCGACCTGCGCCCCTTCCAGGTCAAGTCGGCGCTCTGGGCGCGGGCAGCCAACGTGGTGAATGCGGCGCCACCAGAGGTGGCGGGTCGCCTCAGCAGAGTGATGAGTGCCACCACTCTGCGCCGCGCACGTGGCGGCTAGCGCCGCGCATTGGGGCGTGTCAGCAGCCGAGCACCGTCGACGCGATCGCGTCGTTGTCCTCCGGGCTGAACGAACTCTCGGGTTGGGCCAGGGTCAGTGCGATCACGTAGCCGAAGTCGGGAAGCATGTAGGTGACGGAGGTGCTGGCGCCCTGGTCGATCGCCTGGGTCAGCACTGGTCTGCCGGCGATGGACCTATCGGTGGCCCCGGTCGTGTCGACGCCGCGCTGGGCGAGCGCGCTGGCGACCTCCGCCGAAGTCGATGCGGTCGAGACGTCGGCTTCCACGATTGCGACATTGAGGTTGACGATGAAGTCGTCGACGACCTGACCCTCGGCCCAGATCACCCCACCGAGATCGACCACTCGTTCGAGGATGCTCAGCATCTCATCGGACTGCGTGGGGCGCAGCGAGGCCGCGATCTCAGGGAGTGGCTGGTTCGACAAGTCGAACCAGCGCCAACCATCGGGCACGATCAAGGTGGCGCCAAGGCTGCAGGTTCCGATGAAGTTGCCATACAAGCGGTTGACCTGCTCGGTGAGCGTGGTGGTGTCGAAGATGTGCGCAATGGGGGCGCAGTTTCCGCTGTCGGGGACAACCTGCTGCAGCTCGTCGGCCACCAACACGCACAGGTTGCGCGCGCCTGCTGCCTCGGCGTCGGCGATGGTGTAGCCGGTGCGGCCGTTGTCGCCGCCGAAGGAGGTGAACGGGGTGGGGCCGTCCCACGGCTTCCACGAGCCGCCGGGAACCTCCGACCCGGCCTTGCGTTCGTCACCACCCACGGCCGTGTCGAGATAGAAGTGCATGTGGTATCCGGCCGGCTCCAGCTCAGGCGTGAAGCCTTCGGTGAAGTACGGCGCCTGGATCTCGCCGGTCGCCTCGTCGACCGTCACCCCCGTGAAGATGCAGGCCACCCGCGGCTGGTCCTCTGGGCATGGCGACGGTGTCCAGGGTGAATCGACGATGGTCATGTCGAGGTCGGCAGGCCGAGTGGACAATGCGGGGTTCGGAAGGTCGACGGTGGCTACAACAGTGTCGACGCTCGAATCGTCGATCGTTCCTGCAACGGTGGCTTCGGTGATGAGGCGAGCGTCGGTGCCTGGGGGTGCACCAGCGTCGTCGCCACCGAGCAGCTGAGTGCCGGCGACCAGAGCAACGATTGCTGCCACTCCCGCGACGATCATCACCGCGCCCCGGTTGCGTCGCGCCACCGTCGTCGGCGGCGTGGTAGCCGGAGTGACCGGTGCCGGTGCCGGCGGGGGCGACGGCGGTGGCGGTGCTGGAGCCGTTACGGCGAGGGGCGATGCCGCCGGTGGCGGTACGAACGGCGGCGGCGAAGCCGGTGCACCGATCAGTTGGTCACGGCGAGGATCGGCTCGGACCAGAATCGTGCCGGTTCGCACCGACTGGGCGTCGGTTCGCTCCGACTCGGCCAGCACCTCCGGCCAGTGCAGCGAGAACCGTCGTCGTCGCAACCAGCCGGCGCCGAAGGATTGCACACACGCGCGTGTGAGGTCGGTCGCGAACTCGAGCGCCGTGGCTTGACGTACCGTCAGGTCTTTGGACAGGGCGCGGTCCAAGACGGCGCCGATGGTGCCGGGTAGCTCTGGCTTCGTGGTGGTGAGCGGAGTGGGCTCGGTGACCAGGTGATGCGCCAGCAGGCCGGTCGCCGTGCTGGTCTCAGGGAAGGGCAGCGCGCCGGTCAGCAGTTCGTAGGTCATGATGGCGACGCTGTACACATCGCTTGCGGGTGTGAGCGTGTCGCCCCGCACCTGCTCTGGGCTCATGTAGGCGGGAGTGCCGATGATCATCCCCGTGGCGGTGCGCCTCGCCTCGCTGTCGAGCGCGCGGGCGATGCCGAAGTCGCCGAGCTTCACCACCCCCTTTGCGTCGAACATGAGGTTCTCGGGCTTGATGTCGCGGTGGAGCAGCCCTCGACCGTGCGCGAAGTCGAGTGCTGCGCAACAGGCAAGGACTGCGGCGCATGCTTCGTCGGTCGCAAGGCCTTCATCAGTGAACTTGTCGCTGAGCGCCCCTTGGCACCGCTCCATGATGAGCAGGCAGATGCCGTCGTCGCGGTCGACGAAGTCGTACACCGGCACGATGTGCGGATGGTCGAGCGAGGCCACCATGCGGGCTTCGGCCACGAAGCGTTCGCGCACGGCTGGGTCGGCGGCAAACGCCCGCGGGAGCTGCTTGATGGCGACCTCGCGCCCCAAGCGGGAGTGTCGTGCCCCGTAGACGACGCCGAAGGCACCTCGCCCCAGCTCGCCGGTCACTTCGTATGCGGGGAGCGCTTCCTGCAGCAGCAGCTGTTCGCGCGAGGGCCGTGACACGCCGACACACGACGTTGCACCGGTATGCGGGTTACAGCGACGCGGAAGGATCGATCGGGTCGGCCTTGGCGAGCAGCGCCTCAGTCTCGCGATCGGCGCTCAGGCGCTCGTCGTGCAGCATTGCGCGCAGGTGTCGTGCGGCCGAACGTGCTGCCAGCGCAGAGCCCAGCGCCAGGTGACTCCGAATCTCGGTACGACGTGCGCGCTCGGCCAGTGGATCGATTCGAGCAGCGGCTACTGCGGCGCGCAGCGCTTCTTCTGGCTCACCCTTGGCCAGCAGCAGCTCGCAGAGACGGCAGCCCGAGCTGTACGCCAGGGTCTGCAGCCGCAGGCGCTCCTGCTCGACGTCGGCGTCGGTCACGCCGGGCATGAACTCGCCTCGGTACAGCTCGAAGGCGAGCCGGTGCTGCATGAGCGACTCGGTGAGTCGGCCGGCTCGCTCAGCCTCACGCGCGGCAGCAACATGCCCGTCGAACCGCCGGAGGTCGACTTCGACGGAGTCGTGACCCAGACGGAGGCGACCGTCGTCGGACCGCACGAACCACGAGGTGCCGGAGCGGCGACCTGGCTCGATCGAGTCGAGCAGCGAGGCCAAGGTGACGCGCAGGTTGGCGCCCGCCTGCTTCTCGCCCAGGTCTGGCCACAGCCGGTCGGCGATGGAGGTGCGCAGCGGCGCCGCATCGGTCAACAACCTTGCGACGAGCTGTTGCACTCGGCCGCCCCGAACGCGATCCGACACTGCTCCGCCATCGCTACGGCGAATGGAGAACTCGCCGAAGGTGGTGATCTCCAACTGGTACGGCGGCCTGGCAGGGGTGCCGCTCGTGAAGGCGCGCGCCTTCGCTCGCAGCGGTGCGTGCGGATGGTCGATCAGACGTTCCACCCATCGGGTGGACTCGGGAATCTGATCGAGGCAGGCGGCGGCCGCCGGTATCGAGTCGCTCACGGCCATCGCCAACTCGCACAACATCGATGGTGGCACGTGCACCCGCAAGAGCTCGGTCGACACCCACGGCAGCCTCGCCGCGCCCGACGTGTCGTCGTCACGCCGGAGCGCAACGATTGCCTTGCCCGCAGCGGTCGCCGTGCGCATCGAGATGCCCATCTCCAGCTCATCGAGCCAGTCGGTATCGGCGACGAGTGCCCGAACGGCGCACAGCGCGCCGAGACAGGACCACGGCGGCCACGGCGCGAGCGGCATTTCACGAAACAATGCTTCGAAGCGTGCTGCCGCAGCCTCGTCGCCTTCGGTTGCGAGCGCGACCAGCGCATCCGCAACGTGAGCGAATGATGCAGGCCGTTGGAGAAGGCGACGAGCCTGGTCGAGCGCATCGTCGGCCATTCGGCGCGCACCGACGAGATCGCCCGCCGCGAGCGCAACCGAGGTGAGCACTCCGAGGAGTGGAACCTGCACGTTCGGGAGGCGGCGATGCCCATACGCCACGGGCAGGTCTCGAACGATCGGCCACGCCAGCGACGGGTCGATCTCGCCTCGAAACCACACGACCTGCGCGCTGACCGGCTCGCTCACCCCTTGGCCGAGTACTTCGTCAAGAGTGACCGCGACTTGCTCGGGGTGGCCGAGCGCCAGGTAGCGCGAGGTGACCGAGGCACGAAGCAGCGCTGCGTCGGCACCTTCGAACAGCGAGATGGCTGCGATGGCACCCTTCACGTCGCGCAGCTGCTCCGCGGCGTGTGACCTGACGAGGCCCAGCGCGCATCGGGCCAAGGGCCACCCGTCGGCGGCGAAGCGTTCGACAGCAGCCACCAGATCGTCGACGGCAGGGCTCGACAAGACGGCAGGGCTCACATCACCGAGCATCTGCGTCTCGCGCCACAGGGCCAGCGTGGCCAGCTCTGGGTCGTCGTTGACAGCCAACTGGAACACTTCGTGAAGGTCGAGCAGGATGCGATCTGATTGGAACGAGCCGGTTTCGATGGTGCGCAGGTATCGACCGAGAGCGCCATTGCGGGCGTGAAGGGGCAGACAATCGATCAGGACTTCGGCGACGGCGCCACTGAGGCCGGCCGTGATGGGAGCGGAGCCGAAGGCACGTGCCAACTGGATGAGACGGTCGTCTGCTCCAGCGGCTTGCAGACATCGAGCACCTCGTGACAGTTCTCCGCGGGCGATGAGCACCTCCGCACCGGTGATGAGAGCGTCTCGCCACTCGCTGGCGTCGATCGAGTCGGCGAGGGCCGCCCGCCACAGGTCGTGAAACCTGTAGTCGCCGTCGCGGGTTTCGATCAGCGGAAGCCCGTCGAGCAGCGCGTGTGCCGACCACGCGGTTCCCAGCACCGCCTGCACCACCTCGTCATCGACCCGGCCGAATCGCACCAGGAGCGCCAATGCCGTACGGCGTTCACTGTCCAGCGACTGCAGCACGGCATCCCACAGGAACTCGATCGAGGCTGAGTAGCCGACGGTGGACATGAGCACGGCCAGCGCCGGCCAGGATGGCATCTCGGCACCCGCTGCCATCACCACGTGGCGCATCCGAGCGAACTCGGTCTGTTCGCCGTCGTCGAACGCGAGATCCGACTCGTCGAGGATCAGCGCTTGGCCGCGCGCCTGCAACAGCCTGATCGGGATCGCAGGAGTGGTGCGAGTTCCAAGGACGAGATGGGCATTCGCAGGCAGTTGGGTGCAGAGCTCCGCGACGACCACGATCGCCGGGGATCCGTCGACCACGTGCAGGTCGTCGAGCACCAACGCGACATGCTCGGGTGCCCGCGCCCAGATCAGGTCCACGATGTCCTCGATCGTCGGCTGGGTCACCTGGTTGTCGGCAACGCGACCAGGTGTGGCAAGCGCTGCAGCGAGACCGATCAGGAGATGCTCAGGCTGTCGATCGGTCTCGACGAGCTGCAGCCACACATCCGCTCCGAGTGGATCGAGCAAGTTCTCCGCGACTGCGTGGGCGAGCAGCGTCGTCTTTCCGAAACCTGCTCCGGCACGTAGCACGGTGAGACGATGTTCGAATCGTTGGCGAAGATCGCGAAGCAACCGGTCGCGGTACACCAACGTCTGGGGCAGATCGGGTGGCCGGAACCGGAACGGTGCTCGAGCGTACGCCGTCATCGACAGCAACGTAGACGAAGCCCGATCATGCGCTGGTCGCCACCTGCACTCTCACTACTTCTTCGATCGGTGGTTCGGCGGCCGACGCGCCGTCGTTCGGGGCCAGTACCAGGTAGGCCTGCAAGCCGAGAATGGCGACGATGGCGATCCACTTCCCGGTGGGGAGGCTCACTCCGTACCGAACCCGCTCCAGGAACAGCACCGCTACCTGCAGCCCGACGATCCATCCGAAGGTCACTGTCGACATCTCGGCGAAGCGGAGTCCTATCGCATAGACAGAGAACAGCAGGAGGAACACCAGCGCACCGCCCGCGAACATCCACGGGCTGCGACCAGATGTCCATTCCTTCGCCAGCAGCGCGCCGACCAGATCAAGCCCGGCGAGCACCACGACGAGAGCGATCAACGTGGCTGGCGAAGCGCTGGATTGCGAACCTGTGACTGCCATGGCGAGCCTCCCGAGGTGTTGTCGATCACTCGATCTCGAACCTCGTGCAAGTGTCGAACACCCGCGTCAGCACTCGCGTCAGGCCGTGTCCCGAGTGATGTCACCTGGCCGGAGCTGCAGATTCGCGCTGGACGGCTGGCGCCCGGTGTGCGAAGGTGCGCGCCGCATTTCGCGCACATGGAGGAAGAAACAAATGGGTCTGCTCGACAAGATCAAGGGTTTGCTCGGTGGCAACAAGAAGGCTGTCACCGACGCAGTCGACAAGGTTGCCGACGTCGTCGAGAGCAAGACGCCCGACTCCATCGACGACAAGGTCGAGATGGCTGCCGAGAAGGTCAAGGACGTCATCGAGAACGTCACCGACGAGAAGTAGTCGGCACGATCGAGCGACGCCGATGGCGTCGCTCGACTGACGCGTGAACAGCACGGCCCGTCGACGTGCCAACAGTCGCACCGACAGGGCCGTGCCGTTCAGGCATCATGTGCACATCGACCACATGCCACTGATCATCACCCGCGAAGCAGTACCGGAGGATTTCGACCGATACTTCGCCGAGGCGTTCGAAGAGCTCGGCCCCGAGTCGCGCCACTTCCGCTTCTTCACCGCGGTGCGCGAGCTGCCGCCGGGGGTGCTCGAGCGACTGGCGCACGTCGACGGCATGGTCGACGCTGCGATCATCGCGTTCGACGCGGCGGCCGACCTGCCCAACCACCCAGAGGGCAAGCCGATCGGGGTAGCCCGCTGGATGGGCAACCCCGAGGGGCCACCGGAGCTGTCGGTGACGGTGATCGACGACTACCAGGGCCTCGGCGTGGGATCGCGCCTGATGGATGCGCTGCTGGTGCTGGCCCGCAAGCGAGGCGTGCGCCGCATCATCGCCGACGTGCTGCGCGAGAACGCGGCCATGCGCGCGCTGATCAACCGCTATCGCGCAGTGGTGCAGCCCAGCGGCGACCCGCTGATCGTGCGCTATCGGGTCGACGTCTGAACCGACTTCTTGTCGGCGCAGCGGGCTCGCCCGCAGTAGCGCACCTGACAAGCTGGAGCCGTGGGCACCCCTGAACGCAGCGCGCTGGAAGCACAACTCGTCGACTCGCTGCGCGCGCTGGCGACCGCAGCGATCGTGCCGGCGCCGCTGGCAACCGGTGGCCTCGCTGCACTGGAGCGGCTGTTCGACGTGCAGGTCGCCAGCCGCCACTGCGACCAGGCCGCACGCTGGTTGCGGGGCCAGGGCAAGGGCTACTACACGATCGGCTCGTCGGGGCACGAGAGCAACGCCGCCGTGGCGATGGGGTTGCGGACTTCCGACCCGGCGCTTCTGCACTACCGCAGTGGGGGCTTCTACCTCGCCCGCGCCGGCCTCGGCGGGGTGCACGACATCCTCGCCGGCATGGTCGCCGCCACCGCCGAGCCCATCGCCGGCGGGCGGCACAAGGTGTTCGGCCGCCACGACCTGGCGGTGATCCCGCAGACGTCCACCATCGCCTCACACCTGCCCCGGGCCGTGGGCGTCGCCTTCGCCATCGGCCGCGCAGCGCGCCTGCGCGTCGAGTCGCCGTGGCCCACCGATGCGCTCGCCGTGTGCTCCTTCGGAGACGCCTCGGCCAACCACGCCGTTGCCGCCGGCGCGATCAACACCGCACTGCACTGTGCGCATCAACGCTTGCCGCTGCCGTTGCTGTTCGTCTGCGAGGACAACGGGCTGGGCATCAGCGTGCGCACGCCCGCCGGCTGGATCGAGAGCGCGTACGGCAACCGGCCGCACCTGCGCTACGCCGGCGTCGACGGCACCGACCCCGAGGCGGTGCTGGCGGTGACGGCCGAGCTGGGCGAGTGGGTGCGCACGCAGCGGCGGCCGGCGTTCTTGCACCTGCGCACCGTCCGCTTCGGTGGCCACGCGGGTACCGACGTGGAGGTGGCCTACCGCACGCCGGCCGAGCTGCGCGCCGATGCCGACCGCGATCCCATCCTGGCCACCGCTCGCCGCCTGGTCGCCAGCGGACACCACACCGCCGACGGGCTGGCCGCCCGCCACGACGACCTGCGTGCCCGTGTGTACGAGGTGGCCAGCACCGTGGCGCAATGGCCGCAACTGGCCACCGCCGAGGAGGTGCTCGCGCCGCTGGCCCCGCGTACACCGCAGGCTGTCGCCATCGCGGCGGGCGCAACGCTCACCCCTGATGCCACAGGTGCTGACACCGGCGAACCGCTTACGCTGGCGCAGGCAATCAACGCCACGCTGGCCGACCTGTTGCACACGCACGACAACATGCTGCTGTTCGGCGAGGACGTGGCCGCCAAAGGCGGCGTCTACGGCGTCACCAAGGGTCTGCTCGCACAGGCCGGCGCCGCCCGCGTGTTCGACACGTTGCTCGACGAGACCAGCATCCTCGGCCTGGCGTTGGGCGCGGCCATCAGCGGCTTCCTTCCCATCGCCGAGATCCAGTACCTCGCGTACCTGCACAACGCCGAAGACCAGCTGCGTGGCGAGGCGGCGACGCTGCAGTTCTTCTCCAACGGCCAGTACCGCAACGGGATGGTGGTGCGCATCGCCGGCCTCGGATACCAGGAGGGGTTCGGCGGCCACTTCCACAACGACGACTCGCTCACCGTGCTGCGCGATCTGCCCGGCGTGGTGGTGGCCGTGCCGGCCCGACCCGACGATGCAGCGGCGATGCTGCGCACGCTGGTGGCCGCAGCGCAAGTCGATGGCACGGTGAGCGTGATCGTGGAGCCCATCGCCCGCTACCACACGACCGACCTGATCGAGCCCGGTGACCGCCTGTGGCTGGCTGCTCCCACTCCGGGTGAGCACGTGCCCATCGGCGCGGCCCGCACGTACGGCGACGGCACCGACATCACCTTGCTCACGTTCGGCAATGGCGTGTACATGTCGCTGCGAGCCGCATATCGGCTGCTCGCTCGCGGCATCGGTGCCCGGGTGGTCGACATGCGCTGGATCGCCCCGTTGCCGATCGACGACATCCTGCGCGAAGCCGAGGCCACCGGCGCCGTGCTGGTGGTGGACGAGACCCGATGCTCGGGCGGTGTTGCCGAGGGTGTGCTGGCGGCGCTCATCGACGGCGGGTTCGGCGGGCGGATGGCCAGAGTGACGAGCAAGGACAGCTTCATCCCGCTGGGCGACGCCGCCAAGCTGATGCTGCTCAGCGAACCCGAGATCGAAGCAGCCGTCGAGCGGTTGCTGGCACCTCGCTGAGCGCGTCGCCCGGCTCTTACGCAACTCCAACCTGGGCGCGACACTTCATTCACACTCGTCGATCACACTGACTGCGTGAACTCGTGGATGTGGTACCTCACTCGCTCCACCGGCATCGTCGCCGCGGTGCTGGCGGTCGCCACGTTGGTGTGGGGCCTCTTCTTCTCCGCCCGCAACACTGGAACGCGCCTGAAGCCCAACTGGTGGCTCGCGCTGCACAACTACCTCGGTGGCCTCACGCTGGTCTTCATCGGCATCCACATGCTGGTCTCCTTCCTCGACACCGAGGCCGGGCTCGCCTTCGTCGATCTGTTGGTGCCCAACAGCAAGGTCGGTTGGGGAATCGGCTGGGGCGTGATCGCCTTCTGGCTGTTCGTCATCGTGGTGCTGCCATCCATCGCCCGCATCCGCCGTCGACTGCCTCGCAAGGCCTGGCATGCGGTGCACCTCGTCGCCATCCCCGCAGTCGTGCTCTCCGGTGTGCACGCCTACCAATCCGGGAGCGACTCGATGTCGGTGTACTTCACCCGCGGCCTCGCGCTGCTCATCGGCCTGGCCGTCTATCCCATCACCATTCGCCTGCTCGGCATCGCCCAACGCCGTCGAGCAGCGCTCTGAACCCTCCACCATCGATTCCGGAAGCAGTTCCCCCATGAACACGCCTCGCAGACCTCAGCGGCCGATCGACCCCCTCCTGCAGCAACACGACGGTCGCACCCGCAACACCCTGCCGCCGCCCACACCCGGCGCCCGCCCTCAGGAACGCACGACCTCACCACACGGCACGGCACCGACGGATGCGCACGCGCGGCTGGCGGCGCTGTCGGCCGCCCGTGGCAACACCAAGCCGTCGCCCACCGCCGGCAAGGCGGGCCGCCGCGCCAAGCCGGCTCGCGCCGCCAAGCTCGCCTCACTGGCGCTGAGCGCAGTCACCACCATCGGCTTGGCCGGCGTGTTCGCCGGCCAGGACGGCAGCACCGACTCGATCCAGCTCACCACCGGCACCGCCGGCGATCCGTTGATCACGGCCGTTCCAGCCACCACCACCGCCGAGCCGACAGCGACGACCGCCGCCACGATCGACGCCACGATCGACGCCACGACTGACTCCACGACTGACGCCACGACTGACGCCACGACCGTGGAGCAGGCGACCACCGTTGCTCCGGCCACGACTGCTGCCGCGGTCGCGGGTGTGGTCGACGGCACCTACGTGGGCGCCGGCGACACCAACCGCTGGGGCACCGTGCAGGTGCAGGTGGTGTACAGCGGCGGCCAGATCAGCGACGTGCAGATCCTGCGGTACCCCGACGGCGACCGCAAGAGCGTCCGCATCAACGAGGCCGCGTTGCCCACGTTGATCAGTGAAGCGATCACCACGCAGCAGGCCGATGTGAGCACGGTGTCGGGAGCCACCTACACCTCGGTGAGCTATCGCATCTCGCTGCAGTCGGCGATCGACGCCGCCAAGGCCGCGTCGGGCATCAGCGGCTGAACGTGAGCCTTCACCACGTCGAAGCAGTGATGGGAACCACCGTCAGCATCGACATCGTCGACTCGCACGACCGATCGCTCGTCGATGAGCTGGTCGCGTGGTTCCACGAGGTCGACGAGGTGTTCAGCCCGTACAAGGAGGCCAGCGTCATCAGTCGCATCGGCCGCGGCGAGTTGGCGCCCACCGACGCGGAAGTCGGCGACGACGTGCGCGAGGTGCTGCAACGCTGCGGCGAACTGGCCGAAGACACCGACGGGCTGTTCGACGTGTGGTCGCTGCCCTCACCGAACGGCACCAGGTTCGATCCATGCGGCTACGTGAAGGGCTGGTCGGTGCAACGTGCCGTCGGCCTGCTGCGCAGCCGCGGGGTGATCGACTTCTGCCTCAACGCCGGTGGTGATGTGGCACTCGGCGGCCTCGACCACGGTGGCGTGGAGTGGCGGGTCGGTGTGCGGCACCCCGACGACCCGATGGCGCTCGCGCTGGTGCTGCACGGGGCGGGGCCACTCGCCGTCGCCACCAGCGGCACGTACGAGCGCGGCACCCACATCGTCGACCCGCGCAACGGTCACCCGATCTGCCACCTGGCAAGCGCCACTGTCATCGGCCCAGACCTGGCCGACGCCGATGCGTATGCAACCACGCTCTTCGTGATGGGTGTCGACGGCCTCTACTGGTTGGCGCGGCACCAGGGCTACAGCGGCTGTGTCATCACCCCCGACGGCACGGTGATCGCCACCGATGCGTTCAACGCCTATCGCGCATCCTGAGCCTGCTCCTCCTCGGGGCGCACGTGCTGGAACTGGCGCAGCAACAGCAGGTCGTACACGATCTTGGCCGTGCCCGCGATCACCAGCGGCCACCCGAACGTGCTCTGGTCCAGCATCCACCCCGCAGCGGTCGGCGGCAGCGCTGCGGCCAAGCTGCGCGGCACGTTGGTGACGCTCGCCGCGGCAGCGCGCTCGGCCGGAGACACCACCGCCATCACGTACGACGTGCGCGCCGGCACGTCCATCGAGCTGAGCAGGCTGCGCAGCACCAACATGGTCACTGCCAACGGCATCGTCGGCATGAACGCAGCGGCGATCAGGAAGCAGTTGGCAGGGAGGTGGGTGAACACCATCGTGCGCACGAGCCCGATGCGCGCCGCCAACCATGCGGCCACGAAACCCGAGGCGGCGCTGAGCGTGCCGGTGACGAACAACAGCGTGCCGGCCGCCCCGACGGAGAGGTCGAAGCGGCGGAACAACCAGAGGGCCAGCATCGACTGCACCACGAACCCGCCGCCGAAGGCGTCGAGCGAGAACAGCGCGGCCAGCCGGTACACCACCCGCTTCGATCGACCCAGCGGTTCTGCCGCAGCGGCATGAGCCGACGCCTCCGCGCCGTCGAGCCGGCGGTACAGCAGCAGCACCACCACGCCGGCCAGCACGTACACCGCGAAGCACCATCGCAGTGCGGCCTCTCCCGACATCGCCGTGTGCTGGGCGATGGCCTCCGGGATGCGGATGGCCAGGGTGCCGAATGCACCGGCGATGCCGCCCACGAAGGTGTACCTGGCGTACAACGCCGTGCGCGAGACGGCGGGCGTGGTACCTGCCAGCATCGACTGCTCCAGTGGCAAGAACACGCTCACGTCACCGGCCGTCGGGTTCAGCGTGCCGATCACCCCTACCACCAGCAGCGCCACGAACGAGGTGAACAGGCCGAACAACGTGCCGGTCGCGATCATCAGTGCAGAGCCGGCGAACAGCAAGGTGCGCCGAGGCACCGCGTAGCCCTTGGTGCCCACCAGCACGGTCGCCGCCGCCGACCCCAACAACATGCCGGTGACGATGATGCCGATCTGCAGGCCGCTGAACCCGAACAGCGGCAGCAGCGCCGTGATGGACAGGCTGATGATTCCGTCGACGAAGCCGCGGATGCCACGGGTGGTGAGCAGCACCCCCGCATCACGGTGAGTGTGCGGAGGCAGCAGCGGCACGAGCCGACGTTACCCATCGCTCCGCACGCACGGTCTACGGTGACGAGCGTGCCTCTGCAATTCACCTTCGTCACCTCGGCGAAGCGCTACTCCGATCTCCCACCCACGCCGTGCGAGGCCGCGTTCGTGGGTCGCAGCAACGTCGGCAAGTCGTCGGTCATCAACGCGCTCGCCAATCGTCGCCAGTTGGCCCGCGTCTCCAACACGCCGGGCCGCACGCAACTGCTCAACATGTTCGTGCTGCCGTCGGGCGGCACCGTGGTCGACCTGCCGGGGTACGGCTACGCCAAGGTGCCCGGCCGTGAGCGTTCCACCTGGCAGGCGATGATCGAGGGCTACCTGCTCGAGCGCGAAGGGTTGGAGCTGGTGTTCGTGCTCGTCGACGGCGAGATCGGGCCCACCAAGCTCGATGTGCAGATGCTGGAGTGGCTGCGCGCCAGCGGTGTTCCGCACACCGTGGTGGCCACCAAGATCGACAAGGTGCGCCCGTCGAAGCTGGCCACACGCAAGAAGGAACTGGCCAAGGGTTGCGCGCTCGAACAGGGCGACATCATGTGGGTCAGTGCCTCCAAGGGCACCGGCATCGACCAGCTGCAGCGCCACGTCGACGCGCTGCTCACGCCCTGAGCCGCGGCTGCATCAGCGGCCGCGCAGCACGTTCACACCATCGCCGCTGAGATCGGCAAGCGCCTGCTTGCGCCCCGTCATCGCCGAGAGCAGGTGCTGCACGTCGCCCTCCACCAGCGGCCCGCTTCCTGTCGACCACTCGGTGTCGGTCGCCTGCAGTCGCAGCCCGGCGATCCGTTTCCTGCAGCCCAGCACCGGTTGCACGCCCTTCATGTGGTCGAGCGCGATCACAGCGGATTCCATCGGCAGTTGGAACGGCTTGCCGATCGCCATCGAGATGTCGTTCGCATGAGTGACGAGCTCGGCGAAGACCCCGACGGGCTTCAGGCCGGGAGGGGCGCTGCGCACGCCAGCTGTCGACCGGGTGGCAGCAACCACCTGCTCGTTCGACATCTCCCCCGACATGCGGGTCGTGAGCTTCGCTGACATCTTGTCGAGGTTGAAGCCCGACGCGAGGAAGGCGCGAAAGACCTGTCCCTTCGACATCGTCGAGCTGACCAGCAAGTGGGTGGTCACATCCTTCACCGACCAGCCGGCACACCAGCTGGGCGCAGCCCAGTCCTGCTCGGTGAGCGTGGCCAGGTAGTCGGCGAACGCCTCCCGGTCGGCCTTGACGCGGTCCCATGTCTCCATCGCGGGTCTCCTTCTGTCGTGGCGCCCTGACGAGCGCATGCACCGTACGACGATCAGGGTTTCCCGATTTCGACCGGCTGCCCCGCAAGGGGCCTGGTCGCACGTCGGCGAGCTACGGCTCGACGACGATCCAGCCCCGACGCTGCAGCTCGGCCGCCAACTGCGGCGTGGAGACCTTGGCCAACGCCTGCTCGGCTGCGCTCGGTCGCGACTTCGGCTGCGCCGACGGACGAGACGCCGGCGAGGCAGGCGGTGCATCGGCGCCGGCGGCGGGCTGCGGCGAGCTGTGCTCGGCCTCGTGCTGCAGCTGCTCGATGAACGCAGCAGCCTCGTCGCGGCTGAACTTGCCGCCGGCCTGCCGTTGCGTGAACCCCATCGGCCCACGAGCGTCGCGGAAGTCGGCGTGGCCGGCCTCGTGCAGCAGCGACAGCAGCTCTTGCACCTGCTTCGCCGTCGCCGGCGGACCTGACTGCTGACCGAATGCCATGGTGCGCATTCTCACCCGGTCGCCACCGAAAACCTCGCGCCGGATGCTGCGTGCGTCAGTCGCGGCGGAGCGCGCCGCGCAGCCTCGCCGCCACGTCGCGGGGGTCCGACATCGTCATGCCCTTGCGCACCAGCGTCTGCTTCTTGGCCGTGTACGGCGGGTACATCATCGACGGGTCGAGCTTGGTGCTGCGCGTGTGCACGCCGCGTCGATGGCTGAACGCATCGAACCCGAACTTGCCGTGGTACGCCCCCATGCCGCTCTCGCCGACGCCACCGAAGGGCAGGTTGGGGTTGCTGATGTGCAGCAGCGTGCCGTTCACGCACGCACCGCCGCTGGTTGCTTCGGCGATCACCTGATCGTTCTCGCGATCGCTCTCGCTGAAGGTGTAGAGCGCCAGCGGCTTGTCGCCGTCGGCCGACCGTTCGTTGACGAATGCGATGGCCTCGTCGATGGATGCCACGGCGATGACCGGCAGGATGGGCCCGAAGATCTCCTCGCCCATCACCGGGTCGTCGGCCTTCACGCCGGTGAGCACCGTGGGGGAGATGTAGCGCGTGTCGGCATCGGTGATGCCGCCGACGGCGACGGTGCCGCTGTCGAGCAGCTTCTCCAGGCGATGGAAGTGGGGGTCGTTGACGATGCGCGTGAAGTCGGGGCTGGTCTGCGGGTCGGCGCCGTAGAACTCGGCGATGTGCGTGCCCAATGCGGCGACGAACTGGTCGTGCACGGGTTGCTCGACCAGCACGTAGTCGGGGGCGATGCAGGTCTGCCCGGCATTGATGAACTTGCCCCACGCGATGCGCCGGGCGGCGACGTCGACGTTGGCGTGGCGGCTGACGATGGCCGGGCTCTTCCCGCCCAGCTCGAGCGTGACCGGCGTGAGGTTCTCGGCGGCGGCGCGCATGACGATGCGAGCCACGCGACTGTTGCCCGTGTAGATGATGTGATCGAAGCGCTGTGCGAGCAGCTCGGTGGTCTCGGCGACGCCACCCTGCACGGCCGTGATGGCCGGGTCGTTGATGGCTTCGATCAGCGACACCAGCTCGGCGGCCGTGTGCGGCGCCAGCTCGCTGGGCTTGGCGACCACCGCGTTGCCGGCAGCGATGGCGGCGACCATCGGCAACAGCAGTAACTGCACCGGATAGTTCCAGGGTGCGATGACGCACACCACACCCACCGGCTCGGCCACGACGTACGACGAGCCGGGTTGGAAGGCGAGCGGCGTGCCCACCTTGCGCGGCCGCATCCACGAGCCGAGGTAAGCGAGCGTGTGGTTGATGTCGCTGACCGTGAACCCGAGCTCGGTGGTCCATGCTTCGAAGCGCGGCTTGCCGAAGTCGGCGGCAAGTGCATCCAGCAACGGGGACTCGCGCTCTTCCAGCAGCGTGCGGATGCGCTCCAGCGTGGCCCTGCGCCATGCGATCGGCTTGGTGCTGCCAGTGGCGAACGCAGCCCTGGCGGCGCCGACCTTCGGTGCGATCTCGTCGAGGGAGGTGACTGTGTAGTCCATGGCCACAGGCTACGCCGAGACATCGATCGCGATCTCCAGCGGCCGTGCCTGGCGAGCCTGCAATCGATCGACAGAACTTGGACGAGGCTTGGCTCTATCCGGGAGAAGGTCGTGCCGATACTGATCGGGCATGCTTCGCGACCGCCAACCATTGGACGATCGCGCGTTCCGCGCCCTCATCGTCGAGGCCAGAGCTGGTGACGAGCGCGCCATCGAAGTGCTCTTCCGCGACCTGTACCCGAGGGTGTTGCGATTCGCGCGCGTCAGCGAGCCGCGGGCCGCCGACGACATCGCCGGCGAGGTTTGGCTCGCAGTCGCGCGCGGGCTGCGGGCGTTCGACGGTGAGCTCGTCGGCTTTCGCGCGTGGGTCTTCAGCATCGCTCGCCGCCGACTTGCCGACCACCGCCGTACCGCGGTGCGCCGCGCTACCGACCCGGTGGCCGCCGAGTTCTTCAGCGCCCACCCAGCAGGTGCCGACACGGAGGCCGAGGTGGTCGACCAGATGACCGGGCAGGCCGCGATCGATCTCATCGCGCGCACCCTGCCCGCCGACCAGGCTGAAGTGCTGACGCTGCGCATCCTCGGCGATCTCGATGTTGCACATGTCGCGGAGCTGATGGGTCGCGATGCCAACTGGGTGAGAGTCACCCAGCACCGAGCGCTACGCCGCCTTGCAACCGCGCTGGGCCCTGCCGCCGTTGCCGACGCGGACAAGAACTTCGTCGATCGTGTAATTCCTGTCGAGTCACGGACGATCTGACCATCGTGACCGAGCAACTCTTCCCCGACGACATGGCCAATGGCCTGGTCGACGGCACGCTGCCCGCCGCCGAAGTTCCTGCATCGCTGCAGGAAGTCGCCGGCGTGTTGCGAGCCGCCCGCCAGGCGGCCACGGAGGAAGAGTTGAGGGGGATGGCTGCGTTGGTGCAGCGGTTCGCCGCCGAGGTTGCTGTTGAAAGTGCCCCAGCCACGATCCACAGGAGTCCTCCGATGCTCACCACCCGAATCACCCGGCGCGCCGCCGCCATGGTTGCCGTCACTCTCCTCGCCGCCGGCACCGCCGCGGCCTCAGCCGGCGGTGTGCTGCCCTCCGCCTTCACCACCGATGCACAACCGGCAGCAGTCGACGAGTCGACCACCACCACGACCACGGTCGACGCCACGACCACCACCTCCGTCGGTGCCACGACCACCACCACCGATGGCGTCACGACCACGACCGATTCATCGACGACCACGACCGATGGTTCGATCAACCCGACGACCACGGCCGCCGGCACAACCGGAACGACGACCACTACCGACCAGAGCGATGACCACGACTCGCACGACAACGACCACTACGGAAAGTGCACCGCGTGGACGCACGGCGCTCCCAAGGACCCCACCAACCCGGCCTTCTCCGAGTTGCAGACCGCTGCCGATGCTGCGGGCACGTCCATCGACGAGTACTGCGCGGCCACGATCGCAGCGCACAAGGCAGACGACGACGATGACGATGACGATGACGATGACGATGCGGCAGCCGAGAATCAGGACGACGACGCCCACGACGACGACGACGGCGACCATGACGGCGACGGCAACGGGAACTCCAACGGCAACGGCAACGGGAACTCGAACGGGAACTCCAACGGCAACGGCAACGGCAACGGGAACGGCAACGGGAACGGCAACGGCAACGGCAACGGGAACTCCAACGGCAACGGCAACGGGAACGGCTGACGGGAGGCAGGCCGCGCA
>JACDJB010000917.1_pt1 | contig 25947 bp, 16 predicted proteins | sample 7454121 | NCBI WGS metagenome assembly JACDJB01 (sample SAMN14253290, study PRJNA609438) | sludge metagenome | isolation source: sludge after 25d culture with pyrite | collected 2018-12-20
CCGGCCGCGTCCAGCAACAACCAGGGAAAAGGCCAGACGGCGTACCAGATGCGAAAGCTGAGCGCCGTGGCGACGTAGGCGAAAAAAATGTCGGCCGCGCCCCGCAGCGCCGCCCGGCCGTGCCACCCCCGCCACAGCAACAACGCTCCCAGCGCGACAAAGCCTGCCCGAAGCGCCGCGCCAATCACCTCAATCGGCACGCGCCTACCCAGCGCCATGAAGACCCATACGGCAGGCGAGAAGCCCGCCCCACCCGTTGCCTCGCGCAGCAGACGCATCGTCAACTCTACCGGTGCTCGCCACACATCGCCGACCCCGACAAAGGGCGCAAATGCCAGGCACGCCAACAACGCCGACCCGCTCAGTGCTCCGGCGACGAAGGTCACGCGCGGCCGCCCCGGCGGCGTTTCTCGCAAAAATTCGAGAAAGAAAAACGGCAGAGCCAACAGGGCAATCGGCTTGGTCAACGCCGCCAGCGCCATTAGCCACACCCCAGTTGTCCGCCGGCCGCGCCGCCCGACCCAATAGCCCGCCGTCAGCCACGCCAGCATCAGCGCGTCGTTATGGCCGTTGAGTGCGAAGGTCAGCAGCAGCGCCGGGTTCCACGCCCACAGCAGCAGGCAGGCGGTGCGCGATGACCCTTCCGGCAGCGACAACCAGATGAAGACACCTGCGATGAGAAAGCAAATCACCGCCAAACCCTTGAGCAGCGCCACCCCGGCCGCCAGGTTTTCGCCTGCCGGAGCCGTCACCCCCGCAGCAACGATCTCCCACAACGGCCCGTAGGGCGACGTATCGCCCGCCCACTCACCGGCCAGCGGCATAAACGGGTCGCCGATGAACGTCGCCGGCGTCGCAACATAGGGGTTATCGCCATACACACCGGTGATGCGTCCCCGGATAAAGTAACTGAAGACGTCGGTCGCATTGATGGGATAGGCAAATAGCAGGGGCAACGCCAGCAGAAGGGATCCGGCCAGAATAATCGGCAGCGGCCGCGCACCCAAGCCGTATTGCTGCACTCGCCGAGCCGCAACCACCAGCAAGGCGAACAGGGCGATCAATAGAACGGCGTAGATCAGCCCGCCCACCGCAGTAGGAGCAAAGGTGCGGATATCGCCGGCCGGCGTGCGGTCGGCGTGGGGTATCAGGGGAAACCAGAGCGCCATCAGTCCATAGATCAGGGCGCTCGCCAGAAAACAGAGCCAAACGGAGAGCCGGCCGTTCCGGACGGTCATAATAACCTCAGCAATCGACATCGATCAGAGGAGGTCCTCGCCGTTTGCTTCGTCGCCGTTCGTTTCCACGGCCGCGCCATGCTTATCGAGCGGCACAACCAGCGTCACCGTCGTGCCGGAATCGGGCGACGACTCCACGCGCAACGAGCCGTCGATCCGCTCGGCGCGTTCGCGCATGTTGACCATGCCAAGACTGCCGCGCGTGCTATAGTCGCGGTTGATGTCGTAGGTATCGAACCCGACGCCATCATCGCGCACGGCGGCGACGAACAGGCCGTCCGTCTGCCAGAACCGGACTTCGATGAGGGTTGCCTTCGAGTACTTGCGGGCATTATTGAGCGCTTCCTCGATGATCGAAAACGTTACGCCCTGTGCCCGCTTGCTCAGCAGCGCGCCGTTCTCCGCGCCGAGCAGGCGCATTTCGATGCCGTCGCTCTCGCTGTAGCGGCGCAACAGCGCGTCGACCGCCGCACCCACCCCCTGTGTCTCCAGTACCAGCGGCCGCAGCGTGAACAGCATGCCCCGAATCTCGGCCGAAGTTCGCTTCGCCAGCGCCTCGACCTTCAGCAACTCCTCCTTGGCGCGCGCCGGGTCCTGATCGATCATCGTGCGGGCAAATCCCATGCGCATGGCAATGGCGGCGATGCTTTGTGTCGGGCCATCATGGAGGTCACGGGCAAGCTCCTTTCGCGCCTCCTCGTCGGCCTCAATCAGGCGCTGCTTCTCCGCTTCCAGGCGCTGGTACAGCTGCGCATTCTGCAGCGCGATCACCGCCTGGTCGCCCACTGCCTTGAAGAGGTCGATATGATCGCGGTCAAAATGAACAGCCGTATCGGCCCCGATGACCATCGCCCCGAACAACTGGAACCCGGCCCGCAACGGCACGCAAACGGCCGTCAGACATTCCCGGAACGCGGCAAATGCCTTCAGTTCGGGGTCTTCCTGGGGATTGTTGGTGACAACCGGCTCGGCCTGGCTCAGGGCCGCGCCGACAACGCCCTGCTTGCCGGCGATAATCCGGTCGTCATCGCTGCCCAGAAAGCGACGGCGCGCAATCGGCCGCAACATCCCCTGCTCATACAGAAAAACCGCTCCCACGAGCGATTCCCGCGGGACGCCCATCTCCTCCAGCGCCAGACTGCATACGTCCAGCGATTGCTCGACGACACGCTCGAAGCTCAACGTGGCGCTCAGCGTCGAAGCCATACGCTGCAGGGACTGGGCGCGGTCGCCGGCAGCGTGAAGCTCGCGGAGTTCCTGCCCCACAAGCCGGCTGACGTCTCGCTGAACGCCGATGCGCGCCTGCCCCCACGCGTAGAGCACCAGCGCCCCCAACAGCAGTGTGAACAAGACCGACAGGATCAATTCCGGCAGCCAGGCCCCGGCCGCCTGTGCGCCGGCAAGCCCGAACAGCAGCAGGAAAACCGCCACCTGGAGCGTCGTCAGGATGATCAGGCTGATGCCGATGAGACGGCCCACGCGGGATAAGCGAGTATCGATGACTTCGTTTACTGAATCGTCCATTCCGATGAGGTCGCGACCTGGTAGTTCTCAGATCACTCTGTTCCGACCCAATATGCCGCAAACAGGATAACGCCTTAACCTTACAGTTTCTTTAACGTATCGGTCCGCTCGCCTACTATACCAGATCGCTCCGTAGTTCACTATCTTCGACAATCAGGGATATAATGCGGCCCCATTCATCACAAGGAAGGGATTATGAAGGCATTTGTAACGGGTGGAACAGGTTTCATCGGCCGAAACGTGGTGCGCAAGTTGCTCGATCGCGGCTACCAGGTTACAGCGCTGGTTCGATCGGAGGGCGGCGCGTCGGTGCTGCGGGAGGCGGGCGCAGACATCGTGTTCGGCGACATCACCGATCGCGAGTCGATGCGCGTCGGCATGCGCGGCAGCGATGTCGTTTTCCATATTGCCGCGATCTATAACTTTCTGCCCGAGATGGTAGCCCGGTGCGAAGAAGTCAACGTCGGCGGCACGCGCAATGTGCTGGAATTGGCCTTCGAGTTGGGCATCCCGCGCATCGTCTACACCAGCACCGTCGCCGTTTTCGGCGACACCCACGGCGAACTACCCGATGAAACCTACTTCACGGACGGCCCCTTCGCGTCGGAGTATGATCGCACTAAATGGAAAGCCCACTACGAGATCGCTGAAGCACTCATCACCCAGGGCGCGCCGATCATCATCGTCATGCCTGGCGGCGTCTATGGCCCGGGCGATAACAGTTGGCTGGTCGACATGATGCGCCTGTTCTATCGCGAGAGATTGCCGGTTGCGCCCGGAGCTGACGGCATAGTCACGTATGCCTACGTCGATGATGTGGCCGAGGGCCATATTCTGGCCGCCGAAAAGGGCCGCATCGGCGAGAGCTATATCCTCGCCGGCCCGGCCATCCCCTTCGGCGAAATGGTGGAGTTCTGGTCTCAGCTAACCGGCAAGCGGTCGCCCATCGCTCACATCCCATCGCGGCTGGTGCGGGCTGCCGCACCACTCGCCGCAGTCGCACAGCCTCGCCTCGGGTTGCCGCAGTCGTTCTCCGGCGACTTCATGAAAGTAGTCGGCACAATTTACGCAGCCCGTTCAGACAAGGCGCGCGCCGAACTGGGTTGGCGGCCCCGTCCGTTGCAGTCGGGTATGCTGGAGACGTTCGAGTGGATCGCCGCCACGGAGACAGGAGAGTCGGCCGAGCGCGAAAAACGCATCGCCGGGGTCGCGCTGCTGGCGGCCGGCGTGCTGCTCTTCCTGTGGCTACGGAACCGATCGCGGACGGACGACCACGGGTAACAGGCGCCTGTAGTTCAGCGGGTCAATAGGTCCTGTTCGGTTTATGGTCTATTGATTGTGGCCCGGCCGGCGGCTGCTAAGCCGTCTCACCCGCCATCATCAACCCCAGCTTTTCGGCCGTTGCCTCGGCGCGCGGCACATCGCCCATGATCTGCCCATGGAAAATAACGAGGATGCGGTCCGACAGAGCCAGAATCTCATCCAGATCTTCGGAGATCAGCAGCGTAGCCGTGCCCAATTCGCGCTGCTCCAGCAGGCGAGCATGAACATACTCCATCGCGCCAATGTCCAGGCCGCGGGTCGGCTGGGCGGCAATAATCACTCGTGGCTTGCGCGACAACTCGCGTGCCAGAACAAGTTTCTGGATATTGCCGCCGGAGAGGTTCTTGACCGGCGTTTCCAGCGTCGGCGTCTTGACGCTGAAATCCTTCACCAGCTCCGTTGAATTTCGCCGGATCGCGTTCCGGTCGAGGAAGCCCTGCCGCGCGAAGGGCGGCTGGTCGAACTCGCGCAGGATGAGGTTTTCCGAAACGGTGAATTCCTTGATCATCCCGTCGCGCATTCGTTCTTCGGGAATGTAGGAGACGCCCAGCTCCATGATGGCGCGCGGCGGGCGCCCCACAACAGATTGATTGCCGACCGAGATTTCGCCGCCGGTCAGCGGGCGCAATCCGGCAATGACTTCCGCCAGCTCGCGCTGGCCGTTACCCGATACGCCGGCCACGCCGACAATCTCCCCACCGCGCAGATCGAGCGACACACCGCGCAACGCCGGGACCTCACGATCGCTCATGCTCTCCACGTTGCGCAGGCTCAAGCGGGTTTCTCCCAGCTCGACAGTCGCCTTCTCCGGTTGCATACCTATCGGGCGGCCGACCATCATCTCGGCCAGTTGCTTCTTGGTCGCCCCGGTTGTGGACATCGTACCGATGACATGACCATCGCGCAGCACCGTCACCCGATTGCACAGTTGCAACACCTCATGCAGCTTGTGGGAGATGAAGATCAGCGCGTGGCCGTCTTTCTTCATCTGATCCAGCGTTACGAAGAACTCGTCCACTTCCTGCGGCGTCAGCACGGCCGTCGGCTCGTCGAGGATCAGCAGTGCCGCGCCGCGATAGAGTGCCTTCAAAATCTCGACTCGCTGCTGCTGGCCCACGGACAGTTGCCAGACCAGCGCCCTGGGATCGACCTGCAAGCCGTAGAGATTCGCCAGTTCGTTGATGCGCGCCTCCACCTTGTCCAGGTCGGTGCGCACGCCGCGCGATGACTTGAGGCCCAGGGCCACGTTCTCGGTGACCGTCAGCGTCGGCACGAGCATGAAGTGCTGGTGGATCATGCCGATCCCCAGCCGAATGGCGTCGGCGGGGGAATGGATCTGAACCGGCTCGTCGTTCAGACGAATCTCCCCCTCGTCCGGCTGGTAGAGACCGTAAAGGATCTTCATCAGCGTGCTCTTGCCCGCGCCGTTCTCGCCCAGAAGCGCGTGAACCTCGCCCGACAGGAGCTCGAAGTCCACGTGATTATTCGCCAACACCCCCGGAAAACGCTTGGTGATGCCGCGCATTTCCAGGCGATCGATGCGACGGGTGCCGGAAGGGAGAAGGTCTGTGGTCATGTATGCCTCGAATGGTGAAACAATTGGTACTCGGCAGCCGGTATCCGGTAACCGGCGCCCGACTGAACATTGCCGGGCGCCGGTCACCGGTCACTGTCTACTGCTTACTCGCTGGAACCTTCCATGCCCTCAAGCAATTGCGGCAGGTACCAGATCTCATCGTCGGTCGCAACCGCGCCTTCGGCGATATAGGGCGAGCCGTCTTGCAGGTTGATCGGGCCTGTCCAGACGTTGATCTCGCCGCTCGCCAGGCCGGCGATAAACTCATCAAGCTGGGCGGCTGCCTCTTCAGACAGCGACGGACCATCGACCCAGCCGACGTTCGTCAGCGCCGGGTCACCCAGGTTGTCCCAATCAGCCGGAAGCCAATCCCACGACTGTTCCCAGGTGCCGTTGGATACGGCTTGCGCCGTCGCCAGATAGGACGGACCCCAGCTGAAGTACGGCACGCCGAGACAGACGTCCGGGGCGATATCGCAGGCAGCCAGATAATCATACGGGACTGCCATTGTTGCCTCGCCCTGCGCGCCGCGCTGGCCGGCAATGTCGATCGCCTCAGTTGTGTCGATACCGCTCAGCACCACGTCCGTGCCCGTATCGAAGAAGTTGGTCACCACTTCGGTCGGGTCGAGCGTGACGCCGGGGATGTTGAACCAGAAGCCGATCCAGTTGACGGCGAAGCCCAGTTCCTCGAAAGGTTCTGCGCGCAGGTTCTCATTGCAATACTTCGCGCCCAGATAGGCCGCGGCCGTCAGACGGCGCGTCTCGAAGTTGATCAGCGGGCCAAGATAGCCGATGTTACCCGTCTCGGACGACAGGGCGGCGGCGCAACCGGCAATGGCCTTCATGTCTTCCATACGGCCCATGAGGTTGCCGAGGTTGGGCGGCGCTTCACCGGTCTTGACGTCGTCGCCGGAGATGTTGATAAAGGTCACGTCGGGGTACTTCTCGGCCACGCCCAGGGTATCCTCTTCGAACTCATCAGAGGTCGTGAAGATGAGCGTCGCCCCTTCGGCCACCATATCGTCGACCACGCCTTCCACCGTCGCCTCCGGCTTGTCGGCCGGGTTGAGCGACTCGAAGACGATCATCTCGGAGCCGGGTATGTTGGCGATTACAAAGTCGCCACCCTCAGCGTGGGCCTGGCTCCAGCCGTGGTCGTTGCGGGGGCCAACGAGGATCATGCCGAACTTCAGCGGCGCGGCTTCGGCCGCCGGCGCTTCCTCGGCCGGTGCTGCGGCTTCGCCGCCAAACACGGACAGCGTGCCCGCCGCGATGCCGGCCGCGGCCGTGTCGGCCGCCGCCCGGACTTCTTCCGGCAGCGCGTAGTCGGGGTTATAGTCCATCACCAGGCCGCCGTTCTCCAGCGTCAGAGCGAAGGACGTGCCGCCAAACTCGCCGTTCTTCACGTTATCGATGATCGTGTTCACAACGCCCGTCCAGTCATAGACCTGACTGGCGACGACGATGTCGGGGGCCAGCGACGTCTGGCTCGACTGCGTGCCGAACCACGGAATGCCGTTCTCCTCAGCCACGCCGATCGCGCCGACGACCATCTGGGCCGTTCCGGTCAATCCGTCCGCGCCCGCGCCGACGAGCGTCGTCGCCGCCTCGGAGGCCAGGGCCACATCGCTGAACGAGCCGATGTAGTTCACGTTGACGGCGATGTCGGGGTTGGTCGCCTTCGCGCCGGCCACAAAGCCATCCACGTACAGCTTGGCGTCGCCCGTTTCAATCGGGCCGATGACGCCGAGGACGCCGCTCTCGGACAGGCTGGCGGCGATCACGCCATTGACGTAGCCGCCCTCTTCCGAGCGCGCCTCATAAGCATAGATGTTGGGGATACCAAACGTATCGACCGTCGTGCCCCAGGCGAAGCTCGTCTCCGGGAAGTCCGGCGCGATCTCCTGTAGCGAACTGCCGTACTGGGAACCGTGGGCGATGACCAGGTTATAGCCCTGGCTGGCGTAGTCGCGCAGCGCAGTCGCGGCGTCGTCCACCACAAACATATTCTCGGAGTAGGCGAACTCAAAGTTCTCCGCCCCCATCTCGTTCTGAATAGCGACCAGCGTGTCATACATGCTCTGGCTGAAGGCCAGGTCATTAATAGCGCTGGGCATGACCACAGCCGCACGGAACGGCCCGGTGGCCTCTTCGGCCGGTGCTTCTTCTTCGGTCGCGGCTTCTTCCTCGGCCGGGGCCGTTTCTTCAGTCGCGCCTTCCTCGGCGGGCGGAGTCTGCGCGCCGCCGCAGGCAACAAGCGCCAGCGCCAGAGCCAGCATCAAAACAAGCCACAAGTAACGTTTCATGTTCTTCCTCTCCATTGAAATTGCGGTTTTCCACATAAGACTTCTTGTCCACCATCATGTGATGATCGGCCGGTTGCGACCTATCATGGACGCACTCGGCCTCGACAGGGTTATCCGCCTCGTTTTATCCGACGACACCACCTCCTCGCAGTCGATTTAATTCATCTAGCCGCCGCGCTCATACGGTGCACCGAGCGCCGAGGGTTTGCGCACGCGCCCGGCTGAGAAGATGAGCACGACAATGGTCAGCGCGTAGGGCAACATGATCAGCAGTTCCGAGGCATCCCCCGGGATTGGTATGTTGAGCGCCTGAATCCACAATTGCAGGGCATTGACCATACTGAACAGGAGCGCCCCGAACAGGACGCCATACGGCCGCCAGCCGCCAAAATAGACCAGAGCGACGGCAATAAAGCCGATGCCGCTGGTGAGATTCTGCTGAAAAACGTTAAGCAGCGCGATGGACAGGGATGCGCCGGCTACGCCGGCCATCATGCCGCCGAAGATGACCGTGGCATAGCGCGTGCGCGCGATACTGACGCCCAGCGCGTCGGCCGCCGCCGGATTCTCCCCGGCGGCGCGGATCTTCAGGCCCATCGTCGTTCGGTACATAATGAACCAGGCAACCGGCACCAGCGCGTAGGCCGCATAAACCAGTATGCTTTGCTGCGCCAGAATCGAGGCAATGGTTCCAATCACCGGGATGCCGAGCAAGGACGACATCAGACCGGGGAAATTGGCGGTCAGAGAGACACCAACCGGTCGGAAGCCGCTGACCGTTTCGACAGTGCCAAGCATCTTCTGGAACAACAGGTCGCTCATTCCCAGCCCGAACAGGAAGATGCCGATGCCGCTGATGCCCTGCTCGGCCTGCATCGTGACGCTGATAAAGGCCATCGCCAGACCCATCACCCCACCGACGATAATCGCCGCCAGCAACCCCAGCCAGGGATTCCCATACGTCAGGGTGACGTAGAATGCCGCGAAAGCGCCCATGAGCATGACACCCTCGACGCCAAGGTTATAGACGCCGCTTCGCTGGCCGAACATCTCGCCGATCGACGCGAACAGGTACGGCGTCGCCAACCGGATGCCCGAAGTCAGGATGCCGATCAAAACTGCCGTGGTAAATAGATCGCTAATCACTGGGACGCCTCCCCTTCGATGCCTAACGCGGGCGGCCGGGACGACGTGGCCGGCGGCGTGGTCTGCGTTTCAGTCCCTATCTGGCGACTCCGGGCGAGGCGCCGGCTGAAGATGTCGCTGCTGACCACAAAAACGACGACCAGGCCGTTGAGAGCCGTGATCAGGGCCGCAGGCACCTGCATGGCCCGCTGCAAGCTGTTGGCTCCCACAATGAGCGCGCCGAAGATGAACGACGCCGGTATAGCGCCGATGGGATTGAGCTTGCCGAACAGAGCGGCCACGATGCCGTTGAAGCCGGCCGAGCCGGTGAACCCCGCCAGCGACCCGTCGGTGAACATGCGGTGATGAACGCCATAGACCTGCACCGCCCCGGCCAATCCGGCAAACGCCCCGCTGAGCAGCAGCGCCAGCACAATGTTGTGCCGGACGTTGATGCCCGCGTAGCGCGAGGCGGCCGGGTTCAGACCTACGGCGCGGATGCGATAGCCGGTCGTCGTGCGCCACAGGAAGATATAGACCACAAAAGCCAGGATGACGGCGAGGAGTGCGCCCAGATGCAGACGGGTCGGCGTCCAGCGCGGCAAGTCGAAGGCCTGCGCCAATCGCGCCGTCTGCGGAATGCGTGAGGCGACCTCCATTTGAGCGGGGTCGATCATCGGGCCGCGCAAAAGATAGTTCATCGCCTGCACGGCAATGATATTAAGCATAATTGTGCTCAGGATTTCATTGACGTTGTAATAGGCCTTCAGCACGCCGGGAATGCCGCCCCAGATGGCCCCGCCGATGAAGCCGGCCACCAGTGCGAGGGGGATAACCACAATCCCCGGCGCTTCGGGAAAGGCCAGGCCGACGAACGTGCCCAGGATGGCCCCGGCCACCAACTGGCCCTCGCCGCCGATGTTGATGACCCCGGCCCGGAAGGCGATGCAAATGCCCAACGCCACCAGCAATAATGGCGTGGCGCGCACGATCGTATCGGCCAGAGCGTTTTGGCTGCCGAACGCGCCATTGAGCAGCGCGCCGTAGGCATTGATCGGGTTAGCTCCCAATAATTGGAGCATGACCGCGCCCACAGCCAGGGCGGCCAGCGTGGCCAGAAGCGGCAAGAGCAGATCGAATAATCGTCCGAGTCGTGGGTACCTGACGAAGAAATCGAGCATAAGTCACCTTGTTCGACGCCGGTGCTACCCTTCGTGGAAGGGTGTTCCGAGCGCCATGGGCGGCGAAACACGCAGCACACGGCGCAGCGGTTGTTGCCAGCCCTTGGGCATGGCGTTGATGAATCGCTCCGTATAGTCGCTGCCGACGGCCAGCAAGACCAGGATCATCAATATCCAGGGGATACTATTGAAGGCCACAACCGACACTTCGGGAAAGGCGCGCTGCAAGACGGTGGCCAGGGCCTTGGTTGCGCCAAAGAGCAGCGCACCGAACGCGCCGCGAATGGGAGACCAGCCGCCGAAGATGACAATTGCCAGGGCAATCCAGCCCATGCCCCGGATGTGGCCATCGGACCAGCCGATCTTGACGTTGAGCGAAAAGGCTGCCCCGGCGATGCCCACCAGCGCGCCGCCGAGGATCGTGTAGAAATAGCGCAACCGGTTCACGTCGACGCCGCGGGCAAAGGCGGCCGACGGCCGCTCGCCCGACCCGCGCAGTTTCAGTCCCGGCTGCGTCCGGTTAAGCCACCACCATGTGACAACGATGAGCGTCATGGCAAAGTAGACCGTGATGTCATGGTCGAAAAAGATCGGGCCGATCACCGGAATGTCCTTCAGAATCGGGATGCCGAACTTGGGCACGACCACGCCGGGCATCCGCGTGTAGTTCTGGCCGAGGAACGCGCTCAGATCATCGCCCAGCAAGGCCAGCACGAAACCGATAGCGACCTGGCTCTGACCCAGTCGAATGCTGCCGAAGGCGACGATCAAGGCAAAGATCATGCCGATGACCGCCGCCGCCGCGAAGCCGAACCAGACGTTATCCGTCTTCAGGCCGACGACAAAGGCGGTCATGGCCGCCATCAGCATCGTCCCATCCAGCGACAGGTTGACGACGCCGGAACGCTCGGTCAAGATTTCGCCGCAGACGGCGATGATCAGCGGCGAAGCCTGTAGCACAATCGAGGCGAGTACGGCTATCAGTTGCGCGTTATCCATCAGTCGCCTCCCGGGACGTCGGTTGTAGTGGTATCGGATGGGGCAGAATTGGCCGTGGCGATCTCCGGCGGGCCGCCCAACGTATCTTTCTTGACGCCGATTCCCAACTGCTTCGGTGAGCCGAACAACAGGACAAACAGAACCATGACTCCGGTTAGAATCCCGCCCAACGCGGAATGGAGTTGGGTCTTCAGTTGTAGGGTAATGCTGCCGTTAAGCACGACGGAGAAAAAGAAAGCGATGAGCGGCACCCACAGGATGCGATAGCCCGCCAGCATGACGATGAGCAAAGCCAGGAAACCGATGCCGCCGGAGATACTCTGGCGCAGGCTGTCGAACCAGCTGAGTACGCGCACCGCGCCCCCCAGTCCGGCCAGCGCGCCGCAAAGCATCATCGCCAGAATCGTTTCGCGCTCGCTGGAGACGCCAAGCAGATAGGACGAATAAGGATTCTTGCCCAACGCCTTTAGCTTGAGGCCCCAGGTCGTGCCGCGCAACACCAGGAAGACGCCGATGATGGCGATGGCAGCCAGGATTAGCGCGATGGGACTGAAACGGGATTCAAACAGGCGCGGCAAGAGCGCAGCATCCTGAAAGGGAGTCGTGCCCCGGAATGACCCGCCCTCGGGGGGTTGCCACGGCCCCGAGATGAGATAGTTGGTCAGGATGATGGCCAAATTGTTGAGCGCCAGACCACTGAAGATCTCGTTCACCTTGCCGCGGGTCTTCAGGACGGCCGAAATCGCCGCCCACAGCCCCCCGGCCAGCATCGCCGCTCCGATCTCCAGAGGAATGAGTATCCAGGCCGGAGCAGTGACGTTGAGCGCCACCCAACTGGCGCCGATGGCCCCCAGGATAATCTGCCCCTCCACACCGATGTTCCAGAGACCCGCCGTGAAGGTGATGACGAGACCGGCTGAGGCCAGGAGCAGCGGCACCCAGAAGGCCATCACGCTCAATAACTTGTCCTGGCCGCCGAACGCACCCTGCCACATGGCCTGGTAGGCTTCGCCGGGGTTGGCGTTGAACAGCAGCAACAAGACGCTGGTAAACAGCAGCGCGGCCACAATCGGCACGAGCGGCCACAACCGCAGGAGCATGCTGCGATCGTTGTTCTCTGCCTGACTCATGCCTCACCTCCTATCAGATGCCCTAATTCTTCAGCCGTCGTATCGTGGGCGTTCAGCACCCGCGACATGACCCCGCCGGAGAAAACGGCGATGCGGTCGCTATGTTCGATGATCTCATCGAGATCGGCCGAGATAAACAGGATCACCGTGCCGTCCTGGCGGCGCTTGTAGAGCAGCTGCCAGATGTAATCCGACGAGCGCACGTCCAACCCGCGCGTCGGATGCTCCAGAAGCAGCAGCTTCAACGGTGTATTCAGCAAGGAGAAGAGCAGGCGCTGCTGATTGCCGCCCGACAGTGCATCGGCCGTCGTCTCCGGCCTGCCCACAATCTGGTAGGTCTTGATCCGCTCGCTCATCGCTTCGCGGTTCGCCTTCCAGTCCACAAAGAACGGCTGGTCCGGCCGGGCCAGCACCAGGTGCTCGGTCAGGCTCAATCCCGCAACCAACCCTTCCTCCAGTCTGCCCGCAGCCACGTAGCCCATGCCGTATTTCTGCAGGCGATGATAGCCCCAGCCGGTGACGTCCTGACCGCCGAGACGGATGCGGCCGTGGGCCGGCTGGGCAAGCCCCGAGCAAGCCTGCATGATGAGCCGCTGCCCGCTGCCCTCCAGCCCCGCAAAACCAAAAATCTCTCCGGCGGGCACGGAGAGATTTACGTTCGATACGGTCAATTGGTAGGTCTCGACGGTCACATCCTGCAATTCCAGGACGGGCGCGCCGACAGCAAACGCGGGGCGGGCGCTCCGCTGTGGCACCTGGCCGAACATCATCTCGACCAGTTGCTCGTTGAGACAGGGCAATTCCTGCTCGCCCACCAGCTTGCCGCGCCGCAGGACGTAGGCGAAGAGACAAAGCTCCTGCACCTCCTCCAGCTTATGGGAAACGAGGATGACGGTTTTGCCCTCCTCACGGGTCATCTTGCGCATCGACTCAAAGAGAATCTCTTTCTGTTCGGCGCTGATGCCCGTGGTCGGCTCGTCGAGAATTAGCACCTGCGCCCCTCCGGCCAGCAACCGAACCAGCTCCAGTTGTTGCCGCTCGCCCATCGACAAGGTGTCGATGGTCGCGTGGGGGTCGATGGAGAACCCATAACGCATCGCCAGGTCTTCCAGTTCGGCGCGTGCGGCCTTGTAATCAAGGCGCACGCGATTATTGCGACCCAGCAGGTAGTTATCGATCACGCGAAACGGCGGCATATCCAGCGGGTCCTGGTAGAGCATCCCCACGCCCTGGGCCAGAGCATCGGCCGGTGAGTGGAATTTGATGACGCGGTCGTCGAGCAGGATTTCACCGCCGGTCGGGGGCTGATACCCGGAGAGGATCTTCATGAGGGTGCTCTTGCCGGCGCCATTCTCGCCGACCAGGGCATAGATCTTCCCCGGCTTGAACGTCAGATTAATGCCATCGTTGGCTTTCACCTGTCCGAAGTACTTGCGAATATCGCGCAGTTCAACCTGCATAGGACCTCTTCTTTTGCGGATTGATGAAAGAACACGAAAACAGCCACAGCTACCGACCGCTTACGTAGAATAACGCAAGAAGCCGTTGCCGAATACTACCATTGATCCTGTATTTGATATGACATTCATCGTCAACAATGCGCGAGGTTGCTCCGCAGCCCGCGCGATCAGGAGCCAAAAGAGTGGGGAACCGCTTCCGATTCCTCTCCTCCGCCGGACAAATCACGCCCGGCGTGCGACACAATCAACTGCTGTTCGGCGGCATATTGCGCCGCGGCCGCTTCATTGCCCGCCGCCACTGCCATATTCCGGGCGGCGGCGGCATCGGCATAGGCGGCCTCATATCGCCCCTGGCGACGGTATGCCTGGGCGCGCAAGTGGTGCAATTCCGCTTGTTGGCCCGGCGACAGGCGCGCCGGATCATACGTCGCCGTTGCACTCAGGGCTTCGTTCAGCGTGGCCTCGGCCGCGCGCCCATCGCCGCGCTCCAGATAATGGGAAGCGATGAGCCGGTGGGCCAGCGCAACGTTGTCGGGGGCGCGCAGACCCAGGGCCAGAGCGCGCTCGGCCGCCTGGGCCGCGTTTCGGCTGACTGCTCCCTGCCGGCCGCTTTCGTGCAGAGCCAGTTGCAATTGTCCCTCGGCCGAATCGGGGTGCGCCGCCAGGAATTTGCCCAGCGCGTGCCGCGCCGCCTGCGGCGCGCCTCCGGCCCACATAGCCGCGACGGCTTGCAGTTCGGCCTCGGGATTACCCGCCCCGGCCGCGGCTTGCGTCATCTCATAGCGCTCCTGCGCCGTCGTTGATTCAAAAGCAATCATCTCGAAGCCGCCTGCGCGATCGACGCGCCAGAACAGCAACAGGGCCGCCGCATGAACGACGGCTGTCGCGGCACTCAGCAAAGGGGTAGCCCCGAAATCGTAGATCATGCGCCAATCGCCGATTGGCAGGAACAGGGAAAAGACGGGGTAATAAAGCAGGGAAAAATAGATCTGGAACCGAAACGTGCGCAGACCGAAATATTGGTAGGTGCGGCTGGGATGCCGCCGCAGGGCGGCCCACACCAGCGCGCCGAACGTCAGCGAACCTACCGTTCCGGCCACGGCGATGACCCAGCTTTCGGCAGCGGTGAAGACGCCGTCCGGCACCACGTAGCCCCAGAACACCCGATAGCCGAACTCCGCCACCCGCCCCCCAAACAGGATCACGGCCAGCGCGTGAGCGCCCTCGTGCACCAATACCGCCGGAGGGACACCCAGAAAGAACGCTGCCTGTTCAGCCAGGCGCTGCTTTTCCCTGGTCAGTGGCTCCCGTCGCAGGGCGCTTCGATCGCGGACCAACCGAACCGCCAATTGGACCGAGCGGCCAATGTATAACAGGGCGAGGAGATTGAAGAGACCCGTTATTATCGACATTGGCTATCAAACGTTCATCATAGCGGACATGGCGCGATCCGGCAATCATTTATGGTGTGATTGTCATACCAATTTGTCGGTCGCTGCCTCGGATTAGTCGCCGCCCCATCGGCATGTTAGAATAGTCGTGTGAGCGAGAAGAGCGAATTTCTGGCCAACCTGCCCATCTTCGCCGACCTGACCGAAGCGGCCGTCAACGCGGTGGCGGCCATCACGCGCGAATACGCCTTCGAGCGCGGCGCGGTGATCGCCTATCAGCGCGACACGGCTAACCGGTTCTTCATTGTCAAGCAAGGTCGCCTCTTCGCCAACACGATCGATAAGAACGGAATCCCGCGCGATACGCAATCCTACTTCCCGAAGCAGTATTTCAACGACATCTGGCTCTTCGTGCCGGGCGTCTACTCGGCCACCATCAAGGGGGCCGAACCCGGCCGGCTCTATATCATTGAGGGGCCCGATTTTGTGCAGCTATTGAAGCGCTATCCGGCCATCGTCGACGCCCTGGCCCCGTGGGAAGAAGACGACGTCCACTACGGCCTGAACGACGATGCCTGGACCGAGGCGCAAAAGCTGAAGCTCCGGCCGAGTCGCGTCAGCAGTTCCGCCACCGGCGCGCTGTTGCCGGAAGAGCGGATGGAACTGTTCACCCGGCGCAGTTGGTGGTTCCTGGCCGGGCGTCTTGTCCTGCCTTTCTTGCTGGTTCTTGTGGCGGCCGTCATTCTGATCCTGACGCCGATCGACACCGGACTGGAACGCGCCGTTAAGGTCGGCATTCCCATTGTGCTGACTCTCGTGGGTCTGATCATGTTTCTGATCCGGCTGATCGATTTTCGCGCCGACTACTTCATCATCACCAATCGACACATGACCCACCACGAGTTCGAGTTGCGCCACTTTCGGATCCACCTGGTCAAGGTACCCATCAATCAGGTGCAGACGGTTGAGATTCTGAAGCCGTCTTTCCTGGCCAATCTCTTCAACATCGGCACAGCGCGAGTGACCACGGCAGCCTTCGCCGGGATTATCCTGTTCGACAATATCGACAACCCGATCGCCGTCAAGGACATTCTGGAACGGCTGATCGGTCAGCACAGATCACTGGAGGCAGCCCAGACTCAGGCGGTCATGCGCCAGTCGCTGGAGAAACATTTCGGCGTGGAGTCTCCTCTGGCCCCGATGGAAGAGGCAACTGCCGCCGCGCCTGCCCCGCGCCCCCACACCACGAGCTTCCTGGCCGACTTCCGGCAGCGCTTCGGCTGGCGCGTCGTGGAAGGCGACACGATCACCTATCGCAAAAGCTTTTTCATTCTTCTGAAACAGATCGCTTTACCGCTGTTGGTATTTGCCTTGCTGGGCATCGGCGTTGGTCTGGGCATTTACCTGAACGTCACCGGTTGGGTGTTGGCTTTGCTGGTCGGCATCGTTGGGTTTATCAATCTGGGCTGGTTCATCTGGCAGCTGGAAAACTGGCGCAACGACATCTTCCAGCTGACCGACCGCTTTGTGCTCGACGTGGATCGCAAGCCGTTCGGCTTCGGCGAAAGTCGCAAACAGGCCGCCATCAGCAACATCCAAAACGTGGACGCCTCGCGCCCCGGTTTCCTGCCCACCCTGTTCAATTACGGCTTTGTCAGCATCGACACTGCCGGCTCGCAATCCGACATCGTTTTCGACTACGTGCCCAATCCCGAATTGATTCAGAGCGACATCTTTCAGCGCATCGACGAAAGTCGCCGCCGGGAGCGTATTAAGGAAGGCAGCTCACGCCGCCAGGAATACGCCCTGCTACTCGACGTCTATCGTCAAGCGATGGAGCAGCAACGTATCCCGCAACGCACACCGACAACCATACCCGACCTGCCGCCCGCTCCGGGGGCTAATGAGGACCTATGAGTAAACTTTCAATCGTGACCATTCCCGACAAAGGCCTGCGCGACAAAAACCGCCCGGTCACCCGCTTCGACGCCGATCTGCAAGAGTTGATCGACAACATGATCGAGACCCTGCACCAGGCCAACGGCGCCGGCCTGGCCGCGCCGCAGATAGGCATGCCGCTCAAACTTGCGGTCATCTGGACCCTGCCCGAAGAAGACGATCAGGGTAACGAGATCGAAGACACACGCGATCTCTTCGTCATCATCAACCCTGAGATCTTCTGGACCTCGCGCGAGACAGTGAAAGGAATCGAGGGCTGCCTGTCCATTCCGGGCTACCTGGGCGAGGTGGAGCGGGCCGAATCAATTCGGGTACGGGGATTCGACCGCCACGGCCGCAAATTCCGCCGTCGCTTCGACGATTGGGACGCGCGCATCTTCCAGCACGAGATCGATCACCTCAACGGCGTTCTCTACATCGACAAGCTGACGTCGCCGGATAGCATCTGGACAGAGGAAGAGTTCGAGAAAATGCAGGAGGCGCGACGGAAGAAGAACCAGGAAGCCGAACACGAGCCGGTCGTCGGTGATTAATATTCGAAACCGGGTTTCTTCCGAGAAACCCGATTTCTAAAAGATATGAGAGACTGTGTGATGACTTCACTGACCCGTGACGAAGTAGCCAAAATCGCCCGGCTGGCCCGGCTGGCCCTGACCAATGAGGAGTTGGATCATTACGGTGAGCAATTATCGGCCGTGCTCGATTACGCCGCCCGGCTCAATGAGATCGATCTGACCGGCGTCTCGCCCGCGGTGGGCGCGGACATCGCCCACGTTGCTCGCCGCAACGTCATGCGTGATGACGTCGTCGCGCCCTCACTGAGCCGTGAGGACGCTCTCTTCAATGCCGCGGCCACCGCCGACGGTCAGTTCCTGATTCAATCCATTCTGGAAGATTAAGGACGGCCGGCTATCCCATGAATCTCGCCACCCTGACCCTGACTGAACTGCGCGACGCGCTGCGTCGCGGCGAAACGACAAGCGTGGCCGCCACGCAGGCGATGCTCGACCGCATCGTTGCCCACGATAACACCCTTTGCAGCTATTTGACCGTGACGGATGAGATGGCCCTGGAGCAGGCCGCCGCGGCCGATCGCCGTCGCGCCGACGGCCACGACTCTCCCCTGCTGGGCGTACCCGTGGCCGTCAAGGACATTCTCTGCCTGACCGGCGCGCCGACAACGGCCGGCAGCAAAGTCCTGGAGAACTTCATCCCGCCCTACAACGCCTACGCAGTCCAGCGGCTCATCGACGCCGGGGCGGTCATCCTGGGGAAGACCAACACCGACGAGTTCGCCATGGGTTCCTCGACGGAGAATTCGGCCTACGTGACCACGCGTAACCCCTGGGACATCGACCGCGTGCCCGGAGGCAGCAGCGGCGGCAGTGCCGCGGCCGTAGCCGCCGGGCTGGCCTACGGCGCGCTGGGCACGGACACAGGCGGCAGCGTGCGCCAGCCGGCCTCGTTCTGCGGTCTGGTGGGCATTCGCCCCACGTATGGGCGCGTCTCCCGTTGGGGCGTCGTTGCCTTCGCCTCGTCGCTCGACCAGGTGGGCACGTTTGGCCGCACGACAGCCGACGCCGCCGCGATGCTGGGCGTCATCGCGGGCCACGACCCGCGCGATAGCACCTCAATCGACGCGCCCGTGCCCGATTACGAGGCAGCGCTAACCGGAGACGTGCGCGGACTGCGCGTGGGCGTCCCGCGCGAGTACTTTATCGAGGGCATCGAGCCGGCGGCCGAGGCTGCCGTCCGCGCCGCCATCGAACAGCTGGCCGCACTGGGGGCGGATATCGTCGAGGTCAGCCTGCCCCACACGCGCTACGGGCTGCCGGTCTACTACCTCATCGCCCCCGCCGAAGCCAGCGCCAACCTGGCCCGCTACGACGGCACACGCTTCGGGCCGCGCGCGGCCGGCGCGGATATGATCGACACCGTCGGCCGGACACGCGCCCTCTTCGGCCCGGAAGTCAAGCGACGGATCATGCTGGGAACCTACGCGCTGAGCGCCGGCTACTACGATGAGTATTACGGTCGCGCCCTCAAGGTGCGGGCGCTCATCCGCGAGGACTTCCGGCGCGCCTTCGAGACCGTCGACGTCATCGCCGCCCCCACCAGTCCGACAACGGCCTTTGCCGTCGGCGATCGGGCCGACGATCCGCTGAGTATGTATCTGGCCGATGTCTTCACGCTTTCGCTTAATCTGAGCGCGGCATGCGGGCTGTCTGTGCCCTGCGGCTTTGACGGCAACAGGCTGCCAATCGGGTTGCAGATCATCGGCGGCAGCCTGCAGGAAGCGCGCATTTTGAACGTGGCCCACGCTTACGAGCAGGCGCAGCCGTGGCACCGGCAACGACCCGTCATGTAGGTCGGGCTGTCAACCCGCCCTTCGCAAGATACTGTCCCGCGCTACAGGCCCGCAGCTACTCGCGCTTTGCCAAAGAATGTTTTCACGTAATCCATACCGGCAATTTTATTCGGGGACGTTACAATAGGGTGGTTAGGCCACGGCAATTCGTACTCCGCCGTTTGCAGTCGGCCGTTTGTGGTCTATCCCTAGGGGAAGAGGCGCTATGCTGGATCGGTATGAGCCCGTCATCGGCCTGGAGATTCACGCCGAACTACTGACACAATCCAAGATGTTCTGCGGCTGCCGCGTCGTCGATAGCGTGGAGGCCGAACCGAACACGGCTATCTGCCCTGTCTGCCTGGGCATGCCGGGCATGTTACCCGTCATCAACCGGCGAGCGGTGGATTTCGCCCTGCGCGTAGCCCTGGCGCTGGAATGCGAGATACAACCGCACAACATCTTTGCCCGCAAAAACTACTTCTACCCCGACCTGCCGAAGGGGTATCAGATCAGTCAATATGAACTGCCCATCGGCCGCAACGGGGCGCTCGAGATCGCGCTGCCGGACGGCAAGACGAAGCGTATCGGCATCCGCCGCGTCCACATGGAGGAAGACACCGGCAAGCTGACCCATCTGGAGGGCGGATCGCTGGTCGACTACAACCGCTCCGGCGTGCCGCTGCTGGAGATCGTATCCGAGCCGGACATCCGCTCCGGCGAGGAGGCGCGAGCCTACGCCGCCCACATCCGCCGCATTCTGCGTTATCTGGGGGTGAACACCGGCGACATGGAAAAAGGGGTGCTGCGCATCGAACCGAACATCAGCATCCGCCCGCGCGGAGCCGACGCCTACGGCACGCGCATCGAACTGAAGAATCTGAACAGCTTCCGCGCGCTGGCCGACGGCACGGATTTCGAACTGGCGCGCCAGGCGGCCCTGCTCGACGCCGGAGGTCGCGTCGTCCAGGAGACGCGCGGCTGGCACGACACTCGCCGCGAGACGTTCAGCCAGCGCGCCAAGGAAGAGGCCGAGGATTACCGCTACTTCATCGAGCCGGATCTGCCGCCGCTCTTCATCGACGACGACTGGATCGAAACGACGCGGGCGACGCTGCCCGAACTGCCCCAGACCAAAGAGGCCCGCTATCGCGGCGCGCTTGGCCTGTCGCCGGTCGAGGCGGCGGCGCTGGCCGAGGATCGCGCTGTGGCCGAATGGTTTGACGCAGCCGTGGCCGCCGGCGGCCGGCCCAAGACAACCGCAAACTGGATACTCAACGACCTGTTCCGTCTGATGAACGAGCGCGGCCGGGCCATCGCCGATATCCCTGTGACACCCCCCGCCCTTGTCGAGCTGCTGGCGTTAGTGGACGGCGGCGGCATCAATCTGACGTCGGCCCGCGAGGTGCTGGCCGAGATGATGGATGGCGGCAGCGCCCCGGCAGACATCATCCGCTCGCGGGGGCTGGGTCAGATTTCGGATGAAGCGGCTCTTGCCGCGCTCATCGAACAGGTCATCAGCGACAACCCCGAACCGCTGGCCAACTATTTGGGCGGCAAGGAGAGCCTCATGGGCTGGTTCGTAGGCCAGGTTATGCGCGCCACGCGTGGCCAGGCCAACCCGGCCGTCGTCAATCAATTACTGCGCGAGCGACTGGAGGCGCGCCGGACGGCTTAGCCGGTGAAACGGTCAACCGCCTCGCGAAGATAGAGCATGAACAGCATCGCGCTGCAATTCACACCCTTCCTCGTACCCGTCATCGGCACGGCCATCGGGTTGACCCTGCTGGTATTCTACGCCTGGCGGCGCGGCCGGCCCGCGCCGGGGACATGGGCCTTTCTGGCTCTGGTCATCCTCACCGCCTGGTGGTGCTATACCTATGCCCTGGAGCTGATGACGACTGACCCGGCGACGATGCTCCTGTGGGTCAAATTGCAATGGATCAGCATCCCCCTGATCCCGGTCGTTTGGTTGCTGTTCGCGTTGTTCTATTCCGGCCACGGCAACCGGGTCAATCTGCGCTTCGTCGCGGCCTTGCTCGTTGTGCCGTTCATCATGATCCTGCTGGCCTGGACGGTCCCGGCCCATGAATGGCTCTATATCAACCCCGGCGTCCGCGACGTGGGCAGTATGGTCGTCTTCGATACGGCCTATGGCCCCGCATTCTTCGTCCATACAGCCTATTCCTACGCCCTGTTTCTCATCGCCACGCTGCTCATCATTTGGGTCTGGCGGCGGTCGGACGATGCTCACCGACAACTGGCCCTCGCCGTCACCGCCGGGGCGATTTTGCCCTTCATCGGCAATGCCGTTTACCTGATCGCTCCCGCTCTGGGTGTCCCGATCTACGTCGATCTGACCGTGCTTGCCCTTGCCTTCAGCGCTATCTTTTTCGCCTGGGGTTGGTTTCGGTTACGTCTGTTCGAGGTGTTTCCCGAATTCGGCGAGCCGATCGCCGGATCGAGGCGCCTCGATCCGGCCATGGCGGCCCAGAGCACCCAGGCCCGCAGTCTGAACCTGGTCTCACTCGGACTGTCGCTCCTGTTTTTCCTGGCTCTGGCTCCCATTCTAACGATCATACTGCGCGGCGACCCGGCGGCGCGGCCGTTGGCCATCGTCTACGTCGGCCTGTTTCTGGCGCTGTTGGGCATTGCCGTCTGGCGCACCGGCCCCTATGTGCCGCGCGCGGCCGGCCTGACGGGCGTCTATCTGGCGCTTGCCCTGCTGGATCTGCGCGTCGGAGGTCTGTCGCCGACCGTCGGCTTTCTGCTGACCGCCTTCGTGGCCTTTGCATCCATCCTGCTGCCTGCCCGGCTGATACTCGTCGCCTTTCTCGTGGGCCTGGTCGGGCTGGCGCTTGTCCCGCCGGCTGAGAATGTGGTCATCCTGCGCGATGTCTACACGTTCAGCTACCTGGTGCTCGCCATCGCCATGTCGGCCGGAATGCTCAGCATCGCCTTGGTGGCCACGCGGCGCGACAACCGGACGCTCCTGCGCTTCTCCCGTGAGTTGGCGCGCGAGCTGGAAGCCGAACGAACCCAACTGGAGGCGCGTGTCATGGAGCGCACGCGGGCGCTGGAGACGAGCGCGGCCGTCAGCCGCCAACTCTCCACCATCCTGGATCAATCCCGTCTCGTTCGCGAAGTGGTCAGGCAATTGCGCGACGCCTTTGCCTATTACCACGTCCACGTCTTCCTGTGGGATGAGGCAATCGGGGCGCTGCGGATGGTCGGCGGCGCGGGAGAGGCCGGACAGGCGATGCTGGTGATGGGTCATACGATCACGCCCGACGTGGGGCTGGTCGGCCGCGCCTACTCCTCGAGGCAATCGGTCATCGTCGCCGACGTGAGCCAGGACCCCGGCTGGCTGCCCAACCGGCTGCTGCCGGGCACGCAGGCCGAGATCGCCGTGCCTATCATCTATGGCAACGAGGTGTTGGGCGTGCTGGATGCCCAGGACAACGAGGTGGGCGGCCTCGGCCCGGCCGACGCGCAACTGCTGGAGACCATCGCCGGACAACTGGCCGTGGCCCTGCGCAACGCTCGCCTGGTGGCGCAAATCCAGACGGAGGCGGAGCAGGCGGCGCTCATCAACGCCATCAACCGCAAGATTGCCCAGACGACCGATATCGGCGGCGCCATGCGCGTGGCTGCGACTGAACTGGCCCGTGCGCTGGAAGTCCGCGAGGCAGTTGTGCGCCTTGACTTCGAGGGGGAGAACGGCCATGACCGCTGAACAGGGCGCGCCTGTCGTGGAGAACAACTTCTCCGCGCCGACCACAAGCGGCGACGAAAGCCGGCTGCTGAGGTCACTGGCCCGCGTGTGGCCGGCGCTGGCCCGCGAGCAAGCCCGCGTCCGGGCGGCCCAACGGGAGCTGGAACAGACGCGCGCCGACCTGCTGAGTCAGGTGGAGACGCGAACGGAAGCGCTGGCACTGGCCTCGGCCGTGGGGCAACAGATCACCCGTATCCAGGACCTCGATTCGCTGCTCAGCGACGCCGTCGAACTAATTCGTACGCGCTTCCGGCTCTACCACGTGCAGGTCTATCTGGTTAGCCCGGCAACACAGGAGTTAATCCTGCGCGCGGCCACCGGCGCGGCCGGCGCGGAACTCCGCCGGCGCAATCATCGCCTGCCCATCGGCCCGGGATCGATCAACGGAACGGCGGCCGCAAGCCGCGAGCCGATCGTCGTGCCGCACGCTCGCAAGAATCCCATCTTCCTGCCCAACCCGCTCCTGCCTGAAACCCAGGCAGAGATGGCGATCCCGATGATCACCGAGGGCGAGGTAATCGGCACGCTCAACCTGCAAAGCAGTGTGCCGGACGACCCGGGCGCGGAGAATCTGACAGCCTTCAGCCTGCTGGCCGCCCAGCTGGCAACGGCCGTGGAAAACGCGCGTCTCTTCACAGAAGTGACCGAGGCGCGCGAGCAACTGGCGCGCCAGGCGGAGACCCTGACCCATGACGGCTGGCGGCGCTTCATGCCCGAACATTCGCTCGAACTGGCGCTGGGTTCGTCGGACGACGCGGCAATTACCGACCCGCTGCGCCAACCCATCGCCGTGCGCGGAGCCACCATCGGCCATCTCGAACTGGGCCACCCCGCGGCCGATTCCACGCAGGCCAGGGAGTTGGTCTCGGCCGTCGCCGGGCAATTGGGCGCCCATCTGGACAACCTGCGCCTCACCCAGCAGGCGGAAGCGGCCCTGGGCGAGGCTCAACAGCGAGAGAAAGAGCTGGCCTTGCTCAACCGGGTCGTCACGACCGTCGCCGCCTCGCCCGACCTGCAAAGCAGCTTGCAGATCATCGTCGACCAGCTGGCGATGGCCACAGGCATCCGGCAGGTGGGCGTCGCCATCCTCAATGAAGAACGCACCGGCCTGACCGTCGTCGCCGACCGCTCCGGCAGTCTGAACACCGACAGCGCCGTCGGCTTTGTCATTCCTGTGGAGAACAACCCGGCCACTCAGATGGCAATCGCGGAGCGGCGGCCGATCATCGTGCCCAACGCAACCGAAAACCCGTTGACGGCCTCGGCCCATGAGGTGTTGCGCCAGCGCGGCGTCAAGACGATCCTGATCCTGCCGCTCGTTGTGGAAAACGAGGTGATCGGCACGGTCGGTCTGGACGTGATCGAGGAAGGTCTCGAACTGACCGCCGACCAGCTGCGCCTGGCCGAGACCATCGTCTATCAGGCTGCCTCAGCCATCCAGCGCGCGCGGCTGCTGGACCAGATTCGCGCCCGCTCGCGGCAATTGGAAAGCTTGTCGCGCATCGAGGCCGACCTGTCGCTGGCGACGACCGAGGAGGAGATCCTCACGGGGTTGGCCCGTGGACCGCTATGGAGCGTGGCTCCGGTGCTGGATCTGATCTACCTCTCGGCGGTGACGCTCGACGCCGACTTTCAGATCGAGCACGCCGGCCGGGTGCGACACGGGCAGGCGGAGCCGCCGCCGCAAGACGGCCCCTCGCCGCTATGGGCCACAACCCTGAGCGCGCTGTGGCGGGGGAGTCCACGCGAGTTGTTCGTCATCGAGGACGCCACAAGCGACCCACGACTGGACGAAAGCGCGCAGACGCTCATGGCAAGCGACGGGATTCGCGCCGCGGTGGTGATGCCGCTGCGACGCGGCGGCCGATGGCATGGCGTGCTCACGCTTGGCTGGCCCGACCCACACCGCCTGACCGCCGATGAAGTCTTCATCTTGCAGCGACTCCACGAGCCGCTGGCGGCCACGGTGGCCGGGCGACGCGCCTATCTGGCACAGGAAGCGGCGTTGCTCCGCACCGAGGCCGCTCTGGCCGACCAGGCGCGCCTGTCGGGCGAGTTGCGCGCCGTGTCGGACGTCGGCGTCACGGCCGCGGCCACCCTCGACGTGGATCGCTTGCTGACGGCCGCGGCCGACCTGACCAAAGAGAACTTCAATCTCTATCACGCCCACATCTATCTACTGGACGAGGCCCGCACCGTCCTGCTGCTGCGGGCCGGCGCGGGGGCCGTCGGGCGGCGCATGGTGGCCGACGGGCGACGCATCCCCATCGAGACCCGCTCGATTGTGGCCCGCGCGGCCCGCGAGCGCGACGCCGTCATCGTGGGCGACATCCGCGACTCGACCGACTTTCTACCCCACCCGCTGCTGCCCCATACGCGCTCGGAGATGGCCGTGCCGCTCATCGTCGGCGACCGGCTGCTGGGCGTGCTCGACGTGCAATCGGATCGGCCGGATCGTTTTCAGCAGGCCGACCGGCAGGTGTACAAGATTCTGGCCGCGCAGCTGGCCGTGGCCACCCAAAATGCGCTCTACTTCGGGGAGCAGCTGCTGATGGCCGAGAAGCTGCGCGAGGTTGACCGGTTAAAGACCGATTTCCTGGCCCGCATGAG
>JACDJB010000925.1_pt1 | contig 25765 bp, 17 predicted proteins | sample 7454121 | NCBI WGS metagenome assembly JACDJB01 (sample SAMN14253290, study PRJNA609438) | sludge metagenome | isolation source: sludge after 25d culture with pyrite | collected 2018-12-20
ACACCAAACCGGATAGGAGGGCTAAACAGCCAAAGGAAAAATACCGAAATGGATACAAGAAAATCATTCAATACCCATAGTGCAAAGCTTTGAGCAACAACGGTTAAGCCCAACCTGAAATAAAACACAATTGAGCGTGAATTTTGATGATGACTACCCATAAAAAAAGGCAGCAGGAAAATCATCCTACTGCCTTTTTTCAGGGCTCAACTGTGCCTTAATTCCTAAATTGTTAGCACCTTTCAGGTTTTTGCCACCGGCAGCTATGCGCAAACAAAAACCATTAGCCTGGCAATGAATGATGCTCCCATCCGGGAGGTGTTGTATGCCATTCAAAATCAAAGTGAATTTTATTTCCTGTACAACAGTGAGTTAGTCGATGTAGAGAAAAAAGTCAACATTGCAATTGAGGAAGAAAAGGTAGATGAAATTTTAACCCGGTTGTTCGATAAAAACGAAGTGGACTATTTAATTAAAGATCGATACATTGTACTAACTCCTGTTGGCGGGAATGCGGAATTACTCTTCTCTCAACAACAACGCACCGTTTCCGGTAAAGTTACAGACTCGGGTGGACAACCGCTTCCGGGTGTAACCGTAGTGGTATTAGGCACAACACAAGGTACGGTTTCCAATTCCGATGGCAATTATACATTGACTAACATCCCGGAAGATGCCACACTAGTGTTTTCGTTTGTGGGGATGCAGATGCAGGAAGTGGAAGTAGCAGGGCGATCAGTGATTGACATGAGGATGGAGGAAGAGAGTATTGGCCTGGAGGAAGTGATTGCAATTGGTTATAGTACCAGGCGGCAATCAGAATTATCTTCATCTATTAGTGTTGTGAGTGAAGAAGAACTCAAAGGTGTTGAATCAACTGATTTAAGTACGATGCTGCAAGGAAAGGTTGCGGGATTAACAATATCAAATGTTCAAGGACGTCCAGGTAGTCAGGGTGAAATGCAAATAAGGGGTGTTGGATCTATTGGAGCGGGATATAGTCCATTAATTGTTGTAGATGGAATCATTGGAGGCGATTACAATCCACAAGATATTGCTTCTATATCAGTCTTGAAGGATGCAGCAGCTACAGGACTTTATGGTTCCCGGGCAGCAAATGGTGTAATAATTATAACAACAAAGCAAGGAAAAAAGGGAGAAACAATTGTAAGTTATCGGGGTTCATTTGGTCCTACTTTTAATAGAGATGGCAATGTACATTATAATAGTCCGCAAGAACGATATGATTACCTTAAAGAAGGTTACCAGAATTTTTATGATGACAGAATAGCTTCGAATGACCCTGCTTTTACCGGCCAAGGTTTTAATGAATACCTGGAAGGTATTTTACCATACTCACTCGTTGAAAATGCTACCAACTGGCAGGATCTGATGAGTCGAACGGGTTATTCAAATAAACATTCACTATCTGTTTCGGGGGGAGAGAATAAAACCACCTTTTATATAAGCGGAAACTATTATTATGAATTAGGGACATTTCTTGATATGGACTATGAAGAGATGAATCTCAGGGCCAATATTTCACATGAAATTAGTGACAAATTTACTCTTTTTACAAGGTTTAATGTTGGTCGAAATGAAAATCCAAATGATGTTGGGTCAGATGGTGCATGGTGGACATACCGATCTGCAGATATGTGGGATCAGGCTTATGAAGCAGATGGAATAACACCAACTAATCCTCGTGCAAGCGATGTGGATTGGTACCATAGTAATCAGACAAATCATTTATATGACAGACAATTCTACACATCTTCAACGAAAAGACTGAACTCTTCTATTGATCTAAATCTGGATTATCGGATTTCAGATTGGGTACTATTTAAAACTTCAAACAGGGTAGGTTATTCAGGAAGAGATTTTACAGAAGTGCTGGATAAAAAACATTATACCTCAACTGCTGAGCTTGGCAGAGTTACTCAGGATTATAGTTACGGTACATCCTTAACAACTTCCAATATCCTGAATGCATACTATGAGTTTAGCGATCATAGTTTTGCTGCAATAATAGGGCAGGAATACAGTCACAGCAAAAGAAGTAACACAGAAGCTTCTAAAACAGACTTAGTATCAGGATTAAGTGCGTTAAGAGCTGCAGGAAGACTTCGCGACATTTCAGGTTTTTCCACCGAAACCGGATTTTTATCCTACCTGGGCCAGTTAGATTATAATTATAAAAGCCGTTTCTTTATCGTGGGTTCCTATCGGCGCGATGCTTCATCACGCTTTGGAAAAGATAATCTTTGGGGCACATTTTATTCCATCGGATCATCCTGGAATATACTACAAAATACGGCTTCCTTTGATTTACTGAAAGTAAAAATGAGTTATGGAAAAACCGGAAATGCAAATATTGCAGATTATTTGTCGTTAGGAACATTTAGATTTACTTCTGAAACTACATACAATGCAAGCGCAGGAGCCCAACCAGCCCGATTGCCTAATCCAAACTTAAGCTGGGAATCGACATTTACAACAAATTTTGGTCTTGAGGTTTATTTAAACAACCTTAAATTAAATATCGATTTATATAATAAAGAAAGCAGAGATCTTCTACAAAATGTACCTCTCCCTTCAACTACCGGATTTGATGGACAGGAGCAAAATATTGGTTCTATCCGAAACAGAGGAATTGATTTTAATATTTTTGCCACAATAGTTGATAGAAAATTCAAATGGGATGCTAATTTTAATTTTAATATTAACAGAAATAAAGTTTTGGAATTGAGTGATGGAGAGGACATCGTTGCAGGATCAGACCGGGCTCCAATGAGAATTCGGGAAGGGATGCCTCTGCGGTATTATTACATGAGAGAGTGGTATGGGGTTGATCCTGATAATGGAGATCCGCTTTGGGTAAGATGGGAAGATGAGTCAGGAAATGTAATTAATGGGGCAGATGATATTACGCCTGCACTTATTACAACCACAAATTCGTATAATGATGCCAGTCTTTTATTTATTGATACCCCTTATCCCGATTTTTCCGGTGGTCTCAGGAATGATTTTTCCTATAATAATTTTACACTGTCAACCATATCAAACTTTATATACGGAAATCTGCTTTATGGTGGAGTAACATTGGGAGATGGACGTGGAGGAGGCGGAGGAACTGCTATGCCAGAAGATGCAGTTCGCTGGAAACAACCTGGTGATATTGCTGATTATCCAAGAAATGTTGCTGGTGGAAATAAAGAATCAGATCGGGATGAAAATTCCAGGTATTTAAATGATGCCAGTTATTTCCGCATTCAAAATATTAATCTGTCATACACTTTTCAACGCAGACCCGATTTTCTGTCTCTTATGCAGGTTTATGTGAGTGTTGATTATCCGGTAGTCTTTACAAAATTTCCGGGACTAGATCCAGATGTAAGTATTGAATCACCTAGTCAACGAAACCTTGGTGGCACGGGCAGAATACCACCACCCAGGAAATTTTTGTTCGGTGTAAATCTAAATTTTTAACGTTTAAATATAAATATCATGATAGCAAAAAAATTTATATACTTAATATTTTTAATAGTATTAATAAGTGGATGTGATGATTTATCCTACCTGCCAACTGATCAGTTATCAGAAGAAAAGGTATATAGCTCCCCTGAATTAATCGAGAATGTAAGCGTTGGCAATTATAGCTACCTGAAATCAAATACCTACAACAGCACCAGGCATGATTGTCTGGAATATGGAAGTGATGATGGATTAGTAGCAAGAACGACCAGCAATCATTTATTATACCAGTATAATTATGAACATATTGTCAATTCCAATCATTCCAGAATATTCTGGACCAATACCTACCACACGTTGTATTCAATCAATATAGTTATTGATGCAATTTCTGACGATGCAAACCCTACGGATCTTCAGATGAAAGGAGAAAATCTTTTCTTGCGGGCGCTGTTGCATTTTGACCTTGTACGCATTTTTTCCAGGCCTTATTCTCATGATAACCCCGCAACAAATCTGGGTGTTGTCATCATGAACGCATTGGATATTGGTGAGGAACCGGCCAGAAGTACGGTGAAAGAGACGTATGATTTCATTGTCAGTGATCTGTTGAAGGCAGCTGAACTTATGACTATCGATAAAGGTAATATTTATGCTTCCAGAGTGGCAGCATGGGCACTGCTGGCCCGCATTTACCTGTACATGGAACAGAATGAAAAAGCGATTGAATATGCTGATAAGGTTATTTCTTCAGGGAGGCATGCGCTGCTGGAAACAGATGATTTAAGTAATTACCCTTACTATGTCCCTGAGAATAATTCAGAAACTATTTTTGCCATCAAGGTTCTTGCCTCTGAAAATCAAGGAAGATCAGCCATAGGAAACTTTCATCACGGAGATGTCGGCTGGGGACAAATTTTCGCTTCAAAACCATTTAGGGATCTGATTTCCATGTATCCCGAAGATGAACGAATAAACTTTATCGATCCGGATTGGGTATTAGATGAAAATGGAGAGAGGATTCCTGATCCGACTGAAGATATTTTTCCTGGCGATACCATTGGATATTTGATGACAAAACGACAGGGAAAATCAAAATACTGGACACGCAAACAAACCTATGAACAAGGTATGGCTATGCTGCATTCACCGGTTATTGTTCGACTGGCAGAAATGTATTTAATTAAAGCAGAAGCATTTGCAAAAACGAATAAACCAGAACAGGCCATTGATATGGTCAACTTAATTAGAGAACGTGCTGGGTTAAGCGGCGATGCATTATATACCACTTCTGATTTAAAATGGCATCAAACGGTTTTAGATGTTGTATTGGAGGAACGACGTTTGGAACTATGCTTTGAAGGTCATCGCTCAGAAGATGTTTTCAGAAATAAACGAGATTTGGACAGAAGCCACATTGTACCGGAATCATGGTCTGGTGATCCACTAATTCCCTGGACATCGCATAAAATTGTAAATCTGATACCTCAAAGTGAAATTACTTTAAATCCTAATCTTATTCAGAATCCTCTTCAATAAATAATATACAACTAACATTAAAAATAAGGTACAATGAAGAATCAACGATTATTTCTTAACATCTTAATATTTTTATTAAGCTTCTTTTTTTCTGCACAAGTTTTACATGCACAGACTGCAGGTACAGAAAAAAACATTCCCGAGATTCCTTATTATAATGATGTTCCCTTAGTTCCAAATGTGAGGCCAGTCATTATTTTACAGGGTTCCGACTACGACATGGGTTATCAGCATGCATTGCAGTTGATCCAGGTGTTTGGCAAGTATTATTTGGAAGGAGCAGCAACTGTAAAACGCGGAGAAAAGAATATTGCTTCTATAAAGAAATCAGAAGAGTACATCAGGAAATACACTCCCTGGGCAATTGATTATGTGCAAGGGATGGCTGATGGTTGTAAAGAAGCAGATATTCCAATGACCTATTTTCAAATGCTTGCTCATTTTGTTGCTCCCTCCAGAAATCCTTCCGAAATTGAAGATTGCAGTGGATGGGCAGCTTGGGGAAGTACCACCAAAGACGGCAGGTTAATAGCAGGAGGAAGTGGTGATCATGAAATCCGGGTGGGATCTAAATATGAATACCGGTACGAAATAAATTTGGCATTGTATCCTGAAACCGGCAACAATTATGTATTCTCTCCCCCCAGCGGAGGAGCTGGTCATCCCGGCATGAACAATAAAGGAGTTGTTAATGTACATCATGGAACCACAGGGTATTACGACCGGTATAAAAATCCCGATAAGGGAACTACTGGCGAAGGTGTTCCAAGGGTATTCCTGTTAATGCATTGTCTAAGGTTTGCCAATACTGCCGAAGAAGCAAAACAAATAGCCCTGTCGATACCAGATCCGGGACAAAGACAAGGAGGCATCTGGGCCGATGTAAAAGGAAACGCATTTGTTATAGAAAACAAAGAAAATCCAAGAGCTATCAGGAATCCCGGGGATCACGGAGAGAGAGATTTTCTGTTTTCTACCAATAATTTATGGTCAAAAGAATTACAGGGTGCATACGATCCGCTTCCATCGGGTCATAAAATTATTTTTTATCCGCATGCCGGATATTTAGGTTCACAGGGAAGTATTGGCAGCATAGGCAGAAACCTCGGATTATGGAACCTGTTCCATAATTATCAGGGTGAAGTTGATCTGGATTTTGCAAAAATGATTTGGCGTTTTCAGGGTCCTCCTCTTCCTTATGAAACGATAGATGAAGCAGTTGAAGATGAAAAAAGATCTCAGGCTATCCATTGGAATGCACATATTAGTCAACCTGGAAATTCAGTAGTTGCTATCTTACAACCTGATGAGGGGAATGAAGGAACCATACACGTTTCACATGGAGTTGCTGTAAGAGGGAATGATTCACCGACATATCCGGGTGGCGTTGTAGTAAAGTTAAATCCTACCTATACCTTTTTTGAATTGAAATTGGGTGCAAACCCTTCAGATGTCATGAATTCAGCTCAGACACGTGCACGATATGATCTCTGGAATGCCTATCAGGAACTAAGTAAACTGGATTATTCCGACGTTCGTTTTGCAGAATTAAATAAAAAACTTGATGAGGCTGTTACAGAATGGCAAAAAGGTTGGTTTTACAAAGATGAGGCAGGCGATACATCAGGCAATGAATCATTAATAAAAAAAGGAAAAGCTATAAGATGTTTCACAAGAACTCAGAGTTATGCCAAACAAGTTTATAATACAATTATTCCTCCTGCAACCCGTCCGGAAGATCTCAATTTGAAACCATGGTTTGGAAATTGGGGGGATTGGAGTACAAGGGAGTCAGGAATTGTAGTAAAGGAATTTTAATTAAAAATCTAAACAAGATGAATAATAATCGAAGAGATTTTATTAAAACTGCCGGGTTATTAGGAGCAGGTGTTATTACAGGTTGTTCCCAGCAGACAGAGGCCACAAATACCAAAAAAAGCAGTAATCCCTTCCCTCAGACTCATCGCCAGGAGTTTAATATGTCGGGGTATGCTGCTCCTAAATTAGATACTGTCCGGGTAGGTATTATTGGTATTGGAAATCGTGGATCATCAATGGTACGTGCCTTTACACAAATTGAAGGAGTGGAAATTAAAGCCGTGTGTGATGTAGAACCGGAAAGGGTAACTAAAGCCCTTAATTCCATTAAAGATATTCCCAATCATACACCAACTTCCTATACCGATGGTGAAGATGCGTGGAAGAAATTATGTGAACGGGATGATATTGACCTGGTGTACATTTGTACCCCATGGCATTTGCATACTGAAATAGCAGTTTTTGCCATGGAACATGAAAAGCATGCAGCTTCTGAAAGGCCTATTGCTTTTTCAATCGATGATTGCTGGAAGTTAGTGGCAACATCTGAGCGCACACGTAAGCATTGTTGTAATATGACACAATCCAGTCATCACGGAATGAGTGCGGTCGCTTTGAATATGGTCAGGCAAGGTTTTTTTGGTGATGTTATCCATGGTGAAGGCTGTTATATCCATGAGCTGGCAAATGACCGGTATTTTTATAACAAAACAACCGGATACCAAAATATGTGGCGCCTTAAAGAAAACAGCACCAGAAACGGTAATTTATATACCGATTCAGGTGTAGATTCCGTAGCCCAGATAATGGATATTAATTGTGGTGATAAAATGGATTACCTCGTGTCGATTTCCAGTGATGATTTCACGATGGGTAAAAAAATAAAACAATTAGCAGATAATGATCCATTTTTTGAACCCTATGCCGATAAAAAGTTTCGCGGAAATATGAATGTTACAGTTGTTCGTACCAATAAGGGCCGCACCATGATGATTCAGCATGATGTAAGTTCACCCCGACCCCGACCTCAAACGCTGGATTTAGTCAGTGGTACAGGAGGTATTTTCATGTACCATAATCAATCACCCGCAATTGCTACCAATCATAATGGCTGGCTGGCACAAGAGGAATTTCAGTCTCTGATTGAAAAATATACTCCCCGGATGATGAAACGATTTGATGAACTGGAAGGTCAGATGTCTGATGAAAGGAGGAATGATGTGCGTCCAATGGACTGGCGCCTTATTGATTGTCTTCGCAATGGATTGCCACTCGAGATGTCTGTTTACGACGGTGTTCTTTATAGTGCCATCTCTTCATTGAGCGGATGGTCTGTGGCAAATGAAGGAAACTCCGTGAAGGTACCCGATTTTACTTCAGGAGCATGGGAAACCAATAAACGTGGTATGAATGTGGAACTGAACAGTGGAGGTACAACAAAGTTGATTTAATTTTAATAATTCAAAAAAGATGAAAAAAATAGTTTACAAGTCGATGATTCTTCTTTTGTGTTTTAGTTTATGCTTAGGAGGTTTATTTGGTCAGAATGTAAAAAAAACCGGAACTAAACTTTCAATTGCAGATAATATTCCTGAGATACCCTATGCCGGAGAGGTTCCGCTTGTTCCAAATGTAAGGCCTGTAATAGTGCTGCAAGGATCAGATTATGATATGGGATTTCAGCATGCGCAACAAATTATCCAAATATTTGGCAGTTATTTCCTGGAAGGGGCAGCTGAGGTTAAGCGTGGCAAACAAAACCTCGCTGCAATAAAAACATCAGAAGAATATATAAAAAAGTATACGCCCTGGGCTATTGATTATATTAAAGGAATGGCTGACGGATGCAAAGAAGCAGGTATCCCTATGTCCTATGATCAGATGCTCGCACATTTTGCCAGCCCGTCCAGAAGCCGTACAGAGATTGAAGAATGCAGCGGATTTGCTGCCTGGGGAAGTACAACAAAGGATGGTAAGTTAATTGCTGGTGGCAGTGGCGATCATGAAATCCGCGTAGGATCAAAATACAGCTATGGCTACGAAGTCAATGTTTTGTTCTTTCCTGAAACCGGAAATAACTATGTATTTTCTCCTCCAAGCGGTGGTTCCGGACATCCTGGCATGAATAATAAGGGAGTTGTAAACGTACATCATGGAACCACAGGGTATTTTGACCGTTATCAAAATCCGGACAGAGGGAATTCGGGTGAAGGAGTTCCGCGAATGTTTCACCTGATGCACTGTTTACGTTTTGCAAATACAGCAGAAGAAGCTAAAGAAATCGCATTGGCTATACCTGACCCGGCTCAGAGACAGGGAGGCATGTGGGCCGATGTAAATGGAAATGCATTTGTTATAGAAAATAAAGATAACCCAACGGTTATCAGAAACCCAGGCGATCATGGAGAGAAAGATTTTCTTTATGCAACAAATAACTTATTTTCAAAAGAATTGGAAGGAGCATGGGATCCGCTGCCTGCAGGTCATAAACTTATGTTTTTTCCTCATGTGGGTTATATGGGATCACAGGGAAGTATTGGCAGTATTGGCCGGAACCTCGGATTATGGAATCTTTTTCACAATTACCATGGGGAGGTTGATCTGGATTTTGCTAAAATGATGTGGCGTTTTCAAGGTCCTCCTCTGCCATATAGAACGATAGAGGAAGCAGTTGAAGATGAACTACGATCACAGGCTATTCATTGGAACGCCCAAATCAGCCAACCTGGAAATGCAATGGTTGGTATTTTACAACCCGATAATGGAGATGAAGGAATCATTCATATTTCACATGGTGTAGCAGTCCGAGGCAATACTTCTCCAACATATGCCGGAGGAGTTGTTGTGATGCTCAATAAAACGTATTCATTCTTTGAATTAAAACTTGGAAGAAATCCATCTGATGTATTAAATGCTGCTCAAACTAGAGCCCGGTATGATGTTTGGAATGCCTACCAGGAATTAAGCAAGTTAAGCTTTTCCGATGTCCGGTATGCCGAACTTGATAAAAAATTAAATGAAGCTGTTTCTGAATGGCAGAAAGGATGGTTTTACAGGGACCATGCAGAAGATGTTTCAGAACATGAATCCATACTGGCAAAGGCAAAAGCTATAAGATGCTTTACCAAAACTCAAAGTTATGCCAGGCAAGTGTTCAATGCCATCAATCCACCGGCAACCTGTCCGGAAGATCTTCGCTTAAAGCCATGGATGGGCAGTTGGGGAGAATGGAGCACAAGAGAATCAGGTATTTTAATCAAGCAGTATTAAGGATTTATGAATAAAAACAATTAGAATTATGGGAAGTTAATTATTCAATTAGTTTCCCATTTTTTCTTAAAAATTCAGGAAATATAACCATTTGGCATGGAGATCTTATGTTTAAAAAAATAATCATATTATTCTTATGTGCTTTGGCATTATCTCTTCAGAGTCAGGAAAGGATATTTCAAATTAGAAATTCCAATAATATTGAAAAAAGAATATCAAAAAACACATTTCTATCAGTGGAAGATAGAGTTTATATTACGCCTAAAATTGAAAAATTGAATTTTATTCTTTTAGGAGAATTAGAGCATGAATATTATTCAAAAAAATGGTTAGAATTAGGAATATCGGGAAGATTATACTGGAAAAAAAATAGTGAAGAGTGGTCTTTTGAACAAAGTCCTATGCTTTTTGGAAAAATATCTTCTACATCAAAAAAGTTTAAAATCGATTTTTATAACAGGGTTGAATATCGACTTCTGAAAAATGAACAAAATCACTTTAGGCATCGACAAAGAATTAAAGTAGCGCTCGAACCGTTTCAAAAATCGTGGTTTACAGTTTTTGCTAAAGAGGAAGGTTTGTACAGTTTCGATGATGAAAAATTTAATAGGCTACGCATGGAAATCGGTATTAGTATGAAATTAATTAATTTTTTAGAATTAAATTTTAGTTATTTATTAGAAAAGAAGAAGAAAATACCAGATTGGACTACAAGTGATATTTTAGCAATTAATTTAAATTTTAAAATTTAGTAGACGGACGGAAGAACAAAGTGCCAAAAAACGCTGCATATGGTTTGCGAATAAGGGTAACAGTTGGAATCCTGATCGCGGTGCAAACTTAATTGGCTAGATGACAGCCAGATAGACATTAAGTAATTTTTAAAATAAGAAAAACAGAAAATAAAACGATTATGGTAAATATAAAAACAACACATATGAAAATCAAAACATTAATATCTATTTGTTTTGTTATTGGAATTGTAAGCTGTCAGGCTCCGCTTGTTTTACAGCCGCTAGACTATGCTGAGAACCCCGTTGATATTCCGAATCCTGACAGGGGATTTGTCAAAAGCAATGATGACCATACTTCTGATGGTCCTTTAATTCTTCCGATAAACGGCAAAGTGGCTGTAAGTCAGTGGACAGGTGACCCGTGGGTTATGCAATACAAACCGCTTACATTGGGTGGGGTTAATCCTGACAGACCTGTTGTTACTACCAATGTTTGGTGTGAACCTGGTGTAGTTCAATTTTACATTGACTTGCGTAACTTTTCATCGCGGTCGCGCCTCAATAATACGGGCAAAATCAGGTACGGAACGACTCAAGCCATAACAGACGACGCGCTTGCTGTATTAAGAGAAGCTTTATTGTTCGTGAGAGACAGCACCGAGTGTACCGTTCATCTCCGCCCCACTTATGACGGAATGGGTTGGAGTTATAATGGCAGATATGACACTGAACCGGAAGGAATGTGTACAATAGCAGATTTTGAGCATTTAACCTGGATACAATATCATCTTTTGCAACTTAAGCCAATTTTCCATGAATTCGAAGACATCATCATGGCAATTGATGCCGGTACCTTTGGCCCATGGGGAGAAATCCATACATCAACTATGTCACGGGATCCAGTAGCCAATGCCATGCTTTTGAATGCGTTGCTGGATGTGGTTCCCCCTTCGCGCTCAATCATAGCAAAAGCGGGCCAGCTCGTGCCATGGTATAACGAAAAGTATGGGACTAATATGAGCTATTCAAGTGGTGGTCATTTAGCCATTGATGAAAATAGTATTATGCCGCTTCCGCCTCCCGGCTCTCCTGAGGCTCGTTTCGGTGTCTTCGACGATAGTTATGAGCGAGGTAATTCTAATCGTGACAGGTTTTGGAACTTGGTCAGAGGTCAAAACAATTTCTATGGTGGTGAATTAGGTGGAGGTAGTTATGACTCTGCTTACCTTTATACAACTCCTCCGGCTCTTATTTATACATCTGCTTTTTGTCAAACAGCTTATTTGTGTGCAGAATGGTCCGGAGGTCGGATGAAGATTCTTGAAGATTTTTCCTATACGAAAGATAAAATTGATGTAGATATCACCTTCCCACATAATAATAAAAGTGTTAGGGTATTATATGATCCGGTTTATGAAGGAAAAAACGTACTGGAATATTTCCGCGACCGAATGGGCTACCGCCTGGTGTTGCGCGAGGCTAAATCAAGCGAATGGGTAAAGCAGAACGGTGCTCTAAGGTTCGAAGGAAAGATCCAGAATGTAGGTTTTGGCCCTATAGTCAACCGGAAAAATGTGTCGATTATTTTGGAATCCAAAGCCAGCGGTAATTCTTACACGGCGCTTACGAACCTTGACGCAAGGGATTGGCGTCCTGATTTGGACAGCAGGGCAGACAATACCGCTGCATGGCATGATATGACTTTCTCAGTCAACATGTCCGAATTTGGTAACGTTCCTGCCGGGGACTATGATATTTACCTGAAGATCAATGATCCTAAAGAAAAAAGTATTAACAAGCGCTGCATACGATTTGCGAATAAGGGTAAAAGTTGGAATGCTGAGCTTGGCGCAAACTTAATTGGTTCGACGACAGTCAGATAGGAAAGAAAGAATAAAAACATTCATTTATTCAAAAAGGTATAGTCTAATTTTAAAATTAAAGCATTTTGAGGAAAAATATTATATGTATTTCTTATTTGGTCGTTAAATTTTAATGGATACGAAGAAGATCTCCATGAAGTGACTGGGAAAATATCGTCTTTTTCGTTTCGTGCCTGGCTCCAAATTAAATAGAAAGTTGAACCGGCCCGATATTCCCATCTAAGTACCAGGTTCAAATTGTAGCTGTTTATATTAAAATCTGAATGTTTGGGATAAGATTTAAAAGTAGCAAGTTTATCCGGATTTTGCAGGATTTGAAAATTATCGTATTTCCCCTGTGCAATTAAAAGTTGATTATATAATTGCAATGACATATTTTTAAATAATGTCAAAGTCCCTCTTAATGAAAAATCGATCGATTTACTATCCCGATCCCCAAAAACCGGAACATAATATAAGTCAGGAGCTAAAGGAATAATCTCTTTAAAAATTGACTCCGTGACGCCTAGATCTTCAAATACCACATAATCTTCAGAATTTAACATAATTGGATTAACAGATCTTGTACCTATATACCAAGAATCTGAGGAATGAAAGAAAGATTCATTTGCAAGCCATGCAACTACATTCTTTTCAACCTTATAATCTGCTATTCCCGAAATTGAAAATTTCGTTCCGAAATCCAATCTGGCATCAAGTTTAAATGAATATATTTTACCTCCATTATTATAAGTTGTGATACTACCTTCCTGGCTAATTTTTCGGTTACGCCTTAAATCAGATATAAATTGTCCGGAAAAATTTATATTAGAAGGCCTTGCCCAGTTTCCTAAACCTCTTGTTTCAAATAAATCATATCCTCCAAAAATATCCGAAAATCTGCTACTAAGCTTTATTGTTTGATATTTTTTAGTAATGAATTCTCCTGTAATACTGTTAATATCTCCTATATTTAACCAATCGGCATACGAAACCCGCTGTGTATTGTATGTATTGATGCTTGCCCGTTGAAAGGGTCCGAAAGATTTTCCATCGTTAATATTATATGTTGTATTAATCCATACATTCCGAAAATCTCTTTCCATTGTTGTCCAGCCTAAATCATTTGGGTTATATTTATCTGAAAACACCAGGAAAGTGAGATGACCGGAGAATTTCCCTCTTCGTTTGCGTAATACCAGTCCTCCCATATATCCGGCTTCATCCGAACGTTCAGGTATTAAAGAGTTTCTGTTTGCCAAGGCTGTTATTCCTTCAAATCCATAATTGTTATTAGCAAAACGAATATCCCAATCAAATCCACCAACAGTAGTTTGCCATCCTTCTCCATGATGAGCAGGACTATAATAATAAGTTAAAACGGTTCCTGCAGAAGAATATTTACCCAATTGTTGACTTATACGACCTATTCCGTAACTATTTGGAGAATTAAAATTGTTACCAGTTGCAGCCCCAAGAAGGCCAAATGATAAACCATTGGCTGAACGTCCTGAAATTTTTGTCGCTCCCATTATGGGACCTTTTGCACCTATTCGACGAGAATGAAATACCTGGCTTTTGCCTATTCCAAATTTAAAAATATCTGCTCCTTCCATAAAAAAAGGTCTATTTTCCAGTAATTGAGTTTCAAAGGCAGTTAAATTTAACACCGCCGGATCAGATTCTACTTGTCCAAAATCTGGATTAATTGTGGCGTCCATCACGATGTTTGGAGCTAATCCCAGCTTTACATCGCCTCCAATATTATACCTAAATTCAGTTGTTGCTTTACCTGGCTGATTGACATTTTCAAATGTATTTAATTTTGAAAGGACATATGGACGTACCTGAAATTCCTTTTTTGATTCTTTTATTTTAATATCAGTTAATTGTCCAAATTGAGCTACCAAATTAGTTCGGCCTGAAAGTGAGATATAAGGCCATTCGGAGACTTCACCTAATCTTGCAATTTTGCGAAGAAAATGAATCCCCCAGATTTGATTTTCTGTACTTGAATATCTTAACATACTGAATGGTATTTTAATTTCAGCAGTCCATCCGTAACTGTTAATGCTTGTAGAGGAAGACCAAACTGCGTTCCATGAAAAATCCAATCCTGAGATTAAACTTCCATCTTCCTTTAGTGGTTTGTTTAATTGACCATCCAATTGAACATTTCCAATATTAACACCAAAAGTATATGCAACCTTTCGGTTATAATATGAATCTATTGATACAAGAAGCCAATCAGCATGATTGAACTCGTCTCTTCTTCCAAGTGTTTTCTCTAGCATATCAGGATCATCAAACAAATCAATACCCAGAAAAAGATTATCTTTTCCAAAAAGAATCCGTACCTCTGTTTGTCTAAAAGATGGTGAGCCTGCATGGGGAGTAAATTGAATGAAATCTGTTATAGGAGTAACTTTATTCCAATCTTTTTCGTCAAGTTTTCCATCAATAACAATTCGAGAGTCAGTTTGGTAATAAACCTGGGGGTCTGTGGTTTGAGCAAATATGAAATTATTAAAGGTAATTATAAAACAGATTATCAAAAGATATTTTGAGTAATAAAAATAGTTTTTCATGCAGATTGATTTTACTAATTCCTTCGTTTTAAAGAGTATTCTCCTTTTGTTCCTTTAAAGTAAAAAACTCCATCTTCATTTACTTTGCATGTTGGTAATACAATCTTTTGATCCTTTAATATTGTCCAGTCACCAGGTTTAAGATCAGTAAGAAGAATTTTATAATTATTAGTGTCAATGATTGAAAAATTGAAAGAAGTGTCTATTTCCATGCAATTTTTACTATAGAAAACAATTCGATCGGAAATAACTACTCCTATTGCTTTAACGCTGTTGATAGTCTTAACATCAATTTTATGTCCTTTATTTTTCATGACCTGCATAACATTCAAAAAAAGATTTTCATAAGCAGGGTCTTTAGGAGAAATTTCAATACGCCATTCTGCACGCTCATATGTATCTTCCGGATTTTTATTGCGTGGTTCATTTTCATAATTTTCACCAAATACCCAAAATTCTTTACCAGGGCCACCTACATAATTAAGTTCCAGGTTTTCAGTTACAGGTAACAGACAAGTATTTACAAGCTTTCCATTATCACCCTCAAGTGTTCGGGTAACAATAATTTCATTTTCTTTTACAGCGGGTTCTTCAATGCTGTGAAGAAGCCAGTATTTTTTATAAAAAGGAGAAGTTGAAACAACTTTATCATATACAATAAGAGCTGCAGGAACCTCATCATTATATAGATTGAGAAATGTGAAAGTACGTTTTACTTGTTTAACTTTTGAACTGTAAGCTTTAGTAATATCTCCTTTTAAATAAGTATAATCTGGAGTCTTTAGGTCCGGCCCCATATCATATGCCAGTACATCTCCTGTTTTATAACCATTTTTAGAGTTAAGTAACATTTTCAGATTTTCAGGTTCATTTCTATTATTGGGTAATCTTTGGCCTCCATCATTAAGATAGTCACCCCTTGTACTAAATTGCTCCTGAGGATCAAAAATCAACAAGGAATTGTGAGCTATTGTTCTCCAATAATAGTTCTTATTGTGCGGGCTTCCATAGGCTCCATGAGTACCTGAGTATAAACCTGACTCTGTAGCAAGAGATCCATGATGATAGATTTGAAATGCTCCTGCATCCATATGTTGATGATTATTGAAATTATACACATTAATTTTCATTTCGGCAATGACAGAATTATTATCCCACCCGGTGCGGGCTATCATCCATCCGAAAGGTGGTCCAAAATATCTGGATAATGGCAGGGTGTTTAAGGACATAGGTTCAAGATTAACATTCCACCATAGAAACTCAAATATCTTCTCATACTGCAAGATTCTTCCGTGAGCTTTTTCATTGCCGCTTCCCTGTTTTATAAACTGCTCAAGTAAATATCCATCAGAATAATAACTTGCCGTAAACAGAGTGCCTACATATTGTTCCCAGGGTTTACCTCGTGGAGCTCCATGATTTGAATGAAGAAAAGTATCACCGGATCGCATTCGCTGTCCATCTGGCCTTGTTGTATAGATATAATAATATGGTACAAAACGTTGTTCCGGGTTATAAATATTAGATAATCCCATTCTGTCAAAAATCATGAGAGGATAGGTATCCCAATTATATCTGAGGGGTCCATAAGAATCTCCCTGATGATAAGCATGTCCGTTATATATCCAGTTTCTTACAGGCAAATGTTGACTAAAAAAACGTTTGGCAGCTAGTTCATACATTTCAGGATATTCGTCGTAGATTGCAATGCCAGCAGACAACAAATCACGCATTATGAAACTTTCAGATGAATGACCGGTCACAGAACCCTGCCTTATCGGAGGATAACCGCATTCCAGTGTTTTGGCCAGTCTTATAAGTTCCTGAATGAAAACCTCTTTTTCTGACGGTGTCAACAAATGATAAAGCCAATCATATACTATGGCACCAGTTACCATTATTCTTCCTGTGTAGCGCGCTGCATCACCAATTTCTTGAAGCTTTGTATTTTTCAATAAAACTAGTGTTGAATCAATAATATTTCTGCCAAAGGTTTTATCCTGTAATATTAAATATTGAATAGCCTCCCACTCAATTTTTAGCTGAAGTGTTTGAGTTGATTGCAATTTTAACTTTTCAACAACAGGTTTTAATACAGGTTCTTTTAGCCTGTCTTTAAGTTGAGAAATCTGGTCTACACGAAGATATAACCGTGGATGTTCAGACGGTGGAATAGGAATCAATATACTATCTCTTACTTCCCAACTGATTTCTGTTTTATGTTGGGCGTTTAAGGGGAAAGGACATACTGGCAAAATACTGCATAGGCTCAAAATCGCATAAAAGAATTTCATTCTTAAATATTTCATGATATATCTTATTAGTGAAGTTGTTTAAAATTAACGCAGTAAAACCACGCAGAATGCCATTAAATTCAGTGCTTTCCAATGCACAGGCATTTGTTTCAAAACGTACCAGAACGGCCTTAAAAGCATCCAGCCAGGCATTGGTGTGTTCTATGACAAACCTGTATTTATACAATAGCTCATCAAAAAATGTTCTTCCACATCTCCGTTTCTTCGGTTCTGGTCGATATTATCCACTATTTCTTGTTGATAACAGTAATCCCGAAAGTCTTTCACGTCGAATCCTGCATCTGCGTTTAAGAACAATCCGTCAGTTGCTATCCCCCTGGATTGAATACGACCAATCATCTTTTCCACTGTCGGGACAAGGTCAAAAGCATCGTTATGGTTGCCCTCAACCGGGTCGCTACATGCCAAAGGAGTACCCCGACTGTCAGTCAAAATCAGCATGTTACTGGTTTTTGACTTCTTTCTCCCCTGATAGGCGACAGCCTGACCGCCCCGTTTGACCGGTGTATGGGTACCGTCCAATTGGATGCTGGACATATCCAACAAATATTTATACTTATTAAGGACATGTTGCCATACACGTTTCCAACTCCCATCTTTGCACCATTTCTTATGGTGATGATAAACACTTTGCCACTGGTACTTTACCCTAAAAAAACTGTTTCATAGGTAGTTGCGGTCACTGACAACCTGTTTTTAACCGGTATAAAATAGCTTCAACTACCTGATATAATTTAACTTTTGTATTTATCATCTCATTCCCAAATTTCAGATGTGGGCAAATCTCTTTTTTATTATACTTTTACTCAACATTATTTTTTTTGAAAGAATGATACCTATTTATTGATTATCAATTACATGGTATCGTTCTTTCTTTTCAACAATCGACTTTTGACAACTTCATAAAGCTTTATTGACATACAAATGGTCCGTATGCTGATTTTACAGTGAAAGATTCATCTGTTTCATTTAATAGATAAACCCTATAGTAATCTCCTCCCGGTTCCACTTTAATTACCACATGTCCACCGTTGCCCGTCAGCTTTTTTACATTTTCTTCACCAATATATGTTTTTGATATTTCCGGGACAGCGGTTGGAATAATATGTTCCAGATTAGGATTTAGCCTTTTATTGGTCATACTTTGTATTACAGGCAGGTTGAGGTGAGTAACATGCCAGGTTTGTATTACTATAATTTGCGGCTTCACGTGATACAAAAACTCATCTGTCATTGCATCAATCCATGCATGGTGATTAGCTTCGCACACCTCCACAGGGCCGAGCACTTTTCCAACCGGAGTCTCGACATCGAGCCATTGTTCGGAGTTAAACGATAATCGACCATTCAAGTCACCTCCATTAAAATAATCGAATGCTCCATAGGTAATTCTGATACCTGCGCTCAGTTTGTTTTCATGCAGAAGTTCTCCTGCCGGGAAGAGATGGTGTGTATTATCCATTTCCCCTGTCCATATTTCCCCTCCGGAAATAATGTTTCTGATTTCAAATTCAGGGTATTTTTCAGGATAGTTTAACAGCGGAAACTGGGAATTGCTTCCAGGTTTAAAACGTTCCACTTCCATTCCATTGTTTTCATGCTGCCAGGCAATAAATTTTTTATAATTTTCAAAAGTAACTCCTTTTTGAGGAACTGGATTGGAATATGTTGGCCAGTCGCGGTCAATTAATTTAATAAAGGGAATGTATTCATATACTTCTGTTAGACCAGTTAAATAGTAATCACCTCCCTTTTTGGTTTTTGGTGAATTTTGAAAAACACTTCCCATATGATCGCCATGGAAATGGGTCAGAAAAGCATAATCGATTTCAGTAAAATTTAAACGATCTGTAATGTAACGTGCAATCCATTCACCTGGTTGTCGGCTACTATCCGGTGAGGCTGGAGTTGTTCGGGGGTCGCGGTGCGGCCCTGCATCGCCGGCATCAATCAGCATAGTTGTTCCGTCAGGAAATATACAAAAAACAGCTTCACCTCTTCCTGTATAGATATGATGTATTTCCATTTCACCTTCCTTCCAGGCAGAAAGTTTTTCTTCTTCAGATTGTTGGGCAAACACTGTGATAATGCTAATAAAGGATACAAATATCAGAGAAATTGTTTTTTTTATCATTTTAAACTGATTTTATTAAGTTCTTTAATATGATTAATAAAAGTCAAATATATTAAGTGGTAAATAAGTCTTGCTTACTGTATCCCGTTTTATGCCCTGCCCTTGTTCCTGCATGTGAACAAATATACTTTGCCAGTTGGTTTGCTCCGAAATGATTGCTTTTTTGGCAACAAATATCATTGACAATATGTTGATCCAATTGGTTGATGCATCTTTTGGCAACATTAGTTAATCATCCAGGAGTGAATACTCTTCCTTTAGATTCAACTCTTCTCTTGCTTTTTCACTGGGTCGGGGATAAAAATCTTTTTCAGCAAAATATTTAGCCCCGAGCCATTTCATCTCAGTTCCTAGCTCTCGTGGATCTCCATTTGCCTTCAGGTATTCTGTAAGTTTTTCTGATAAAAAGTTTTTTTCTTTTTGATAGTTTTCTGAGTAAGCGATATTACTCATCTGGTACGGGTCGTTATTCAGGTCATATAATTCTTCCTCTGGCCGTTTTTCAAATCCAAGTTCAAACAATTCCTTTAGGCTGTCCTTGTCCCGGTTTTTCAACATGTACATTTTTGTGGCGGAAGGATATTGGAGCATATGTGCATCTACATCGCCGTACAAGGGAGGATCGCCCGCAGGCCAGCTTTCATAATTATAATTTTTGATGTAAAGAAAATCTTTTGTGCGATATGCGCGGGCACCATAACCTGTCCCGTTTTTCCGGGCAAAAGCATGCCTTTCTCTGCCTGTAACAATAAAATCCCGACTTCCATCCACAAACCCATCTTCATCTGAATCCAAAATATTCAGAAAACTCCGGGCATTCATTTCTTCTGGAATTGGTATTCCTGCCAGTTCCAAAAAAGTGGGGGCAAAATCATTCAGGTTGATAAAATCGTCAACCACTCTACCTCCTTTATATTCCGAAGGCATAGAGATAATTAGCGGAATACGTGTACCAAAATCGTATAAATTGGCCAGTCCACGGGGCATCTGCCAACCGTTATCACTGCAAACAATAATTAAAGTGTTTTCCAGTTCTCCCATTTCATTTAACAGTTGGATATAGGCTCCAACATCCCTGTCGAAAGTTTGAATTTCGGCGTAGTAATCTCCTATATCCTTTTTAACATCCAAATGGTCAGGCAGGTAGGGAGGAACTTCAATTTCCTCAATGTTGGCTCCAAAATCTTTCCACCCATCTGCTTTATAAGGACGATGTGGATCGCGCGAACTAAACCAGTAACAGAATGGTTGCCCTCTCTCCTTTTCGTTATAAAATTCTTCAAATGAATAATATCTATCCCCTGCAGGATTTTGTTCCCATCCTCCTACTTCATAATCTCCGGGCCCCCATCCTTTTCCTTCATAGCCAACAAGATAACCAACTGCATCAAGTAAATCGGTATAAACCTTGAATTTATCAGGAAAACTTCCCCAAAGGTTTGCAGCTTCTTCCAACCTGAAAAAATCCTGGCCGGTAAGCATCGCTGCACGCGCAGGTGCGCAGGAAGGCGCGGAGCAGTAGGCATTGGTAAAACGGATTCCTTCTTTAGCCAGATTATCGATGACCGGAGTTTTCAAAACAGGGTCGCCATAACAACCCAAATGGTTCCATGAGTGATTATCAGACATCAATATCAGGATATTGGGTTTTATTAATTTTGTTTGTTTTTCTTCCTGAGGTTTACAACCTAAAGTTCCTAATAAAGTTACAGATACAAACAAAATTGTATTTACTTTTAACATATTTTTTATCCCTATTATTGGTCTTAATGTTGATAAATTTAAAACCAAATCGTTTTACACTAACCATAAAGGCACTATGCGAAATGATTGATTTTTTCGAAAGTTGGCATTTTAGGTTTGCAACGCTGTTAAATTATTATCTTATATTTAATATTTTTAGTGCATTTCCCCGATACAATTTTTCAAGCGTACCATTGCTAAGTCCAACTCCAGACATGGGCCAACGAGTATTTGCTACATCCCATGAGTAAAAGTGCTCATCAGTCGTCTGCCAGACACGAAATGAATTTCGATACATTGGCAGACTATAGCCTTGGTCAGTTCCATACACCAACCGATCAGCATATTTCTCCATAAATTGTTTTGCAAACCTTGGAATAGCTCCAACATAAGCTTCCCTTTGAGATACATCAGCATACAAATTAGGGTATTTGTCGAACAATTTCCCTAGCTTGTCCAGGTCATAGGTACAATTTAAGAAATGGGCAGCTACAAAAGTAATAGTTGGATATTTCTGCAAGGTGCGCTCAAAACTTGCAATAACCTCATCAAGAGTAAGCCAATCTTCCTTATTATCAAGCCTAAAATAATAAGCTTCGAATAATAAGTCATTAGTTTTGTCCATCGGCTCATACATCCATTTCGGGTCTCCTATATGAACATTCATTGGCAAGTTAAGTTCTGCAATCTTATCCAAAACAGGTTCAAAACGAGGATCATCATAATGCATACCTGGCCTATTAGGTAAGCCTCCCCCTTTATCATGAAATTCCCCAACTCCTTTTGCACCAAGTTTTACACACCGTTCCAACTCTGCTATTGCCTCTTCTATAGACCCAGTAAGATCCAGCCAACACCATAGTTCGATTCGATCGGGATACTTTCCAAAAATTGCTGCATTTTTATCGAATGTTTCACCAACGCCGCAAAAAAGGATTGTCTTTTGAATTCCTGCCTCATCCATATTATTCAACAATTCTTTAGCAACGGCCTCGGTAGCTTCTCTCGGGGCATGCATGTGCATGTCAATGGCAAGGAATTTTGCCTTTTCTGGCGGTGCAGTTTCTGACTGTTTAAAAATACTTTTCGGAGTGTAATCCTTGAGAAGTAAGGAGTCCTGAAGACCTGGCCCCCTTATTTGACGTTGTTGTGCATGGGCTAAAAGCACAATAAAAAAACAAAACAAAGTGTACGAAATTTTTTTCATGATTTAAAATTATTTGTTATACATTAATTTATTAAATTATAATAATTTAGTTGTTCCTCCTCCTCTTTCAAGATTAATGTCCATTCCTCTTGGATTGGTCTTCCATGCACCTCTTGTAAAATCAGGATAATCAATAGAATTTGATCGATTTGAAACAGACCAGATACTTAATGGTATAATAGCACTAGATGCTGCAGCTTCATAAACATTTCTATCCAATGGTAACCCATTGCGCAAACAATCAATTAATCGCCAATCTGTTTCAGAAGTTCTGTAATAGGAGTGTCCGCCTCTTTGCAACTTCTCAGCAGATTCACTAAATTCTCTGAATTTTTTTGATGCTTCCGGAGTATATTTTTCAATAAGTGTATTAAATTCCTCTTCAGAAACCCAACCATCATGGCCAAAAGCATATCTGGGAGGGGCGGATTGATAGATTGCTTTGGTCCCACTGAGCAGATTTCCACCTCTTGGTCTGGGGGAGGTAACATCATGTTGCATTACAATTGTACGGCCTTTAACTGTACGAATAATGGTCACATTCATATTTCCTCTGTAATCCCTGTTAACATATTCGTTCCAATAATTGTCTTCAGCAGCCAGCCTTTTTGCTGTTTCATTCATCATAAAATCATTGCTCGAGATTGATGACAGATAATCCATTCTGTCTCCGCAATTAATATCCATGTATTGCATTAAGGGAACTAATCCATGCTGGGGATAAAGATTTCCACTTTTCCCGATGTTGGCTTTAAGCCTCCACATGTTGTGATACATTTGTTTATTAAAATTATAACCGAGGAGTAGATCATGGATATAGCATCCTTCACCATGTATTAATTCTCCAAAAAATCCTTGTCTGACCATATTTAAGTTAACTGCACCTGCTCCAGCAGACATTTGAATGCAATGCATTTTTGTTCTTTCTGATGTTTCCACCAATTGCCAGCATTCTTCAATTGTAGTAGCTGCAGGCAACTCAGTGTATGCATGTTTTCCGTGTTCCATTGCATAAACACACATGGGTGTATGCAGGTGCCAGGGTGTTACAATGGCTATTAAATCCAGGTCAGGCCTGTCGCACATCTTTTTCCATTCATCTTCTTGGCCTGAATATTGATCAGGTTTATGTCCCAATGGAGCTATCAAATCTGCAGATTTTTTAACTCTGTCAGGTTCCAAATCACATAACGCTTTAATTTCAACACCTTCGATACTTGCAAGTCGTCTGACGGTTCCGGAGCCCCGATTTCCCAGTCCAACAATACCTATACGAACTACATCAAGCTTCGGAGCTGCATAACCTGCCATATTAAATTTTTGTTCAGGAACTCTGGCCGACATGTTTTCAGATTGGTTAGCCTGAACACAAGATGCTGCACCTATCAAGCCAATTCCAGTAATACCAGAAATTTTTAAAAAGTCTCTTCTATTATTTTTCATTTTGTTGTAATTTTGAATTAATAATATTGTTTAGCTATTTGTTTATAAGTCAATTCAGGCTATTCAGTTTTAATTCCAGTCCGGGATAAATTTTAAGCGCATTTTTATAGTAAATCTTTTCCAGTACCTCTTTTGGCAAATTAAGACCCTTTACTGCATTCATTCCAAAGAATCCTCCTTCTACAAATTCATCTGTTTCTAAAATCCGAAAAGTCCGGTTGTATCTTAAAATATATTCGGGAATATCAGATTGATTCTGGATTGCACTAATGTCAGTTCCATAGAGTATACGGTCTGAGTAATTAATGATTAAATCACGTAAATTTTCATGATTTACCAAATAAAAATATTGGAAAGTTGCAGCCAGATCCACATAGAAATTAGGATATGTAGAAAGCAAATATCTTAAAAAATCGATTTGAGCATCCTGACAAATAAGCCATGCACAATGAGCTGCAACCAAAACCAGATCTGGATGACGTTGCAGTACCCGTTCCAGTCCTAATATCTGTCGCCAATACTCAACGGGATCTGTAGCCCATTTGCCTCTGTTGCCAAAAGGCCCGTTTGGATCTGCAATATGAATAGAAGCACCGGGCATGCCGCTTTTTTCCATTGCGGCTAATACCGGTTCGTGCGCTGGATTATCAAAGTATTTAATGCCTTCCTCTCCTTCCTTCAATCCTCGTGAATATGGACCGTGCCATATTTTGTAACCAACAAATCCCTTTTCCAGGCTTGATGACATTTCTTCCGGCTTATGAGTCAATCCGCTATGTGGTCGATAATCACTAATGCAAGTCATTATTCTGCCTTGGCTTATATCATTTATACTATCAATTGAATTTTCTCCACCCAGATTGATTAACATGGTTAAATTAATATTGTGATTGGAATGCAAAATATCTCTCATAGCAAGAAAATTTGCAATTCCAGAATAATTATTATTTATATGTGTATGTACGTCAATTCTGGGTAGATCAGGATAATTAGTTTTAAACTGAGTAAATCCGGTAATCGGATTAATTATCAGGGAAATTATCACTAACAGTTTTTTCATAACTGCAATTTTTTAAATTAATAATATATTTTCTAAAATTCCAAAACAAGAGTTCCTTTTTCGCCCTGAATATTCACGCCATTGATTATAATGGATATCATGGAGTTTTTCTCATTATATGAAAAAGATTTGACAACAAGATTTTCATTGTTACTTTTAACTGAAGCTGGCTTTGGTGAGTAAACTTCTACCACTTGTTCGCCGTACATTTTAAGATCAATTTCGAAAGATGATCCTTTGTTAATAATATTATACACATTGTAGGTACCGGTATTATTAACTATACCAGCAACCATTTCACTGCCAGTGGTACTACTGAATAAACACAAAAAGCTTATAAAAAAAATGAATATTTTCATATTTTAAATGGAATTAATTTACATATCCACTCCAAACTTCTCTTTGGCAGTCATCTTAATTTTTTCGTGATCCTGAAATGCACTAGTCCCCCCTGCCGCAGTGGTTGAAACGGCTCCCGTGAGGTTACCAAACTCCTGGCATTTTGGAATGTCAAAACCATTTATAAATTTATAGATAAAGCCAGCGTTAAAACTATCTCCTGCGCCTATAGCATCCAC